>Ga0209000_1000097_pt1 | contig 117875 bp, 102 predicted proteins | sample RifGroD2_FD_183998 | JGI IMG/M metagenome (GOLD analysis project Ga0209000, IMG submission 183998) | Groundwater microbial communities from Rifle, Colorado, USA - Groundwater D2 (SPAdes) (version 2) | ecosystem: Environmental > Aquatic > Deep subsurface > Groundwater | place: Rifle, Colorado...
AGTATCGAGTTCAGCCTGAATAGCAGAATCGGCAGAAATACGATCAAGAATTTCATTTACAAGCAATAATGAATCGGCAATTATTCTGTCACCAAGATCATCTTCGGCAGCAATAGCCCTGGCAATCTCATCATCGAGACGAATTGAGTCTGCGCTGAGGCGGATTGAATCAGCAACAATCCTTCCGTCCAGCCAGTCCGTGGCATCTTCGAGCCGGATTGAATCAGCAACGATTCTGTTATCGAGCCAGGTGGTAGTATTCACCAGGTTCGTGGAATCAGCAACAATCCTTCCGTCCAACCAGTCCGAAGCATCTTCGAGCCGGATTGAATCAGCGGCGATTCTATCGCTATTTACTTTAACTTGAACATCGAGTAATTGGTCGGCATTGTACAAGCTGGTGGCAGGATCAATGTAGTTTGTTCCGACATTTGCAATGTATTTTCCATCGGCATCGAGACCAGCACCAACCTGAGTAGTATCGAGTTCAGCCTGAATAGCAGAATCGGCAGAAATACGATCAAGAATTTCATTTACAAGCAATAATGAGTCGGCAATTATTCTGTCACCAAGATCATCTTCGGCAGCAATAGCCCTGGCAATCTCATCATCGAGACGAATTGAGTCTGCGCTGAGGCGGATCGAATCAGCGACGATTCTGCTATCGAGCCAGGTGGTAGTATTCACAAGGTTTGTAGAATCGTTTGTAATTCTTGTATCGAGCCATGTAGTGGTATTTACCAGGTTTGATGAATCAGCAACAATCCTTCCGTCTAACCAGTCCGAGACATCTTCGAGCCGGGTTGAATCCGCGACGATTCTGTTATCGAGCCATGTGGTTGTATTTACCAGGTTCGTGGAATCGTTAGTAATTCTTGTATCAAGCCATGCAGTGGTATTCACAAGGTTTGTGGAATCCGCAACAATCCTTCCGTCGAGCCAGTCCGTGACATCTTCGAGCCGGGTTGAATCAGCAACGATTCTGCCATCGAGCCAGGTGGTAGTATTCACCAGGTTCGTGGAATCGTTAGTGATTCTTGTATCAAGCCAGGCAGTGGTATTTACAAGGTTCGTGGAATCAGCAACAATTCTTCCATCGAGCCAGTCCGTTGCATCTTCGAGCCGGATTGAATCAGCGGCGATTCTATCGCTATTTACTTTAACTTGAACATCGAGTAATTGGTCGGCATTGTACAAGCTAATAGCAGGATCAATGTAGTTTGTTCCGACATTTGCAATGTATTTTCCATCGGTATCGAGACCAGCACCAACCTGAGTAGTATCGAGTTCAGCCTGAATATTGTCGAGTTGGGCCTGGTTTGTAATTTGTTGCCAGCCACTGTTATAGTACCAGAATGATTGAGTAGTAACATCAAAAAGGAATAAGCCTTGCGCGGGAGCAACAATAGCTTCACGCTGCATAGTGGTTACACGGGGTACTAAGAATCCTCTCGAAACCGACCTCAGTTCCAATATTGCCGAATTATCCGGCGTAATAGTCGTTTCGCTAATACCTACTCCCTGCCCGTAAGATTCGAAGAATCCCAGGATTAATAACAGGATTACAGTCCATGAAAAACCCTTGATTGACAAGGACTTTTTCATTCTTTTTATCCTCCCGGACTTTCTGACTAAAACAGTGGAAGATGTTCTAACTAATGTATCCATATTGTGTCTCCTTACAATTTTTCTGTGTTGTAAACAACTCAGGCTTTATAAGTTGTTTTTGCTTACCAAGATAATCCGGTTGTAAATTCCCGGATGCATTATAAACTATGCCCAAATACAAAAACCCGGGGTTGATATTATTTGTAAGAACCAACGGGTTAAAGCAATATAGCGTATTTGGGAAATAAGATGTACTGTACTGAAGTGTTTTTGAAACGGCAATAGAAATTTTTCTCAATATATGGGCAATATATTGACACATGCTCTTTCCTCTTGTTTTTAGCCTGTTGCTCATAAAATCAGGGGAAATGCGATTTCTGTTTTCGTTATTCTTCACTCTGTTTATTCGTTCGAATCTAATCGAACATATATAACACTGTTTACCTGCCTTTGTTTTAAAAAGAATTCCAAAATTACTTCATCTTGTTGATAAAATGTTTGAAAAAATCCATCAATTAAACGAAACTTTATAAAAATAACTAAATATCAATACGCTGGCAAAAATCAGGCATTTTTTTTGATTAAAAACAGTATCTTATTTTTTAAACAAAATATATGCCCAAATAAATTCATAATCAATAAATTATAGTAAATTTTTATACGCAAAACCTGTAGGGAAAGTTTTTAACAACATCTTTTTTTTTCAAATCCGGGAAGTTAATTTGAAGATGAGTTGATTTGAAAACAGGAATATTGAGCATAATAAAGCACAGGTTTTACTCTTTAGGCTTAGAGAGACTAGTGAAAGGTAAGATATGACTATAAATTGTGAATCTCGAATTTTTATTTCACCAAATAATTGATTTTTTGTGTTACTTTGTATTGTAAGTGTGTTGTATTGATATAAAATTTAATATATGATAAAATATAAGCGGATACTTTTAAAACTTAGCGGAGAATCGCTCATGGGCAGCGAAGGATATGGTATCGATCCGAACAGGTTAAACGAATATGCCACACAGATTAAAGAGCTGGTGCAAGCCGGAACACAGGTGGCAATTGTTATTGGAGGAGGAAATATTTTTCGTGGTTTAAAGGGTGTTGGTAACGGGTTCGACCGTGTAAAAGGTGACCAGATGGGAATGCTGGCAACTGTAATTAACAGCCTTGCTTTGCAGTCGGCTTTAACAAACCTGGATGTTAAATCGAAAGTATTTACAGCAGTTCGTATGGAGCCTGTTGGCGAGTTGTATAACCGCGATAAGGTAGTAGAAAAACTCGGGTCGGGGAAAGTGGCTATTTTATCGGGAGGAACGGGGAATCCATTTTTCACAACCGATACTGCTTCTGCTTTGCGTGCTGTTGAGATTGGTGCCGAAATCATTTTAAAAGGAACACGTGTTGATGGTGTTTACACTTCCGATCCTGAAAAAGACAAGTCAGCAACCAAATTTGAACATATTTCGTTTGACGAAGTAATTAACCGCCAGCTGAATGTGATGGACCTTACAGCGTTTACCATGTGCCGCGAAAACAATATCCCGATTTATGTTTTTGACATGAATAAAGTAGGGAATCTTTTAAAAGTAGTGAAAGGAGAAAAGATTGGAACATTGGTTTCGAACGGATAGAATTGGGGGGACTCAGAAAATCGGAAAATTGGAATGATTCGTTTATATAACAATTTTTCCATTCTTCCAATTTTCCAGTAATCCATTTTTCCAGTTCCTTTTTTTTTATAAATTTGTTGCAACCTTTAAAATTGATTCCTTAAAAATTAAATACCATGACCGAAGAAGTTCAGTTTATTATAGACGAAACCAAAGAAAGAATGGATGGAGCTATAGCGCATCTTGAAAATGAACTGGCCGTGTTACGGGCAGGAAAGGCTAATCCACGTATGCTCGACAGTATTCATGTTGATTATTACGGCAGCTCAACTCCTCTTACACAGGTAGCCAATATTGGTACTCCCGATGCAAAAACCATAGCTATTCAACCCTGGGAGAAAAACCTGATTGATACGATAGAAAAAGCTATTCTGGCAGCAAATATTGGATTAACCCCAGTTAATAACGGTGAAATCATCAGGCTAAATGTGCCGGCATTAACCGAAGAACGCCGAAAGGCACTTGTTAAACAGGTTCATAACGAGGGCGAAAGTGCCCGGGTTAGTTTGCGGACTGCCCGCCGCGATGCAAACGAAGAGATTAAAAAATTATCGAAAGATGGCCTTCCTGAAGATGATGCAAAAAAAGCCGAAGAAGTAATTCAGAAAATGACCGATACATTTAGCGAGAAAATTGATAAGGTGGTTAAAATCAAAGAAGAAGATATTATGAAAGTTTAAAAATATAGTTTTAGTTCGTGTCTATAAAAAATTCCGGAGTTATTTAGTTCCGGAATTTTTTGATCTTTCTAGGAGCATTTAAAAGAATATATTCTTTTATCATTCTGGTTTTATTGTATCTTTCACAGCACTAAACTATACTTTGTTTAAATGCTTGTTTAATACCGAAAGCAGTGTTTTAGGCTTAATGGGTTTTGTTAAATAGTCATCCAATCCCGAGTTTATGCCATGTTCTTTTTCATCGGGCATGGCATAAGCTGTTTGAGATATTATCGGGATGCCCCGGTTCATTTCCTTAATTATTCCTGCTGCTTCATAACCATCCATAAAAGGCATTTTAATATCCATAATAATAATATCTATATTTGAGTTGGATTTAAACTGTTCTATTGCTTCTAATCCGTTTGTTGCTTTAATAATATTGATTTTTGTTGGTTTTAGAACTTCTTTCAGGTATATAAAGTTGGCTGGTTCGTCTTCAGCAATTAATATGGTTTTATCTTGCCAGTTGAATACTTCTTTTTCCTTATTAAAGTATAATGAATTATCTTCTGCGGTTAATTTTGAGTATGGTAAAGTAAAATAAAATATTGATCCTATTCCGGGAGACGATTCAACCCATATTTTCCCTCCAAGCAGTTCAACCAGGCTCCTACAAATAGCAAGGCCCAAACCAGCCCCCCTGAAAACACGGGTTTTATCATTTTCAAGTTTGCTAAAACGATTAAAAATGGTATCTTTCTTGTTTTGCTCAATACCAATACCTGTATCTTTAACATAGAACAAAATAAAATTCTTACTTTGTAACTGATAGCCAATTTCAATAAACCCGTCTTCGGTAAATTTTAGCGCATTATCTATCAGGTTGGTTATTACCTGGTGCAGGCGTAATGGATCCGATTGAATAATAATATTCTGGGTTTTAGCATTATCGTTTAAAATCAATTCAATATGTTCTTTTCCTTTTTGTTTTTTAATCTCACTGTATGACTGGATTGTATCTTTTAAAATAGTATTGATATTTGTTTCTTTCATGATAATTTTTAGCTGTCCGGCTTCAATTTTCGAAATATCAATAATGTCATCAATCAGGTGCAGGAGATTGTTTCCGCTATTATGTATCAGTTTTATATAACTTATTTTTTCTTCGGCTGTAATCGATGAATCGGGGAAAGTAAGCAGTTCGGCAAATCCAAGGATGGCATTCATCGGGGTGCGGATTTCGTGCGACATATTAGCAAGAAAGGCCGATTTTAAACGGTCGCTTTCTTCAGCTTTTTCTTTAGCAGCCAGCAATTCTTTGTCAGAGTTATTTCGTGCTTCTTCGCGGCTTAATATTTGCCTGAGCATGTTATTGAAATCATCGTATAGCAAGCCTATTTCATCGTTGCTTTTACGTTTAATCTGCACATTGTAGTCTCCTTCACCCGATATTTTCCTGGTTAGCTTTGCAAGCTCCAGGATAGGTTCAGAAATAGGTTTCTGCATTCGGTTGGCCAAAAAATATGCAAAAAGTATTGACCCTATTAGAAAGATGCCCATTAAAAGTAAATATTTCTGAATTTTTGTAATCAATAAATCGGTTGTTGCCTGAATAGTTATGGTTCCGTATTTTACATTTTTATACATTATGGAATGTACAACCCGTAATGTGTTTGTAGAGTAAAAATATTCCGGTTCTAACCCGACTTCATCTTCCAAAAGGGGAGGTACAAAAAAGTCTTCAGATTTACTGTACGAAGCAAAAAGAATATCATTCTTATCGTAAATAGCACCGAACTCAATATTGGGAATCGATTCAAGCTTGGAGAGTATATTTTCGGCTCCCGAATTATCATCAAAGGTTAACGGGGCAATACAATATTCACCTATTAACCGGGTATTCATTAATGTATTATTGAGTAATTCTTTCCTGAAACTTTTTATATCGTTTATACTTATTAAAGTAAACCCAATGGTTAATGTTGTAATACAAACCAACAGGATCACGTAAATGATCTTATTTTTTATAGATATGTTTTTAAAAAAACTCATTCTTCTGCTATTGGGTCAATTATTCGTGCTGTATTTAATAAATAATAACTCATTTTTAACGGCGATTTTAGTACTGCTGTTTCGTTAATTTCAAAACGCAGTTTTTTATTTTCTTCGAAAAAATTGATGAGAATTCCTTTTTCAGAAAATCCTTTTGTTTCTCCTACTGTAAGTATAGGTAATGCTGATGTAATTGACAGTATTTTTTGTAAATTCTTTTTTTCAGATTCTGCAATAAACAATATGTGGCAGCCTTCAATTTCCTTAAAATCTTTTATTTCCTTAATAATTACCCGTTTATTGTTTATTTGTTGTTGCGAATATACAAAAATCAGATTTTCTGCAAGCTCTGTTTTTCCTATGATTGATATGATAAATGGTTTATTTATATCGTTCATCATGCATGATTCAGGCCAGGTAACGAACCGGGAAAATTTTTCAAGATAAACGGCTTTAAGAACATTCACGTTTGTTTGAGCTGAACTGAGAAGAGGAGCGCATGCAATATAAAAGAAAAATAAACTTTTCCATAGAATATGAAAAGGCTTACAACAATGATATTTGGTTCTTCTGTTTATCACACTATCTCTTTTCAATATAAGTAAGTTCGTTGTATTCGCCATTTTTTATTTCCCATATCACAAATGCTGATTTGGGATCTCCATTTTCGTCAAAAGCAATTGAACCCGATGGCCCGTTGTAATTGATATCAACATTTTTTTCAAGCAGGTTTTTTGCTATTGTAAATTCATTTGTATTTATTTTAACTGCATTTTCGTTTGAACCTGTTCCGCCTGTTACCAGTCTTAAATTTTCTGCAATATTACCGGTTTGCGTTGATTGTGATTTCTGAATTGCATAAGCAACCGAATAAAGAGCATCATAGGCATGTTCGGTATAACTTGTCGGTGAAAAGCCGTATTCTTCAATGTAATTATTCTCAAACGTGATATAATTGGGGTTATTTGATGTTGAACTCGAAATGCCGAGAATTGTTTTTACAACATCGGGTTGGCCGTTAGTGGTTAATTCTTTTAAGAATCCTCCTTCTACAAGAAAAAGTGGCGGCTTAACTTCATAATTCTGATATAAAGCAGAAGCCCAAATATCCTGGGTAATTTTCCCGCTTTCAAGTTCAAAAATAGCAGAAAAAATTATTCCTGGTTTTTCGATTAATAAATCATTTAAATACGTACTAAAATTAAACAGGTTTAATTCTGTATCATCTGTGGGGTATCCTGTTACAGCAACAATTTCACCACCAATTGATTCGTATTTATATTGAATAATATCTTTCATTGCCCTGCCAAAGTTATCATCACGATAAAGTATTGCAGCTTTGGTAATTTCTAACGAATCCATAGTATAGCTGGCCATAATGTCTCCGCTAAATACATCGGAAGGACAGGTTCGCCAGATTAAGTTCCTGTCGATTAATTCCGATAAATCCGGTATAGTTGATGAATAGCTTATCATCAGTATATTTTTCTCGATGCAACGTTTAGCCATATCCATAGCAACCTGTGATATTGTTGGCCCAATAATAATGTGAATATTCTGGTCGATAAATTCTTCAATTACCTGTAATCCAACTTCAGGATTTCCGTCAGAGTTTTTAAATATGAGTTCTATCTCATGGGTCGTATTATTAATAGTAATTCCTCCCTGTGAATTGATTTCATCTGCTGCAAGTTTCACTCCTAAAAAATTATTTTCAGCAACATCTCTCCCAATGGTAATATCGCCAACTACTCCAATCTTAATAGGGTTTTTGTACGATCGGGTATTATCATCTTCCTGTAGATTTTCACATGAGTTTATAGAAATAAACCCAATCAAAACAAACACGAATAGTAAAATACGGGTACTCATGGCTTATAATGTTTGAGTTAATTTAAAGATAAGAGATCGCCCCAAACCCGGAATGTCGTAATCATCAAACCCGGGATAATTGTATTCAGAGTTTAAAAGGTTATCCATTTTTATACTAATAATTGACTCTTTGTTATTAAATAGATTCAGATTCATGCTCTCAAGTGTAACACCAACTAAAAAGTATGGATCCAGGTTATAACTATGTATCGAGTAGTTTATCGGATCATAAATAAAACTGTTTTGTTCACTTGCTTTTCGGCTGCTTATATATTTTCCTTCTATATGTACCCTGGTATAGAGTTTTGGGAATGCATAGGTTTCTCCAAATTTGAAAATATGTTCCGGATATAAAGCTGTTTTTACTTTTATAAGCCCGTATAGCGGATTTGTTCTTTCGATTATGCTTCTCTGGTAGCTGTAATTAAAGTATGATAAAGAATTCATGTAACTATAATTTACCTCGGCTTCAATCCCGGCCGAATATATCTTGGAGATGTTTGCCGCGGTAATATTGGTTATTTCACCAAAAGGAAGCAAATACTCAATTTTATCTTCAATTACAGTATAAAACAAGTTGGTGTTAAAATTCAGGTTGTCAATTATTTTACCCATAATAGCCCACTCGAGGGTTTTTGCTCGCTCGGGTTTAAGGTCGGGATTCCCGATGATATCTCCTGGATACATGGCGTTTGTATATAACTGGGCTGGCGAAGGTGCGTTAAACGATGTTCCGTACATTAATTTTGTGCTAAGCTGATTGGCGATTTGATAAACTGCTGCCAGCCGGTAAGTTAAAACATCATCGTAAATAGTATGAAAATCGAAACGATAACCGGCGGTAAGTGTTAAATTATTTAAAAAATCAAGTTTAAAAAAACTTCCGGGGTTAAGAATCATTTGTAAATATACCCCGGTATTATTGAAGTTACGCGGGCCTGTTGATCCTCCCGGGTTTAACGTTTTATCTCCAAGACTGTTTATTGTATAGTATTTCTGATAATCATTTATGTCTGCTGTATAATCAACACCAAGTGTAAAAGAACTCTTTTCTTCGGAATTATAAGAAATATTTCCGCCTATTTCATAACTCGTTGTTTTAAATTCTCTCGAAATCCAGTCGCTATGATTGTTATCGTTATCTAAAATCTCATTATTTAAAGGTTTGCTATGCGAGTGAGCTATAGACAGGTGGCTGTCAAAATTATCAAAAAGGGTTTTTGAATATTGCAATCGTTCATATGCATTTAATACATTAATCCTGTTATGATGCGTTAGCGCTCCCCAGTCAGCAAATTCAGCTTTATGATTGATGTCCTGGTGACTCAGGTCTAAAATAAACTCTCCGATTTTTTCGTTTTCATAATGAATCTTTGAATAAATGCTAAATGGAGATGATTCGTTTTGTTCGGTAAGATCGGTTGTTGTATATATTTGTGAACCGGGAATATTTGCTGGTGTTAAACCTGAATAATCGTAATGCGAGTAAGTACTGGCAAACAAAAAATCGACATATTTATTTTCCCCGCCAAAAACAGTACTTATCCCGTAAGTTGCATTATTTGCAAAACTTCCGGCAAAGTGTGTTATTGCATTATTTGTTTCTTCAGAACCTTTTTTGGTAATAATATTTATAACTCCCAGGAATGCATTTTTACCATAGATTGCAGAGTTAGGTCCTCTGATGATTTCAATTTTGTCAATAACTTCTATAGGTATTAGCGATTGATCCAAAAAGTTGTCGGAGCTTGATCTGAGCGAAATACTTTGCCCGTCGATCATCACTTTAACCAGTCTCGACCAGCTTCTTACTCCCCCGTTTATTCCCCTGATTCCCATATTGGGCTGAAAATAATCGGTTATAATATCAATTCCTGCTGTACTATTTAATGCTTCTGCAACACTTTGGTAGCCTCTTTGTTTTATTTGTTTCGATGTAATAACTGTTACTATTGATGGAGCTTCTTTGATATTCTGAGATTTCCCGACTGCCGATACAATTTCAATATTCATTAAATCGTCTAGTGATAAATCAAAGAGTTTCTGTGTTTCAGATGTATCTATTTCCTGGGATTTTAATTCAGGAATTCCTGTGAAACAGCAAATTAAAAAACTTAATACAAATATTATTTGCAGGTAAGAGGTTTTCATTCGCTTGTTAATATTGATTTTAAATATACAAGAATTCATATCAAATCTAAACATTAATATTTTATATGCAATCCGTTTGTACAATTACAACAAATGGACACCTTTTTTCTTGAAGCCAGTACTTTTTTCCGAAATGTATTGAAATTTTTTGACTTCCAGATAGCCGGAAGAGTTAAATCTTTTATATCCCCGGATTTGTAATCTGCATTTTTATCAAAACAACACGGGATAACAATTCCCTCGAGGGTAATTACAAGTGTTTGCCATAGCCTGAAACAACGATTTCTTAAATTGCTTTTTATTTTGTACCCGGTATTTTTTTTCCTGTATCGGGCAAATTTTTGTATTGAAGGGATTAACTTGAAATTAATATTTGGATTTAGTATTTGAGCTGATTTTAAAACAACTGTATTTGCTCCAACATCTTTCCCAATCTGTTGAATTTCATTTACCTGATGTTGGTTGTGTTTAAATACAATAAACTGGATTTCGATTTCAGGAGTTTTACTTTTGAATTCTTTTTTTAATTCTGCAAGCAACCTTATTCCGGATAATACCTGATTTAAGTTTCCTCTTTGCCTGTATATCTGGTATGTTTCCTGCATGGTTCCGTCAACCGATACAATTATTTTTTTTAACCCGGAATTGATTATTTTTTTTGCAGATTCATTGTCAATAAAATGCCCGTTTGTTGATGTGCTGGTGTAAATATTGTTTTCGTCGGCATATTTAATCATCTTAAAAAGTAATGGATTCAAAAAAGGTTCTCCCTGGAGGTATAAATTCAGGTAAATTGCATATTTTCTGGTTTGGTCAATTATTTTTTTAAATAGCTGGTAATCGAGCAAGCCCGACTTTCTGCTCAATGACTTATTCCCTGCAGGGCATTCAGAACAACTAAGGTTGCATATATTCGATGGTTCTATGGAAATGGCGTACGGATAACCCCAAACAAAAACCCGTTTAAACACAACAGAAATCCAATAGCTGGTTATTAGCTTTACAGCATTTACTAATTTATGCCAATTAATATATGTAATGTAAGAAGGATTAAGCATTTTGCTAAAAGACCGATAAACTTACCGGTCTTTTATTTTTTAGTTTGTTTCAAGAATCTGGAATAATTCGTCTAGTTTCGGTGTAAGGATTATTTCTGTCCGGCGGTTTTTCCTTCGTGCATCGGGAGCAATAGACGGATCAACAGGAATGTATTTGCTGCGGCCAGATGCAATAATACGGCTACCTTCAATTCCCGGGTTTTCCATTAGAATTCTTACTATTGCTGTTGCTCTTTTAACACTTAAATCCCAGTTGTCTTTTATCGATTCGCTCGCAATGTATGGAACGTCATCGGTATGCCCTTCTACCATAATGTTAATATCCTTATTTTTTTCAAGAACTTCAGCAAGTTTTTTTATTGCGGCAACTCCCTTGGGATCAACAATTGTGCTACCCGATTTGAAAAGAAGCTGTTCTTCAAGCGATACATATACTTTCCCGTTTTTGGTTTCAACGGCTAATCCTTTGTCGGAAAAACCGAGCAATGCTTTCGATACTTTGTCTTTAAGTGCTGCAACAACTGAATCTTTCCGGTTTAATATCGACTCTAGCTCAATTAATCGTGTATTCTGGCTTTCAATTTCTTTTTTTAACTTGTCCAGGTTAGTTCTTTCTAAACGCAAGTTATCTTCGAGCGTTCGAAGTTTATCTTCTTTTGTTTGCAGCCCGCTTTGAGTGGTTTGTAATTCTTTTAATAAACGGCGGGTTTCTTCTACGTTTCCTTTTAACAGGTTGTCTTGTGTTTGTTGTAAATCGGTATATGATCGGTTTAACCTGTCGTATTTCATTTCAAATGTGCGAAGTTTTGTTTCCCTGTCAATACTGTCTTTCTGTAATTCTGAAAGTTGATTTTTAAAAACATCAATTTTTGATTTTAACTCTGTATTTTCAACAGAAAAATTCCTGTTTTCTTCTTTTAAAATTTCCCGTTCCTGGTCGCATTTATCACTTTTATCCTGTAATGCTTCGAATTGCTTTGCAGGAACACACCCCGCCAATAGTATTGAAAGGAATAAAACCTGAATAAAAGATTTGATTTTTAATTGCATATCAACTATTTTTAGTTACAATTGTTAAAGAAACAAGTTTTGTTATTAAGCAAATATATAAAATTACTTACTGTAAATAAACCTTAAATCCTTGTAAAAAATATTAATATCTTTGCATCAGTAAAAAATGAGTAAATGCCTGGCGAAATATTAAAAAATATACTATTTCCTTCCGATCTTAAAAAGTTGGAACTAACACAGCTTCCTCAGTTAAGTAGTGAGTTGCGTCAGTTTATTATAGATATTGTGTCTTCAAATCCGGGACATTTCGGGGCCAGCCTGGGTGTTGTAGAGCTTACGGTTGCTTTACATTATGTTTTTAATACTCCTTACGACCGTATTATTTGGGATGTGGGTCATCAGGCTTATGGTCACAAAATCCTTACCGGCCGCAGAGATATTTTTCATACGAACCGGAAATATAAAGGTATTAGTGGATTTCCAAAAGTGTCTGAAAGCGAATACGATGCTTTTGGTGTAGGCCATTCGTCAACATCAATTTCGGCTGCACTTGGAATGGCAAAAGCAGCACAGTTTAAAAATGAAAAAGACAGGCAAATTGTTGCTGTAATTGGTGATGGTTCAATGACAGCAGGCCTTGCATTCGAAGGGCTGAATAATGCCGGTATCGAAAAAACGAATATCCTGGTTATTCTCAACGATAACAATATGGCTATCGACCCTAACGTGGGAGCTCTTAAAGAATATCTTCTCGACATAACAACATCAAAAACTTACAACAAACTTAAAAACGATGTCTGGCATGTGCTGGGTCACTTAAATAAACTGGGACAAAATTATCAGAAGCTGGGCCAGCAAATCGAAAATGCGATTAAAACTTTTCTGCTTCACCAAAGCAATTTATTTGAATCGTTAAATTTCAGGTATTTTGGACCTGTCGATGGGCATGATGTGGTTTATTTAACTAAAATATTAACTGATTTAAAAGATATCCCCGGGCCTAAATTGCTACATGTTATTACACAAAAAGGAAAAGGATTTAAGCAAGCCGAGCTCGACCAAACAGCATGGCATGCTCCGGGTTTATTCGACAAAAAAACAGGCGAGATTTTTACAATTAAATCAGAAAAGCCAATTCCGCCACGTTACCAAGATGTATTTGGAGAAACAGTTTTGGAGCTAGCACGAGAGAACAAAAAAATTGTTGGCATCACTCCTGCAATGCCTACAGGCTCCTCGTTGAATATCATGATGAAAGAAATGCCCGAACGCACCTTTGATGTGGGAATAGCAGAACAGCATGCAGTTACCTTTTCGGCAGGTTTGGCTATTGAAGGAATGCTTCCATTCTGCAATATTTATTCATCATTTATGCAACGTTCATACGATCAGCTTATACATGATGTAGCTTTGCAAAATCTGAATGTTGTATTCTGTCTCGATCGGGGAGGTTTGGTTGGCGAAGATGGAGCAACCCATCATGGAGTTTACGATTTGGCTTATATGCGCTGTATTCCGAACCTTGTTATTTCCGCTCCAATGAATGAAATAGAACTTCGCAACCTGATGTTTACTGCACAACTTGAAAATAAAGGCCCATTTTCAATTCGTTACCCCCGTGGACGAGGTGTAATTGCTGACTGGAAAAAACCTTTCGAGGAAATACCTGTTGGGGAAGGCCGGTTAATAAGAAGGGGCTCAGATGTAGCGGTTCTTTCTATTGGACATGTTGGAAATTTTGTTGTTGAAGCTTCTGAAATGCTCGAAAAATCGCATATTGATATTACTCATTATGATATGCGCTTTGTAAAACCAATCGATGAAAAAATTTTACATGAAGTAGGTAAAAAGTTCAGGCTTATAATAACCGTTGAAGATGGTACAATTCTCGGAGGTTTTGGAAGTGCTGTTACCGAGTTTATGAATGAAAAAGGATACAATGTTATTATCAAACGCTTAGGCATTCCTGATAAATTTATTGATCATGGTACCCCACAGGATTTATATAAAGAGTGTGGTTTAGATGCGGAATCAATTGCAGAAGTTGTAAAACGAATGATTCAACCAAGCATATTATCTCATACCGGTTAATCTCTGGTAAAAAAATCAGATTCCCTCACAAATAAATTTTGAGTATATAAAAACATTATCTATTTTTGCACCGCAAAGGTTCATTGTTTATTATGCCTGGATGGCGGAATTGGTAGACGCGCTGGTCTCAAACACCAGTGAACGATGAGTTCGTGTCGGTTCGATCCCGACTCCAGGTACTTTATTAAACAGAACCCTCCCAAAGAGGGTTTTTTTATATTTCCAAAATTTTTTGTTATGTCTGACTTCAAAACACTCCATCCATACAAAGAAAAACAGGAAGATTACGACAGGCGATATCTTGAAATGGCTAAAATATGGGCCAAAAACTCATATTGTTTACGTCGTCAGGTTGGAGCTCTTATTGTTAAAGATAAAATGATTATATCTGACGGATATAATGGAACACCTTCGGGATTTGAAAATATTTGCGAAGACGAAAACAATCAGACCAAACCTTACGTTTTACATGCTGAAGCAAATGCAATAACAAAAGTAGCGAAATCGAATAACAGCTCGCAAGATGCAACATTATATGTAACAACATCACCCTGTATGGAATGCTCAAAACTAATTATTCAGTCGGGTATAAAAAGAGTGGTTTTTTGCGACAAATATCACAACGAAGAAGGTTTACGTTTGCTCGAAAGAGCTAAAATAGAAATTGTTCATATTATTCTTTAATTCATTATCTGATACTTTTATGAGTACAAGTAAAATAAATAAAATATATCTACCCATAATTTTTGCATTAATACTTGCATCCGGAATTTTTTTGGGAAGTAAATTAAATAACAATCCACGTCAGAACTATTCATTCTTGTATAACAGAAACGACAATCTTTCAGGTGTAATTGATTATATTGAAACAAGGTATGTTGATTCAATAAACCGTAAAGAACTCGAAGAATCGGCAATACCTGCATTACTTGAAAAGCTCGATCCTCATTCTGTGTATATCCCTGCAGCAGAGATGAAAAGTATTAATGAAGATATGCAGGGTAACTTTGAAGGTATAGGTGTTGTTTTTAATCATCTTACCGATACAGCAATTATTATTAGTGTAATTTCAGGAGGGCCATCGGATAAAGTCGGAATCCTTGCAGGCGACAGGATTATTAAAGTAAATGATTCGTTAATAGCCGGGCAAAAACTAGAAAGCGACCAGGTAGTTGGTATGCTTAAAGGAATGCGCGGCACAAAAGTAAAAGTGTCTGTTCTGAGAAAGAATATCAGCGGATTAATCGACTTTGAAATTATTCGGGATAAAATACCATTATATAGTGTAGATGTTTCTTTTATGGTAAACAACGAAACGGGTTATATTAAAATAAATCGCTTTGCTCAAACAACGTACGAGGAATTTATACAGGGTGTTGAAAAACTAAAAAGTCAAAACCTGAAAAAACTTATAGTTGATTTACGTGGAAATACAGGAGGGTACATAAATGCAGCAGCAAATATTGCAGATCAGTTTCTTGAAGATGGCAAAATGATTGTTTATACACAGGGTAAATCGAGTCCGAGAAGCGAGATTTACTCCAGTTCAAGAGGAGTTTGCGAAGATGTTGAAGTAGTTATTTTACAGGACGAGTGGTCGGCATCGGCCAGTGAAATTCTTGCCGGGGCAATTCAGGATAACGACCGCGGGAAAATTATTGGACGACGTTCATTTGGAAAAGGCTTGGTACAGGAAGAATATCCCCTTTCCGATGGTGCCGTGATAAGGCTTACTATTGCCCGTTATTACACTCCTACCGGGAGAAGTATTCAAAAACCATACAATAGTAACCATGAAGAATATTTTAACGATTTAAACAATCGATACGAACATGGGGAATTCGAACAGGTTGATAGTATTCACTTCTCCGATTCGCTTAAATATAAAACCCCCGGCGGGAACATTGTATATGGCGGCGGAGGTATTATGCCCGATATTTTTGTTCCATTCGACACATCTGGTTTTTCAAAATATTTTGCTTTAGTTGTTAATAAAAGGCTCACGTATGATTTTGCATTCGATTATTCCGATAAAAACAGGGATAAATTAAGCACGTACAAAACAGCTGAAGAAATTAATGACTATCTCGAAGCACAAAATATTTTTAATCAGTTTGTAAAATATGCAGAATTAAAAGGTGTTCCTAAATCTACAAACGGATTCGAAAATTCAACAAAAATTATTAATACCCAGATTAAAGCATATATTGCCAGGAATATTATTGATAACGATGGTTTTTATCCAATAATTATGGAAGTTGATAATACATTTAATAAAGCGATGGAATTTTTAAATCAGAATTAAACCTTTTTAAAATTTAAGTATCTTTGCAGTATAAATTCTGGATTAAATGTAAATTTAATTCATAATTTTTGGGTTTTTAGGTTAGTTAAGGCACTCCGGGGGGAGTGCCTTTCTTTTTCCTATTACCCGCTTAGCGGATATTTTTCATCAACGTGAAATTTTAGATATTTTCAATTCCATTTGTAATAAATTAAAAATGTCTGTGTCATATGTTCAGAAAACAAAAATGTTTAACATAAATTTAAAAAAATGAAAACACAGAAAATGAAAATTACGATTTTAGCAGTTGCACTGCTTATGTTTATTGGTTCAGATATTTTTGCTCAAAGAGGAATGGGCAATGGAAATGGTCGTGGACAAGGACAAGGTTTAGGCCAGGGGTACGGTGATAGAGAATATTGCATGAATATCCCTGATTTAACCGATGATCAACTTCAAAAAATTGAAACATTGCGAGTTGCTCATTTAAAAGTGATGAATAATTTCCGAAATCAGAAAGAAGAATTAAGAGCAAAAAAACATACCTTAATGGCTTCTGATAATACGGATATGAATGCAATTAATTCAGTTATTGACCAGATGACAAGTTTGCAAAATAAAATGATGAAAGAAAGTGCAAAACATCAGCAGGAAATCAGAAATCTCTTAACCGATACACAAAAAGTTTATTTTGACAGCCGACCAATGCGAGGCGAAGGAAGAGGGCACAAACACGGACTTGGAATGGGAAATGAGAGAGGCGTAGGGTATGGGCCAAATTGTCCATACAATCAACCCGCTGAACAATAATCGTCAGAGGGAAGCAACAAAATAAAAGGAGAGCATTTGCTCTCCTTTTATTTTACATATATTCCGAGATATCGTTAGCTATTTTTAAAATTTTGTATATTGTTCCATTTTCATCGTAAATGGGGGTGTAAGATTCCATAAACAAATATTTTTTATTACCAAAAACCACTTGTGTTTTTTCTTTTTTCACCTTCCCGTTTCGAAGGTCCCTCCAAAATTCATCGTAATGTTTTTTCTGCTCATCGGTAAATTTAATATTATCGGAATGATGTTTCCCGATAGCTTCTTCGCGTCTTATACCTAACAGATTCAGGTATGCATTGTTTATGGAAGTAATCGTGCCTTCTAGGTTATATTCAATAATATAGCTTGTTAAATCCAGGGCATTTAAAATACCTTGCATTTCGGTAGTTTTACGGGTTGCTTCTTCCTGTGTTGCTTGCAGTTCCTCCATATTCTGACGCATCTCTTCTTCTTGTGCAGCAAGCTCTTCGGATTGTTGTTTTGACTGATTTAAAAGTCTGGCCGTGCGCTCGTTAATTTTTACAGAAACCAGGGTTGATGCTATATTCTGCCCTACTTTTTCAACGAATTCAATTTCGTGTGGTTGTATTGTATTAAATGATGCAATTTCAATAATTCCTAAAACATTTTCTTCAACTTTTAAAGGTACAATAAGTAAATTTTTTGGATTTGCACCACCAAGACCCGATGTAATTTGAATATAATCATCAGGTAATTCGGTTAAAAAAATGGTTGCTTTTTCAAGGGCACATGCGCCCGCGAGTCCTTCGCCTAAATGAATTATTTTTTGTTTGTATTTCTTACGGTTATATGCATACGAGGCTAAAAGTTCAAAATAAATATTATCTTTTTGTTCGTCGTTAATTATAAATAAACCACCCTGGTTTGCTTTTAAATAATTAATAAGTGTTTGAATTATTTCGTATCCCAGGTTGGTGATATTTTCGTGATTTTTGCGTAACACATCGCTAAATAATGCAAGCCCCTCATTTGTCCATCTTCGCTTTTCGTCTTCAACTTTTCGAACAGCTTCTTCTTCCTGGGCTTTTTTTAAATTATTACGCATATCAATTAACGATTTTCCGAGAACATCCTCATCACTTAGTAAATGAATATCTGTATTAAGGTTTCCATTCCCGATATTTTGGGCAAACTCTGTTTTCTCGAGTAATCCTTTTATTGATTTATTCAGGGCTATTCCCATTTCTTCAATTTCATCACCACTTTGGATTGTAATATTCATTTTATCGTCAATTTGCCCCTTCGATAACCGGTTTAAAAAATGAGTGATTTTTAATATGGGCCTGGTTATACTATTTGAAATGGTATAAATGACAAAGCTTAAAATAAGTAACCCGAGAATTCCCACGATTATCGACACTTTGAAATTTCTATTGGCTTTGTTCATTACCTGAGAAATTGGAACAGCTATTCCAACAGACCAGGGTGTATCGGTATCTCCTATTTCAATTGGAGCATATACATCGTAATAAATCGATCCGTCTAACCCGATAACTTCATACGATAGAAAATCACCTTTTTCAACATGCTCCATTACTTTATATTTTTTAATCTCGTCGGGAAAAACATCAATGGCTCTTCTTCCCGTATATTTTTTATCGGGATTGGCAACATAGGTTCCGTTATTCGACATTAAAAAGGCAATACTATTATCAAAAGGTTTGATATTATTTACAATTTCCTGAAAATGATCTAACATGATATCAATTCCCACAACTCCAAGAAACTGGTTGTCAACAATTATTGGGGCACAAATAGTTACTTCAAATACTTCATCGTTTTTATTCTTGGAATACGAATAAAAATAAGGATCCAGAACAACTTCTTTTTTTAATTTTTTGGGAAGTTGGTAATATTCTCCGTTAAAAACTGAATTTGGATTTGATTCAACGGATTCATCTAACTTAATAATATTATTCTGTTTATAATACATTGGGGCGAAATTACCTAAAACAGTGCTCCCCTGTTTATTGACATGCATGTAATCCAGGTTGTCTATGGTGTTTGGTTCCCAGGTGCACCACACAGAAAAAAAATCAGCATTTGACTCCAGCGTTTTCTTCATTATTTCACTTAATACATGTCTTCTGCTTTTCTCATCAATTTCTTTATATACTTTAAATGAATTGCTTAAATCTTTTAATGTTGTTATATTACATCCAAGGTATGTTTGAATATGCTTTGCTGCACGAAATGCATAATTATCAGATATTCTTTTGGCATCGTTAAAAGCCATTTGTTTACTGTTTATACTAATATAACCTAATGCCCCGGCATAGATAACCACGGTTGTTAATAGAATGTAAATCTGGATTTTGTGTTTAATTTTTAATTTCATTTTGTTTAAGCGAATTGCTAATGAGTTAATAAATTTTTAAGAGTTTTTAAAAATACAAAAAAATGGTTCGCTTTAATTAAATAATGCAACAAATTATTTTTAATGATTATTTCGATATTAATCGTTGTGTGACGGAATAACTAATATGATGATATTGTGTATCTTGGTGAACTGGTAACCCTGCCTGCCAAAGAACTTTATTTGGCGGGCGGGTTGTGGCTTTTTTTGCCACGAAGACTAATTTTTACAAATAAAAACAAAAAGCACGGCACATCAATAATAAAATTCGTTAAGCAATCGGATTATTTTATTATTTAAACTCACATGTGCCCAATACGAATTGCATAACAATATTTTAACCTGAAATGGAATAATCTCTTTTAGAATACAATAATATTAAAGTTTTTGTAATGTTGATTTTTAAAAATCCATGTTTCTGTAGTTGTATTCTTTAGCTTTTAATCGTAATACATGCCTTTTTAAGCGGGTTTTAAAATCGTTAAAATCTTTTTGTTTATCGCTCCAGACTACTTCAGATAATGCACACATGCGAGGCAGAACCATGTATTCCAAATGCTCTGGAGTTGAAATATATTCGGTCCAAATATTAGCCTGTGCACCCAGTATATGTTTCGATTCCTGTTCATCCAGTTCATCAGGAACCGGTTCGTAATTATATACTTTAGATAAATCGGTAAAACCGCCAATAGCTAACGGTTCGTTTTTAGGATCCGCCTGATAGTGGTCGAAGTAACAATGTGAATTGGGCGACATAACGACATCGTGCCCCATTCTTGCAGATTGTATTCCTCCTTCTTTACCTCTCCACGACATAACTGTTGCTTCGGGAGCCAATCCGCCTTCCAGTATCTCGTCCCAGCCAATAAGTTTTTTATTATTGGCAACCAGGTACTTTTCAATTCTCTGAATAAAATACGATTGAAGCTCAAATTCATTTTTTAATCCTTCGTTTTTCATTCTTTTTTGGCATTTGGGGCATTTTTCCCACCTTGTTTTAGGGCATTCGTCGCCGCCAATATGAATGTATTTCCCGGGAAATAATTCAATAATTTCGGACAATATGTCTTCAAGAAATTTAAACGTGCTGTCGTTTCCTGCACAATACACATCGTCGAATACACCCCATGTTTTAGCTACTTCGTAAGGGCCGCCGGTACATCCAAATTCGGGATAAGCTGTAAGTGCGGCTAACGAATGCCCTGGCATTTCTATTTCGGGGACTATTGTAATAAATCTGTCGGCAGCGTATTGAACAATTTCTTTAATTTCTTCCTGGGTATAAAAACCGAAATGAGGGGTACTATCGAATTCATCCCAGTTTTTACCGACCATTGTTTCTGGCCTGAAAGCCCCTGTTTCGGTTAGTCTGGGATATTTTTTTATCTCAATTCGCCAGCCCTGGTCTTCGGTCAAATGCCAGTGAAACGTATTCATCTTATGCAAAGCAAGTAAATCGATATATTTTTTAACAAAATCAACATCGTAAAAATGCCTGCAAACATCCAAATGCATTCCTCTCCATTGAAAGCGGGGTTTATCAAATATTTTGACACAAGGGACTAGATTTTCATAATTTATTTTACCGTTAATTTCATTTGTATTTAACAACTGCAAAAGTGTTTGAACACCATAAAAAGAACCATTAGCCGCGAAGGAGGTAATTTTAATGTTCTTTTTTGTAACTCGCAGATTGTAACTTTCGTTTCCAAGACTTCGGGTTGTATCCGGGATAAGTAATATTGAATTTCTTTTTTGTTTTTTTTCAGAAATATTGATTTTTAAATCGAGATTTAGATTTTTCAAAATTTCCGCATGTAGATATTTTGCTACTTTATCTAAGTTTTCAATGTTCTTATCGTAAATGATGGTTGTGTTTTTATTAATTGTAAAATCCCCTTGTGCATATTCAATTTTTACGGGCTTGGGAATGATAAATATTTCCTGGTTTTGAGTTTCTTTTTTGCACGATAAAAGAAAAATAAACAGACTGAAAAAAATAAGTTTTTGCATATTAGTTCGTTTTTGACTCTATAAATTGGATAATGTATTTTAGTGATTTGTTTTTTTCTTCGATAAACCCCATGTGTCCGGAATTAAGTAAGACCAATGTTTCTGAATTATCGGGGAGTTTAATTTTAGGGATAATTGTTTCAAAATCAATTAAATTGTCTTTTTTCCCTGCAATAAATAAAAAAGGAAGACTTGAATTTGCCAAAGACTCTGATAGGTCAGGACGTGTTATCATTGCATGGATATTGGCAATTATTCCTTGTTCGGGTGTATGTTCAACTATCCTTTTAGCATTTTCGATTTCTTGGGCAAATAACGGGACATTCTCTGTTGCATAGGTATTGGGTATATTTACCGATGCAATCAGGTTTTTTTTCCCATCTCTGACGAAATCTGTTTCGCGTAAGCGATTTAATTTTTTCTCTTCTGAATCGGCAAACGGGTGTGAATGGAACAAACAAAATCCGGAAAGCATTTCAGGATATAACTTATGAAACATAAGCGTAAGGTAACCTCCCATAGAATGCCCGATGAGAAAACATTTTTTTATCTGAAGTGTATTTAATGCCTGATAAATACATTTAGCAAGTTGTTCCATGCTATGAGTATTATACAAAGTATCGCTTTGCCCGTGCCCGGGAATATCGATACAAATTACACGAAAAGAATTACTTAATTCTGAAGCAAAATCTTTCCAAACAGCAATAGATTCAAGATATCCATGTAATAATACAACAACTTTCCCGTTACCCGAGTCGGTGTAGTTTAGTACCTTATTATTTATAAGCAGAGAAAGACTCATTCTGATTTCATCCAATTTTCAGCGGTTTCAGGATTTTCAAAAATTCGTGTAACCCAGCCGGATCCACGCAGGATTTTTTCGTATTCGCGGGTAATTTTTCTAACAGAATCGTCTTTTGTTATTATTGCAACTTTCATAGACTTATTCCACTCAGCCTGCGCTTTATCCATTGTTCCTATTGTTTGAATATCTTCTTTGGTAATTTGAAAGCCTGTAATATCTAAAAAATCAAATATCTGATTATGTATTTTTTCGAAATTTGCATTACTGATTAAGTAATTGTTAGAATCAATTAAATCCTGTGCTGTGACTATTCCACGAAACTTAACATGCACAATTCTTTTATCCCATTTAATATTGAATGTCATGATTTTTCGTTTTTATTAGCATATAATTTTTCGAATTATTTCCTGTTAAAAGGTATCTGGTAATAAATAAAATAATTTGCACCAAGATTTATAGTGTTTGCAGCATTTCCAAACCCGGGGATATCATAAGGTTGAAAAACACTGTCTTTTCCTCCGTTAACCCGGACTTTTATTAATGCCGACCAGCCGAAATAAACATTTTTAAACAGTTCTCCCTTTACCCCGAGAGAAGCTTCTAACCATATTGCATTATGTGAAACAACTGGTGTTGATGTAGTATAATTACCCCAGTGGCCGTAACTGATAGTAATATCATCTGCAAAATGTTCAAAACTGGTTTGTGCAAATCGAAAACCTACACCTAAAAAATCTGTCGGGTATTTTTTCAGCATGTTATAGTCTAACCCTACTTTCCAGAATGTGCCATTGGAATAATAATTATAAGTATCTTTTTCGAGATTAATTTCTGAATACCCGTATTCAAAAACGGCATAATATTTATTGTTAAAACCAATATCTATTGACCCGGCATACGATGTTTGTTCGGGTTTAAACAGGTAGCTCGAGAATCTCCCGATATCCATTCCTGCTTTTATCCCGGTAATTTTCCATGGTTCTTTTTCAGGTTCTGTATCCTGTGAAAAAAGGGGTGTTACCAAAATAAAGAAAGTAACTAAACTAAAAATATATTTGTATATGGCCATCATTATCAGTTGTAATTTCGTCTTCGAGTATGAATATGGAATCAATATTGTTTGTTGTAAAATTAAAACTATCAATAGTAAAATGAGTAACAAATCCACATTCTTGCGAAAGGAGTACCAATTTGCGTTTATAAAACAGATTTACTGTATCAAGCATCGACTGGCTGGTAAGTATAAATGTTGATGTATCTGAAAAAGGAGACAGGAATAAATAATAGTTTACAGAACTGCTTCCCGAGTTATGAATACTATCGGTCCATTCAGGTGAGTAAATTGATAAGCTGTCTAAAAATTTTGATGATACCAATGTAGCATCTTTTACAAGGATTTCTGTATTTAATATTGTATCGGTATCAAGGTTGCATTGATCATCGCTGCAACTGCTTATCACTAAAAAAAAAGCAAGTAAAAAAAAACAAATTATTAATGGATTTTTAGTCATGTTCAGTTTGATTATCTTTCTTAAAGGTTTTTAATTCCATGGTTGTTCCATCGAAAACAGCATAAGTAAAATGGCTTAACCAATCACCCAGGTTTATATACCTGCAATTATCATTAAGTTTTATATCGTTAGGTAAATGGCGATGTCCATAAACCATAAAATCAAATTGATTTGTTTTTAGCAGTTTTTGTGAATAAAGAATCAGCCATTCTTTTTCTTCGCCTTCAAATTCTTTTGTTTCTCTGGAATACCTGTTGTGCACCGACCATGAATTGGCAATAAATAATCCAAAATTAGGATGAAACCGTGCAAAGAGCCATTGAGAAAATCTGCTGGCAAATATTCTTTTTAAAATTTTATACGCGTAATCGCCCGGGCCTAAACCATCGCCATGAGCCAAATAAAAATTTTTCCCGGAGTATTCCTTGATAATAGGTTTTTTGTGAATAATAACACCAGTTTCTTTTGGCAGATAATCAAAAATCCACATGTCGTGATTCCCTGTAAAAAAATGAACAGGTATCCCCGAATCGGTTATCTCGCATATTTTTCCTAAAAAACGGGTAAACCCTCTTGGAATAGCCCTTTTGTATTCAAACCAAAAGTCAAAGATATCACCCAGCAGGATAATTTCCCGGGCATCTTTTTTTATTAAATCGAGCCATTGAACAAATAGTTTTTCCCGTTCGAGGCTTTTTTCGTACGATGGCAGCCCCAAATGGATATCGGAAGCAAAATATATTTTCTTCGTCTGACTCACTAACAAATGTTATTTCAAAGCGTAATCAAGTGTATTTATAATCTCCTGCTTCGAAGGATTAACAGAAACAATATCTTCGTTACTGTTTATGAGGTAGCTTGCAGGTAAAACCCGTACGTTGTAAATCTTTGCAACATACGAGTTTCTTCCATTCAGGTCAATTACATTAATCCAGGGCAGCTGATCAAAGTTCATTGCTTTTTCCCAGGCATCTTTTTTCGTGTCTAATGAAACCATGTATATTTCGAATCCTTTTTTATGGTATTTCTCATATAGCTGGATTAATTCAAGGTTTCGCTGAATGCTTTCAGGGCTCCACGACGCCCAAAAACAAAGGAGCTTGTATTTTGAGTTGATCGAATTCATTGAAACGGTATCACCATTCTGATTCGGGAGCTGAATATCGGGAATACCGGACACCTTTTTTGTCTTTGCTAATTCTTCAAATTTCTTTTGCGATATAATTTGATTGTACCTGTTTAAAAGATTTTTCTTATCGGCCAAAAGAGATTTAACATGTGGCGATTCGGGATATTTACTGCCTAAAGCATCGGAAACAAGCTTGATGTATTGTAAATCCCTGTTTTTATAAAGCACAAAAGTTTCATCATCAATTTTTTGATACAATGCAACGATTGATGCAAGGCTTTCCATGTTTTTTAGAATAAAAGCGATGGAAGAATCACGCTGACGGTTTACAACATTTATATATTGCTGATTAACAATTGCAATTTGACGATCGGTTATTTTCGACTGGCTTAATGAACTAAATAAATTTGAGAGCGAGTCCAGTGCCGATTTTGTTTTTTCTAATCGGTTATTTAATAACTGTACTTTTACCGATTCAGGTGAGCCTTGAATTTTTGCATTTTTTAATGCCGAGGCTCCGGATTGAATTTTTATTTTTTCCCCGGGATTAATTAAAAGGGTTATAAAATTATCTTTTGAAAATGAAAGATAATAGAACCGTGGTATCCGGGTTTCTGAAACAAATCGGAAAGATCCTTTTTTGTCGAGTTTAATTTTTTCAATATCGAGTACACCATCAACAAGAAGTTCTTTAAAAAAAATCTCTTTTCCCGCTCCATCAGGAATTGTTCCTTCAATTACAATTTTATCGGATGAATTGCATGAATACAAAAACAATAAAACAAGTACAAATTTTAAACAATGTTTCATTTATAAATAATTAAATTATATACTAAAATAATTGAAATTAACCACATACGGCCTAAAAAAGGCTCTAAGTTAATCAAATAATTCAGAAAGTTTTGCTTCAAGGGCATCGCCTCTTAAATTTTTTGCAATAATCTTCCCGTTTTTATCGAGTAAAAAGTTTGCAGGTATTCCCTGGATATTATAAAGTCGGGCTGCTGCAGAATCCCAGTATTTTAAATCGCTCACGTGAATCCAGCTTAAACTATCGCTTAAAATAGCTTTTTCCCACGCCGATTTTGTTTTATCGAGCGAAACCTGGAAAATCTCAAATCCCTTGTCGTGGTATTTTTTATAATTTTTTACCAATACAGGGTTTTCAACTCTGCACGGGCGACACCACGATGCCCAGAAATCAAGCAATATGTATTTGCCCTTAAATGAAGAAAGGACTATCGTATCCCCGGAAAGGCCGGGTAAAGCTATTTCTGGTGCCTGAGCCCCGATTGCAAACCGGGTGTTTATTTCCGATTCTGATTTTAACTGACGCTTCAGTTCATTAACCTGTGCGTGTAATGCTTTTACTGCATCAGAGTTTGGAATGGTTAAATATAAAGCCGAATCAACCATCACGAAGTATTTCATGTCTTCGCGAGGATCTAAAACATATTGTCGTGGCCCAACTTGTTGATATAAAGCCATTAATCCGGACAGTGAACTTTTGTTCTTTTCAATAAACTGCTTTGTATATTCTTTATGGTTTGTGAATACTTCTTTAGAAACTGATGATAATGAATCTTTCAACTTTACAAAACCGGGAGTTCCTATGCCCGATTTAAACTTTTGCCCGATTTCATCAAGTTGTGCAACATTTTTATCGAGTTGTTCACGAAGTTCTTTTATTTGACTTGATTCTTCCGACCCTTCAACAGTATAGTTTGTTCCAAAATTTTGAGCATCGCCTTTAATTACTATTTTATCATGGGGATTTATTACCAATGTTATATAATTATTGGGACTTGTTTTTAATAAATAAAACCTGGGAATTTCAGATTTCCCTTTAAAACTGAATACTCCTTCATTAGGTAATGTTAACGAATCCAATACTTTCAATTCGGATGTCAGTAATTCTACAAAATAGATTTTTTCTCCTGCACCATTTGTTAATTCTCCGGATATTGTATAGAAATCTTCCGGTTGTGATTTGCACGAATAAATCAGGAACCCTATGAATAAAACGATTACCAGCTTTTTCATTCTGTAAAATGATTAAATATTTTCCGACTACAATTTTACTAAATTTTACAGTAACAGTAGAATATTTAGAAATGTTTTATTTTTTATATTTTTGTGCTCTAAACTTGAGAATTGTGATAATCCATAATGATATAAATAACCTGAACATTGTAAACCCTGTATTAACTATTGGTGTATTTGACGGGGTGCATCAGGGGCATTTAAGTATATTAAACCGATTGAAATTACTTGCAAAAGAAAAAAATGGTGAATCGGTTGTATTAACCTTGTGGCCTCACCCGCGCATTGTGCTGAATAAAAATATCGAAACACTTCGCTTGCTTAATAATATTGAAGAAAAAAAATACCTGTTATCGAAAACAGGGATAGATCATCTGATTATTCTTCCATTTACAAAAGAATTTTCTCAACTTACAGCTTGCGAATTTATTGAAGACTATCTTGTGAAAAAAATTCATGTCAAACACCTCGTGGTTGGTTACAATCACCAGTTTGGTAAAGATCGAAAAGCAGGGTTTGAGTTTCTGAAAGAATGTTCAGAAAAGTTTGATTTCGATATTGAAAAACTCGATGCTAAACTTGTAGAAAACGACAAGGTAAGCTCGACAAAAATTCGAAATTTTCTTATTGATGGAAAACTTGAAACCGCAAACAATTATTTGGGTTATGAATATTTTATTAGCGGAAATGTGGTCGAAGGAAATAAAATTGGACGTACAATTGGGTTTCCAACGGCAAATATTCAAATTCCAGAACCGTACAAGCAAGTACCTTGCGACGGTGTTTATGCTGTTCGTGTTCAGCTTAATGATGAGTCTTATTTTGGAATGCTAAATATTGGTACAAGACCTACAATAGAGTCATCGGTATTAACAAAAAATATGGAAGTCCATATTTTTAATTTCGAAAAAAAAATTTACAATCAATCTATTACGGTTTCATTTGTTCAGCGAATTCGAGACGAAAAAAAGTTTGCAAGTATTGATGAACTGAGACAACAATTGGAAAGGGACAAATTTAAGATTGGCAGTTTGTTTGGTTTGTAAAGGTGAACAAAACAGAACAGAATACGTTTAGTTTTTATTTGATATCCAAATTTTTAAACTATTTTTGCAGTCCGTTTACATAAAAAATAATTATTAAATATACGATCATGAAATTAGAAGGAACAATGGTTGACAGTTTACCTTACAAAGTTAAAGATATGAGTTTAGCAGAGTGGGGACGCAAAGAAATTGAAATAGCCGAAAAAGAAATGCCGGGATTAATGTCGTTACGACAAAAGTTTGGGAAAGCGAAACCTTTAAAAGGAGCTCGAATAACCGGTTCTTTACATATGACAATTCAAACTGCAGTTCTTATTGAAACACTTAAAGAACTTGGCGCCGATGTACGTTGGGCAAGTTGCAATATATTTTCAACTCAGGATCATGCTGCTGCAGCTATTGCTCAGGCAGGAATACCTGTATTTGCATGGAAAGGCGAAAACCTTGAAGAATACTGGTGGTGCACAAACCAGGCATTAACTTTCCCCGGAGGTAAAGGGCCAACCCTTATTGTTGACGATGGTGGTGATGCAACCATGATGGTACATCTTGGAGTAAAAGCCGAGAAAGATGCAGCATTCCTAAAAAATACTCCAACAGCAATTGATGAACAAGAGTTGTATAAAAGCTTAATTCTTACTCTTGAACAGAATCCAACAAAATGGACCAGAATGGTTAAGGAAATCAAAGGTGTTTCTGAAGAAACTACTACAGGGGTTCATCGTTTGTATCAAATGATGGAACGTAAAGAACTTCTGTTTCCCGCGATCAATGTAAACGATTCGGTAACTAAATCAAAATTCGATAACCTTTATGGTTGCCGCGAATCGCTTGCCGATGGTATTAAACGTGCAACCGATGTTATGCTTGCCGGTAAAGTAGTTGTTGTTTGTGGTTACGGTGATGTTGGTAAAGGTTCTGCAAAATCAATGCGTTCATATGGCGCTCGGGTTATTGTTACTGAAATCGACCCGATATGTGCATTACAGGCTGCCATGGAAGGGTTCGAAGTAAAAACTGTTGAAGACGCCCTTGCTGAAGGCAATATTTATGTTACAACAACCGGGAATAAAGATGTTATTACTATTGATCATATGTTAAAAATGAAAGATCAATCAATCGTTTGCAACATAGGCCATTTTGATAACGAAATTCAGGTTGACAAACTGGATAAAATTCCAGGATTAGAAAGGATAAATATTAAACCACAGGTTGATAAATATCTTTTCCCCGATGGTCATGCAATTTTCTTATTAGCTGAAGGACGTTTGGTTAATTTAGGTTGCGCTACAGGCCATCCTTCATTTGTAATGAGTAACTCGTTTACAAACCAAACCCTGGCTCAAATGGAACTTTGGAACAACAATTATAAAATAGATGTTTACAGGCTTCCAAAACACCTCGACGAAGAAGTTGCACGGTTGCATCTTGAACAAATTGGTGTAAAACTCACAAAATTAACAAAAGAACAATCTGCTTATATTGGAGTTCCTGTAGAAGGCCCTTATAAGGCGGATCATTACAGATATTAATATTCTCGAAAAGGCCGGAAATTTCCGGCTTTTTTTTGCTTTTATCGCTTTTTCCCTTCCTTCATTTTTCTTATTTTTAAATTTTCAATTAAAAAACTCAGGATGAAAATTGTACTGCTTGAACCCATTGGTATTCAACCTTTATTATTAAATTCTTTTGTAGATGAATTTAAGGAAAATAACCACGAGCTTATAGTTTATCAAAGCCGGCCGGCAAATGAAAGTGAAATAATTCAAAGATCTCAAAATGCAGATGTTATAATCATCAGCAATTTACCAATTTCAAAACAGGTAATTGATAAATGTCTAAATCTTAAAATGATTTCTGTAGCATTTACAGGAGTTGATCATATTCCTTTAAGCGTATGCAATGAAAGAAAAATTGTTGTTTCAAATGCAGCAGGTTATTCAACACATGCGGTTGCTGAGCTTACCATTGGAATGGCAATAAATTTAATGAGGGAAATTGTATGGGCAGATAATCAAACCCGGGATGGAAAAAGCAGGGAAGGTTTTCTCGGGACAGAGTTGTTTGGTAAAACATTTGGAATTATCGGGTTTGGACAAATAGGAGCAGAGGTTGCCAAACTGGCAAATGCATTTGGATGTAAAGTACTTGCCTATTCCAGGACGAAGAAAAATTTAAAAGATGTTGAATTTGTTGTTCTTGATGAGTTACTAAGTAGAAGTGATATTATTTCTTTACACCTTCCTTTAACCAGTGAAACCAAAAATGTAGTTAGTAAGCGGGAACTGGATTTGTTAAAACCTTCTGCGATTCTAATAAATACTGCACGATGTCCTGTTGTTGATTATTCGGCCTTATATTCTGCTTTAAAGGAGAATAAGATTGCAGCGGCAGCATTGGATATTTATGAAAAGGAGCCTCCACTCGACAGGAATTACCCGTTTTTTGAATTACCTAATGTTTTATTGCTTCCTCATATTGGATATGCTACAAAAGAAGCTATCGGGCTCAGAAGTGAAATAGTTTTTGAAAATATTAAAAAATGGATGCAAGGAAATCCGCAAAATGTGATGAATTAAATCTACTTATAATGGATATTTTAGAACAACTTAAACTTGAAACAGAGTCCTGCACTTTATGTAATCTGAGTAAAACCAGGACACATGTGGTTTTTGGTGAAGGGAACAGAAATGCAAAAATCATGTGTATTGGCGAAGGCCCCGGGTATTACGAAGATCAGAAGGGGCGACCTTTTGTTGGGAAGTCGGGAGAGTTACTCGACAAAATACTGGCTGTTTGCGGATTTAATCGTTCAGAACATGTTTTTATTGCCAACATTGTCAAATGCAGGCCTCCTGAAAACAGGGATCCTTTGCCCGAAGAAAGGGCGGTGTGTATTCCCTATTTGTATAAACAAATTGAGCTCATCGATCCCAAAATAATTGTGTTGCTGGGAGCAACAGCACTTAAAGGATTAATCGATCCTGAAGCAAAAATAACAAAATTAAGGGGTGAATGGATGAACTGGAATAACCGGTTGGTAATGCCCACGTTTCATCCTTCAGCATTGTTGCGGAACGAAAGCCTGAAACGGCCCGTATGGGAAGATTTCAAGAAAATAGTTTCTAAATACAGAGAAATTGTAAATCCCCAACATCAATCGGCTTATTGTTAAAAAAGGCCAGCTTGTATAACTGGCCCCTTGATTTTATCAGCCAGCATTTTATAGAATCAACATAGCATCGCCATACGTACCAAAATTGTATTTTTCTTTTATTGCTATTTTGTAAGCATTCATTACGGGATCAAAACCACCAAAAGCACAAACCATCATTAACAAGGTTGATAAAGGTAAATGGAAATTGGATACCATCATGTTTGGAACCTGAACTTCGTAAGGTGGGAAAATGAATTTATTGGTCCACCCATCGTAAGGTTTTAAAAGGCCTGTAGTTGAAACCGATGACTCAAGTGTTCTTAAAACGGTAGTTCCGACAGCAATCACGTTTTTCCTGTTTGCTTTTGCTTCGTTTACTTTTCTTACAGCTTCTTCAGAAATAAATATCTTTTCTGAATCCATTTTGTGTTTGGTAAGATCTTCAACATCAACAGTTCTGAAATTACCTAATCCCACGTGTAAAGTAATTTCGGCAAAGTTCAGTCCTTTAATTTCGAGGCGTTTCAATAACTCACGACTGAAATGTAAACCTGCAGTAGGAGCTGCAACTGCACCTTCGTGTTTTGCATAGATGGTTTGATAACGGTCTTTATCTTCAGGTGTAACTTCGCGATTTATAAAGCGTGGTAAAGGAGTTTCTCCTAAGTCGTATAATGTTTTTTTAAACTCTTCGTATGAGCCGTCGAAAAGAAAACGTAATGTCCTTCCTCGTGAAGTTGTATTATCAATTACTTCGGCTACAAGGCTGTCATCTTCACCAAAGTACAATTTGTTTCCAATACGTATTTTGCGGGCAGGATCAACTAAAACATCCCATAATCGTTGATCACGGTTAAGTTCGCGTAATAAAAACACTTCAATTTTAGCTCCTGTTTTTTCTTTATTTCCGTATAAGCGGGCGGGAAAAACTTTTGTATTGTTAAAAACCATTACATCCTGATCCCCAAAATAGTCAACAATATCCTTAAAAATACGGTGTTCTATCACACCCGTGTTTTTATGAACAACCAATAATCGGGATTCGTCTCTGTTTTCGGAAGGATATTTTGCAATGAGTTCTTTGGGTAAATTAAACTTAAACTGTGATAATTTCATTGATTCAAAAGATTTTAGTGTTTATATGTCGATGACCTGCTTATACGCAGCAATATTCAATTAGTTACAAAGTTGATAAAAATTTTTCAAAATCATTTAAAGTAACCGAAAAATCTGTATTATAGTTACCTATACGTGTCCGGATTAACTTTACAAGATGCCCCCCGCAGTTAAGTGAAATTCCTATATCGTGAGCCAGAGAACGAATGTATGTTCCTTTGCTACAGACAACGCGAATATCAATTTCGGGAAGAGAGAACCGAACGAGTTCGATTTCGAAAATTGTAATTTGATGAGGTTTCATTTCAATATCCTCGCCTTTTCGTGCATAGCTGTAAGCTCTTTTTCCATTTATATTTTTTGCCGAATAAACCGGAGGTATCTGTTCCTGTTCGCCCAGAAAATGGGTTAGTGAATCTTTTACAAATTTTTCGGTGACATGATTAATCGGGAATACCTGGTCGTAAAAAGTTTCGAGATCAAAGGATGGTGTTGTTTTTCCCAATTCTATGGTTGCAATATATTCTTTAGGGGCATCCTGTAGTTCCTGAATTTGCCTGGTTGCTTTTCCTGTACATATTAATACTAGTCCTTCGGCCAAAGGATCTAATGTTCCCGCGTGACCCACTTTAAGTTTAATTTTTTCACCTGATTTTTCACGAAAAACTTTTATAATTTGATTTTTTACTTTTCTTACCACATCAAATGATGTCCAGTCGTAAGGTTTGTAGATAGGAATAATAACCCCTGTTTTAAATTCTTCCACGCTTCCTATCGTAAAGTTCATGTTTTTATCAATAAATTAGAATGAAAATAAAATAGCGATTAATCCTATGATAAAACAGTAAACAGCAAAATAGATTAATTTCCCGCGTTTAACTATGTTTATCATCCACCGGCAAGCCAACAATCCGGTAACGAATGCAGCAATAAAACCGATAATTAATGGAACAACAGAAACTGATGAAGATTGTGAAAAGTCGGTGCCCTTTAAGCTCATCAGATTTGCTCCAATAATTGGAATTAAAACCATTAAAAAGGAGAACCTGGCAATATGTTCTTTTTTATTTCCTAAATACAAACCTGTTGCAATTGTAGCCCCGGAACGTGAAATGCCGGGTATTACGGCAATGGCTTGTGCAATTCCAATAACAAGTGAATCTTTATACGAAATTTCTTTTTGCCTGTCTTTTGCATAATAGGTAAAAGCAAGTAAAAGAGCAGTTATTATAAGCATTAATCCAACGAATAAAATATTCCCGGAAAACATGCTTTCTATTTGTTCTTCGAATAGTAAGCCAATAATTAATACAGGAATCATTGAAATAAATATCTTAACAATATACTTTGTTGATTCATTCCATTTAAACGCGAAGAAATCACGGAAGAGTTCAGTAATTGTTTTCCAAAAAACAATAATGGTACTTAGTACAGTAGCACCATGCACAACAACTGTAAATGTAAGATTTTCAGAAAACTCAACACCTAAAATATGTTTTCCTAACTCTAAATGTCCGCTGCTGCTCACGGGCAAAAATTCGGTTAATCCCTGAATAAGCCCAAGGATAAGTGCTTCCAGCCAATTCATAATATGTGTTTTAAAAGATTATTTTTCTTCTGAATCTTTGGGTTTTTTCATGATGGCATAAATCTCGAAAACAAAGCCCAAAAGAACAATTATGGGAGCCAGGGTAATACGTCGGAAACTAAAAATCTTTTCGTTAAAATCATTTGGATTTTCAGCTTTTCCCCCGATCATGAGTAGAAAACCAAAAATGATAATTGCAAATCCGATAGTTAATAAGATGTAATTTTCTCTTCCAAGTGCAAAATCAAACTTTTTTTCTTCAGTTGTATTTTTCTTCGACATTTTTGATCCTATTTATAATTAGTAATATAATTTATCAACATTCATTCGTAAATATTTTGAAACTGCAAAAAATGTAGAAATCCAATTAATAATAATTCCTACCGCTAAAACACAAAAGAATAGAAAACCAACAATCTCAACATCCTGAAAACTGATTATTCCTTTAAATTCTTTTTGTGCAATATAAAGAACACCAGTTAGTAATCCAATAGCTAAAAAAGCAGCTACAATACCGTGTAAAGCGCTTCGATAGAGAAACGGCCTTCGTATAAAACCACGTGTTGCACCAACCAACTGCATGGTATTGATAATAAATCGTTTTGAATATACAGATAAACGGATGGTATTGTTTATTAATGCAATGGCAATAAAAAAGAGCATTCCGCTAAAACCAAGAATGATAATACTTATCTTTTTCACGTTTTCGTTAACAAGGTTAACCAGTGATTTTTGATAAAAAACCTCTTTTATTTGCTCGAACTGTTTAAACTGGTTTTCAATAACCTGAATACTATCCGGATTCGCATATTCGGCATATAAATGAACTTCGATAGATGCAAGCAGGGGGTTAAATCCCAGGAAAGCAATAAAATCTTCGCCCAGTTCTTGCTGCAACTCATTAGCCGCTTCTTCTTTTGTTATGTATTTTGTTGATTTTACAAAAACAGACGCGTCCAGATTTTTTTGGAGCAGCCTTACATCAACTTCTTTTACATTTTCTTTAAGAATGATTGAGAAACCAATATTTTCTTTTACATATTCCGATAATCGCTGGGCATTAAGTACAAGCATACCCAGTAATCCCAACATAAACAATACTAAAGTAATGCTTATAATTGATGTAAAATAGGAACTACGTAATCGTCGTTTGGTTATTGTATTTTCTTTTTTAGCCATTCTGTTCTGAAAATAATTGTGCTAAGATACAAATAATTCAACTATTCAAGAATCATTTACCTGAACTATGAATTCGATGATTTAGTATTTAAAAATAACCAAATTTCTTTACCAAGGATTAAAATTAATCCAAGGATTAAAACGATTGAACTGGCTAAGGATATTTTGTTTCCCATAAAATACGATTCAGGTTTGAATTTAAATTCGATTTTATGATTTCCTGCAGGGATAACCAAAGCTCTTAGAACATAATTTACACAGAAATGGTTAACAGGCTGCCCATCAATAAAAGCATTCCAGCCTTTTGGGTAATAAATTTCTGAAAAAACAGCCAGTTCTTCTTCGTTACATTTTGCAGAATAAATTAACTGGTTTGGCTTATACGAATCCAATTTTATCGATGAAACAGAATCTTTTGTAAACTCCTTACCTGCCACGAAACTTTCGAATCGCTGATCAATAATTGCTTCCCTTGAAGGATCGAGGCCTGTCAGGGCTTCAAGTTCTGCATCGGCATTTGGAACAATTCTAAAATCGTTTACAAACCATGCATTTCCTAAGGCATTGGGATTCTGTTGTGCAACAGGCATTCGTTTATTGTCAGGAATAATAAAATATTTGGTATTCAGCATATTTAAAACTTCCATGTTGTTTTTTGAAATCTGGTATTCAATTAATTCCTGGTAACGTTTCATTTTAGCACCATGATATCCACCAATTGATTTATGAAAGTACGATGTGCTGGCATCGTTAAATGTATTCACAGTAAGATTTAAAACTCTGAAGTTGGGATCTTTATCTTGTAATATTTGTTTATTTGCCTGGGTCATTTGAAATGGTTCGCGGGCTTCTTTTTTACTAACGAAATTGTCGTTGTTCATATAGCGTTTATCAACGGCCCATAAATCAATGAGAATAAGCAGGGCCAGAATTCCAATCGTCGTATTTTGTTTGATTTTCTTTTTTAAGAATAAAAACAACAATCCTGCCGAAAGCAAAATGAATACAAGTGATCGGAATGCATCCATCCGCAATAACATTTTCCTGTCATCCCTTAAAGCTTCAACAAATTCTTTAGCTCCCTGTGCAATATAGTTTTGATCGGAAAGAGCTGTAAAATCAAAAAACAGGCCGGGGAGTAATGCAAAGAAGAATGCGATTCCGCCAACAATATAAAATGAATTTTTTAATGATTTTACTAATTTTTGTTGATCAACAGAGCCATCGAAAATTTTTATAAGAGCCAGAATGGCCATTAATGGAATTGTTACCTGGGCAATAACCAATGTCATTGAAACAGTTCGGAACTTATTATATCCGGGAACATGATCGAGAAAGAAATTCGTAACAAAACTGAGATTATGTCCCCAGGCAAGAATGATCGAGAGAACAGTAGCCGAAATAAGCCACCATTTCATTTTAGGATCGAGAATAAAGATGCCAAGAACAAATAAAAATAAAATGATTGCTCCAACATAAACCGGGCCGGAAGTAAATGGCTGAGAACCCCAATATAAGGGCAATTGTTTAATTACTTGTTTTGCATATTGTTCTCCCTGCAATTTTTTAAAAAATTCAAACGAAGCCGAATTTTCACCAACAGCGCCTCCAGATGCCCCGCCTTTAAAGTCAGGAATTAATAAGGTCATTGTTTCGCTAATTCCATAACTCCAGTCGGTTGCATAATCTTTATCGAGCCCCGATGTTTTGTTTTGCTGATTATGGGTTAATTCTGACTTGCTTCTTATCGAGTATTTCCCGTATTCATAGGTTGTCCAGAGTTGTCCGAAATTACTTCCGACAGCTAAAACAACAGCAATAATTAAAAGCCCGGTTGCTTTTAGAAAATGAGAATATGTTTTTTCTTTAATTGTATAAATGAACTCGATTAATCCAAACAGAAGTATAATGATTAACGTGTAATAGGTAATTTGCAAGTGGTTAACCAGCAATTGAAGTGCCAGAAACAGGCTGGTTATTGCTGCACCTAAAAGTATTTTCTTTTTATAAGTAATATATATCCCTGCAATTACAGGGGCCATATAGGCAATTGCAAATACTTTTGAGTTATGCCCCGCAGCAATTATGATGAAGTTGTACGATGAAAATGCCAATGCCAATGCGCCTAAAGCACTAATCCAGGGATTTGCTCCAAATGCGAGGAACAATAAATAACCTCCCAGCAACAGAAGAAATAACTGAGAAGCAGGCCTCTTAGAGAATAGAAGAAAACTATTAAAGTAACGAACTAAATTCGAGGGATAAACTGTTGACGTTAAATAAGCCGGCATTCCTCCAAACATACTGTTCGACCATAATGCCTCCTCTCCTGTAGCATTCCGAAAATCGACAATTTCTTTTGACATTCCCTGAAAGTTTGTTTGGTCACTTTGTTGAATCTCTTTACCTTCAATCAGGGGAGAGAAGTAAATAAACGGAAGGATAATAAAGAGAATAATAATTACAGCATGGCTTAGTATGCTTTTATTTTGCTTTAAATGATGTATATTCATCCGTTTAATTTTTTAAAGAGTTAATATTTCTTAATAATTCTGTTTTCCGAGTTTTAGCTCAACAAAATAACTAATTTTGTACAAATAATAAAAAAAATTCATCTTTTTAGCAGGGATTAATGGAAAAGATTTTTTCTAAAAACTATTACAGGTCATTAGTAAAAGAAAAAAAAGTAAAACAAATATTCTTTCTTTACACATCAATGGTTCTCGGTTTAGTTATCGGGATACTTATAAGCGTTGTAAATACAAGATATTTAGGCCCTCAGCTTTATGGCGATTTCAAGTTCATTCTAAGTATATATACTTTATCGGCAACATTTTTTACAATAGGAGTCTTTTACAGTGCAGCACGATTAATAATCCAAAAGAACCATGCCGGAATAAAAAAAAGAATAATTGGCTTAGCAATACTCATTGGAGTAATAATATCCATTATATATTCAGCTTTTATTTTTGGTTTCTCATTTTTTGAAAACAGATTGTTCGATAATAACCTGGGGTATTTAATCAGATTGCTTGCACCCTTTGCATTTGCATTTCCACTTGACCAGTTAAGCCAGAATTTATTGCAGGGCGACAATAAAATTTACGATTTGGCGATTTACCGGTTAGCTCAAAAGATAGCGTACCTGGCTTTAGCATATGTATATCATATTCTTTGGGGTTTAACACTTAATTCGGCATTGTTTATTTACTTTTTATCGTTCATGTTAACTATTATTTATGCCTTTATCCGATTAAAACCCGAATACAATTTGAGCAAAGAAATATTTTCGATTTTAAAGATTGAAAATAAAAATTATGGTTTACAGGTTTATTATGGTGCTTTATTCAGTCTTGCAAGTGCACAAGTGGGAGCAATTGTTGTCGGATATTTTATTGATACAGTAAATGTTGGATTTTATTCACTTGCAATTACCGCAACCTTACCACTTACGTTGATTCCCAGCACAATTGGTACAACCTTTTTCAAAGATTTCAGTTCAATGCAAAGAATTCCCCCGAGAGTTTTTTTATATACAATTTTAATTTCTATTGGTACATTACTACTGTTTATAGCTTTTATAAAAGAAATTGTATTAATCCTTTATACCGACGATTTTATTTCTGTTACTCCACTGGCAATAATTATTTCCATAGGTTCCGTATTTCATGGCTTAGGCGACTTTTTTAACCGGTTTTTATCGGCACATGGCAAAGGAAAGGAATTGCGAAACAGCAGCATCTGGATTGGAGTGGCAAATATACTGGGTTTTCTCATTTTGATAAAACTCGTAGGTGTTCAGGGAGCTGCTATAACAAAGATACTTTCAGGATTAACCTATTTGGGAATAATGATTTATTATTATAAAAAATTCAGAACGAATAAATAATTAAATTTGAAACGTAAAATACATTAACTTATTTTTTTAATAAAAAACAATTAGAAACAATTTAAATTATGAAAAAGATTAACTTAATTTTTTTAGTATTAGTACTATTCATTTTATCATCCTGCAGTGATCAAACAGAAGAATCCTTAACGCCAATTCCTGATACGATAATAATTGGGGAGCATGAATTCGAGTTATTTGAGAATAGCCTAATTTTAAATGGGGTTGATTTACAAGAAGGATTGAGTGGATTTTGGAATGTAATTGAAAGTACTGGTTTTTATTCATTAAGTGATTCTTTAAATCCAAAATGTATTTTTACAGGAGAATTGTTAGGTCAATATAAACTTAAATGGACAATAACTAACGGGGAAGATAATAAAAGTGAAGAAATTTCAATAAGAATAATTGGTTTTACTGATTTAAGAGATAATGTAAAGTATAAAGCTGTTAAAATAGGAACACAAATCTGGATGGCTGAAAATTTAAAAGCTACCAACTATCAAAATGGAGATTTAATAAATGACGGAAGTCTAGTTGGAGATTACTCCAGTGAGTCTGAACCAAAATACTGGTTTGCATACAATGATGATTTATCAAATATTGAAACTTATGGAAGACTTTATACATGGTATGCAGCAACTGATTCAAGAGAGATTTGTCCAGAAGGTTGGCATATTCCAAGTGATTTGGAATGGAAAACTTTGCAAGTTTTTTTAGGGATGAATTTATCCGATATAGATATAATATGTGATGACAATAATACTGTTGGAAGTAAACTTAAACAAATTGGTACATTAAATTGGTCTTATCCAAATACAGGTGCAACTGATGAATATGGATTTACAGCATTGCCCGCAGGTTATCGTAAAAGATTTAATAAGGTATTTGAATATAAATACGAATATGCCTGTTTTTGGTCTAATACTGAAAATGATTTGAATAATGCTTGGTATAGACATTTATATAATGACAAAGCAAGTATTTGTCGAACATATAATTTAAAAAATTATGGATTTTCTGTTAGGTGTATTAAGAATTAAAAAAGTTTGAAGTGTTTAAATTAATTTAATAATATGAATATTTACAATTACAAGCTAGTTAAAGTGCTGGTAAAGTGGAAAATGAGATTAAAAAGATTTATTCAGGAATATCGGATTTCTGAGATTATTTATGATCGAAAGTCGCTTAAACAATTTTATATATTGATAAATAATGAGAAATTAATATACGAAAAAGAGGTAAATCTTATTCACGGCATAATTCATTCAGGTGATACTGTTATTGATATTGGGGCAAACAGGGGAGAATACACATATTACTTTTCAAAGCAGGTTGGGATAAATGGGCGGGTTTATTCATTTGAACCCGGTTCACGGGCATTTTCTTTATTAAATGAAATTAAATCTAAAAGCCAACTTGATAATGTTAGGTTATTTAAAATGGCACTTTCAGATAATACTGGTGAAACAGAACTTATTGTACCTTATTTTAACAGGCAGAGCCAGATAAAAAGCAATAACCCGATTAAAGGAAGAAAAGAAAAAGTTAAATTAATTACGCTCGACACATTTTGCAGTGCTGAAAACATTTCAAATATCCAGTTCATTAAATGTGATACGGAGGGTGCAGAGATGCTTGTTTTTAAAGGAGGAATAAATACCTTAAAGACAAACTCACCAATTATTATGGTTGAAATTGCAGAACCCCATTTAACCCGATTTGGTTTTTCAATAAATGAAATTTATAACTTTTTTATTGATCTTGATTATTCCATGTTTATTTATGATTATACATTAAATCAGCTTATTCGAACAACACAAATCATTCAGAAAAGCGAAGGGCATGTTTGGTCGGGAAAGGATGAAGATTTAAGTAATAACAATTATATATTTATACCTAATTCTAAATTAGATACTGTTAAAGATAGTATTGCACAATAGAAGAAAGTATAAAATGTAATTTTATGTTGGTTTCTGTTAACCAGATACATTCAATTTCTTATTTTTAAAGAAGGTACATCGCAATTAATGGTTTTTAAAAAGGAAATTAAATGAACATTGTTATTTTAACCGAAAAAGGATTCCCATACGGTTCCGCGGCAATTAACAGGATAATATCTTATGCAAAAGGATTATCCGAACTCTCGAATAACGTTCAGGTTATTTGCTTAAAACCATCAGAGAAAAAGGGAACTGAATTTAAAAATAAATATCCCGAAGGCGAATTTAGCTCAATAAAATTCAAATATATTACCGGGTCAACGGTTAAATCGGATATTCTTTTTACAAGAGCCTTAAATTATATAAAAGGAATACGATTGACATTCGTTTACCTGTGGAAAATTAAACCGGATGTATTATTCATGGGATTGTTTGACCCGTTTACAACATTCCTGTTTTATGCAGAAACACGCATTTTAAAAACCAGGTTTGTTCAGGAACGAAGCGAATACCCCTTTTTAGGAACAGAAAAAAACCTATTTACACGAGTAAACTATTGGATTTATATTCATTTTATTATAAAACTTTTCGACGGACTGGTTGTAATTACAGAGTCTTTAAAACAATTTTTTACAGAGAAAATAAATAAAAAAGCGAAAATTACAATCCTGCCCATGCTTGCTGAACCGGATCGATTTAATATTCCACGGGACACTAAAAAAACAAACGACTACATTGCCTTTTGCGGCGAACTATCGGGGAATAAAGACGGGGTGCCCATACTGATAGAATCTTTTTCATTAATTACCCAAAATCATCCATCATACAAATTGGTTTTAATCGGGAACACGAATTTTAAAGAGTTTAATAAATTGGTTTTGTTGGTTGAAAAATTGAACTTATACGAAAAAGTAGTTTTTACAGGGCAGGTTTCGCGCGATGAAATACCGGAATTATTATGTCAGGCAAAAGTCTTGGCCTTAGCCAGGCCGGAGTCAAAACAAGCCGAAGGGGGTTTCCCTACCAAGCTGGGCGAGTACTTAGCCACGGGAAATCCTGTAGTTGTTACAAAAGTCGGGGAAATACCCAATTACTTAACTCATTTACAAAATGCGTATCTTGCAGAACCGGGTGATGCTTCTGATTTTGCTGAAAAGTTAGATGATGCTCTTGCAAATTATGATAAGGCTCAACTTATTGGTAAGAATGGACAAAAATTGGTTTATAATGAGTTTAATTATAAAACACAATCGGTTAAACTGGATATTTTTTTAAGGTCACTTTAAATCAGAATCGAATGACAAAAATCTCTTTTATTGGAGACATCAGTTTAAATGATAAGTACAACGAACGTTATCGTTCGAAAGAAAATCCTTTCAAACAGGTTTCTTCGTTTTTGCATGACTCTGATTATGTTGTTGGTAACCTGGAATGTATTGCAGAAAGCAATGATGGCAAAGAAAACACCCTGAAAAAACCCCGACTTAAAACAGGCACAGAAACACTAAATTATTTAAAAGAAATCAATTTATCATTAGCTACACTTGCACACAATCATATATACGATAATTTGCAAGGTGGATTTTTAAACACAGTTTCATTTTTAAAAAACAATAAAATTGATTATTCCGGTGCAGGGCTGAGCAAAGAAGAATCTTCGAGAGCAATTATTAAGAATATCGACAATACAAGCATTTGTTTCTTAAATTATATTACTTCAGATACAAATCCGAATCTTCCTGATGAATCTGAAATTCGCCTGAATATTTTCGACGAAAATACGGTAATAGATGATATTATAAAGAATCGCCAAAATGATTTTGTAATTCTTATATTGCATTGGGGAGGTAATTTTGAAGGTGGAAATTTTCCATCAATACATCAAAGACAATTAGCTAAACGATTGATTGATGCCGGAGCAGATATAATTGTAGGGCATCATTCACATACCTTGCAGCCATTCGAAAAATACAAAGGGAAATATATCTTTTACAGTTTAGGGAATTTTTGCTTTGCAGATATTTTATCAGATGGCAGAATTAAACCAATTGACAGGAAAAGATTTAAAAGGTCAATAATTCTTTCATTGAACATGGAAGAAGGTTCGGTCAAAGTACAAAAAAACTTTATAAAAAATGTAAATCTTAATATTGTACCTGATAAGTCTGGAAAATACGAATATTGGATTAAGCAAATGATGTTTACTTTAATGAAACGAACATATATATTTTGGTATATGTATTATTTCTTTTATAAATTTATTGATCCAATTATTTATCAATTATCAACAATTCATCATAAAAATATTTATCAACGAATTAGAGCGTTTAACTCAAGTAAAATAAAAGGATTATTCAGATAATTATGAACGAAATATATATACTTACCGATTACAAAGGGTATTTTGGATCAAAGCAAAAGACAACACCTTATAAAAGTGGATTCGATAAAAATGCATTACAAAAATATTTTACAGAAAGAAAATTCAATCCTATTTTTTTAAATTTTGCTGATGTTGACTTTAAAAAAGTTGATTTAAGAAATAAATATGTTATTTATACTTCTGCTGAAGATCAGGGATTGCATTACAAAGACTATATAGAAGATATTATTCTGGGTCTTTATTTACAAGGAGCAAAATTAATACCCCATTTTAAATTTTTAAGAGCAAATAATAACAAAGTTTTTATGGAAATACTCAGAGATCAATCTGAGATGCAGGAAATAAAAAACATAAAATCTACTTACTTAAGCACACTGGAGGATCTAAAACGTAAAGAAAATTTTCCTGATAAAAATGTTTTAAAACTATCAGCAGGTGCTATGAGCTCTGGTGTTTTTCTTACAAAATCTAAAGATGAACTAATAAAGAAATGTAAAATAAATTGTAGAACAAGATACATTTACAAAGAACTGTGGGATATTAAAAACACAATTAAACATCGTTATTTCATTCCCGATTCTCTTTATCGTAAAAAGTTTATTGTACAGAATTATATCGAAAACCTTCAGAATGATTGGAAATTATTGGTTTACGGGGAATCTATTTATATTTTAAAAAGAATGGTACGTAAAAATGATTTTCGTGCAAGTGGGAGCGGAATTTTTGAGTTTACAAAAGAAATCCCTAAGGGAATTTTAGAATTTGCTTATCAAATTAAAGAAAATTTTAATGTTCCAAATATCTCCTTAGATATTGCATATGCAGATCATGAATTTTACTTAATTGAATTTCAAGCGATCTATTTTGGGACTAAGACTTTGGAAAACGCACCATTTTACTTTAAAAACGAAAATAGTAAATGGAAAGTTTATGATGAAAAATCTGATCTTGAAAAGGTTTATGTAAATAGCATTGTTGATTTTATTGAAAAAGTAAAGATCTGATTTATGCAAATACTTTATGTTAAACCTAGTAATTCATCGTTTGTAAAAATTGATCAGGAAATTCTTGAAAAGAATTTTAATACCTTGGTTTTTGAACTTAAAAATCAGGATAATAAATTTCTGTATGTATTTGAACTGTTTTATTTGTTCATTTTTTGTTTTCGAAAAAGAAAAGATATATCTGTTATTTATACCCGATTTGCAGATTATCATGCAGCAGTTTTAGCTTTTTTCGCAAAGAATTTTAATAAAAAGTTGGTTATAGTTATTGGTGGATACGATGTGAATTCAATTCCGGCTTTTAGATATGGAGCACACTTTAAAAAATTTAGGAGTAAATTTTCAACCTATGCATTAAATAATGCATCCATTCTCTTTCCAAACAGCAATGCGTTAGTGTATAGCACAAATTCATTTGCATTAAAAGATAGATTTAAATTGGGAATACATCAATTTGCCCCTGATACAACTGCCGAAATCAAAGTAATACCCAATGGATATCATTTTAACTTATCCCCCCAAAATGAAGATGTTATTAAGGAGAATTATGTTTTAACCGTGGCAATTGTTGAAAACGTAAGAACCTATTTTATCAAAGGGATTGACTTGTATTTTAAGTGTGCTGAATTAATACCTGAAATTAAATTTATTGCAATTGGTATAAAGAAAGAATTTATACAAAACCACAAGATTCAGATTCCTGCAAACCTTGAAATTATTGAAAAGCTTACACATTCTGAATTACAGGCTTATTATCAAAAGGCAAAAGTATTTTGTTTATTTTCACGAACCGAAGGAATGCCTAATGTTTTATGCGAAGCCATGTTGAACAAATGTATTCCTGTTGCAACCAATGTTGGAGCTGTTTCTGAAATTATAGCTGATACAGGGTATGTTATAGATGAACCTGATTTATCAGAAATTAAGTTGCTTGTTGAAAAAGCTTTAAATTCAAATAGTGAAATGAAAGAAAAAGCAAAGAGCAGAATTGTTGAGAATTATTCTTTTGAAATTCGCGAATCTCAAATTGTAAAGGTGTTGAAACCGCTCGTATAAATATTAAAACTTCAGAATTTCTTCAGCTATTAATCTACTTGCTTTACCGTTTCCGTATAAATTGATGTTGAAATTTTTTGTAGTATTCTGAATTTTATGGGTTTCTTCAATTATTCTGTTATGTATAGCACCAACAATAACATTAAATCCATTTTCAACCAGTTCAACCCACTCCGTTTCATCGCGGGTAGTTAAACAGAACTTACCAAAGAAAAATGCTTCTTTTTGAAGCCCTCCACTATCTGTAACTACAAAACTGCAATGTTGCAATAACTCAATCATATCGAAATAGCCTACTGGCTCAATCGGAGAAAAATCGAGTTTTATTTTTTGTTCGGCAATTATTTTCCTGGTGCGTGGGTGAAGCGGAAGAACAATAGTATAATTTTTACTTAATTCGTTTAAAGCCATTATTATTTGTGAAAGGCGGTTGTTATCATCTGTATTTTCCTGCCTGTGTATGGTACACAAAATATAAGATCTGTTTGAAAGATTGAAATCATTGATTACTGTTGAAAAAAGTTTTGCCTTTTCTTTGTAAAACAATGCAGCATCTTGCATTACATCTCCACTTTTTATAATTTTTGTCGGAATTGATTTGAATCCTTCTTGCTCAAGATTTTGAACTGCCTTATCTGTTGGGCAAAATAAAATAGACGAAATTCTATCGGTAAGAATCCGATTCGTTTCTTCGGGCATATTCATATTGTAAGAACGAAGTCCTGCTTCAACATGAGCTACAGGGATATGAAGTTTTTGTGCAGCAAGTGCTCCTGCAAGTGTTGAGTTTGTATCACCATAAACAATAACCATATCAGGGTTTTCTTTTTGAAAAACAATTTCAAGTTGTTCAAGCATCCTGCCTGTCATGGCTCCATGTGAAAGGCTGTTTATATCAAGGTTGTATGCAGGTTTTGGAATTTCCATCTGCCTGAAAAAAATATCAGACATATTATCGTCGAAATGCTGGCCGGTATGAATGATCTGTTCATTCACTCCGACTTTCTGAAGTTCCCGGCTTACTGTTGCCGCCTTAATAAACTGAGGCCTGGCACCAACTATGGTTATTATTTTTTTACTCATCAACCTGTTTTTCAAATAATTTACAAAGCTTACCTGTTAATGATTTTCTCGAATACAAATCAACATTAAACGAATATGATTGATCGGTTACGTTTATAAATTTAGAAAAACTAGTTGACAAATATTCTTTTATCCCCGATAAATCATTAAAATCAAAAATACTTCCAGCTCCGGTTTCAGTTACTATTTCAGCAATATCTCCATCTACACGTCCTATTGCCAATATTGGCCTTTGTGATGCAAGATATTCAAAAACTTTACCGGTAACTATTCCTTTTGAATTGGGTGTATTATTTATTGGCAGATATAACAAACGGGCTTTCATTAATTCGCCAAGTACCTGGTTGTGTGAAATATAAGGAGTATGTTTTACGAAGGCAGAAAGGTTTAAATCATCAATTTGCTGAAATACAGAATTATCAACCTTTCCAATAAGTTTAATTTCTAATTTATTTTTAAACTCATTATTTTCATCGAGTAATTGTTTAATCGCTTCCCAGAACAGGGGATGGTTTCTGTCTTTATTGATTGCTCCCAGATGCACAATGGAAAATACGGAATCTAAAGAAGGTCTTGAAACAGGGATATCATCCGAATCGAAACCATTGGTAATCACTTCAATATTTTTTGCTCCAAGTTGTTTGAATTCATCAGCTATTGTTTTGCCAACAGAAATAACAAAGTCAGCATTCAGCAATACTTCCTTTTCAAGTCGTTTGTGTTTATTATCACTGAATCGGGTAAGTTTTAAATCCTTATAGTAATCAATATTTGTCCAGGGATCTCTGAAATCGGCAATCCATTTTATGTTTAATTTTTTCTTTAGTCCCAGGGCAATTAAATGCATACTGTGTGGAGGTCCCGTAGAAACTACGATATCAACCGGATTATCAATTAAATAATTTGCCAGATATTTAATTGATGGACGAATCCAGAACTTTCTGGCATCGGGAATAAAAAAGTTACCTCGAATGAATACGGATATTTTTTCTAAAAAAGGGTTTGATTTTTTTTCGGCAAGAAAACCAGAATTGATTTTATCGTCTTTTGACTTACCTGTAAATTTTTTATAAAACAAATAAGGTTCCCAAATGGGGAGTTTAATAATCTCAATATTTTTAGGAATGTCATTAAACAGGCTAACGTCGGCAGCCGGAGCTTCCGGATTTTCAGGAGTATAAACTACCGGTTGCCAGTTAAATTCAGGAAGATATTTTACAAATTTTAACCAACGCTGAACTCCTGCGCCACCACTGGGAGGCCAATAATAAGTAATAATTAAAACTTTATTGCTTTCTATCACTATATTTAATTTCAGCGTTTGATATTAGAAAATTTTCTTCAACAGTTTTCGCATATTTACTTTTTCATCAACTATTTTTTCCAGATCAGTAATCAAAACTCTTTCTTGCTTCATTGTATCTCTATCGCGAATAGTAACCATATTGTCTTTTAAGGTGTCATGATCTATAGTAATACAATATGGTGTTCCAATAGCATCTTGTCTTCTGTATCTACGGCCAATAGAGTCTTTTTCGTCGTACTGGCAAGTAAAATTGAATTTTAACTCATCTATAATTTCGCGTGCTTTTTCTGGTAAACCATCTTTTTTAATCAATGGTAAAACGGCCAGTTTTATTGGAGCGAGTGCAGGAGGAATTCTTAATACAACACGCATATCCGATTCACCATTTTCTTTCATTATTTCTTCTTCGTAATAAGCACCGGAAAGTATGGATAAGAATGTTCTGTCGAGACCAACAGATGTTTCCACAACATAAGGAATATAACTTTCGCCTGTTTCAGGATCGAAAAACTGGAGTTTTTTCCCTGAAAATTCCTGGTGTTGCTTTAAATCAAAATCGGTACGTGAATGAATACCTTCTAATTCTTTAAACCCGAACGGGAATTCAAATTCAATATCAAAAGCTGCATTGGCATAATGAGCCAGTTTATCATGTTTATGAAAACGGTATTTTTCTTCGGGTAATCCCATTGCTTGATGCCATTTAATGCGTAAGTTTTTCCAGTGTTCAAACCATTCCAGTTCTGTTCCGGGTTTAACAAAAAACTGCATTTCCATTTGTTCAAATTCACGCATACGGAAAATAAACTGGCGGGCAACAATCTCGTTACGAAATGCTTTTCCAATCTGAGCAATACCAAACGGAATTTTCATTCTTCCCGATTTTTGAACATTCAGGTAATTTACAAATATACCTTGTGCTGTTTCAGGGCGTAAATATATTTTGCTTGCTCCATCGGCTGTTGAACCTAACTGGGTTTCGAACATCAGGTTAAACTGGCGAACATCAGTCCAGTTTTTAGAACCAGTTACAGGATCAGCAATCTCGCAATCAATGATGATTTGTTTTAATTCGGCAAGATTGTCTGTTGTTAATGCTTTAGTTAACCGACCACTTATTTCATCAATTTTTTCTTTATTTCTAAGCACATTGGGGTTGGTTGCCAGGAATTGTTCTTTGTTAAAAGCATCACCAAATTTATTTTGTCCTTTTTCAACTTCTTTGTCAATTTTAGCCTGGTATTTTGCAATATGCTCTTCAACTAAATCGTCTGCCCTGTAACGTTTTTTCGAATCTTTATTATCAATTAACGGGTCGTTAAAAGCACCCACGTGCCCTGATGCTTTCCAGATGTCGGGATGCATAAATATTGCAGAATCAAGGCCAACAATATTTTCGTGCATCTTAACCATGGCTTCCCACCAGAATTGTTTGATGTTATTTTTTAATTCTACACCATATTGTCCATAATCGTAAACTGCACTAAGTCCGTCATAAATTTCACTTGACGGGAAAATATAACCATATTCTTTTGTATGTGCTATAAGCTTTTTAAATAGATCGTCCTGAGCCATATTCCTTTATATATTATTTTCATTTTTATAATTTGACAAAAATAGGTGAAATTGTTTTTATTTCAAATAATATATTTGTACATGAACCAATACATCAATCCCGTTTCAGGTTTATAATTAGCAAACTATTTCTATCTTTGTAATCAGTTCAAGAAATAAATCATTACCAATGATTAAAGAAACCGATTTTTTGGTTATAGGGTCAGGAATTGCAGGATTAAGCTTCGCCTTAAAAGTTGCAGACTATGGGAAAGTTATCCTGATTAGCAAAACTACGCTTGACGAGTCGAATACGAAATACGCGCAGGGAGGTGTTGCAGCTGTAACTTACGAACCCGATAATTTTCATAAACATATTCAGGATACACTGATTTGTGGCGATGGTTTTTGTAATCACGAAGTGGTTGAAATGGTTGTACGTGAAGCACCTGCCCAAATAAATCAATTGATTGAATGGGGTGTTCAGTTCGACAGGAATAACACCGGGAAATTTGATTTGGGAAGGGAGGGAGGACACTCGGAACATCGTATTTTGCATCATAAAGACAATACGGGAGAAGAAATTGAAACATCATTAGTAAAAAAAGTACGTCAGCATAAAAATATTGAGATTTACGAACAGTATTTTGCGGTTGAAGTAATTACTCAACATCATTTAGGGAAACTGGTAAAACGGAGTTATACCGATACTGAATGTTACGGGGCTTATGTATTGGATTTAAAAACTGACCAGGTACATACTTTTCTATCGAAAGTAACATTAATTGCTACAGGAGGTACAGGGAATTTATATGATACAACAACAAATCCGCCCATAGCTACAGGTGATGGTATAGCGATGGTATATCGTGCAAAAGGAATTATTGAAAACATGGAATTTATTCAGTTTCACCCAACATCATTATATAACCCGGGAGAACGCCCGTCTTTTCTTATAACAGAGGCTATGCGGGGTTTTGGTGCCATATTAAAAACAGCCGACGGGAAAGAATTTATGCAGAAGTACGATAGAAGAGGGTGCCTTGCTCCGCGTGATATTGTTGCACGGGCTATTGACCATGAACTAAAAATTCGCGGGGATGATTTTGTTTACTTAGATGCAACACATCTTGATTCGGAAAAGCTAAAAGAACATTTCCCGAATATCTATGAGAAGTGCCTTTCAATTAACATTGATATAACTAAAAATCTTATTCCTGTTGTACCGGCAGCACATTACCTGTGCGGTGGAATTAAAGTTGATTTGAACGGGCAAAGCTCAATAAATCATTTATATGCGGCCGGGGAGGCTTCATCAACAGGACTGCACGGTGCAAACCGATTGGCATCAAATTCATTAATTGAAGCAATTGTATATGCCGACAGGGCTGCAAAAGATGCAATACAAAAGATTAAACATGTCGAGATTAATAAAACCATTCCTGAATGGGATGCTCACGGAACGACTTATCCTGAAGAAATGATTATGATTACCCAGAACTACAAAGAAATGCAACAAATTATGAGTAATTATGTCGGAATTGTACGTTCAAACCTTCGGTTGGAAAGAGCCATGCATCGTTTAGAAATTATTCTTACGGAGACCGAAGAACTATATAAAAAATCGATTCTTTCACAAAAATTATGTGAATTGAGAAATTTAATCAATGTTGGATTTCTTATCATAAAAATGGCCCAGGATCTGCATGAAAGCAGAGGACTGCACTATACACTTGATTATCCCAAAAAAGGGAATGTTAGTGAATTTTAATAAACAGAAATTAGTATCTTCGAAAACAGTATTCATTTAATTTCTATTCATGAAATTTATTAAACAAAAACAATTCCTCATTATCCTGTTTGTTTTAGTTACCTGCTTCCCAATATTTCTTCATTTAGGAGCCATTCCGGTACGAATGTACGATGAGGCCCGATTAGCAATTAATGCTTATGAAATGTCAGAATCGGGAAATTGTATTGTTACAACTTTCGAAAACGAGCCTGATATGTGGAATACAAAACCTCCACTCATGATCTGGCTACAGGTTTTATTTATTAAATGGATTGGTATCGGAGAATTAGCTATTCGTTTGCCATCGGCCATAGCAGCTTTTCTTACCTGTATTCTCCTTTTTTGGTTTTCGGCAAAATATTTAAGGAGTTATTTAATTGGACTGTTTGCTGTTGTTGTATTAGTAAGCTCTCAGGGGTACATTGATGTTCATGTTGTCAGAACAGGTGATTATGATTCGTTACTCGTACTGTTCACAACTTTTTCAAGTTTGATATTTTTTATTTTTTTAGAATACAACAAAAAAACTAAATATTTATACTTATTTACTGCCGGGATTATATTGGGAGTTTTAACTAAAGGAATTGCCGGATTGCTTCTGATGCCTGTATATTTTATTTATTTGCTGGTTAGAAAAGATGCAATTAAACTATTTAAGAATAAGCATCTTTATTTTAATGTTTTAATTTTTATTCTTATAGTTTCTGGATATTATGTCTTGCGTGAGTATTATAACCCCGGGTATATTCAGGCAGTTGTTAAGAATGAATTATTTAGTCGATACTTTGAAACAATTGAAGGACATAAGCATGAGTCCTGGTTTTATTTTAAACAGTTGAAAGATTGGCAATTTACTCCATGGGTTTATATATTCCCCTTAGGACTGGCATCGGGATTTTTAAGTAAAGACAAGTTAATAAAAAAATTTGCAGGCTATTCATTTTTACTTGTTATCATCTATTTTATAATAATTAGTTTTGGACAAACGAAGCTGGTTTGGTACGCAATTCCAACATTCCCTTTTTTAGCTTTGTCTGTTGCACTTGTTATTTCAGGAATACGCAATTTAATCGGGATATTATTTTTAAGATTTAACGATTTCTACAAATCTCTGGTTGCTTTTATTATTGTTGTTTTATTCAGTTTTGCTCCCTATAATAAAATCATTCAAAAAGTTCTTAAACCGAAAGAATATTCATGGGATGCTGAGTTTTATGAAACAGGTTATTATTTAAAATCGGCTGTTAAAAATGATATTCCTTTAAATGGATATATATTGATTCACAATGGATATTATGCACATAATCTTTTTTATGTAAATATCTTACACGATAAAGGAAATGATATACAAATAACTCATGATTTTAAGAACATAATTTCAGGTAAGTACATTGTGCATCAGGCTGAAGTTAAAGAGTATATTGAAAATAATTACAATTATGTGTTAATTGATGAAATAAAAAACATTCGATTTTACAAAATAACTGAATCCAATGAAAACGGAAACTGATATTTCAATTGTAACGCCAATATACAACGAGGAGAAAAATATTGACGAACTGTATTCCAGGTTAACAAATACGCTTAAAAAACAGGGACTACACTATGAGATCATCTTTATTAACGATGGGAGTAAAGACAATTCATTAGTATTGATTAAGCAACTTTCAAAATCAGATCCGTATGTAAAATACATCAATTTTAGCAGGAACTTTGGGCATCAGGTAGCAATATCTGCCGGAATTGATAATTCGGCAGGCAATAGTGTTGCAATAATTGACAGCGACTTGCAGGACCCGCCTGAATTAATCGAAGATTTATATAAAAAATACCTGGAAGGATTTAAGGTTGTTTATGCCAAACGAAAATCACGAAAGGGAGAAAGCATTTTTAAAAAAGCAACAGCAAAAGTCTTTTATCGCGTGCTGTCAAGAATTACTTCTGTTGATATCCCCATTGATACAGGTGATTTCAGGTTAATCGACCGTGTTGTGGTTGATCATCTGAAACAAATGCCCGAACAGAAAAAATTTCTTAGAGGGCAGATTGCATGGTTGGGGTATTCTCAAGCCTTTGTTGAATTCGACCGTGATGCCAGAGTACAAGGTGAAACAGGGTATTCTTTTAAAAAAATGTTCAACCTGGCCATTGATGGAATTACTTCGTTTTCAAATTTCCCGTTGCGTATGGTTACCCTGTTTGGATTTTTAGTTTCATTTATTTCATTTTTGATTATACTCTATGCCCTGTATTCCAAATTTATTTTAAAAACGGCAATCACGGGGTGGACATCGTTAATGATAAGCACCATTTTTATTGGAGGGGTTCAGCTTTTTTCTATCGGAATAATTGGTGAATATATTAACCGGATAAACCACGACTCTATGAAACGGCCATTGTATGTTGTCGAAGAAACAAATATTTAATTTATTTTAGATTTTTAATTTAGTTAGTACTAATATCTGAAATAGGAATAATCCCCTGTTTGCCCGGTTTCATCCATATCTCCATATTTTTCAGTAATACTATCAAGTGTTTGAACTAGTTCATTTACATCGAGCGAAGTAACCAGTTTCATGCGTGTTTCTTTAAAATGAGGCAATGCTTTAAAGTAATTCGACAGATGCCTTCGTATTTCAAATATACCCCGAGGTTCACCTTTCCACTCAACTGATTTTTGAAGGTGTAATTTAGCCAGTTCAACTTTTTCTTTAAGTGTTAGTGGGTTCATCATTTGCCCGGTTTGCAAATAGTCTTTAATCTCTTTAAAAATCCATGGCCGGCCAACGGTTGCCCGCCCAATCATTACAGCATCAACACCATACTTGTCGAAAGCCAGCTTTGCCGATTCGGGCCCGGTAATGTCTCCATTCCCGATAATCGGTATTTTCATTCGGGAGTTATTCTTTACTTCACCAATTAATGTCCAGTCGGCTTGTCCTTTATACATTTGCTCCCTGGTTCTGCCGTGTATGGCCAATGCCTGAATTCCCGTGTCTTGTAATTGCTCGGCAAGATCAACAATAATTTTACTATTATCGTCCCATCCCAACCGGGTTTTGACAGTTACAGGGATTTTTACAGCTTTTACAATAGCTTCAGTCATTTCAAGCATCAGGGGAATATTTTTTAACATGCCGGCACCTGCACCGCGTGTAGCAATTTTTTTTACAGGGCAGCCAAAATTCAAATCAATAAAATCAGGATTTGATTCTTCAGCCATCTTAGCCGCCTCAACCATTGACTCAACCTGGTGCCCATAAAGTTGAATAGCTGCAGGCCTTTCAAATTCAAAAAGCTCAAGCTTTTTAACACTTTTCTTACATTCCCTGATTAATCCTTCCGAAGCGACGAATTCGGTATAAACAACATCGGCTCCAAAATGCTTGCACAAATACCGGAACGATGGATCGGTTACGTCCTCCATTGGAGCCAGAAAAAGTGGCTTTTCCCCTAAATCAATATTCCCGATTTTCACTTGATAGTAAAATTATGCTTATTTTTAGTGGCAAAAATATTAAAAATTTAACCATTTATGAGAAACGTATTAAATCAATCTCACCCTTTTTCAAAATTTATATTTGCCCTTTTCATTATATTGTCTGTATTCTTACTTATTTTCCTCGTGGGGATAATTGTTGCTCTACCCATATTTCATATTCGTTTAGCTGAACTGCCACAAATAATTTCAAATATTGAAAGTCCGGGGAATTTAAGTTTTCTAAAATACCTTCAAACATTACAGTCTGTCGGATTATTTATAATCCCTTCATTTATCATAGCTTTTTTGTTTTCAAACAACAGTTTTTCATATCTGAAGTTTACTTCAAAAGCAAATGGCACTTCATTAATTCTGATTGTTTTTATCATGTTTTGTTCTGTTCCTATAATCAACTTTTTTGCAATGTGGAATGCCGATATGCATTTACCCGGGTTTTTAAAGGATGTTGAGTTATGGATGAGAGAAAAAGAAAGCAGTGCACAACAGATAACGGAAGCATTTTTAGAAATGAATTCAATACAGACTTTGTTTTTTAATATTTTCATGATTGGGGTATTGCCGGCTATTGGGGAGGAATTAATTTTTCGAGGAATATTCCAGCGTTTATTTACCGAATGGACAAAGAATATTCATTGGGGAATTCTGATCGCAGCTATTTTGTTTAGTGGTATGCATATGCAGTTTTATGGATTTGTTCCCCGGTTACTGCTTGGAATTTTGTTTGGTTATTTGTTTTATTGGAGCGGCTCAATTTGGTTTCCAATAGCAGGACATTTTGTAAATAACACTACTGCCGTTGTTTTCTATTATTTTTATGCCGATAAAGTTGCTGAACAAATCGATAGTTTTGGTGCTTCGGAAGGTACATACTATTACCTTGTAATTAGTTTAATCCTGTTAACGGCCTTGTTGTGGTCGTTTTATAAAAATGAAACCCGCGGTAGAATGCTAAAAGCAGATAAGTAAACAGACTAACCTAAATTAATTTCAGCATTTCTGAATAAACTAATTCTGCCAATCTCGTTTTTACGATAAACGTAAACTACCCCATAATCCTGGGCTTTTTCTCGTTTAATATCTTCGGGTAATGCAGAAAAACTTTCTTCTGCCTCGTTCCAGACATTTAGTATTATGTCATCTGCTTCAGTTCTAAGTTCTGCAAGACTTGCAAGGGCACGTGCATGGTTTTTCTGAAGCATTTTCTGGAATTTATATGCTTCAACAAAGTTATCATAATGAACTTTAACCAAAGCAATAGTCGGGTTTGTTATAGGAGCAATACCCTGCATTTTTCTCGATGTTTCCCCGTCAATCAGTTTCTTACCCCAATCAATAATTTCGTTTTCTGTATTTAGGGTTGGTAATTTTGTAAAATCCTCATCGAGGCCATAAAACGAACGTACCGAAGGCTGAAGTTCTCCGCGTACAATAGCCATATTTACTACCTGAATAAAATGAGATATATATAATTTGGCTTTTTTAAATTTTTTAAGGTACTCCTTGTTGTTTTTTATCTGGATATCATAAGTGGTTTTATGCTCTGTTATTACCTTTTCCCATTTAGGAAGAAACGATTGAACACGCTGAAAGGTACTCTGTTTAAAGGCCAGTTCCATTGGATTAATTTCTTTTCCCTTTTTGTAAGCTGTTTTTATGGCTTTCAGACGGGAACTATCAGTATTGGGTAATCGTCGGTAAGGCATAATTGAAAAATTTAGGTTGTTAACAAAGTGTTCATAAAGTGCGAATATATAAAAATAATACAATAAGACAAGCGCATTCGCAATAATTTTGTTATTTTTTGTTTCTGATTTTGAAATCATTACTGTTCATAACCCGCAAACGTGTTATCACGAAGCAATTTCAACAACATGAATAAGAAAAGATTGAAAAACAGAATGGTTACTTTAAACCGGGGAAATATATTTTTAAAGTCAGATTTCATTATTTTTCTTTTATTATATAAAAATTCAATGTGCTTTGTTTTTTCGAAAATGCATTGTAATTTAGAGTTTCAAAAGAAAATAGTAACAATCATAAAATCAAACATATTATGTTTAAGAAAGAAGTTTATAGCGAACGCCGAAACAGGCTGAAAAACAAGATTAAAAGCGGGCTGATACTTTTTATGGGGAATCAGGAATCAGCTTTCAATTATCCCGATAATACCTATCATTTCCGTCAGGATAGCTCCTTTTTGTACTTTTTCGGTTTGGATTTACCCAATCTGGCCGGGTTAATTGATTTGGATTCAGGCAAAGAATATCTTTTTGGGAATGATTTTACAATCGATGATATAATCTGGATGGGTAAACAACCGGAAATAAAAGAGCTGGCCGCGGAAATAGGAATTGAATATACCGAACCATTAGATCATTTGGGTAATTTTTTACGTAATGCCAACAACCAGGAACGGATTATTCACGTTTTACCATTCTACCGGGGTGATACTATAATTCAATTCTGTAATTTATTACAGATAAATCATACCGAAGCAGAAAATTTTATTTCTGTAGATTTAATTAAAGCTGTAGTTGAGCTTCGTTCAATTAAAGATAAATACGAGGTAGAAGAATTAATAAAAGCTGCTGCTATTGGTTACAAAATGCATGTTACTTCTATGAAAATGGCAAAACCCGGGATAATTGAGCAGGAAATTGCAGGTGTGATCGAGGGCATATCCCTTTCGTATGGAGCATCACTTTCATTTCCAATTATTCTTTCACAAAATGGAGAGACATTACACAACCATTTTCACGGGAACATCCTGGAAGAAGGCCGGTTGCTGCTAACTGATACAGGAGCTGAAACCAACATGCATTATGCAAGTGATAATACAAGAACATGCCCCGTTGGAGGAAAATTCTCGCAGAAACAAAAAGACATTTATTCTATTGTTTTAAGCGGGATAAATCATGGTATCTCCTTAACAAAACCAGGAGTTACATACCAAAGCATACATTTAGAAGTAGCCAAAGTTCTTGCAAAAGGCTTAACCGAGCTCGGATTAATGAAAGGAAACCCTGAAGATGCAGTTCGTGAAGGCGCACATGCCATGTTTATGCCACACGGATTAGGGCACATGATGGGCCTCGATGTTCACGATATGGAAAATCTGGGTGAAGATTATGTAGGTTATGATAATGAAATTAAACGGGCTACACAGTTTGGGTTACGCGGATTACGCCTTGGACGAAGATTACAACCGGGATTTGTACTGACGAATGAGCCGGGGATATATTTTATTCCTGATTTAATTCAAAAATGGAAAGCCGAAAAAATAAATTCAAGCTTTATTAATTACGACAAAGTGTTGAATGAATATTCAGGTTTTGGAGGTATTCGCTTAGAAGATGATATTTTGGTTACAGAAACAGGGCATCAGATTATTGGTAAACGAATCCCAATAACTATTGATGAGGTTGAAGAAACAATGAGATCATAAGTAAATTCAAAATGTTTTTGGCCAGATAAAAAATTTTTATCTGGCTTTTTTTATTCTTCCTAAAGAATCTACGAATATAAAATCCTGATGCTATGCAAGCTTCCCTGCAATAAATCCGGTTGTCCAGGCAGCTTGCAGATTAAAACCTCCTGTTATTGCATCAATATCTAATATTTCGCCGGCAAAGTAAACATTTTTGCACGTTTTGCTTTGCATTGTATTCAGGTCAATGCTTTGTAGGCTCACTCCGCCACAGGTTACAAACTCTTCTTTATACGTTGATTTTCCATTTACCGTATAAATATCGTTGGTTAAAACGGCACTCAACTTATTTAGTCCTTTTTTCCCAAGTTCGTTCCATTTTTTGTTTGGTGGGATATCTATTTTTTCTAATAAAAACAACCACAATCTTTCCTGCAAACCATAAGGCCTGAAATTGGAAATGGTTTTATTTGGATGTACATCAATAATATTATTGAGATCGTTTATTACTATTTCATTGTTTTGTTCATTTGCCCAGTTTACCTGGATTTTAAAATGATACTCCATGGAACTTAGTTCCCTTGCCCCTAATGACGATAATTTAAGAATCGCCGGGCCACTCATGCCCCAGTGCGTTATAAGTAAAGGCCCATCGGATTTTATTCTTGTTCCCTGAATACTCACCTGGGTGTTTTCAACAACAATTCCCATAAGTTGGGTTATTGGTTCGGCCGACATTTTAAATGTGAATAACGATGGTACCGGATTTTCGATTGTGTGATTTAGTTTTTCAAGCCAGTTTAAACCATCTCTTTTTGGAGAACCTCCGGTTGTAACAATAATCTTGTCAAAAATTTCAGGAGCAATATCTTCATGTATAAATTCCAACTCCAATAAGTCATTTCGTGGATGAATTGCTTTTACTCCAGTTCCGGTTTTTATTTCAATCTTCAATTTCTTTGTTTCACGTAAAAAACAATCGATAATACTTTGAGAATCTTGCGAAACAGGAAAAACACAATTATCACTCTGAATTACTAAGGGAACACCTCTGGATTCGAACCATCGCATTGTATCTTTATTGCTAAAAACATGAAAAGCTTTTTTTAAACTTTTCCCACCCCTGGGATATGCATTACATAGTTCTGATATAGAATTACAGCCATTAGTCAGGTTGCATCTTCCGCCTCCTGAAATTTTAACCTTCGATAAAACTTTTTGAGCCTTTTCGTATATTATAACCCGGGCATCAGGATAATTTTCCTTTACAGAAATTGCAGAAAAAAAACCGGCGGCGCCTCCTCCAATTATCGCAATTTTCATTTTATTCTGATAGGTTTTTAATCGTTAAACTATCCGTAAAAGTACTTTTTTCTCATTTACCAGAATCCGGAGGAACTGTTTTTTTTGGGTCGTAGGATTAAAATCTTTACTTTTGGGAAATAATAGCTATTTTCTGCCGGATAATTTCCGGTATCATTAAAAAAACAAAATATTGGAAAAGTTTGAAATTATTGCCACTACCATATTTGGGTTAGAAGAAATTCTTGCATCTGAACTTCGTGAAATTGGTGCAACCGATATTGAATTATTAAGTCGCGCAGTACGGTTTAAAGGCGATAAAGCAATGCTTTACAAAAGCAATTTGCTTTTAAGAACGGCTGTAAAAATTCTAAAACCTATTCATTCGTTTTTTGCAGCCAACGAGCAGCAGCTATACGATAATATCAAAAAAATTGACTGGAGTGAATATTTTACATACAACAATACCTTTGCGATTGATGGTGCCACACACAGTGATATATTTAATCATTCCAAATATGTTGCCCTAAAATCAAAGGATGCAATTGCCGATCAGTTTCGGGAAAAATATCGAATCAGGCCATCTGTTGATCCTGCAAATCCTGATATGCGAATTAATGTGCATATTAACGACAGATCTGTGATTGTTTCTCTCGATAGCTCGGGCTCGTCGTTAGGTAAACGCAATTACAGGCTTGCTCAAAGCGAAGCGCCAATAAGCGAAGTGCTTGCTGCCGGAATCATTATGCTTTCGCAGTGGGGTAAAACATGTGATTTTATCGATCCCATGTGTGGCTCTGGAACATTCCCAATTGAAGCAGCTTTATTAGCCAACAACATACCTTCGGGACGAAACCGAAAATTTGGCTTTGAAAAATGGAATGACTTTGATGAAGACTTATGGAATAAAATTAAAGATGAAGCGAATTCTAAAATTATTCATTCTGATGTTAAAATATTTGCAAAAGACTCTGATAAGAATATAATGGACATCGCAATCGAAAATGCAAAAAGAGCTGGAGTACAGGATTTTATCGACTTTGAAAGTATTGATTTTTTCCAAACCACACATACCGCCGGAAAAGGAATAGTGGTTATTAATCCACCCTATGGTGAGCGTTTAAAAATGGATGACATCATCAATTTTTATAAGGATATGGGTTCCCGGTTAAAACACTTTTATCAAGGTTGCGATGCCTGGATTATTAGTGCTAACTACGAAGCTTTAAAATTCTTTGGACTACGAACATCGCGAAAGATAAAACTATTCAATGGGCCAATGGAATGCAGGTTACAAAAATACGAGCTGTACCAGGGAAGTAAAAAAGCAAGTAAATCAGGAGCACAATCTACAGAATAAAAATATTATTCAAAATACAAGATGGAAAGCTCGTTGAACTTTCCATCTTGTGTTAAATTAGGGAACGTTGTTTATACTATTCCGTTTCGGAGAACGATGCGCACAGATATTCTCTGTTAAGCATAGCAATATAATCGATTGAAATTCCTTTAGGGCATTCAGCTTCGCAAGCCCCGGTGTTGGTGCAGCTTCCAAATCCAAGCTCGTCCATTTTGGCTATCATGTTCAGGGCACGGCGTTTTGCTTCTATCTTGCCCTGAGGCAATAATGCAAATTGTGAAACCTTTGCAGCAACAAACAACATGGCTGAAGAGTTTTTACATGCAGCAACACATGCCCCGCAACCGATACATGCTGCAGCATCGAATGCCTTATCGGCGGCTTCTTTTGAAACTAATATTGCATTTGCATCGGCTGCCTGGCCCATATCAATTGAAATAAACCCGCCTGCAGCCATAATCTTATCGAAAGCATTGCGATCGACAATAAGGTCTTTAATAACAGGAAATCCTTTTGCACGCCAGGGTTCAATTGTAATTGAATCGCCTTCCCTGAAAGCACGCATGTGCAACTGGCATGTTCCTATCTCGTCTCCGGGGCCATGTGGCCTGCCATTGATATATAAACCGCATGATCCGCAAATACCTTCGCGGCAATCGTGCTCGAATGCCACTGGTTCCTGATGTTCTTTAATAAGTTTCTCATTCAGAGAGTCAAGCATTTCGAGAAACGACATTTCCTCGGCTACTCCATCAAGCTCGTATTTTACAAATTTCCCTTTAGCTTTTGGATTCTCCTGTTTCCAGATATTTAATTTTATTTTCATTTTTAAAGATTTTAGATTTTAGTACCAGGATTTGAGTATTGATATTCCTTTGTCTCATGTCTCAAATCTTATATCTCATGGCTATTTATAACTTCTTACTTTAACTTCCACGTTTTCGAATTTCAGTTCTTCTTTATGCAGTTTAGGTTCTTTATTATCGCCCTGGTATTCCCAGGCTGCTACATACGAATATTCTGAATCGATACGTTGAGCTTCGCCTCCTTCGGTCTGGCTTTCTTCGCGGAAATGTGCCCCGCATGATTCTTTACGGTTTAAAGCATCAAGAGCCATTAGCTTTGCAAGTTCCAGAAAGTCTGCTATACGGGAAGCTTTTTCAAGCTCCTGGTTCAATTCTTCAACTTTGCCGGGTATTTTTAAATCGCTCCAGAACTCTTTTTGTAAATCATCAATCATTTGTAGTGCCTTTTTCAGGCCTTCTTCGTTTCTTGACATTCCACAGTAGTTCCACATAATATGGCCTAATCGTTTATGAAACGATGTGGCTGTTTGTTTCCCGTTGATACTTAGAAATTTATCGAGTCGTTCTTTAGCTGTTTTAGCAGCTTCTTCAAATTCCGGAGTATCTGTTGAAGGGAGTTTCGTTTTAATTTCATCGGCAAGATAATTGGTAATGGTATAAGGTAAGATGCAATATCCATCACCGGCACCTTGCATCAGGGAGCTTGCACCAAGCCTGTTTGCCCCGTGATCGGAGAAATTTGCTTCACCAATTGCAAATAGCCCTGGAATAGTGGTCATCAGGTTGTAATCAACCCAAAGCCCTCCCATGGTATAATGTCCTGCAGGATATATCATCATTGGCGTTTTATATGGAGATTCGCCGGTAATTTTTTCATATAAGTCGAAAAGATTTCCATATTTTCCTTTTATGGCTTTCTCTCCTTGTTTCTTTACAGAATCTCTGAAGTCAAGATAAACGGCTAAGCCTGTTTTTCCAACACCAAAACCCGCATCGCAACGTTCTTTGGCAGCACGTGATGCCACATCACGGGGAACAAGGTTTCCAAAAGCCGGATAACGGCGTTCAAGGAAATAATCTCTTTCGTCTTCAGGTATAATGTTAGGATCACGTTTATCCCCTTTTTCTTTTGGAACCCAAATACGGCCATCGTTACGTAAAGATTCCGACATCAGGGTTAGTTTACACTGATAATCATTTAAAACAGGAATACTTGTCGGGTGTATTTGAACGAAACTTGGATTTCCGAAAAACGCGCCTTTTTTGTACGCCTGCCATGCTGCTGAACCATTAGAATTTACAGCAAGGGTTGATAAATAATAAATTGTTCCATAACCACCGGTAGCCAGTACAACTGCATGAGCCGAATGGCGTTCAATTTCACCGGTAACCAGGTTCCGGGTAATTATTCCTCGTGCTTTGCCATCAATAATAACCAGGTCCAACATTTGTCGTCGGCTATACATTTTAACTTTGCCTAAAGATACCTGACGTTTAAGTGCTGAATAACCGCCAAGTAATACTTGTTGTCCTGTTTGGCCTTGTGCATAAAAAGTTCTTGAAACCTGAACACCTCCAAAGGTTCTGTTAGCCAGGGTACCTCCATATTCGCGGGCGAAAGGAACACCTTGTGCCGTAAGCTGATCGATAATTGCATTACTTACTTCGGCAATACGATACACGTTTGCTTCACGGGCACGAAAATCGCCTCCTTTTATCATATCGTAGAATAAGCGATAAACACTATCTCCATCGCTTTTGTAATTCTTGGCAGCATTTATACCTCCTTGCGCTGCAACGGAGTGAGCACGGCGGGCAGTATCCTGAAAGCAAAAAGATTTAACATTATATCCTAATTCTGCAAGAGTTGCAGCAGCCGGTGCTCCTGCAATACCTGTTCCTACTACAATAATATCGAGTTTTTTCTTATTTAACGGACTAACCAGCTTCATTGAAGCTTTATATTTACTCCACTTTTCAGCCAACGGGCCTTCGGGAATTTTTGAATCTAATTTACTCATAGTTTAGCTATATATAATATATTCGACAATAGAGTTACACAACATATTTTAAAAGAAAAAAGATTGGAATAAATGCAAATCCCCCTGCAACAATAATCGCGTAGATATATGCAATTGTTTTTAAACGGGAAATCCATTTGTCATTGTCCCAGCCAATGGTTTGAAATGCAGACCAGAAGCCATGTGTAAGATGCAAAAACAGAAAAATAGCTCCTAAAATATAAATGGCATCATACCACCACCATCCTTTAAACAGACCAGATACCAAATCATATACATCGTGTAATTCGGTTTTACCTCCGTCGTATGAAATTGCAGTTATTGTACCAAACTTAATTTTCCAGAAAAAGTTGATAAGATGAATTACCAAAAAAGTAAGTATCAGTCCGCCAAGAATATACATGTTTTTAGAAGCCCAGCTTACTTTTGTATTATTTGTTACTTTATACTTTTGAGGCCTTGCCAACATGTTTTTAAGTGTAATGTAACTGGCATAAACAATATGAAGGATAAATCCTAATGCTAACACGGGTTCAATAACTTTCATAAGAGGATTACTACCCATAAAGTTAGCAGCCCGGTTAAAAAGCTCTCCATCGCCAAAAAGCAATAAAGAATTTACAGTTAAATGGACTAATAAAAATAACATGAGAAATAACCCGGTTATGCTCATGAAAAATTTTTGCCCAATAGATGATGTGAAAAATTTACTCATAAAATTTAATTTTTATAGAAATTACGTAACTTGCAAAAACATTTTTAGAAGACTATATATACAAATATATCTGCTTCTATATGTAATTTCAATGTTTAAAGCTAATTTAAAATAGTTCTAAGTTATGAAATACGATCGGCTGGAAAGCACTCTCTTTGACAAAAACAGGAAAAAACTCATAAAATTTATACATTCGAATTCGCTGGTTATTGTTCATTCAAACGATCAAATGCCCAGAAACGGGGATCAATATTTCCCTTTCAGGCAAAACTCCGATTTATTCTATTTAAGTGGTATCGATCAGGAAAAAACCATTCTCACGCTTTGTCCCAATCATCCGAATAAAGATTTAAGAGAAATACTGTTTATTATCGAGAGTAATGAAAAAATTGCTGTATGGGAGGGTCATAAATATACCAGGGAAGAAGCAATTAAAACATCGGGAATTACGAATATTAAATATTTAAGCGAATTTGAACAAATTTTCCGTGAATTAGCTATATATGCTGAAAATATTTACCTGAACCTGAACGAGAATTCCAAATTTAAACCGGATGTTATTTCGGCCGATGAACGATTTTTAAACAGGTTAAGATTTGAGTTCCCGGCACACAAAATTGAACGGCTGGCTCCGTTAATGAAAAAACTAAGATTGAAAAAAGAGCCCGAAGAAATTGAAATCATGCAAAAAGCATGTGAAATAACAAACAAAGCATTTTTTAGAATAATGAAATTTGTTAATCCCGGAGTTAATGAATATGAAGTTGAAGCAGAACTCACGCATGAATTCTTATGGAACAAAGCAACAGGGCATGCTTATGCACCCATAGTTGCTTCGGGTAAAAATGCCTGCGTGTTGCATTATGTTGAGAATAACAAAGCTTGTAATGACGGAGATTTACTTTTAATTGACTTTGGTGCTGAATATGCCAATTATGCGGCAGATTGTACAAGAACTATTCCGGTAAACGGGAAATTTACTCAACGACAAAAGGAATGTTATGAAGCTGTTTTACGGGTTATGAAAAAGGCAATTTCTTTAATGATTCCCGGAACAACAATTAATAAATTAAACGAACAGGTAGAATGTATGTTCCAGGAAGAACACATAAAGCTTGGGTTATACTCTAAAGAAGATGTTGAAAAACAAGATCCTGAAAAACCCCTGGTGAAAAAATACTATCCTCATGGAACATGTCATTTTATTGGGTTAGACGTTCATGATGTGGGAGACAGAACAGTAATTCTTGAAGAGGGAATGGTACTTACCTGTGAACCAGGTTTGTATATTCCGGAAGAAAATATTGGAATACGTATTGAAAATGATATCCTGGTTGCTTTAAAACCTGTTGATTTGATGGGAGCTATTCCAAAAGAAGTAGATGAGATAGAACAGCTCATGGTTAAAACCCGGGTTGATATTTCTTAATTGTAGTAGGTTTTTAACTTTTGCTGAAAAACTTCTTTATTAACCTCGTTTATATTTTTTATTATTTCATTGATAATAATAATTCTATTCTCAACTTCGAGAGGAGAAAGGTCTTTTTCTTTAGCAAAAACAATTTTTTCGATATGATACCCCGATTCATTCAGAATTAAAGCTACAGCCGCATTAAAATTATCGAAAATAACTACTGAAGGAAGCTGATTTTCAGCAAATTTGGTAACGGCTTTTAGTACCATACTTTTGATATATTTTATTTGCGTTTCACCCAGGTAATTAGCACCCAGCAGGATTTTTATCATATCAATTTTAGCAAGGTCTCTTTTATTCCCATCGGTTTGCATTTTCTTATATTCCTTGTCTGAAGTACTTAAAAATAAATCAATAAATTCCTTGGGAACATCTTTTAAATCTCCTAAACTTTTTTCTTTCTCTTTCAAAGAATATTCTTTAACAGCTTGTTTCTGGCTTACAGGAACATAATAGTCCCAATTTCTGGTTCTTCTGTACGATTCTGTTACAGGACTTGGCTTCCAGTTGCTTTCGGGTCGTTTCATTAAGGGAGCCGTAATATTTAAGTTTCCCGATTCTAAAGCAAACAAAAAACAATTGATAAAATGAACCCATCCTCCTCCAATAGAATAGTGTATAGCACTCCATAATGTTTTATTCGATTGTTGATTTTGAATAGATGATGTGTCGTACTCGGGATTGAATTCTTTTTGTTTTAGCTTTTCAATAAAATCTTCACTTAAACGAACAGGATAATAAGTAAAATCAGAATTAAGTGAATCGCTTATGGCTGAACTGTGTGGTAGTTCTTTAATATCGAGAATATAGTTTGAGTCGTTCGAAAGTTCGAGATGTATCTTTAAATCCTTGCCCCAGCTCATGCTTTCAATCAAAATCTGGTTATTTTTTTGTTGTGCAGAGAGGAGATTTAGAAAAAACAAGTAAAAAGAAAGAAATAAAAGTTTTTTCATGTTTATAGATTATTTTTTTGTTTTTTAAAAGTACAACATTTTTTTAGTTAATAAAACAGATTTACAGCAAAAGACCCGACATACTTGCCGGGTCCTTGGTGAGTTTATATTGATGATTATTAATCTTCAAGCATAATCTCGAGCATTTTTATTGCGGCAACCGGAATTGAAGTTCCCGGGCCAAAAACACCTGCAACACCTGCATCGTATAAGAATTGGTAGTCTTGCGTGGGAATAACTCCTCCAACAATAACCATAATATCTTCACGGCCAAGTTTTTTAAGTTCTTCAATTACCTGGGGAACTAAAGTTTTATGTCCGGCAGCCAATGACGAAACACCCATAATATGAACGTCATTTTCTACAGCTTGTTTAGCCGCTTCGGCAGGGGTTTGGAATAATGGGCCGATATCTACATCGAAGCCTAAGTCGGCATACCCGGTTGAAACCACTTTTGCTCCCCGGTCGTGCCCATCCTGACCCATTTTTGCAATCATAATACGAGGCTGGCGTCCTTCTTTTTCAGCAAATTTTTCTACCAGCTCTTTTGCTTTATTATAATTTGCATCGTCTTTTGATTCTGACATATATACTCCTGATATTGATCTGATTACTGCTTTGTATCGTCCTGCATGTTTCTCGCATGCATCGGATATTTCACCTAATGTAGCTCGTTTCTGAGCTGCAACAACAGCTAACTCGAGAAGATTTCCTTTTCCTGTACGGGCACATTCTTCAATGTTTTTTAATGCAGCCTGTACTTCTGCTTCATTTCTTTCTGCACGTAGTTTAGCCAAACGTTTTAATTGTGCTTCACGAACAGCCGTGTTGTCAACATCTAAAATATCGATTGGATCTTCTTTTTCCAAGCGGTATTTGTTAATACCAACAATGGTATCTTTGCGGGTATCAATTCTTGCTTGTTTACGTGCGGCGGCTTCTTCGATACGCATTTTGGGAATACCGGTTTCAATTGCTTTAGCCATACCGCCTAATTTCTCGACCTCTTCAATCAGCGCCCAGGCTTTATTGGCAATTTCTTCAGTTAATTTCTCAACATAATAAGAGCCGGCCCACGGATCAACAGCCCGGCAAATCTGTGTTTCTTCCTGTATGTAAATCTGAGTATTTCGTGCAATACGAGCCGAGAAATCGGTTGGCAATGCAATAGCTTCATCAAGAGCATTGGTGTGCAGCGACTGAGTATGCCCCAATGCAGCAGCCATGGCTTCAATACATGTTCTTGCTACATTGTTGAATGGATCCTGTTCTGTTAAACTCCAACCCGATGTTTGTGAATGTGTTCGCAAAGCCATCGATTTTGGGTTTTTAGGATTAAACTGTTTTACCAATTTTGCCCAAAGCATTCTGGCAGCACGCATTTTGGCTATTTCCATGAAATGATTCATCCCCACAGCCCAGAAGAATGACAAACGTGGTGCGAAGGTGTCAATATCCATACCTGCATTTACACCAGTACGTAAATATTCCAGTCCGTCGGCTAATGTATAAGCCAATTCAATATCAGCAGTAGCCCCGGCTTCCTGCATGTGATAACCTGAAATACTTATTGAGTTAAACTTGGGCATGTTTTTCGATGTGTATTCAAAAATATCAGCAATAATTTTCATAGAGAATTCAGGTGGATAAATGTATGTGTTACGCACCATGAACTCTTTCAGGATATCGTTCTGAATGGTTCCGCTTAATTGATCTAAACGAACACCTTGCTCTAATCCTGCAACAATATAGAACGCAAGAACAGGAAGTACGGCTCCGTTCATAGTCATGGATACAGACATTTTATCTAACGGAATCTGGTCGAACAAGATTTTCATATCCAAGATAGAGTCAACAGCAACACCTGCTTTTCCGACATCGCCAACAACACGTTCGTGATCTGAATCATACCCGCGGTGAGTGGCAAGGTCGAATGCTATAGATAATCCTTTTTGTCCTGCTGCCAGGTTTCTTCTATAAAAAGCATTTGATTCTTCAGCTGTTGAAAATCCCGCATATTGCCTGATAGTCCATGGTTGCATTACATACATGCTTGAATATGGGCCGTGAAGAAATGGAGCTAATCCGGCAGCATAATTCAAATGCTCCATGTTTTCCAAATCTTCTTTGGTATAAGCATTCTTAACTTTTATTTGCTCGGGAGTATTCCAGCCAGCCTCAATGCCCTTTTCTTTTTCCCAGTCTTTCGCCGATTTAAATCCGGAACCGGGAAGATTTAATTGTATATTAGTAAAGTTTGGTTTCATTATTTAGTATTTAGATTAATAATAATGAGCTTGCCTGCGGTAGGCAAGAATCAAGATTTTCTAACCACAAAGTTCTCAAGGTTCACACAATGACCGCGAAGGTTTTGCTTTGTGTGCTTAGTGAAATTCTTTGTGTCCATTGTGGTTAAGTTTAACTTTAATTTTTATATTGATACAATATCTAACTTCTTAAATCCCAAGTTCTGCTTGAAATCCTTGAAGTGTTTCAATCAAATTCGATTTCATATGAATGAAATGCTTAATTCCTTTTGATTTCAATTCTTCAACACTTGCAGGATACCCGGCAACAACAGTAATTGCTTTTCCTTTTAGTTTTTCAAATACTGCCGGTGCAACAGTTGGATATTCATCATCAGAACTGCAAACCACAACAATATTCGCTTTTTGATCAAGTGCTGCTTTTATACCTTCGTCAACAGAGTTAAATCCAAGATTATCGATAACTTTAAATCCTGCACATGCAAAGAATCCTGAAGCGAATCCGGCTCTTGCTTTACGCATGGTTAAATCACCAATAGTTAATAAGAATACTCTGGGTGTTTCTTTAATTTTATCTGTTTTTAAACGCATTAATTCTATTTGCTCAGCACCACGATATGGTTTTATGGGTTCCGCAATTGCATCGTTTCTTTTACCTGATTTTGAAATTATAGTATCAGCAATTATTTTTGAGTCAGCCTTTTCTAAAGCATTTGGGTATTGATTTGTTCCTAATAAAATCTCACGGCGTGAAGCAATATTTAAGTTGCGCTTATTGGCAGTTTCATTCACTTTTTCTTGAATAAATCCTGCTTTAAAACTTTCAATATATCCACCTTTCGATTCAATTTCCTGGAATAATTTCCAAGCATGTTCAGCGATTGAAGCAGTTAAGGTTTCAATATAATATGAACCACCAGCAGGATCAGCTATCTTGTCGAAATAGGATTCTTCTTTTAAAAGAATTTGGGTATTTCGGGCAATACGATCTGAAAAATCTGTCGCTTTTTCGAAAGCATTATTAAACGGAGTAACGGTTAATGAATCAATACCGGCGATTGTTGCTGACATAGACTCTGTTGTTCCGCGAAGTAAGTTTACATAAGGATCGTAAACGGTTTGATTCCATTTAGATGTAGTAGCATGAATAATCATTTTAGCTACTTCTTTATTTTTTGGCTTGTAAGCATCAACAATTTGTGCCCATAGCATTCGTGCTGCACGGAATTTTGCAATTTCCATAAAATAATTTGAGCTTACACCGAAATTGAATTTCATGTTTTGTGCAACAGTATCAATATCCAGGCCGGTTTCAGTTAATAGTGTTAAGTACTGATTTCCCATCGACAATGCAAAGGCTAATTCCTGAACGATGGTTGCCCCGGCACTATTAAATATTTCACCATTAACCCCAATAACCCTGAAATTTGGAAGGTCTTTTGCTTTTTCAACCAGCTTTTTAGCGGTTTCAAAAACTTCATCCTGCGATTTGCAGAAATTGCCATTTAGTGAAAGATGCGAAAGAGGGTCGAAGCTAACCGATCCTTTAATTTCGTTTTTGTTGATTTTGTTTGTTTGTACTTTTTCGTTTAGAAAATCAATAAATGGATGTGCAGCTGTTGCGCCCATTATATTAAGCTCGATACTTTCCAGGTGGATGTTTTTTAATAAGGTTTCAAAATCCTGGTTCGAAAAATTTTCTTTGCATGTTACATCGAATCCAATAGAATCAACACCCTTCATTAAAACGTCGATGGCTTTTTTATTTGCAGCGGCAACGTCTGAAGCATCGATGTTTTGTCGAATAAACCAGCAATTGCATTTTGATTTATTCCCACGAACATAAGGAAACTCCCCTGGAAGATATTTAACATGTTTGAGATTTTCGATATGTTCAGCACGATAATAGGGTCTCACGCTGAATCCCTCGATAGTGCTCCATACAAGCTTTTTCTCGTAATCGGCTCCTTTCAGATCTTTATGAATCTGTTCTTCCCATTGTTGTGTAGTAATGGGAGGAAATTCTTCGAACAATTTTATCTTTTTTGTTTTGTCTGCCATAACAAATGGTTAAAATTAATTTTGTGCAAAATTAACTCATTTAGCATTAATACAAATGATTTATAACATAAATTGATTTGTATTAGAAAATAGAAAAAAAGTTACTGACTTTGTTGAAGCTATTGATATTATTATTTACATTCGCATTTAAGATATTTGGGCTGCTTAAAGAAAAGTCAGATTTTTGTTGAAAAAATCCATTAACTATTGAGTGCTTTCATAGTTAAATTTTCTTGAGCAGCCTTTTTTAATGGTTTTTTATTTGCCTGTCATATTATTTGGATTTACCCAATTGTCAAAATCTTCTTCATTTACGTAACCGAGTTCGATTGCTGTTTCTTTGAGTGTTTTTCTTTCTTCGTGAGCTTTCTTTGCAATTTCAGCTGATTTGTCGTAACCAATATGTGTATTTAAAGCCGTAACAAGCATTAGTGAGTTGTTAAGGTGCTTAGAAATATTCGAAAGGTTAGGTTCAATACCAATCACACAATTATCGGCAAACGAACGGCATGCATCACCAAGCAATGTGGCGGATTCAATAAAATTCTTGATAATAACAGGTTTAAAAACATTCAGTTCGAAATGCCCATTCATTCCTCCGATATTTATTGTAACATCGTTACCCATAACCTGTGTACAAACCATAGTTAAAGCTTCTGTCTGTGTCGGATTCACTTTACCGGGCATAATGGATGAGCCTGGTTCGTTTTCGGGTAAATTCAATTCTCCAATTCCACAGCGAGGGCCAGAACCCAATAATCGAATATCATTCGCGATTTTCATTAAACTTGCTGCCAGCGTTTTTAATGCTCCATGCGATTCAACCAATGCATCATGCGTGGCTAATGCTTCAAATTTATTTTCTGCAGTAATAAATGGCAATCCTGTCAAACCTGCTATTTCTTTTGCTACTTCTATATCAAATCCTTTTGGTGTATTTAATCCTGTTCCAATAGCTGTTCCGCCTAATGCCAGTTCGGATAGGTGAGGAAGTGAGTTTTTTAAAGTTTTTAATCCATGATCGAGTTGAGAAACATAACCCGAAAACTCCTGTCCCAATGTTAAAGGTGTTGCATCCATTAAATGAGTTCTGCCCGTTTTTACAATATCTTTCCATGTTTCACTTTTAGTTTTTAGAGCATCTCTCAGCTTTTCTAATGATGGAATGGTATTTTGAATTAAAATTTTATAGGCAGCAATATGCATGGCTGTTGGAAATGTATCGTTTGATGATTGTGATTTGTTCACATCGTCATTCGGGTGAATGATGCATTTCCCTTCGCCTAATTTATTCCCTGAAAGTACATGTGCCCGGTTCGAAATCACTTCGTTTACATTCATATTCGTTTGAGTTCCTGAACCTGTTTGCCATACAACCAACGGGAACTGATCATCAAGTTGCCCGGAAATAATTTCGTCACAAACCCGATTTATATGTTCTTTTTTATTCTCTGGTAAAACGCCCAGTTTGTAATTTACTACGGCTGCAGCTTTTTTAAGATATCCGAAAGCATGAATAACTTCAACAGGCATTTTGTCTTTCCCAATTTTAAAATTAGTGATTGAGCGTTGAGTTTGAGCACCCCAGTATTTGTCGGCAGGAACATCAACCGGGCCCATCGTGTCGTATTCTGTTCTGAACATAGTTTTTTTATTAGATTAAACAAATTTAATTGAATTAGGTTTGAAAACTATGTTTTTACATCATCCTTATCAATTAAAAATTGTCGATTAAAAAAGTTTAAAATATCTTTGAGTTTCATTTATTAATTATACTGTCCGGATGACACAAACAGAATTAGAAACCATATTGCATGAAGGCGAAGAATACCAATTAGAATTCAAAGAAAATGTAAATTCTGATCTGTCAAAGGAAATGGTCGCTTTTGCTAATTCTTCTGGTGGTAGAATTCTTATTGGAATTGATGATGACTCCAAACTTAAAGGTGTTTCCATAAATAACGAATTAAAGTCACGCATTCAGACAATTGCTAATGATTGCGATCCACGAATTGATATCAGGCTTGAAACTTTTCAAAATGTTTTGATTATTCATGTTCCTGAAGGCACAGAAAAACCCTATCGTTGCAACAAAGGTTTCTATATTCGTAATGGAGCCAATTCTCAAAAGATGGATACCGGGCAAATTGTCAATTTTGTACAACAAGAAGGCAGAATTAAATTCGATGAACAAATAAAAGTTAAAACTAATTATAAAAAGATTTTCAAACCCGAATTATTAAAAACCTTTCTTAAGATTGCCAATATTCCGCAAATCATGGGAGATGAAGATATCTTAAGAAATTTGAATGTTTTAAACAAAGACAATCTTTATTTAAATAATGCCGGAATATTATTTTTTACTGAAAAACCAGGCGATTATATTAACCAGTGTATTGTTACCTGTGGTTTGTATAAAGGAACAGAGAAAATACATATACTTGACAGAAAAGATATTAATGCTGATTTTATTACCACCATAAACGAAGCCATTATATTCTTAACCAAACACCTGAATGTAAGCTATAAAATTGAAAGTATTCAACGACAAGATATTCTTGAAATACCTGAAATTGCTTTGCGCGAAGCCGTAATAAACGCAGTTACTCACCGAAATTATTTTGAAGATGGAGCTAATGTAATGATTGAGATTTTCGATGACAGGGTAGAAATCTCTAATCCTGGTGGTTTGCCCAAAGGTCTTGAACCAAAAGATTTTGGAAAAAAAAGTGTCCGACGAAATCCTTTGATTGCAAATCTTTTTCAACGTGTACGATTTATTGAAAAGATGGGAACAGGTATCAACCGAATGAAACAAGAAGTTTTAAATGCAGGTCTACAAGAGCCACAGTATGAATTTACAGGTTTTTTTACCATTCTATTTAAAAGACCAATTGCCGAAAAAGTGGAAGAAATTAATAATAAGTTGGGTGATAAGTTGGGTGATAAGTTGGGTGATAGGTTGGGTGATAAGTTGGGCGATACTGAATTGAAAATTTTAGAACTGATTTTTTTAGATAAAAACATATCCATAACCAAACTATCGGAGAAAGTAGGAGTTAGCACTACAGCTATTGAAAATAACCTGAACAAACTTAAAGAAAAAGGAATACTTAAAAGAATAGGAAAACCAAAAACAGGTCATTGGGAGATTATTAAACCTGATTAATTTGTATAATAATAGCACAAGCGAGAACGCTTGAGTTATTAGGTGTTCCTGCTAAATGCATGCATCTATTTGTCCTATCTTTGTATTAATAAACAATACTTTATAAAAATGACAGATTTACAAAAGAAAATTGGAGAGGCAATTATTAAAGATTTAAAAAAGAAACCCAAACTTACAATACAGGAAATTTGCTTTGATCTAAAGTATAAATTCACAATTGAGGATATAAACAATGCTAAAATCAGCGATGAGTTAATAGGTTATTTACTTGATTGTGATTTACTAAAGCTAGCTAAAACAGCCAGAAAAAGGTACGAACTTACAAAGAAAGGAAGAGAATTTCAATCTTTTGAAAAATTCTATAAAGATGAAGAAGAGAAAAATGAAAACGAAAAGACGAAAAATGAATTTTATCTAAAAAGTACCGAATATCTATCTAAATCTAACGAAAGAGAGAATATAGATACTTATAGGTTTAATTCAACAATGAATTTTAATCTAAAGAATTTAAAATTGAACAAGCGGATACTAATATTAGCTTTTATTGGAATAATCATAACTATTTTAGTCTACAGGAGTGAATTAACATACCTATTTAAAAAGTTACTTACAATCCTTTAAAAGATCACTGCGTAATACTTCTTCAAACTTTTTTCTATGAAATTAACTTTAGGATTATTTAAAATATTAATATAATAATTAACACGAACATCATTTTGTTAGTTTATTATTAAAAACAAATTTAAAGTAAAATGGTTTGATGCGTATTTTAAGAAAAACTGATCAAACCATTTGTAGAGAATTGCAATATTGATTTTATCCCATCATCCTGTAAAAATCATTTCCTTTATCATCAACAAGAATAAATGCAGGAAAGTTTTTAACTTCGATTTTGTAAATGGCTTCCATTCCTAACTCGGGATATTCGAGTAATTCAACCTTGGTAATATTTTCTTTAGCCAGTAATGCTGCAGGCCCGCCAATACTTCCCAAATAGAATCCTCCATATTTTTTACATGCATCGGTAACAGCCTGGCTTCGGTTTCCTTTGGCAATCATTATCATACTTCCACCAAGACTTTGGAATTGATCAACATATGAATCCATGCGGCCTGCAGTTGTTGGGCCAAACGATCCTGAAGGCATTCCCTTAGGCGTTTTTGCCGGGCCGGCATAATAAATGGGGTGATCTTTTATATACTGTGGCAATCCTTCACCACTATCGATTCGTTCTTTTAACTTAGCATGGGCAATATCGCGGCCAACAATGATTGTTCCATTGAGTGATAATCGTGTACCAACAGGGTGTTTTGATATCTCTGCTAAAATAACCTTCATGGGTTGATTCAAGTCAATAGTAATTCCTCCCGATTCGTCTGCTTTGCGGTACTTTTCAGGAATAAACTTTCCGGGATTGTTTTCCATCTTTTCTATCCAAATTCCATCTTTATTTATTTTGGCTTTAATGTTACGATCGGCTGCACACGAAACACCCATTCCCACGGGACAAGAAGCTCCATGTCTTGGTAAACGGATTATTCTAATATCCAGCGCGAAATATTTTCCTCCAAACTGAGCTCCAATTCCCAGTTTATATGCAGCATCTAAAATTTTATTTTCCAGCTCAACATCTCGAAAAGCCTGTCCGCCATCATTCCCTTTTGTTGGTAAACGATCAAGGTATTTTGCTGATGCCAGCTTAACCGTTTTTAAACATGATTCGGCAGAAGTTCCGCCTATAACAAATGCTACATGATAAGGCGGACATGCAGCTGTTCCTAATGATTTTAGTTTTTCGATCAGGAATTTTTCAAGTTTTTCAGGATTTAACAAGGCTTTTGTTTCCTGGTAAAGAGTGGTTTTGTTTGCCGAACCACCTCCTTTAGCTATAAAAAGGAATTTATACTCATCACCACCGGTAGCGTAAATATCTATTTGTGCAGGAAGATTTGTTCCGGAGTTTTTTTCTTTGTACATATCCAGAGGAATGGTTTGGGAGTATCTCAGATTTTCTTCGGTGTATGTTTTGTAAACTCCTTTCGAAAGAGCTTCTTCATCTTTTCCATCAGTCCATACCTGTTGGCCCTTTTTTGCAACAATTGTTGCAGTACCTGTATCCTGGCAAAATGGCAATTCCCCTTTTGCCGATACATCTGCATTTCGAAGTAAAGAGAGTGCTACATATTTGTCGTTCTCACTGGCTTCTGAGTCATTAAGAATTGCAGCAACCTGCTTTACATGTTCTGTACGAAGCATGAATGATGTATCACGTAATGCTGCTTGTGCTAACTTTGTAAGTCCATCGGATTCGACTTTAACAATTGTTTCTCCTTCAAATTTTGAAACGGAAACATGATCTTTGGTGAGTAAATAGTATTCTGTTTCATCTTTCCCGAGAGGAAAAGGTTCCTGGTAGTTAAATTCCGGAGTTGCCATTTGATATCTTTTAAGTTAGTTTTATTTAAAAAAACAGAACTGAAAAGATACAAAAATTATAATAAGGTATCAATATGTTCTAAAATATCTCCTAAAACGGCCTTGTTTCCGGATACTATTATCGGGCGACGAATTAATTTTGGATTTTCAGCCAGAATCTTTATCCATTGCTCATCGGGTAAATCTTTACCTTTGAAATGTTGTTTATAATCGGCTTCCTGAGTTCTCACAATATCAACAGGTTTAAGCCCAAGTTTTTTTAAAATTTCTTTTAAACTTTCCGGTGTGAATGGTTTATCTTTTAAATACCCAATAATTTCAGGCTTTATACCCTTATTCTCTAAATATTTCAGTCCATTCCGGCTTTTCTGGCATTTGGTATTGTGATAAATCTTAATTGACATACTATTCGATTAACTTAAAAATTTCATCAATTGATTTTTTAGGTTTGGGTTGAATGGTTTTACTTGGTTTTCCTATGGCGACAAACGATATTAAATGATAAGGTTCTGAAATTCCAATAATCTTTTCCAGTTCTGTTTTTGCAATCATTGGGGCACTTAGCCAACATGCTCCATACCCCAGGTCAACAGCCGTAAGTAATATATTCTGAATGGCAGCTCCTGCACTTTGCATATCAGGGAAATTCCTCATCTTATTAATTTCGTCGTGGCTTAAATTAACACCCATTTCGAGAACTGATTCATAATTTTCCATAGCTATAGCAATTACAGCTGGGGCATTTTCAAAAAAAGTGGCAAACCATTCAACCTGTGAGAGTACATTTTTTGAAGCAATTGAATTGTTTGAAGGTACTTCTTTTAATTTTTTGGCTACTTTATCGGCCATTAAGCTCAAGGTTTCAGGTTTTGTTATGGCGGTAAACATCCAGGGTTGGTAATTGTTAACACTCGGGGCTAATCCTGCCCGTCGTACTATTTCTTTTAAATCATCAACTGAAACTTTTTCATTTGTAAAAGTTCTTATACTTGTTCTAAGCTCTATTGCTTTTTTTAATTCCATAATTTATAGTTTATATTTTTAATGAAATTTATGAAAAATACAAATAACATTGATTTTTTAAATCAACATTATTAAGAGCAATATTGTTTAAATTTTATAAAAATCTATTTGTGATGAATTAAATGTGAAAGTATAGATTCAAAGATTGCATATCCATCGGTGTTTCCCAGTTCGTCGTCTGAAGCACGTTCAGGATGAGGCATCATACCAAAAACGTTTTTTTTCTGATTACAAACACCCGCGATATTTTCAATAGACCCATTTGGATTTGCCTCTGATGTAATTTCGCCATGCTGATTGCAATACCTGAAAAGAATTTGTCCATTTACTCTCATTTGCTGAAGTGTTTCTTCACTGGCATAATATCGGCCTTCGCCATGTGCAATGGGTATTTTTAACGGTTTTTGTTTATCCAGTTTATGAGTTATTGCATTCGTTGTATTGTCAGGAATAATATAAACATTTTTGCAAATAAACTTTTGATTCTCGTTGTGCAGCAATGCTCCTGGCAATAATCCTGATTCACATAAAATCTGGAATCCATTGCAAACACCAAATACAAAACCTCCGTGATGTGCAAATTCAATCACCTTTTCCATAATGGGCGAATAGCGGGCAATGGCGCCTGATCGTAAATAATCACCATAAGAAAACCCCCCGGGCAAAACTATTGCATCAACATTTTGAAGATCAGTATCTTTATGCCACAATTCAACTACTTCTTGTTCCATAATATTACGAAGTACATAAATCATGTCCATATCGCAATTTGAACCCGGGAAAATGACTACACCAAATTTCATTTGAAAATGTTTTTGAAATTTATTTTAACTCAAATATATGACTGCTGTGTTTATCAGCATTTTTTTCACATCTCAAATATAGAGATAATAAACATGTCGTACAAATATTCATTTTTACTTTTTATCAGTTTTAAATATTTCTTACCTTCGACTTATAATAAACAATCGATTATGAAAGCATTGAAAATCATTTTAAAAGGGATTGCCTTCCTGGTTATTTTTCTTATAGCCTTTTTAGTATTTGCAACAATTACGGATTTTAAACCAGTTGCATCAGAAGTTATTTACGAGTCTGAGTCGCCAGATTTAATAGATGTAAATACTAATCTTAGTTTAATGATTTGGAATATTGGTTATTGTGGTTTAAGTGACGACATGGATTTTTTTTACGATGGAGGTAAACAGATTAGAACATCAGGAGAAAATGTTAAAAACAATATTAGTCAAAATGTAAAATTTATTAGTAAGAACGACAGTCTTTCGTTCGTGTTATTGCAAGAAGTGGATTTATATTCACGCAGAAGTTATTTTACGAATCAATTTGATACTTTAAATAACAGGCTAAGTAAACACAAGGGATTTTTTGCAAAAAATTATGATGTAAAGTTTGTTCCAACACCTCCACTTAACCCCCTGGGAAGAGTTAAATCAGGAATAGCCGGCTATTCTGTTTACAATCCTTCAACAGTAACCAGGTATTCTTTTCCGGGAAATTTCAGCTGGCCAACAAACTTATTTATGCTTGACAGGTGTTTCCTGGTAATGCGATTTCCAACCACTAACAATAAAGAATTGCTCGTGATTAATACACATAATTCTGCTTATGATGATGGTTCCTTAAAAATTCAGCAAATGGAATATTTAAAGAAGTTTTTAACCGATGAATACAATAAAGGGAATTACATAATTGTTGGCGGCGATTGGAATCAAAATCCTCCCCAAATGGCAAGAGAAGATTTGAAAGAAAATTCCCCCGCAAAACGGTTCATTCTTAATTCCGTGCCAGACAACTACATTCCTGAAAGATGGAGCTGGGTTTATGATCCTGGCACTCCGACAAACAGGTATTTAAATATGCCATATAACGAAAAGGAAAGTATAAAAATCACTATTGACTTTTTTCTGATTTCTCCTAATATTGAAAGCATTTATGTAAAAGCAGCAGATTTAAATTTTAAACATTCCGATCATCAACCCGTTTTTTGTGTTGTAAAACTTAAATAAATCTATATTTTTCATAATTATTGACATTGGAATTTACCTAATTTTGCCAACTAAATAAAGTAAAGCAAAATAATGGTTAAAAAAATTCTTCTGATTTTATTAGCTTTTGATACCACTTGTATAACTAAAGGAAATGATTTAGAAGATAATCATAAGCCTGTTAACCTGAACTGCCAAATTGATATCATGAGCCAGCACCTTTGGCGGGGATATACCATGAGTAATTTACCCACGTTTGAACCTTCATTTGAAATCCGTGTAAAAGATGTTACATCCGGAGTTTGGGCGGCTCAGAGTATTGATGGAAAATATTCCGAGCTCGATATTTATTTAAAATATTCATATAAAAATATTTCAATAGGAATTTTCGATTATTATTGCCCGCCAACATTTAAGCAGGTAAGCGGTTTTTTTGATTACAATCAGGGTTCTACAAAACACACGTTGGATTTTCATTTATATTATAATGGGACTGAAAAATTACCATTTAAATTTCTTCTGGCAACAATGGTTTATGGTGATGATATTAATCCTGAAACAAATAAGAACTACTTTTCAACATACGCTGAAATAGGTTATGAACAGTATATTCAGAATATTAAGGTTAATTATATTTTAGGAATAAATCCATACAAAAGCTACTATGGAGAATCGTCCGGAATTATAAACACGGGTATAAAAGTAATTGGAAATTTATCTTTTTCCGGGAAAAAATCTATCCCGGTACAGTCATCTATTCTCGTGAACCCCATGAATGATTCGGTTTACCTGGCAATGGGATTTACGCTTTAGTTCTGATTAAATAATTTGGGTTTTCAAAATTCTTTCTCAAACCTTTTGCAATTAAAGCATTTTTAATATCTTTAATTTTCAAAATACTATGCAAGTTGTTGTTTTATTCCCGATATAGAAATTTCGCAATAAATATCAGCTGTACATTGTATCTTAAGTTAAATAAAAATGAATAAATAGAACTTAAATTTTAATTGTTTGTTATTTTTTTTAATAGATTTAAACAGGTTTTTTAAATAACACAATTAAATAGCTATTTTTGCATTCGTATAAAAACTATTTTCATAAAAGGCCGTATTACTATTTAATTTTAATAAAGAAATTAAATGATTTTATCAGATCAGGAAGTTCAATTTTTTGTAACAACAATAAAAAATGCTTCGCAATACGATTTTAGCGAGTATTCGGAGAAATCACTAAAAAGGAGGTTGCAAAAAATTCTTCTCGACACCAACCTTGATCTGCTCGGGTTGATTAATAAAATCAAAACAAGTAAAGACTTTCTCGAACAAACAGTTAAAGATATTACAGTAAATACAACTGAACTTTTCAGGGATCCCCAAATATGGCAAACATTAAAATACAGAATCCTTCCCAAGTTCTCGGAAAATAAAAACATAAACATCTGGCATGCCGGTTGCTCAACAGGACAAGAAGTATATTCCATGATGATTTTATTAAATGAGCTGGATTTACTCGATAAAGCCAAGATTTTTGCCAGCGATATTAATACCGATGCCCTGGATGCAGCAAAAAAAGGAGTTTATAAATACAGGTTTAACATTGGGTATCTCGATAATTTTGATAAAGTAATAAAAGAGAATCCATTTAATTACGATGAGTATAACGATGTTCCCTATAGTAAATACTTTAAAATTGATAAAGTTTCCGACTCTATTTTAATGAATGACTTTTTAAAGAAAAAACCTATTTTCCGTCAGCACGACTTGGTTAAAGGAGAAAATCTGTATTTTGCAAAATTCGATTTAATATTATGCAGGAATGTTATTATTTATTTCAAATATAGCTTACAAAACAAAGTATTTAAACTTTTTCACGATCATTTATATACAAATGGGTATTTGGTTTTGGGTATGCACGAAACCATGCTGGGCGAAATAGCATCACGTTTCGATAAAAAAGGACAAGCATACAGGAAAAAATAAATTTGATTTACACGTTTTTATTTAAGAATGAGCAGGTACGAATTAGGCATAGTAGATATAAGGAGCATCATTAAATTATTAGATGATGTGTATAATTATGATTTTAAAAATCACGCTCTTACTTTTTTTAAACGCAGAGTAGAAAACTTTATTAAAACACAGAACCTGAAAGATACAGAAGGATTTATTCAGAAAATTGAAAAAGATCGATCGTTTTTTGAAGTGTTTTTAAAGGATATTTGTGTTGAGACTACCGAAATGTTCCGGGATCCTTCTCTGTGGAGGCTTCTTAAAGAAGACATACTTCCCAAAAATATTGTAAATAATCCAAACTATAAAATCTGGATTCCCGAAGTTTCTTCTGGCGAAGAACTCTTCTCTTTGGTAATTGTACTTAAAAAATTACGATTACTCGATAAAGTCCAGATTATTGCATCAAGCATTAGCGATATTAACCTGGAACGAATTAAAGCGGGAATTTTCGATCCTAAAAAAATTGAAGTAAATGATGCAAACTTCAGCCGTGTTTTTACCGACAATAGTTTATCTGATTACTACACTTTAAAAGAAGATGGAGCATATTGGGATATATCACTCATCGAAAATGTTAAACTTATTAAACAAAATATTATATTTGATGATTATCCTAAAGGTATTAAAATGATAATATTCAGGAATCAAATGATTTATTGCAACCAGATACTACAGGAAAGATATTTAAAAATAATGCATTATAGTCTGGTTCCTTCGGGCCATTTATTAATTGGGAACAATGAAAAAATTGATTATTGGAACTCGGATAAAGATTTTGTTTTAATAAGCGATACAGAAAGTATATATAAAAAGAAATTATCATAAAAGTTCAATGTATAAAGCAGTAGTAATAGGTGGATCGGCAGGTAGTTTCCAGGTAATAACCCGGATATTAAATTCGTTGCCAAAAAATTTCCCATTACCTGTTCTGCTTAGCTTACACAGGCTAAAACATGTTCGTTCAGGTTTTGTGGAAGCATTATCAATTAAATCAGCTATTGAAGTTGTTGAACCTTCCGATAAAGACACGATAAAACCAGGAAAAGCATACCTCGCCCCATCAAACTATCACATGTATATTGAGTTAAACAAAAAGATTGCCCTTTCAACCGAAGAACCGGTAAATCATTCAAGGCCATCCATTGATTTAACTTTCGAAACGGCAGCACAGGCTTACCGTGATAAAATTGTAGGAATAATTCTTTCAGGAGCAAATCGTGATGGAGCTTATGGACTCCAAAAGCTTAAACAACTGGGAGGATTAGCCATTGTTCAGGATCCAAACGAATGCCAGGTAAAAACAATGACTGAAGCATCCTTGAAAATGACCCAGGTAGATCATATATTTACAACTCAACAAATAATTAACTTTTTACAAAGTCTTAAATGATTTTAAAACATGGGAAACTTGAAAAAATATAAGATTATTGCTTTTTGCACCCTGTTTGTTCAGCTTGTTGTGTGTTTTATTTTATTTTCTCAAATTCAGAATTTATCAGTTTTACATCATGTTGATAGCAATAAAACATTTATTTACTTAATGCTGGTAATAAATATATGTATTAGCCTTATTCTTTTTATTTTAATAATATTGCTCTCCAAAAAGAATGAATCAATAGATCTGAAATTTGAAAATAAAATTGACATTTTTGAAGATAAACAAAAATCAGAGAACGATTCCTTTGAAAAAAACGCCGAAGAAATAGATATAGAACATTATTTAAAAAAAATTATCCCAAAGGATGATTCAAAAATGAACATGCAAAAGTTTTCAGAAAAAATATTAAGCAACCTTGCCAAAGAGTTCGATATTGTTCAGGGCTTGTTTTTTATTAAAGAAAAAAAATCAAACGAATTTTCAATTAGTGGTAAATATGCTTACTTTGGAGAAACAGAACCTGAAAACTTTAAAACCGGGGAAACTCTTTCAGGACAGGTAGCAAAAAATATGAAAATACTTTATCTTAGCGAAATTCCCGAAAATTATGTTACTATTCTTTCGGGTTTGGGAAGTAGTTCTCCAAATCAATTAATAATAATACCGGTTATAAGTAATAATGAAACAATAGCAATAATCGAACTGGCATCATTTAAAGAATTTAATAAAAGCACTCAGAAAATAGTTGAAGCAGTTTCGTTTAAAATCGGCGAAACACTGACAAATTTTAACAAATAGAGTAAATGTATTATGGTTAACAGAAATCATAACATGAGTTCAAAATCGTACAATGATATTTTAATAGGTGCAGGAATATCCCTTATTTTTCCTGTTATAGCCTGGATGATTGATATTATTGCTCATAATTCACCTGTTACGTTTACATCAATAAAAGAAATTCATCAAAACAATCCTGTTATATGGATTATTGATTTTGCACCCGTTATAATATCCTTAATAATTTATATTTACCTGCTTAAACAAGAAAAAGACAGAGAAGTATTTCAAAAAGTTATTGAACAGCGAAATGCCGATATAAGCAGAAATGCAACATTTGCCAAGCAAATTGGCGAAGGTAAATACGATGTTCAATATAAAGTTGTTGATAATAACGATATTCTTGGGAAATCGTTATTGGTAATGCGCGACAATTTACTGGCAAATAATAAAAAAGAAAAAGAAGAAAATTGGATTTCTGAAGGAAGAGACATTACCCAGAATATCCTCAGGATGCATACAAATATTAATGAGCTTGCTTATGATATAATTGTTCAATTAATTAAATACATTGATGTAATTCAAGGAGCATTTTATATTTACGAAGAAGAAAGCGACAAACTTGTAAACCTTGCTACATATGCGTACAATAGGCGCAGGTTTATAAATCAGGAGTTTAAAATAGGTAGTGGATTGATTGGCCAGTGTGCTTATGAAAAGGATATCGTTTACAGAACCGAAATACCCGATGATTATGCTACAATTACTTCAGGAATTTTAGGCGATAAAAAACCATCCAGCATTCTTATTGTTCCTTTAATTACAGAAGAAAAATTGCAAGGTGTTTTAGAATTTGCATCCATAAAACCAGAATTTCCAAACTTAACAATTACACTGTTAAAAGAGCTTGGCGAGATTATTGCCCGTACGCTTTATAATCTGAAGATGAATCAGAAAACGGAGCGGTTATTGCAAGAATCCCAACAAATGACCGAAGAGCTTAAAGAAAACGAAGAAGAACTTCGTCAAAATGCCGAAGAGATGAGAGCAACCCAGGAAGAGCTCGAAATATCGAACAGGAAACTGGAGGCTCAGATTAAAGAAGTAGAAAATGCTCAAAAAAGATTACATTCATTACTCGAGAATGCTTCCGAGGTTATTTCAATTTATGATAAAGAACTGAAGCTTAAATACCAGAGTCCATCGGTTAGCCAGATTTTAGGATACACTCCCGAAGAAATGATGAGTGGAAAAGATATGGACAGGTTAACGGCAAAAGGTGAAGCAGCAATGAAAGAAATGTTCGACCTGTTACTTAATGACCCAAATACTCCGCGTGCAATTCAATATACTTATATTAAAAAAGACGGTAAAAAAATACACATAGAAACAACAGGACGCAACCTGCTTCACGATTCGGCTATTAATGGAATAATCCTAAACTCACAGGATATTACAGAACGTAAACGCGCAGAAAAAGAAGAACGAATGAAAAGTAAAATGCAGTCACTTTCTGAAAACAGTTTGGACTTAATTTTACGAATGAACACGAAAGGACAGTTTTTCTATGCAAACCCGGTTGTTGAAGATTTTATTGGTGCTAAATCTAAAGATGTAATAAACTCAAGAATCGAAGATTTAACTATTGACGAAATTCTGATTAACTTTTTTAAAGATGCCATTCGTCATATCCGGAAGACAAACCAGAAATTAAATCAGGAAATTACAATTCCCACTATTTCTAAAGGCAATCGTATTATGAGCTTTAATGCTATACCTGAATTTAACGAGAACGAACTTGAAACAATCCTCTTTGTGGGGCATGATATTACAGAAGCCAAAGAAATTGAGCTCGAGATAAAAGAAAAAAACAATAAAATTAATGAAAGCATAAATTACGCTCAAAGAATTCAATCATCAATTCTTCCAAGCAATACGCTCATTCAGGAATATTTGCCCAAATCATTTATTTTTTATTTACCTCGCGATGTGGTAAGTGGTGATTTCCCCTGGTTCTTTAAGAAAGAGGATATTATTTATATTGCGGCTGTAGATTGCACGGGGCATGGAGTTCCCGGGGCACTTCTGTCATTTATAGGATATTTCCAGTTAAATAATATCGTTGACCATGATATTAATTTTACGGCAGGCCAAATACTCGACAAGTTGCATTTTGGTGTTCGCACTACTTTAAAACAAGACAGGGTAGATGCTGAAGCCAGAGATGGTATGGATATAGCATTATTGCGAATTGATCTTAAAAAGAAAGAACTCCAGTTTGCCGGTGCTCACAGGCCATTATACCTTTTGCGAGATGGGGGATTAACAGAATTTGATGGAAACAGAAAAGCTATTGGAGGTATTCCTCACCGTAAAAAAGCAGAAAAAGATTTTGAAAATCATGTTATTGAAATTAAAAAAGGAGATAAGATATTTTTCTTCTCCGATGGTATGCCTGATCAGGTTGGAGGCCCTGATGGCAGGAAATATTCTCCCCAGAGAATCCGCGTTAATATCATAGAAAACAAAGACCTTACAATGCAACAATATGCAAACCTGTTTTCAACTGATTTTAAAAAGTGGAAAGGAAAAAACAAACAAATTGATGACGTGTTATTAATTGGAATAGAATTTTAATTTTTTATTAAATTTAATAAATATTAATTTTACAATCTATGGATAAAAGTAATGTAAAAGGTTTTCTGGAATTCGTTTATGATTTTTACCGGTCCATGAAGGCCCACGAAATTACTTTGGTATATGAAGGTGAAATAACCCACCAAATTACCAAAGCATTTACTTCTCTTACAGAATCAAATATGGCCAAAGAGTCAGAAGCAAATTCTGTACAGAAGAAAGTATTTCATGTTATGGTTGAGTGCCTGCAGAATATTAGTAAACATGCCGATTCATTCGGCTCTGATGATTTCTTATTCGCGGGGCGCGGTATATTTATGGTAAGTAAAGGAAAAAACGATTATCATGTTACAACCGGTAATGTAATTGAAAATGATAAAATCGAAGAACTTACCGAAATGCTGGACCATATCAATAGCCTCGATAAAGAAGGCTTAAAAGATTTGTATAAAAACCAGATGAAAGAAGGCAGATTATCGGAAAAAGGAGGTGCGGGGCTTGGCTTTATTGATATAGCACGTAAAACAAGCCAGAAACTTGATTACCACTTTTTGCCTATCGACGAGGGAAGTTCGTTTTTCCTTCTGACATCATCAATTTCCAGAATTGCTTAATATAATAATAATAATTATACCATGGAAGTAATTAAGATCAAAGGTACCGACGATACTCCAACTGTAATTCTTGATAAAGAAAGCGGGATATTTGAAATCTCAGGCAGATCGCTCCCTGAAGATGTGACTACCTTTTATGAACCAATATTAAACTGGCTCGACGAATACCAGGAAGAAGCAAATGCAAAAACAGTATTTTCTTTTAAACTCGTTTATTTTAATACAGCCTCTTCAAAGCTCATTCTCGATATTTTAATGAAACTTGAAGAAATGCACGAAAATGGCAAAGAAGTATTAATTAAATGGTTCTTCCCCGAAGATGACGAAGATATGGAAGAAGCGGGCGAAGAATATGCCGACATTGTTGATGTTCCTTTTGAACAGGTGAGTTATACTTTATAGGTGCTTATTCTTTGTTTTTACTTATTTGAATCGTTTAATTTTAGATTATGAGTGAAGAGATATTAAAAGCCCTTATGCAATTATTTGCATTAATTGTAAAACAAGACGAAGGTGTTGAGTCTAATGAAAGGGAATATGTAGAAAATTTTTTAACTCAGCAATTAAACGATGAAGCTGTTCCTGAATACCTGGCTCTTTTTGATGAAATGGCCGGTTTAACAGGAGACGATAAAGAAGAAAAAACAGATAAAATTAAACTTACATCCGTTAAAGACTCTGTCCGGATTTTAGGTATTTGTAAAAAAATCAATAAAACATTAACTCAAAAACAAAAAGTTATTGTTCTTGTTCGTCTTTTCGAGTTAATTAATGCCGACAGAAAATTCTCGGAACAACGTATGGCAATTATTAATACTGTTGCCGAAGTTTTTAAGCTTACTAAAGAAGAGTTTGTTAGTATTGAAAGTTTTGTAATTAATAATGAAGTAGAAAAACTCGATTTCTCATGTAACTTAATAATAAGTGAGAAAAAACTTGATACAAAAGAATGTAAACAGGTAAAAGTAGATGCTCTTAACGGGCATATTCTTATTCTACAGGTAAAAAGTGTTGACCTTTATTTTATGCGTTATACGGGGCAGGAAGATTTATTTTTAAACGGACTGCCTGTAAATTATAAACGAATCTATTTATTTGCTAACGGGGGAACAATAAAGCTCCCTAAAGGAAAACCAATATATTACAGCGATATTGTTGCACACTATCTTGCCGACAGCACATCAATAAAGATTTCGTACACAACCCAAAATGTTAATTTCATTTTTCCTAATGGAGGAATAGGGTTACGAGATATAAACTTTTCAGAAGATCAGGGTAAACTTATTGGATTGATGGGAGCAAGTGGTGCTGGTAAAACCACATTACTTAATGTTTTGGCAGGCATAAGTGAGCCTACAAGTGGCGAAATTCTTATTAATGGAATAAATTTACATACTGAAAAAGAAAAACTCGAAGGTGTTATAGGTTATATTCCCCAGGATGATTTACTTATAGAAGAATTAACGGTTTATCAAAACCTGTATTACAATGCAAAACTTTGTTTTAACGATAAGTCCGAAGAAGAAATCAATGCATTAGTTGATAAAACCCTTGTAAATCTGGGCTTGCACGAGAGAAAAGATTTAAAAGTAGGTTCGCCACTCAATAAAATGATTAGCGGGGGCCAACGAAAAAGATTAAATATTGCTCTCGAGCTAATCCGTGAACCATCCATACTTTTTGTTGATGAACCAACATCAGGATTATCATCCCGCGATTCCGAGAATGTGATGGACTTGCTAAGGGAATTAGCACTTAAAGGGAAATTAATTTTTGTAGTTATTCACCAGCCATCATCAGATATTTATAAAATGTTTGATAATATGATGATTCTCGATACCGGGGGATATATGATTTATTATGGAAACCCGGTTGAAGGAGTTATGTATTTTAAACGCCTCGATGCCCAGATAAATAGCGAAGTGGGTGAATGCCCGACATGCGGGAATGTAAATCCAGAGCTTATTTTTAATATTATTGAAGCTCGTGTTGTTGATGAGTATGGTAAATACACCTTACAACGAAAAATATCGCCCCAGAAATGGGAAGAAAATTTTAAAGAAAATATAAAGCTGTCACTAGTTGAACCCGTTGTTGAACCACCACCATCAACATTAAGGATTCCTTCATGGATTAAACAGTTAAGTATTTATACTATTCGCGACTTTTTATCAAAAATAAGTAATAAACAATATATTGCCCTTAATTTGCTTGAAGCACCAGTACTGGGTTTTATTCTTTCATATATCATCCGGTATATTGCCGACCCAAATTCAAGAGAATATATTTTCAGGGAAAACGAAAATATTCATATCTATATTTTCATGGGCTTAATTGTTGCCCTGTTCTTAGGATTAACAATTAGTGCCGAAGAGATTTTTCGCGACAGGAAAATTTTAAAACGCGAGGCTTTTCTTAATTTAAGCCGTTCGAGTTATTTAATATCAAAAATATTTATTCTGTTTAGTATATCGGCTATTCAGGCATTGTTGTTTGTTTTAATAGCCAATAATATCCTGGGTGTGCGAGGAATGTTTTTCGAATACTGGTTTGCTTTATTTACTACAGCAGCGTTTGCAAACATGATGGGATTAAACGTTTCTGCATCGTTTAATTCCGCTGTAACCATTTATATACTAATTCCATTATTAATGATTCCTATGATGATATTAAGCGGGGCAATGTTCCCGTTTGATAAAATGAACCGGTCTATAGGAAGTGTTAAAAAAGTACCCTGGGTTGCTGAATTTATGCCAACCAAATGGTCGTTCGAAGCTTTAATGGTAAATCAATTTAAAAACAATGAATTTCAAAAAAATTTTTACGATATCGAAAAACGCGAAAGTAATGCAGATTTTAAACAGGTTTATTATCTCCCCGAATTATCAAAACAATTAACATATATTGAAGATAACTGGTACCGCTTTAATGAGCCTGATGTTAAAGTTCAGGTTACTGACGCATTAGCCTTATTAAAAAACGAGCTTAATAAAGAACAAGACAGAACAGGTATCTTTTTCGAGTCTGCTCATCAACTTGATACTTCCGTGTTTAACGAGATAGTTTTAGGTAAAACGAGCGATTATTTAAACAAACTGGAATCTTATTATAGTACAATATTTCAAAAAGCAAACAACGAAAAAGAAAACAAAATACGATATTTATTAAAAACTCAACCTGAATTATACCGGGCTAAACGAGATGCATATCACAACGAAAGTGTTGAAGATCAGGTTAAAAAAGTTTTTGAAAAAAATAAAATTTTACGATACAAAGATGAACTGGTACAGCAAATTGATCCTGTATATAAAGACCCGGATATTGAGGGATTCTTGAATTTCAGATCTCACTTTTTTGCTCCACAGAAATATTTTCTTGGACAATACCGTGACACGTACTGGTTTAACATGATTTTTATTTGGGTAATGACCTTGTTTTTCTATGTAACATTATATTATGAAGTTCTTAAAAAAGTCCTAACTTTACCCGAGTACATTAAGTTAAGAAAATAATTGTTTCTTAATATTGAATATTTTTATATCTTTATAGGATATGTTTAATTTACATAAATTGATAAATCAACCAAAGAAAACTATGATTAAACGTTTGATTTATATATTCATACTTACTCTCATTTTTGCATCATGTAAAAATGATAAAAAAGCAGACGGAGATTTTTCAACAGAATTTAATGTTCCCGATTCGGTTATTTATGAAGGCGATTTGGAAATTTCAGAATCAGCAATGGATGAAATTGTACAAAATATTTCTTCCCCTGTTGAAATGGCTGCCCTTATAAAAAGCCTGGGAGTTCCTTTTTCAAAAGATTATCTTGCCACAACTGATTATATTGATAATTACGACACGAATTTTAAAAAAGCATTGGGCCTGGGAATCTTTGGTGCTGATTTGGGATACTTAAACATGTATAATAAAACAGGTTCTGTTATCGACTACATCTCAGCAATTAAAACATTAGCCGATGGAATTCGTGTGGGCCAGTTTTTTGATTTTACCACGCTTAAACGATTAGCTACGAACAATCAAAACCTTGATTCATTGATGTACATTTCAGTTCAGAATTTTAATCAAATGGACCGATATTTGCGTGAGAATAACCGAAGCAATTTAAGTTCTTTGATTGTTGCCGGTGTTTGGATTGAAGGGATGTATCTTGTGGGTGAAGTTGCCAGAAAATCTCCAAGCGCGGAGTTATCTGAAAAAATTGGGGAGCAAAAGATTATACTAAGTAATTTAATGATTTTACTTAACAATTATGAAAAAGATCCAAAATTTAAGGAACTTATTGAAGACTTAGAAGAAATCCAGAAATTATTTAAGAATGTTATCATTACATACGAAAAAGGCGAACCCGAAGCAGTTGAAGAAGATGGAATGTTGGTAATTAAACAGAACGATAAACAGTTTATTGAAATTTCTGATGAAATCAGGAATAAAATAATCAACAAAACGGCTGATGTACGTAATAAAATAATTCAATTGTAAATATGAAATACAGGTATATATTATTTGCTTTGTTTGCAATTTTTTTATTTGGGTATAGTTTAAAAACAAATGCTCAGTCTGGTCAGGAATTGGTAGATATTTGTAATATTATTGCAGATGATGCAACATACTTAAAAGATTTTCAGGTTAAACTTGATGCTGCAAAACCTGGCGAGGAAAAACCTTCATCACGGTTTTCGGTTGTTTTAAGTAAAAATACAATTTATCGCTTCTCAATTTGTAATTCAAAAGATTATCCCGGTAAAGCAATTGTTCAACTATACGACAACAACAGGTTATTAGGCAGTAATTATATTGTTGCTACAGGTAAAAATTACCCGTCATTCGATTTTCAATGCCAATCTACAGGGGTTTATCATATTTTTATTGATTTCAAGGAAGGAGAACAGGGACTGGCTGTTGCACTTTTATCTTTTGTAAAGAAATTCTAGATATTTTATATTCTGTTTTTAAATTGCTCATTTAATTCGAATGAGCAATTTGCATATATACAAGTCCTGCGTATAGTAGTAATAATACGATGTTTAAAAAAAAGCTCTTCTTGGTTGAATAAAAATAATCAGTTAACAAAAACGAAACGGGAATGCTTAAAATATAAATTATTTCATAAGATACTCTTTTAAAGAAAAGAAATATTGAAAGGCCTATTAAGAAATACAAGAGGTTTATTACAAAATACTTTCTCGTTTTAATTTTTCGGTTTTGGTAATTTCTAATTATATTGTAACTGGCTATTAAAATTATAAATAGTAAAAATGAATAAAAGAGGATTGAAGAAAGAGAGATACTTTTAAAATTCGTTACAATCATAAATTCATTTTTGATATTGTAAAGAATAGTATATAAAGCAACATTGTCCAGAAAAACATAATACATAACAAAAGCAAACAAAACAGGAGTGAGGAATCCCAAAATACTTACTATCCATTCTCTGCCAATAAATGGCCGCATAATAATTAAAGAAGCCCAAATTAATAATTGAAAAATAGCGAATGGAGCCCAGATAAGACTTGCTATCGCGATAAAAAATCCGGCAAGATAGATTTGACTTAAAGCATAATCTGACCGGTAAATTTTAAATATTAAATCAAGGGCAAAGAAAATAAAAAAATTACCAAGTAGAACAGGATTAATCCCCTGAATATCAATAAGACTACTCGAAATTAGTATATAAAAAAATGCAGGTAAAAAAGTTCTGGCATTTATTAAAATATACTTTTGATTTAATTTGACAATCAGAAGGCTTTGTATAATTATAAGTAAGAAAGCGAACACGTTGAGAATTATCATGTTCCCTTTAAAAAATCCGAGAGCTAATTTGTATAAAGGCATTGAAGATGAATCCATTTTAAAATCTAAAACAGGAGGGTAAACAATTGTTAAAAACCAAAGAGCGAACCCTGATAAAATAGCCAGAATTAGTACAAATGGCCTGTTACTTTTTAATATCTCTGATGTCATAATGATTATTTTAGATCAAACCCAATATCTTTTCTGTAGTATTTACCTTCGAAATCAATTATATCTGCATTTTCCCTGCTTTTATTTAATGCTTCAAAAATAGTTTCCCCGTAAGATGTAATAGCCAAAACCCTTCCCCCGTTTGAAACAACGCTGTTACCATCGATTCTCGTTCCTGCATGAAAAAGCAAAGAATTATTAACCAGATTTAAGTTTTTAATAATTTTACCATTTTCATAATTTCCGGGATATCCACCCGAGACTAACATTATTGTTGATGCTGCATTTGGGTCTGTTTCAACCGATGCTTTATCAAGGGTTTCATTGGCAACATGCATCATTAAATCAAGAAAATCTGATTTTATCCGGGGAATTACCACTTCTGTTTCAGGGTCGCCCAGCCTGACATTGTACTCAATAACATAAGGTTCGCCGTTAACACAAATTAATCCAAAGAAAATAAATCCTTTGTAATGGATATTTTCTTTTTTTAATCCTTCAATAGTTGGAATTATTATTCTTTTTTCCACTTTTTCCATGAAAACATTATTTGCAAAAGGAACTGGCGAAACGGCTCCCATGCCGCCTGTATTTAATCCGGTATCACCTTCGCCAATTCTTTTGTAATCTTTAGCTTCAGGGAGTATTTTATAATTCTTCCCATCAGTAATAATAAATACCGATAATTCCAGTCCCTCTAAAAATTCTTCAATAACGACCTTATTACTCGCTTTACCAAATTTACCATTTAGCATTTCTTCGAGTGTTTCCTTTGTTTTATTTAGATCATCAAGAATAATAACTCCCTTTCCTGAAGCCAGCCCGTCGGCTTTTAAAACATAGGGTGGTTTCAATTGTTCTAAAAAACGATAGCCTTCGGTTAATGTATCTTTTGTAAAAGTTTTATATTTTGCTGTTGGTATATTGTACTTTTGCATGAAGAATTTTGCAAAATCTTTACTCCCTTCTAATATTGCTCCTGCTTTTACCGGGCCAATTAAAGGAATACCGTTCAATTTATCATCTGCAAGGAAATAATCATGAATACCATCAACCAGGGGTTGTTCCGGCCCTACAATTACTAATTCAATTTGTTTTTCAAGGACAAAGGATTTAATGGTTGAAAAATCGTTCGTATTTATATTTACATTTTCTCCAAACCCGGCAGTTCCGGCATTCCCAGGAGTAATAAATAATTTACTTAATCTGGGGCTTTTAGCAATTTTCCAGGCTATGGCATTTTCTCTGCCTCCCGAACCTATAAGTAAAACGTTCATTTAAATAAGATTTTGAATTCTGTGTAAACTTATAAAATCTTAACTATTTTATGAGATCTTTTACAAAAAAAAGAAGACTCCCATGCAGAAGTCTTCATATTTGTTTAAACAATCAGGTTTTACTGTAATATTATTTTTTGGCTCATTATTCTATCTTGCATAATAATCTGGATTGAATAAATACCCTTTGCATAACCCGATAAATCAATTTCCTTTTTAATTAACCCTTCCTTTTTAATTTTTTCTGAGTAAACTTGCATTCCGGTAACATCAAAAATAGAAATTGTATAACCATCTGTTTGAATATTATTAATCTCGACAGTTATTTTAGAAGATGTTGGATTTGGGTAAACTTTAATATTATCGGTAAAATTAACATTATCAAGTCCAACAGTGTATGAAACAGTTAAGGCATCAGATGTAACCGGCCCACAGCCATCTGTATCAACCACTTCAATTGTATATTCTCCTGGTAATAAGCCTGTGAATATCCCTGTTTGATTTGTTTGAACAGCACCCGGGTTTAAAGTAAAATTATAGGTTCCTGCTCCGCCTTTCACGTAAATAGTAATTGAACCATCATTTGCCATTTCGGACGATGCATCAATAATTTTTGTGGAATCAATAACAATTTCGTCGGGCTGATTAATGATTATTGAAGTTGTTTCGGAACATGAGTTATTGTCTGTAACTGTCAGATTATAGGTTCCTGCTGACAGACCAGATTGGTCAGCATTTCCATTAACTAAACCCGATCCATTGGCAGTTGACCAATTGTAATTATAATCAGAAGCAATTGTACCTCCTGAAACAGTAATATCAACGGAGCCATCAGATAAGCTAAAGCAAGAAGCATTCGTAGTCAGTGTTTCTTCAATACTAATTTGTATTGGTTCTTCAATTGTAATTGAGTTAGATGTTACTGGCCCGCAACCATTTATATCATCAACATCTACAGTATAAGTTCCTGCGGTTAATCCTGTAAAAACGCCGGTGTTGTTTACTTGAATAGCACCCGGGTTTAAGGTATAAGTTAATGTTCCCGTACCACCTGAAGCAGTGATTGTAATCGTGCCGTTAGTATCACCAAAACAAGTAGAAACATCTGTTTTAGATTCGTTTGTTATTTCTAAAATATCAGGTTCTGTTATTTCAACACTATCTAAGTAAGTGCAAGCATTGTCATCTGTAATCGTAAAATCATAGTTTCCTGTCGTGAGAGTAATTTGATCTTCGTTGCCCAAGACTAAACCAGAGCCGTTCGTTGTTGACCAGTCATAAGTATATGATCCGGAAACAGTTCCTCCTGTTACGATTAACAATGCGGTTCCATCGTTTCCACTGTTACAGGAAACAGGATATACGGTTTTAATAACACTTAAAGCGTCTGGTTGGGTGAGATTTACTGAAGCATTTTTTGTACACCCATTGTAATCAGTAACTGTAACAGTGTAATAACCGACATCCAGGCCCGTTGCATTTTGTTCTGTTTGAAAACCGGGATCATTCCACTGATAGGTGTAAGGGCCTGTTCCTCCGTTACGCAATACCGTAATTTCGCCATCGTAATCTCCGTAGCAGCTTGGTTTACTTACTATTTCGGCTGTAGCAGCTAAAACTGTTGGTTGACTAATTTGATAGTTTGTAACCGAAAACTGGCATTCATTTGCATCAGTTGCTGTTACGCTATAAGTGCCTACAGGTAAATTAATTAAGTCCTGCGTAGTTGCTCCTGTATTCCACAGATATAAATAGGGAAGAGTTCCTGCATCTGTAATATTTAAATCGATAAATCCATCTGTATCGCCATAACAACCCAGTGTAGTTGTTGATATACCTGAAATTGAACCGCTAAACGTGTAACTTAATTCATCAATATATATACTATCTACCATTACGCTATTTGGAGTGTTATCAAGGTCGGTAACTGTAACGTAATAATATCTTCCCGGTGCTAAGTTTGTTGCTTTGGCTGTTATCTGGTTGTCTGCATTGGCATCCCATTGATATGTAATATTTGTGTGTCCTTCGGGTGAATAATAGCTGGCAGTTGCATGGCCATTTATTGTACCATTGCAAGCATGTTTGTAATCCGAAATATATACATAGAATGTGTCTAAGTCTTTAACATTAAAAGTAGTATCGAAATCACAAGAATGAACATCGGAAGCAGTAACAGTATAGTTTCCTGGATCGAGATTGGAAATACTATCTTCGGATGAAGTATAGCCAGAAGGCCCTTGCCAGCTAAAAGCATACGATGCAGGATCACCAAATCCGCCTTCATATACCAGGTCAATTTTTCCTTTGGCCATAGGCCCCGAATAATTTGTTACTATGGTATTGCTAAAAGTTATTGACTCGGGACCTGTAATATAAATGGTTGTGTCTGATGTACAACCTTTCGAGTCGGTTACTGTTACACTGTAACTGCCGGTTGTTAAATTAAACTGATCTTCCATTGTTAATTGCACACCTGAACCTCCATCTGCTTCGAACCAGTAATAGGTATTTTCCCCATTTCCACCGGTAACATTTAAATTAATTGCTCCTTCGGCACTGTAACTACATGTAGTAACCTGGGTAATTGCCGGGTCAAAAATAAATGAATCGGGTTCAGTAAGAGTATATTGAACAACAGCGACAGAATCTAAAAAATCTGTTACCGTTACAGTATAGGTACCCGCGGTTAAACCTGTAGCTGTAGAATCATTTAACCCGGCATCGTGGCTCCAGGAATAGGTGTATGGAAGCACCCCAAAATAAGGTGTTACAATTAATTCCCCATCGGAACCCTGGTTGCAGGAAACATTTGTTTTTTTAGTAAATGCTGCGACATAAGGAGGCTTGTATTTTGATACAAATACACTTCTCTTTCCAGAATACGGATTAATAAATGTACTATCACCTATTGTAATAGATGTTGAATTAAAATAACCGCCCCAAAAAGCATTATTATAACTGTCTGAAGATAATTTCATTCCTGATTCAGAACCATCATTAGAGTCAGTAACTTTTATTGCCTTTAAAGTATTTCCTCCTCTATCTATCATTCCTAAAAATGCATCCATATCTGTTGTTGAACCAGAGAACAATGTATCAGATCCAAATATTAAAGAATCAGTAAAATATCCGGTTATATATAAAAAATTATTTTGATATTTGATATCCCTGTCAAAGTCATCTCCTGACATACCATAATCCATAGCCCAAATCAAGCTTCCTTCTTTATTATATTTTAATATAAAAATATCTTGAGTAACTCCATTGTTATATAAAATTGTATTTGACTTTTGAGTTTCATTTAAGTCGATTTCCATTTGCAAACCACCAAAATAACCAGTATAATAAACATTATCATATTCATCATTTGTAATAGTTCCTGTAAAAGCATTTTTATCTCCATAAGTCCTTCTCAACCATAAACCATCACCTGAAAAATCTGTTTTATAGAGAAAAACGTCAGTGTAACTTACGGTATTTGATATTTCATTTCCTAAATCAAAACTTGATGTTTCTTTAAAGATTCCATTTATATAATAACCATCGTTAAAAGCACTCAATGATCTTAATTGGGAACTACTAGAAGTAGAAGGTATATTTTTTGCCCATAGAAAATTACCTCCATTATCTAATTTTGCATAATACATTCCATAGGATGAAACGAAACTAGTATCAGAAAAACTTATAGAATCTTTGTAATATCCTCCAATAATTAAATCTCCAAATTTATCAATAGTCATACATGTTCCATATTGATCTGCAAGATTATATGCAATATTTTTACCCCAAATAAAATCCCCTGAATTGTTATATTTTGCTAATATAACATCATAAGAACCTGTGGATGATATTTGATTCGTCCCATTGAAAAGGCATGTGCCAGTAAATGAGCTTAATAAATAGATTGAACCATCTTCAGATACTTTTAAATCAGAAGCGAGATCAATTAAAGTTCCACCTATTTGTTTAGCCCATTGTATTTGAAAATCATTATTATATTTAACTAAATAGACATCTCTATCATCAGCAATATGTGTCCCATTGGCATTTAGAGTCCCTTTATAGTCTCCATACACAATAATTCCGTCACTAACTTTTTTAATATTGTATATATTTATTCCATTGCTTGCAGAAAGTAAGGCTGATAATGAATATTCCTGTCCACTAATAATTAATGATTGTATCAATAGACTTAAAAAAAATATTACTTTAATACTAAAATTCTGTTTTTTCATAATTGTATTTTTCTAAGAAAGATCACCTGTATAAGATTCCGTATCTGCCACAGGGCCTCCTTCAGTTTTTCCTTTATCCAAACAAATCAGTTTTGGAGTTTCCCACTCAAGTTTCTCGCCCGTTTTGAGTTTATTTCTTTCGGGGTTCTTTATCTTCTCATCCATTTCTTCACATTTTTATTTTCACCTTCAAAATTGATGCAAAACTATTTAAATTAGTTTATATATAGTAAATTTATTATTGATATATTGTTTCTACAAGTTTTTTACTAAAAAATTGATTAATCCTGTTTTTCTTTTGACTAATAATTTATGTGTAGAATCCCACCACAACAAATCTTTCAAATCCCTTTTCTCCTGTAATAACCGTATTTCCTGCTTTTGTCCAGGCATGAGCTGTTAGTTCCTTTTTATCGTTTTTATCAACACCTAAAAACAAGGTAGTTTTAATTTTATATTTTTCAAGAACTTTTTTTGCAGCAATGGCCTCTTCAAAGCATTTTATTTTCCACGGAAAATTGCGTTTCCAACGACGCAGATTTTTTTTAAATAATTGAATTATTTCAATCTGAATTGATCCTAATTCAGTAAATTCTTCTTTCCTAAATTCACCTAAAAGATGGTTAAACCATCGTAAGGGAATTAATCTTGCAAGAACAGTTGCATAAACCAACCAGAAAAAGGTTTGATTTAAAATTTTCCGTTCCGCTTTTTTTAAGTTAATATATTTTTTAAACAATTTGAACATCAGGTATGTTCGTTAAAATTTAAACGAAATTCAAACTTGCTTGGTTGCAATGATTAGTTCTTTTTCAAGCAAATCGTTCAAGAAAGGAGCAATATCACCAAAGCATTTTTCTTCATCAACAGCGTATTTTTCGGTAATAAGGTTGATTAATTCGGATACTTTTATGGGCTTTTCAATATGATCCCAGATAAAACTCCCTGTCATTCCCAGCCCGTAATATTCTCCAAAACGAATACTCATCATTACCTTTTCGCCATCGATAGCACTGGTTAAAATATCTTTATTTTGCTGAATTGTAGTCTCTAAATTTATTTTCATATTTATTTTAATAAATCAATTTACTTTCAGATGTTAAATATCCAAATTTAATCATAGCATCTTTATGATTTTCAATTATTTTATCTTGTATTTCTTTGTCAAGATGATTTCTCCAGTCACCAATTTTCCCTTTTCTGAAAAATGATTTTGACTGAATCATTTTTTCTTTGAACCCACTTATTTTCTCCTGCCCTGACAAGATTCGAAAATCACTTTTTTGAATGGCATCTCTTATTTGCTGATCTGTTTTCTCAATACTTAAAAAACGGATAGCTTTTGAAAAACTTTCAAAGGTGTTGTTAATCATATCTTCGTATCGAATTACATGAACAGGAATGAGTTTTTGTTCGGTCCAGCTCTGTACGTGCCCTGACCACGATCCGAGAATCTGCCTTAACTGATTCTGGAGTTTGTCATTTTTATCGCAAAAAGCATATTCGGGATTATTCAATGCTGAAATCATCTTATTTACAGGCCTGGAACTGTGATACGCGAATGAAACTATCACATCTAAAGGATTCCGGATTAAATAGATAACTCCTTTTGAAATTTCAGGAGGAAACAAGGGCTGATTTTCAGCAACAAAATAAAACTTATCGTGAACCTTTTTAAATAAGAGTTCAGACGACTCTTCAGATTGCATGCGATATACTTCCGGCCGAAGTTTATCAATTTCTTCAAAGGATAAATCGGAAGATGATAAACCGGTATAATCATCAAAAACTTTGCGCGAGCTGGAGATACTTGTCTCGGACAAATCGTTAATATTTGCAGGAGCATCTGAGTTGCTTAACAGGTTAGTTATAAAAACCCGAAACCAAGTATTGCCTGATTTTGGATAACTTGCCAACCAGATTACATTTTTCTTATACATCGAGTTTAAATGTATTAATCAGAAAATCAGCAAACTCTTCGAGCATGATGGGTGATTGAGGCCTTGAAACTCTATAAACCTTTATTTCAGGTAAAAGTTTATTTAATGTTTGAAAATGATCGAGTTGTTTTTCGAGTCCGCCAACAAACCGATATCTGTATGTATTGCTCTTAACAGCATTGAATTTTTGAAGTCCCTTTAGTTCTTCAACCTCATAACCGGGAGTATTTTTTGTAGTGATGATGAAAATTTTGGACAGGGGTAATGAATCATTATAGAAACCATCATCTACAGGCATATGGTATTTTTTTATTTCGGGCCTGATTTCTGTTAATGCTTCGGTTTTAATTTTTAAACTGTCGAGTATATCTTTCCAGATTTTCATATGCGGAAATCCGGGAGCCACGCTTAATTTATTATCTATAACACAAATATCATCGGCTAAAAGTTGAAATCCCTTTAACACAAATGTTGCTGCAATGGAAGATTTTCCAACACCACTTACTCCGGAAAAAATACATGCAGAATTTCCAAATTTTATTGCACTTCCATGAATAGGGAGCAATCCTCTTTGAAGAAATAATGCTCCAAATGCAGAACCAAGTAAGAATAAGCGGACTTCCTTATCGGCATGATTTGTTGAAGTTTCAACCCTGATTTCACATCCGTTTTTAACATAATACCTGGCTATTTGATCGACTTCAAGTAAAAACTCATTCCTGGCAGCCTGGTATTTAACACCTTTTTTAATAACCCGATCTAGTTTTTCAGGGACTTTTCCTAGGTTAATCTCAATGTCTGCAATTCCTTTAGAAGTCATGAATTCGGGAATTTCAAATTCTGACTGAATAATTAATCCAAAAGCTTTATATGTATATATTGCAGGCATTTTTCAGTGTTTAATATACAAATTTACACGAATTTACTTTAATACGATGAATTATTCAGTTTTTTGACCATAGCAAAATCTAATCAAATCCGTATATTTGTTAAAACTGTATGTAAATGAAATCCATTTTTGGAAGAATAGATAATAAGAACCCGACGAAAGAACTTTTAGAAAAAGGGCTTGAAAGTTTATCTGTTTATTCTCAAACCGAAATGGATTCGAAACGATTTACAAATTCGGGATTTGGGCAAATTACTTTTTATCCTGATCACCCGAAAATATGTATTCACAATAATCGATTGTTAGTTCTTTCGGATTGCAGATTGGATAACAGGAATGAACTGATTGAAAAACTTGAGATTAAAAATGAATCCATACCCGATGATGAGATATTAATTCATGCATTTGAAAAGTGGGAGCACGAATGTGCAAAATATCTTCTTGGAGATTTTGCTTTTGTAATTTGGAATGATGAAACCAAAGAGCTTTTTTGTACACGGGATCATTTTGGGGTAAAGCCATTCTACTATTTTTTTAATGGAGAAACATTTGTTTTTTCATCAGAAATTCGTGCTATTCTTTCGCAAACAGATTTGAGTTTTGGTATTGATCAACAATATGTTGCAGACACTCTTTCGATAGTGAAATCGGAAAATAACAGAACAACTTACACTGAAATTAAGAAACTCCCACCTGCGCATTACCTGGTTTTAAAGAATAACCAGGCAGAAGTAAAAGAGTATTGGAAACTGACTGTTCAGAAAACGCTGCAAATAGACGAATCCCTGATAATAGAACAATTTAAAAAGTTGTTAACAGAAGCCGTAGAATGCAGGATAACTAAAGATTCAAAAACAGGAGCTGAATTAAGCGGAGGCCTCGATTCTTCAGCCATTGTAGCAATTGCTTCCCGGTTTTGTAAAGTAAAAACATTCTCGCATATAATGCCCGATTATATGTTAGGGAAAATTCACCCGTTTAACGATGAGCGTGAATTTATTCGTCTTTTAACTGATTATTGTGGTATTCAGGATAGATTTTTTATAACATCAGAAAATACAGGACTTTTAAATACTTTAAATCAGAATGTGCAAGATTTTAAACACATCAGTCAGCAAAACTTTAGCACTTTTTCTGATTATTTATACATAAAAGCTCAACAGGAAGGTGTTACGGTATTGTTGTCAGGATTTGGTGGCGATGAAGTTATTAGTTCCAAATCAGAATCTTATCAAAAAGAACTTGCACAATCAGGATTATGGAAAGAATTAAAACAGGATTTACAAAATCAAAAGTTAAGTCAAATCAAAGTTTTATTAAAACTTTCAAGATGTTTTCTGAAAACGAAATGTAAGGGGATATACAATATAATTCATCACGTTAAGCAAGGGAAGGTTTGGTGGCAGAGGAAGTTCGAAAATCTTGCACTAAACAGCCTGTTTTCTGAAGAGATGAAAATTAAAGAACGCTATTCTTCGCATTTTGGTAAAAACGAATGGGCAACTCTTCAGGGAAAAAATATTGAGCGAATTACACATCCTCATGTTTCGCAAAGGCTGGAATACTGTTCAACAGCAACAAGAAAATTAGGGATAGAATATAGGTATCCGCTTTTAGATAAAAGGCTTGTAGAATTTTATTTATCTATGCCAATTCGATTAAAGGCCAGGAACGGGATAAACCGTTATGCATTTCGAAAAGCAATTGAAGAGCTTGTTCCCGAAAAAATTTATAGCAGAAACGATAAAAGCGGGACAACAATACCAACGGTATTTATGCGAATGCTCAACGACAAAGAAAAAGTTGCCGAAATCATTATTAAATCAAAAACGAACCCCAAAATTACCCGCTATATTGATTTAGATGCTTATGAAAAATGGTTTGGAAAACTTTGTCAACGATCGCGACAAAAACAAATGAATATAAATCCGGGAGCGTTTTATAATTATTTAAAACTGGTATTATTTATTGAACAGAATCCATCACTTTTTAAATGAAAGATTACGTAGCATATATTAAAAATAAATTCTCCAACGAGGTGAATCTGCTAATTCTTCTTTCGCGAGATGAATTAGCCAGGCAGGAAATATCTTTATTCGTAAAGAATATTGACTGGGATTTATTTTTGGAATTAACTTTAAAGCATAGGCTTGTATCACATATTTATAAACATTCTCAATACTTAGAAGAATTCATTCCCCCGGGAATAGTTGAAAAGATTAAGCAAATCAAGATCGATCAATCAGGTAAATCGCTGAATTACACAGTTTATTTAATTCAGATACATCAGCGGTTAATCGAGAATTCGATTTTGCATTGTTTTTTCAAAGGGCCATTATTATCGCTGGATTTATATAACGATGCAGGTTTTCGAAACTTTGGAGATATTGATATTTTAGTTGAAAAAAACAATGTTGAAAAAGCAAGGCAAATAATAGAAAATCTGGGATTTAATTGTATTTACCCACGAATGAAGCTTACCGAACGTCAAAGAAATGCAAACTACAGTATAAGCCATCACTACCATTTTAAACATCAATACAAAAACATTGATATTGAATTACATTGGAGTATTACGAATCCTCAATCTTTTTTTGGAAAAAACACATCTGAACTTATTGCAAAATCAGAAAAAATCAAAATCAACACGATTGATGCTCCTTATATTTCAAGAGTCGATAATCTTGTTTTTTTGGCAGCGCATGGATCAATTCATCAATGGTACAGGCTTTTCTGGTTAAAAGATTTTTCTGTTTTATTATCAAAAACCAATCCTGGAGATTTTAAAAAGGCGGTTGAATTATCAAGATTTTTGAAATTGGAAAAATGTTTTTCCCAGGCATGCCTGATGTCTCATGTAATATACAATACCGAAATCCCTGCATTTTTTAAAAGCAATAAAAGGGAAGAGTATCTTATTCAAATTCCATTAAAATCAATTCAATTAAACGAATTGAAACAACAGGGAGTAACAGGAAAAATTAAGTATGTATTATACAGATTCAAATTAAAGCCCGATATAAAGTATTATTTTGATTTAACCTATAGATTAAGAACACATCTTTCAGATTGGGAAATACTGAAATTACCAAATAAACTATTTTTCTTGTACTATATTCTCAGGCCTTTTTTATTGATATATAAAAATTCCCCGCTGAAAAGATAAACCCGTTTTTTATTAAATCATGCACTAATCCGTTTCAAATTCAATTGCTTTAAAAATAAATCCTTTTTCGGAGTAATGCTCAAGTACTTTTGGTAAAACAAATTCGAGATTCTTTTTAGCTTTACAGGTATCGTGAAAAACAATAATGGAGCCTTCTTCTGAGTGGTTTAAAACATAATTCAGGCATTTTTGTTTATCAATACTTTCATCATAATCTTTGCTGAGAACATCCCACATGATAATGTAAAAATCTTTTTTCAGTTCAAACGATTGTGCAGGTTTTATTCTGCCATAGGGTGGCCTGAAAAGATTTGTTTTGATAAATTCTTTTGCTTTTATTATATCATCAATATAGCTTTTGGTGGTTGTATTCCATCCTTTTAAATGTGAGAATGAATGATTTCCAACGGCATGACCGTCATCGATAATCTGCCGATAAATTTCAGGATTGTTCAAAACGTTCTCGCCAACACAAAAAAAAGTAGCCTTAGCATTATAATGTTTAAGCGTATCGAGAACCCAGGGAGTAATTTCTGGTGTTGGGCCATCGTCGAACGTGAGGAACAATTCGTTTTCACACCCGGCAAAATGCCATACCAGGTCTTTAAAAATTTTTGCCGCGACACGTTCCTTTTTAATCATTTTAAAATTACTTGGTATTATATAAAGTCATGTAATTCATAAATTTCTCTTCTATCTGCTTTCTTATTTCATCCTGTTTATTATTTATAGTAATTCTGTAAATCTCCTGTAAAGTGTACAGGTTAATTTGTTTCTCATTTGAAATGTCACCGGCAAATTTTTTGTCTAAGCTAAAATAATAATCTAATTCAATATACATTTTTTCAGCAATGGCTTCAACAAGCTGATTTGCTTTATCAATTGCCCCGGCATTATAATAAGAAGAAATTACCGGAAGTAAGGTACTGTTAAAAGGAATTTTGTTTTCAGGAAAAAGATTCATGCATTTGTCAAGAACAAGTAAGGCAGAATCTTTTTTGCCTTCTTCAACAAGCTTGTCGGCCAATCGGCCAAAACTGCTTCTCAGGTTAGAAAACATTCTTACATTATTTTCATCGAGATAAATATCATTTTCAATTCCACCCCAACGGAATTTATTCATCATATTATCAAACATCACATCGGAATCCACTTCACCATCGAAGAAACGATCCTTCCGGGCTTCAACCGGAACCAACTGATAAGTAAGGCCATCAACCTTAAAGTATTTTTGAAGATTGTAATATTTTGAGCTTGAAACTGTCATTGCCCAATATACAGGCCTTTCCCAGTTGTTGGTGGCAAGAATATCAAGTAGCATCAACCCGTCTTTATATAAATAGCTTTGCCCGATATTCCACTGCATTTCGGGAACAATCCTGTTTCTCATATCTTCAGAAACGATTCCTTTTTGAATTATTTCATCAGGGTTAACTGAAATTTTAAATTGTTTTGTTGGAATATAGTTAATGGTTTCGCCTGCAACAAACGGAGAATTTATTTTGGCCTTTGAGTCGTCACTCGCGACAAAATCGATAACCTGTTTCACGTCAACAGGTTGGCCTACACGCTCAATAAGAGGTAAAATATCACGATTTCCATTATGTACTTTATCGCGGGTAAGTGTAAACGGCAATGGGTCTGAATTATAGGCTTTCCTGCTCATTTGCTCAATATACCATGAAGCTCTCAGGTAACTCATGTTACATACACGAATATCGGTTCTAATTCCTTCTACTTCCTGCGCATACCACAACGGGAAAGTATCGTTATCGCCATTAGTGAACAGAATGGCATTTTCTTTACAGGAATTTAAATAATTGTATGCCAGGTCTCTTGCCGTGTATCGTCCGGAACGGTCGTGATCGTTCCAGTTTTCTTTTGCCATTATTCCGGGAACGAAAACCATTGAAATAATTACTACTGAAATAGCAGAAACTACTGAAGGTATTTTTTTATGAATAAGTTCATAAAGTGAAGCAACACCTATTCCTATCCAAATAGCAAAGGCGTAAAAAGAGCCGGTAAAGGCATAATCTCTTTCACGAGGCTGGAGAGGGTACTGGTTCAAATATACTACAATAGCAATTCCTGTTAATATAAACAGCATCATTACAACAGTAAAATCTTTTTTTGATTTTTTATAATGATAAAATAAGCCAACAAATCCAAGAAGTAATGGAAGCATAAAATACTTGTTCCGGGCAGGATTTTGTTTCATGTGTTCAGGAATAAGTTCCTGATTTCCCAGGCGGGCATTATCAATAAAAGATATTCCGCTTAACCAGTTGCCTTTTAATATATTTCCATGCCCCTGAATGTCGTTTTGCCTTCCGGCAAAATTCCACATGAAATATCGGAAGTACATATGTCCAAGTTGATATTTAAAGAAGAATTCCAGGTTATCACCAAATGTAACAGTTGTTCGTTTTTCAGTTTTACCCATTGTGTTTACAGGAATTTCGCGGCCGTTAATATGTACCCATTTTTTATATTCTTTAACATGGTTTGGGTCGGGGCTATACATTCGGGGGAAAAAATTGGTAAAACGAGAGTCGTATTCAACTTCTATTTTGTGATCAACAATTACATATTTCCCATTTTCTTTAATATATACAGGTTTTGTCAGCTTGTTTTCAATCATGGGGGCGTCAAAACTCTGCCCATGAATTAGTGGACGATCACCATATTGTTCCCGGTTCAGGTAATAGAGCAAGTCGAAAACATTATCCGGGTTATTTTGATCCATTGGCGGATCGGCGGCAGATCGGATAACAATCATGGAGTATGAAGAATATCCTATCATTATTACGGTAAACCCCACCAGGATAGTATTCAGTACTACCTTTCCCTTCTTTTGAGTATATTTTATTCCCCATACGATTAAGGCTATTAAAACTGCAATATAAAAGAGCACTCCTGAGTTATAAGGTAATTTAAATCCATTTACAAACAACAGCTCAAACCATGATGCAACTGTAATAACTCCCGGAATTATAACATATATTATTGAACCCAGTATAATCACTGAAACAACAAATGCCACAAAAATTCCTTTTTTACTTATTTCAAACTTTTTAAAATAATAAACAAAAACAATTGCAGGAATAACCAGCAGGTTTAAAAGGTGAACACCAATTGATAATCCCATTAAATAAGCTATGAGAATCAGCCATCTGTTTGCGTATTTTGAATTGGCATCGTTTTCCCATTTCAGAATAGCCCAAAAAACTATCGCTGTAAATAGTGATGATGTTGCATATACTTCCGCTTCAACAGCCGAAAACCAGAAAGAGTCAGAAAAAGTATAAGCTAATGCACCAACAAGGCCGGTTCCAATAATAACAATAACTTTGCTTAAACCTAATTCTTCATTTTTTGATGTAAGGATTTTTTTTGTAAGATGAGTAATTGTCCAGAATAAAAATAATATGGTAAAAGCACTTGCCAGTGCCGATAAAACATTCATCATTTTTGCCACGCTTGCCGGATTGCCAGAGAACAGGGTGAAAAATCGTCCCAGGATCATAAAAAATGGCGCACCGGGAGGATGCCCTACTTCAAGACGAAAAGCTGTTGATATAAACTCCCCGCAATCCCAAAAACTTGCCGTGGGTTCTATGGTTAATAAATAAACTATGGCTGCAATAAAAAAAGCAAGCCATCCAAAAACAATATTATAAATTCTAAAACTTTTCATCCCTACACAATTTTTGTTAAGTTTAAACAAATAACGCTAATTTTTTATCAAAATTAAAACATATCACCAAAATTAAGAGCTTATTAAGACTTTTTAACATAAAATTTCTTATTTTCGGAAACACAAAAAAATGAATGGTAAGAAATTTATTCATAGTATTGGCTCTTATTTTGAGTGGATTTTGCAAATCCTTTTCGCAAACCAGCAATTCGTTTTTTAATCAATCCTGCCAAATTTTACCCGGAGATTCGGGAAAAATTTTCTTGAAAATTGATAATACGAACTTTTTTAAAAACAATGAATATTTTGGTGAAATAACCGACGGATATACTGCTCTTGGCTTCCATGTTACGCCACAAATAGAATATACATTAAATCCAAAGTTAAAGATTGCAGGAGGAGTTCACCTGTTAAAATACTCAGGCAGGGATGAGTTTACAAAAGCGGTACCCTTGTTAAGTATTCAATATAAACCATATAAATACCTGAACATGGTTCTTGGTAATATTTATGGTACAACCAATCATGGTATTATTGAACCCATGTTCGAATTTGAGCGATACCTGAATAATTATACCGAAAACGGGATTCAGTTTTTGTGGGATAGCAAAAGGATTCGTGCCGATTTATGGCTCGACTGGGAACAATATATTTTACAGGGCGATCCTTTCCAGGAAAAATTCAATGTCGGGTTGTCATCGCGAATTAATTTATACAAACCATCTGAAAAAATTGATTTTACTTTCGATTTCCAAAATATGGTGAGGCACGAAGGCGGACAGGTTAATAAAAAAAACAAACCCTTATACACGGTATATAATAATGCAACAGGTATTTCCGTGAATTGTTATTTAAAATCGAAGCTTATAAATTCGATCCGGTTTACGCCTTACATTGTAAACTATCAGGATTTATCACCAACAAAAAACCAACTTTATATTGATGGTACAGCCGTTTATACAACACTGGAGTTTTTTTCCGACAATCTTGGATTATTCCTGGGATACTGGTATTCAGAGCAATATATAACTCCCCTGGGAAACCCTTTATTTGAATCAATCTCGCGTAATAAGTGGTGGGTAGATAATCCCGTGCGTGAACTTTTTATGGCTAAAATTTACTATCAGAAAAATATATATAAAGGAATAAATCTTTCTTTCCGGGTGGAAACCTATTCCGACTTATTGAATGGCAATATGGATTATAGCTATGGACTAATAATTACTTTTAATGATCGATTCTTGTTAAAATAATTATGTTTTTAGAATAAATCTCCACGGTTTATTTTTCCATATATTACCAGCGTAATCAATTCCAATTCGTGGAGTTGTTATAATATTCTTGCCAGGTATTATTAAATCAGGTTCAATCCAGATTAACTCTGAAGAAGTTAAATCCATACCATAAAACGTTTTATCGATTTTAAGGTTTTTAGCAAGTTTCCCCGGCCCGGTATAATTTGATATTCCTCGGATTAGTACAGCCTGTGGGTTTTCTTTTTTACCGGTTACAATATTCAGCATCCAGTACATACCATAAATAAGATAAACATATAAATGACCACCCTCGTGGTACATTATTTCTGTTCGTTTCGATCTGCCCTTACTTGCATGACAAGCCAGGTCTTCTTCGCCACGATAAGCTTCCACTTCATGAATCATGAATTTCTGGATTGATCCATCATCAAATTTGCGTACCAGCAGCTGGCCTAATAAACCGGGAGCAACTTCAAGAACATCGCGGGTATAAAATTCCCGTGATAATCGATTATTCAACATGGGGTTAATACTCGATTTTATTATCTTTTAAACGCCATTTATTAAATGCTTCTAAAGCTTCGTCGTGTAATAACTGAATAGTAGGGATTTTTCTTTTTTCTTTTGGCAAATCCAATTCATCGTAAATAAACGAATCGTCGAAACCAATTGCTTTTGCATCCTGTTTGGTATTTGCATAATACAGTTTATCGATATGAGCCCAGTATATAGCTCCAAGGCACATGGGGCAAGGCTCGCACGACGAGTATATTGTACAACCACTCAGGTCGAATGTACCAAGTTTTTTCGATGCTTCACGAATTGCATTTACTTCTGCATGTGCTGTAGGATCGTTATTTGATGTTACCCTGTTTACACCACGGGCAATAATTTGGCCGTTTTTAACAATTACAGCCCCGAAAGGGCCTCCATTTTCATCAATATTTTTTATTGAAAGCTCAATGGCCAGTTTCATATTTGATTCATCATTCTTTTCCATCATTCTATAGTTTTCTTATCACGTTGTTTAATTCCTAAAAGAAAAAGCGTATAAAAATACGAAAAAAATGAAACACCTGTTTGGGTTTCTAACGTGTCTTCATTGAACATGGATAACATGGCAATTAAAAAGAATACTGTTAATAAAAAGTCGTGATACCCTTTTGCCTGGATATATGGGTAAATCAGGGCAATTAAAACGATAATAAATCCAAAAATTCCAAAAGTTAATAAAAATGTAATGTGCTGATTGTGAGCTCTGAGTCTGCGGTTTCCGGGCAAAGGGCTATTGTCTTTTTCGTATTGTTCGTTGAAAGAATCCTGAACATCACCGGTTCCTACACCTGTTAAAAAATCCGATTTTATAATTTCCAGGGCAGTCTCCATAAAAACTATTCGTTGCGTGAATGAGTTTCCTGCAGGATTTTGACCTTTCTTATATACATCAATTTCCCATAAAATCTGATAAATACGGGGATACAGTGAAAATTTATCTGTATAAATATAATTTGCAATTCCGTTTTCAATATTTTTAATATCATAATTCGAAAGTTTTGAAATACCCAATGAATCTTTACGCAGGCCTTTCGACGATAAATACCTGACACTTGTATATTTAATATATTGACCTTTATTGTCTTTCCCATTAAATGGTACATCACTTCGTTTACTCCATTCTTTTTCTAATTCTTCGGGACAATAATATAACCAAACATAATTTCCGTTCTCAATCTGCTTGTCATTTAAATTATGAATGTATGAATTCCCGTTAGGAGTATTCGTTTCAAGATGTTTTAAATCGATTTTTTCTGTTGTGTAAAATCTGGATATGGAATGGGTTATAAAAGATGCGCTTAATAAAAAGATCGTGATTAATGCGAGTTGTAAGAATAAGCGGTAAACGACATACTTTATTTTAAATGAAAGATATCCAATAATAATAATAAGAGTAAAAAGAAAAATAATAATTCCGGTAAGCGATTTCAATACGAATAAAAATAGAATTAACCACAGCAGGCAAAAGGAAAATAGTACAATTTGTTTTTTTGAAAATTGATATTCATCCGAGAAAACCAGGTAACCTAAAGAAAAAATGGCAATATTGATTAATAAACTGAACCGGATGTGTGAAATAAAAACAGAGATACCTCTGAAATTTGTAACGGGCAAATCAATAAAACCAAGAAGTATAGATATGCTTATTAAACTTGAAGCAATAACCGCGGCAGAAAACCAAATCAGGATGTTTTTAAATTCGTTCCCCGATAAAGGTTTCGAAGAGAAAAGAATGAATGGGAAAAGAACCAGGATGACTTTGTTTTTTAAATCATGAAAGGCATATTCAAAATTTGAAGTATTCAAGAGCCAAAGCAAGTGAACAAAAAAAAGTATAAAAAATGTCCAGAAAGCTTTATTTTTCTTTAACCGGTTCAATTTTTCGGCAAAATGGCCTTCCAAAACCCAGTTTGTAAGTAAAACAATATATGAAATAGAAAGAGTATATTTTGATAAAGGCAAGCTAACAGCTGTTAATACTAACCCCCAGAAATATATTTTTTGATGATTAAAACGTATTCCCCACAGAGTCATATCCATTCAATTATTTCTTCCAAATTTAAACAAAGATACGAATCAAACTAAAAATCAAAAAAAATATTACAAAACAGGTTAATCTTTTTGTAAGTAAAGTTTTCGATTTAAATATTTTAATTAATTTTGCGGCTCGTTATGTGAAATTTTATAACGAATAAATATTTAGAAATCACGCGACAAGTTATTAACAAATTATTTGTTAATAATTTAATTGATTTGTAAAAAATAATTGTATTTTTGCAATCCGCAAATTACAGCAAGGAATATTTGTATATAGGTATTAATTAAAAAGTTAGGAGTAAAAGTGGATACATTAAGTTACAAAACAGTATCGGCCAACAAGGCAACCGTTCAAAAAGAATGGGTACTTGTTGATGCAAAAGATGAGGTTTTAGGACGGTTAGCTTCTAAGGTTGCTTTTATGTTGAGAGGGAAACACAAAACTTCGTTCACTCCACACGTTGATTGTGGTGACAATGTAATCGTTATCAATGCTAGCCAGATTAAATTAACCGGCAATAAAATGACTGATAAACAGTATATTCGTCATACCGGTTATCCAGGTGGTCAGAGAATTACAACCCCTGAAGAATTATTAACTAAAAAGCCAATTAAGGTTGTGGAAGTTGCAATAAAAGGGATGTTACCAAAAAACAGACTTGGTAGTGCTCTTTTCAGAAATCTTTTTGTTTATGAAGGTGGCGAGCATCCACATGAAGCACAGCAGCCGAAATTAATCGATTTAAACACAATTATATAATTATTGTATGGAGAAAATAAATGCTTTAGGAAGAAGAAAAGCCGCTGTGGCTCGAGTTTATTTAAGCGAAGGAAAAGGAAGCTTTACTGTTAATGATCGTGAACTTGAGAATTTTTTCCCAACAGAAACACTTCAGTATATTGCTAAACAACCATTAAATGTACTTGGAATATTAGGTAAATACGATATTAAAGTAAATATTTTTGGTGGCGGTGTTAAAGGTCAGGCAGAAGCTGTTCGTTTGGGTGTTGCACGTGCATTAATTGAAGTGAACCCTGAATTCAGGCCTGCTCTTAAAAAAGAAGGTTTCTTAACTCGTGATCCACGTGAGGTAGAACGTAAAAAACCAGGTCAGCCAAAAGCACGTAAGAAGTTTCAATTTAGTAAACGATAGGATAATTGCTATCCATAACAGGATAATAGTCCGTTTAGTATCTAAATTGTTGAGACTTCCCGACTATGGGGCTACTCAGCAATTGCTTAGTAAGAAAGAATGTAAACGTTAAAAAAATTAAGTACATGTCAAGAACAAATTTTAATGAATTATTAGATGCAGGTGTGCATTTTGGCCACCTTAAAAGAAAGTGGAATCCGGCAATGGCTCCTTATATTTTTATGGAGAGAAACGGGATTCACATTATCGATCTTCAAAAAACTGAAGCCAAGTTAAACGAAGCTTGTAATGCAATTAAACAGATTGCAAAATCAGGCCGTAAAATATTATTTGTAGCTACAAAAAAACAAGCTAAAGATATCGTTGCAGAAAAAGTAGCATCAACCAAAATGCCATATGTTACCGAACGCTGGCCCGGAGGAATGTTAACCAATTTCCCTACTATTCGCAGGGCGGTTAAAAAAATGTCGTCTATCGATAAAATGGCAGTTGATGGAACATTCAACAATCTTGCAAAAAGAGAAAAATTACAAATTACACGCCAAAGAGCCAAACTGGAAAAAATGCTTGGCAGTATTGCAGATATGACCAGACTTCCCGCGGCAATGTTTATTATTGATGTTAGCAAAGAACATATAGCCGTTCGTGAAGGAAAACGGTTAAATATCCCATTATTTGCCATAGTTGATACCAACTCAGACCCTTCACCAATTGATTTTCCAATTCCTGCAAATGATGATGCTTCAAAATCAATTTCTTTAATTCTCGACAAGATAACCGATGCTATAAAAGAAGGCCTTGAAGAAAGAAAACTTGAAAAAGATAAAGAAGGTACTTCGAAAGATAGAAAAGGCGACTCTAAAAATTCAAGACCTGATTTTAAGAAAACAAGGGCAAGAAAATCGAAACAGGAAGAAATTGATGAACCTGAAGTAGATGAAACAGAAGATATAGAAGACGAAGATATTACAGCAAACGCTGATATCGAAGAAGTTGAAGAATAAATTCTAATTAAAAATAAGTAAAATATACAATAATGGCTCAAATAACAGCAGCAGATGTAAGTAAATTACGTCATATGACCGGAGCAGGTATGATGGATTGTAAAAAAGCCCTTACCGAAGCTGAAGGAGATTTCGATAAAGCAATTCAGATAATCAGAGAAAGAGGACAAGCAGTTGCTAACAAACGTTCAGACAGAGAGGCAAGCGAGGGTGTTGTATTGGCATCTACAAATGCAAATGGTACAACAGGTATAATCATAGCCTTAAAATGCGAAACGGATTTCGTTGCAAAAAATGTTGATTTTGTGAAATTTGCCGAGAAAATCATCGGTATTGCAATTAAAAATGCCCCTGCAAACCTTGATGCATTAAGAGCACTTGATTTCGAAGGTGTTTCTATAGCTGATAAAATTATTGAACAAACCGGAATTATCGGCGAGAAAATTGAATTAGCTTATTTCGAGAAAATTGATGCAGCTTATGTTTCAACTTATATTCACAGCGATAAAAAATTAGCTACTCTTGTAGGTTTTAATAAAGCAGGATTTGACGAACAAGTAGGTAAAGACGTAGCTATGCAGGTTGCAGCAATGGATCCTGTGGCAGTTGACAAAGACTTTGTTCCTCAATCAGTTATTGAAAAAGAACTTGAAATAGGAAGAAATCAAGCACTTGCTGAAGGTAAAGCAGCAGAACTTGTCGATAAAATTGCTCAGGGTAAACTGGGTAAGTTTTACAAAGACAGTACCCTGTTAAACCAGGATTTTATAAAAGAAAGTAAAATATCTGTAAAACAATATTTGCAACAGGTAAATAAAGAACTTACTGTTACTGCATTTAAGAGATGTTCAATTAAACAGTAATAATATAAGATGATTAAGAAAAGGAGTTCAGAAACGAACTCCTTTTTAATTTTGAACAATTAAAGTGTTTAGTCCATTAAAATAAACATTATATTCAATCAATCTGCTTTTCGCGGGGCCAAAGCCTGCATATATAGTTCCTGCCTGATCTTCTCCTAACATCATGAATTTTGAGCCACAACAGGGACAAACAAGAATACCATAAAAAGTATCATCTTCTAGTTTGCAGCCTGAATTGGCCTCGTAAGTACATGCACGATCAAAAGCTAAATAAGTAGTTTGGGTTTCCCTGAAAATAATCAATCCACCTACGCCATATCCATCAACAAAGGCATGTTCGCCTTCGTTAATATTTCCGAGCTGGGTATCAATATAAATAGTAGCATCAACATGAACATATGGAAAATCTGTTGTTTCATCATCACAACGAACAAACAACAGAAGGATTAAAATTGGTATAAAAAAAATACGTATTTTTGATTTTGAGATTATTTGTTTCATTTTCAAGTTAATTATTAAGCAAAAATAAGCAAATGCTCGTTAATTTAAAGCGTACGTTCTTAATAATTATTGTGCTGGGTTCAGTTTATTGTTGTAATACACGAAATCTCTCAAGTACTGAAAAATCGGGGAAAGTAAAAGCTGAAATAACAAAAAAACAAAAGGCTAAGAGAGAAAAGCAAAAAGATGCAGCAATAAAAAAACATTACGACAGGCAAGCTGAAAGTACTCGTGAATCAATGGAACAGAATAAGCTGCAATCAGAAAAATGGAGAAAAGATTATTATCATAACAAGTCGGGGTTTTATCATTTTCGAAAGTTTCTCGAATTGTTTAAACGCGAACCAAAACCTGAAAGAGGGTTGTTTACAAAAAAACAAGTTAAAGGCAGGAAAAAATGTTTTCTAAAACGAATGTTTACAAAGTAAGATTAATATGAAAGATAATTTCGATACCATTCTATATATAATTATTGCATTAATTGCCTTTGTTATATCGGCTATAGGGAAGAAGAAAAAAAAGCCGGAACCATCAGAAAATGATCAATCCGTATTTAATACACTTATTAATGATGAAATTCCTGTATATAAAGAATTCGAGAAGATTTTTAACATTCAGGATACTGTTGTGGAAAAAGAACCTGTTACAAAGCCACAGCCAAAAAACATTGAAAAAATTCATATACCCGAAGGAAGGGCCCGGTTAATTGAAAAAAACTCACTTTTAACCAAGAGTTATGTTTCATCGGTTCATGTTCAGGAAAACAACGAAATATTTAATCATGCAATCACAAACAATGATTTAACTCACGATGATGAAACGGAAGAAAACATAGAAGAATTTGATTTACGTGATGCCATTGTTTATTCTGAAATACTGAATCGAAAAAAATATTAACCAGCACATTTTTAATATATTAAAAATCTAACGAAATAATTTTGTGTTGATTTAAAAAATTAGTTAAATTTGTAACAGACAAGAAGAGTTCTGCTCAGGCAGAATTCTTCTTTCTTTATATTATATACATAAGAAAAATCAATGATTATGGCAAATATATCTTACGTAACAGAACAAGGATTAGAAAAGTTAAAGAAAGAACTTGAACAATTAGAACTTATTGAAAGGCCCAAAATATCGCAACAAATTGCTGAAGCCCGTGATAAAGGAGATTTATCGGAAAATGCTGAATACGATGCAGCTAAAGAAGCACAGGGGATGCTTGAAATGAAAATCAGCAAGCTGAAAGATGTTATAGCCAATTCAAGAATATTGGATCAGTCAAAATTAAATACTTCCACGGTTCAGATTCTGAATAAGGTTAAGATAAAAAACAAATTAAATAATGCAGTAATGCAGTACACTCTTGTTTCAGAGAGTGAAGCAAACCTGAAAGAAGGCAAGATATCGGTAAACACGCCTATAGCAAGAGGATTATTGGGCAAGAAAGTAGGTGACGTGGTTAAGGTGCAAATACCTTCAGGTACTGCTGAGTTTGAAGTTTTGGAAATTTCACTTTAAAAACGGAAAATATGGCAACTATTTTTACAAAAATTGTGAATGGCGAAATTCCTTCGTACAAGATTGCCGAAGACGAAAACTACTATGCTTTTTTAGATATTTTCCCTTTGGCAAAAGGGCATACCCTGGTTATTCCTAAAAAGGAAACCGATTACCTGTTCGATTTGGATGATCAAACCCTTGCAGGCCTCACTGTTTTTGCAAAACGGGTAGCCAGAGCTATTGACAAAACGATTCCTTGCAAGCGGGTAGGAGTGGTGGTTTTGGGACTTGAAGTACCTCATGCACATATTCATTTAATACCGCTAAACAGCGAAGCCGATGCCAGCTTTTCCAAGCCCAAACTCAAACTTACAGAAGCAGAATTTAAGGAAATTACCCAGAAAATCAGGGAAGCATTCGAATAAGAAAAATAGTTGTAAAACTACAAATCCGAAGTCTAAAACTTCGGATTTTTTTTATTAGAATCTAAAAAACCACCGTCTTTGACGGTGGTAATGTATGTTTTAGCTTTGCTAACTAAATTTTTTTAAATTAGTAGCATGGTAAAATATAAGAAGTTAACACATACGGTATACCATT
>Ga0209000_1000102_pt1 | contig 114533 bp, 105 predicted proteins | sample RifGroD2_FD_183998 | JGI IMG/M metagenome (GOLD analysis project Ga0209000, IMG submission 183998) | Groundwater microbial communities from Rifle, Colorado, USA - Groundwater D2 (SPAdes) (version 2) | ecosystem: Environmental > Aquatic > Deep subsurface > Groundwater | place: Rifle, Colorado...
CTCGGCGGTATGGGCGGCGCCCAGCCGCTGGCCGTCACCATGAACGGCGGCGTGGCCATAGTGATAGAGGCGGACGAAACCCGCATACAGAAGCGCCTGGACACCAGGTACGTGGACATCATGAGCCGCGATCTCGACGAGGCGCTGGTCCTGGCGCAGAAGGCCATGAAGGCCCGCCAGCCGCTCTCCATCGGCCTGCTGGGCAATTGCGCCGAGGTGCTGCCCGAACTGGCGCGCCGCGGCGTGAAGATAGACGTGCTCACCGACCAGACCTCCGCGCACGACCCGCTGAAGGGCTATATCCCCAGGGGCTACAGCGTGAAGGAAGCCGACGCCCTGCGTCGCAAAGACCCGAAGAAATACCTTAAGCTCTCGATGGAATCCATCGCCATCCACGTCGAGGCCATGCTCAAGCTGCAGAAGGCCGGGGCCGTCACCTTCGACTACGGCAATAATATCCGCACGATGGCCTTCAAGCAGGGCGTGAAAAAAGCCTACGACTTCCCCGGCTTCGTGCCGGCCTACATCCGCGACCTGTTCTGCGAGGGCAAAGGCCCGTTCCGCTGGGCGGCCCTCTCCGGCGACCCGAAGGACATAGCCGTCACCGACAAACTGGTGCTGGACCTGTTCCCGAAGGACGAGCACCTGAGGCGCTGGATGGACATGGCCTCGAAGAAGGTGCAGTTCCAGGGCCTGCCTTCGCGCATCTGCTGGCTGGGCTACGGCGAGCGGCACCAGATGGGGCTGCGCATCAACGACCTGGTGAAGAAGGGGAAGATCTCCGCGCCCGTAGTGATAGGACGCGACCACCTGGATTCGGGCTCGGTGGCGAGCCCCTACCGCGAGACGGAATCCATGAAGGACGGCTCAGACGCGATAGCCGACTGGCCGATCCTGAACGCGCTGATCAACACCGCGTCCGGCGCCAGCTGGGTGTCTTTCCACCACGGCGGCGGGGTGGGCATGGGCTATTCCCTGCACGCCGGCCAGGTTACCGTGGCGGACGGCACGAGAGAAATGGCCTCGCGCCTGGAGCGCGTGCTGACCAACGACCCGGCCATGGGCGTGCTGCGCCACGCCGACGCCGGCTACAAGATCGCCTCGGACTTCGCCAAAAAGAAAGGCGTCAAAGTCCCGATGCTTAAGTAAAACATAGGAGAATAATTATGGCTTCTGATTTCAGCTTCGACGTGGTTTCCAAGGTGGAGTACACGGTGGTGGACGAGGCGATAGCCATCGCCATGAAGGAAGTGGTCAACCGCTACGATTTTAAGGACTCCAAGTCCGAGATCAACTTCGACAAGAAGGAGAACAAGATCATGCTGCAGTCTTCAGACGACTACAAGGTCAAGGCACTCCTCGAAGTGCTGATGATGAAGGTCTCCAAGCGCGGCCTGCCGGTGAAGAATTTCGAGGCCCAGAAGGTGGAGAGCGCACTGGGCGGCACCGCCAAGATGGTCGTGAAAGTGCAGCAGGGCATCCCTCAGGACAAGGCCAAGGAGATAGTCCGGGCCGTGAAGGACGCCAAGCTGAAGGCCAATGTCTCCATTCAGGCCGACACGCTGCGCGTGACCTCCAAGTCCAAGGACGAGCTGCAGAACGTGATGAGCCTGCTGCGGGGCGGGGATTACGGCATAACCCTGCAGTTCGACAACTTCCGCTGATGGCCATACTCTTCACGGGCATAAAGCAGCTGCTGACCTTCGCCGGGGACGACGCGCCCCGCGCGGGGGCGGCCATGCGCGAAATCGGCCTCGTCAAGAACGGGGCCGTGCTCGTGGAGAAGGGCATAGTCGAGGCCGCCGGCCCCAGGGCCGCCGTGGCCCGGCACCGCCTGGCGAAAACTGCGAAGGTGGTCGAGACCGGCGGCGTCTGCCTGCCCGGCTTCGTGGACAGCCACACCCACATGATCTTCGCCGAGCCGCGTCTGAAGGATTTCTCCATGCGCACCGCCGGCGCCTCCTACCCGGAGATCAAGGCCGCCGGCGGGGGGATACTCTCCAGCATCGGCGCCGTGCGCAAACAGCCGCTCAAGCCGATGGCCGCGCAGCTGGCCAGGCGCGCCGCCCGCTTCCTGGAATGCGGCACCACCACCGCCGAGGTCAAGAGCGGCTACGGCCTCTCCCTGGATTCGGAACTGAAGATGCTGCGGGCCGTGCGCGAGGCCAGGAAACTCACGCCGCTGGAGCTGCTGCCCACCCTGCTGGCCGCCCACAGCGTGCCGCCCGAGTTCAACGGGGATTCCCAGAAATATCTCGATCATATTATCGCCGAGATCCTGCCTAAAGCCGCGGCTGAAGGCCTGGCCGTCTTCGCCGACATCTTCTGCGAGAAAGGCTATTTCACGCCGGAACAGACCACAACCTACCTGAAAGAGGCCGCCCGCCTGGGCCTGCGGCCCAAGGTGCATTCCGAGCAGTTGTCCAATTACGGCGGCACCAGGGCGGGCGCGGCCGCGGGGGCCGTCAGCGCCGACCACGCGGACCACGTCTACGCCGAGGACATAGCCGCCATGCGCGACGCGGGCACCATTGCCACTCTCCTGCCCGCCTCAAATTATTACCTGGGCCTCTCCAAATTTCCGCCCGCGCGCGAGCTGATAGCCGAAGGCGTGCCGGTGGCGCTGGCCACAGATTTCAACCCCGGCACCTGCCCGTGCTGGAACATGCAGTTCGTGCTCTCCGTCGCCTGCACTCATTGCGCCATGACCCCCGAGGAGGCCCTCTGCGCCGCCACCGTAAACGGCGCCTGGGCGCTGGGCATAGGCGACCGCTGCGGCGTCATCGCGCCCGGCCGCCAGGCGGACCTGGCCTTCTTCGCCGCGTACGATTACCGCGAGCTGTGCTACTATTTCGGCGCGAACCAGTGCTCCATGACGGTCAAGAAAGGAAAGATACTCCGGGGAACTCCGGGGACGTTGTTGAGTTGTTGAGTTATTTCCGGTAAGATGTCAAAACACCTCAAATTTATAGCGACTCGGTGAATAACTCAACAACTCAACAACGTCCCCTTCTTATGAAGATAATACTTTTTGACATAGACGGGACGCTGGTGAAGGCGGGCGGGGCGGGCGCGCGCGCTCTCAACTACGCCGTGGAGGCCCTGACCGGCCACAAGAACGCCTGCGACGCCGTGCAGCTGCAGGGCGCCACCGACAAAGCCAATTTCGAGAACGCGTTTAAAGCAGGGGCCGGCCGCAAGCCCACCAGGAAGCAGCTGGCCGTCCTGACTCAGAAATACGTGGACCGCCTGCCCTCCGAGGTTCTGGCCTCGGTGAAGGCGAAAAAATATTTAAAGGTTAAAGGCGTGGAGAAATTCCTCGCCCGCCTTTCGGGCCGCAAGGACGTGCTGCTGGGCCTCGGCACCGGCAACCTCAGGGACGGGGCTTTCATAAAGCTGGAGCCGTCGGGTTTTCTCAGGCATTTCGCCTTCGGCGGCTACGGCTGCGATTCGCATCACCGCAGCGTCGTGCTGCAGAAGGCCGTGGTGCGGGCGGCGAAGCTGGCGAAAACGCCCATAAAGGAGCGCGACGTGTTCGTGATAGGCGACACCCACCGCGACGCGGAGGCCGCCAAGGAGGCTGGTTACCACAGCGGCGTGGTGCTGGACGGCTTCGGCGACCGCGCGGCCATCATGCGCTCCAATCCGGAACTGGTCGCCGAGGATTTCTCGGACATGAAGCCCTGGCTGATCTGGCTGGGCCTGGAAAAGGACCCCCGCGGCGTGCGGCGCGGCACCTATATCTGCCCGGATTCCCCAATAGAGCACGCCCATTACGGCCGCACCGGCATGGACCTGCGCGACATAGACCTGGGGATAAAAAAATTGCGGGAAATCAAAAGAAAAACGGCGGGAAAATGAACATTAAAGACACCCTCACCTACAAAGACATCGCCGAGATCCCGGAGCTGCTTTCCCAATTCTCGAAGCGGGCCGGGGAGATAAAGAAGCTGGCCATCAGGTCTTCGGACAAGACCGTCTACCTGGTCGGGCGCGGCTCTTCCGGCACGGCCACGCTGTTCGCCAAATACATCTGGGAAACCTACGCCGGCACCATCACTAACTTCATCCACCCGCACTCCATCTTCGAAGCAAAGAAGCCGCTTAACTTCCACGGCCAGGCCGTCTGGGCCTTCTCGCAGTCCGGCCGCAGCCATGACATCACGGCCTGCCTCGAAAAATTGATGAAGTGGGGAGCTAAGGGCGTGGCGGTCACCAATGAGCCGGACCTGAAGAACAACCCGCTGGCCCGCCTGGCCGGCCGGCATATCCTGCTTTCGCATTCCAAAGAGGTGCCGGTAGCCGCCACCAAGAGCTTCGAGCTGCAGCTCTGGGCTGTGCTGTGGGCCGCGCAGGCCTGGAGCGGCTGCTTCGGCGACTGCGATTTTAAGGACGCCATCTCCGCCGCCGCCCGCGCCGTGAAGGAAAATTACGGGGGGGAAGAGCTGCTGAAGAAAATTAAAGCCGCCAACATGCTCGGTTTCGTCGGGCGCGGCGCGTATAACGCCGTGGCCGAAGACTCCGCCCTGAAGTTCCGCGAGATGGCCAAGGCCCACGCGCTGGGCTATTCCGCCGCCGAATTCCTGCACGGCCCCGTCGGGGCTTACACTTCAAAAGACCTGGTCTTCCTCTTCTCGCCATCCGACAGGGCGCCAGAGGACATCATGAAAGTGAAGCGCGCCCTCAAAGAGCGCGGCACCCCGTTCCACGTGGTAAAGCCCGGCTCGCTGAAATTCCCTTTCAGCTGTATCCCGGTGGACATACGCATGAAGAAGCTGGCCCTTCGTCTGGCGCTGTCCAAGGGGCTCAACCCCGACAACCCCAAAGGCCTCAACAAGGTAACGCAGACTTTCTGACCGCGGGGGGAAAGAGCGCGGGCCGTCCTCTACGGGCGGCCCGCGTCTTTTTGTGCCCGGTCCTACAGCCGCTTCGCTTTCCCTTCCCAGTCCATGAAGTGAACGCCGTCCATCGCCGCTATCAGTATCCCGTTGCGGGTGGGCAGCAGGGTGCTGCGCCAGTATTTCTCGCGCACGCTTTCTGGAAACCTCCAGGCTGAATAGGGGCCGTTCGGGTTCGCGCCGGTCTTTACCAGGTAACCGTTGCCGATAGTGAACCAGAGCTCTCCCTTCTCCTCCCTGACCAGCGCTATGTCCCCTTCGGCCTCCGGGAGATCCCTTAATACGTTATCAAGCCTGAAAGACTCTATGGATTTTCCTTCGCGGGTCAGTATGTTGAATTGAGGCGAGTCGAATTCTTTCTTTGACGCGCCGGAAAGCTTTCTGACCGTCAGGACTATGCTGGATTTCCTGCTGTAGCCCCAGAGCGTGCCGTCGGGGGCGGCCCATAAATTCGCGCCCGGGCGGAAATAATCCCCCCAGAGCCTGCGGGCCGCCTTGCCGGGGGGGCAGAGATAGGCGGCATAGCCTTTGCCTTCGCGGGCCGGGACTACATAGCTCATGCCGTCGCCGAGCCGCAAGCCGATGAGGGGGGCTTTGGGCCCCAGGGCGCCGGGCACCGTCCACTTCCCGCCGCCGGCGGTCACGGTTCTGCCGTCGGCCGCAAGCACGGCCACGCCCGGCGCTTCGGCCAGCCTGCTCCGCAGGAAAGCGTCCAGCAGGGCTTCCGCCCCGGTACCGGTTATCCACCGTTTTGCGGCCTCTCCGGTGATGTTTTTGACATTTTCCCACTTCAGCGGCCCGTCACCTGGGGTGAGTTGCGCATAATAGTAGCCGTCCTTCCGGCGCTCGACTATCCCCGGCACTTTTCCCCGCACGAAATTCGCCCTCCAGGAGTCGGGCATAGCGGCGCGCAACTTCAGCCCGCCGGCGGCGCTGCCGTTCATCAGCACACCGGGCTTGTCATAGCGGTCGGCGTAGACCCAGACGCTGCCGTCCGGGCCGGCCATAGTCTGCCCGCGCACGAAGGCCGGCACGGGGAAGAAATAATTCGGCAGGCCCCGGGCCGAATCATCGGGAAAGACGGCGGCGCGCCTGCCTTCCTCGTCTATCAGGAAGACCTCTCCGGTGAAGGGCTTCTGCACCAGCATGACGCCGGGCGCGTCCTGGGGGGCGTCGGCCTGGATGGTCAGCGGGAAGACAGGCCAGGTCACCTCCGCGGACTTGCCGCGCAGGATGGCAAGGCCGATGAAGGGAGGGAGCGCGGGGGCCGCCAGCAGCAGCGCGGCAAAGAGGGCCTTAACCGCTCTGCCCGCCTCCTTGCGGGCGTAAGCGCGGCACAGCAGGGATAGCGCGCCGAGCGTCCCGGCCAGGACCAAGATCCCGGTGAGCGAATTGAGGAAAGCCATCGGGACCAGGTCCAGCATCAGCCCGCTGAAGAGGGACGCTGAGAGCAGCGGGACCGCCGTGACGGCCAGCAGCGCCGCAGCGGCGATGCCTCCCGCTACGGCGTTGCGCAAGGCGTAGGAGAGGGTGAAGGCGTAAAGGGCGAGAAAGGCCGCGTAGAAGAAGTAGTGACTCGCCACATGGGCGTTAACGAAGTTGAGCTTGTCCAGCGGCACCGAGAAGCCCATTATGGCGTAGATGGCCAGTATCAGCAGCGCCGTCTGGGCCGCGGCCGCGGCCAGGCCGGCGAGCACCTGCCTGTACTGGCTCTCCGGCAGCGGCTGCTCGGACGCGCGCGCCGCGTCAGAGGAAGCGTCTGAGCCTGCCGCCCCGGCCAGCGCCATTATGGCCAGCGGCAGGCCGGCCAGGGCCCAGAAGAGCATGGCGATGTTTACGGCCTCGGGTCCTGTCAGGCTATCGGGCCGGAACAGCAAGGCCGCCGGAACCGACAGCAGGACGGCCCCCGCCAGCACTGAAAAGGGGAGGAGGCTTTTCCTGAATTGAAGGATGATGAGGTTCTTCATAATGTTTTCCTCTTATTCTCCGAGCAGCACTTTGAAAGAGTCTTCCAAAGACAGGGGGGAGATCTCCGCCCCGGCGAAGGCCGGGTCCAGCTTGAGCTTCTCCAGCCGCTCGCGGCCGAATACCGCGAATTCCCGCAGCGCGCCGCTGCCATTGAGCGCCACGACGCCGTCAGGCAGGGCGACGGGCGACTCCAGCCGCGCCGCCGCGCGGAACGCCTCTTCGGCCAGGAAGGCCGCGGCGTGGCTGGCGGCTATGACGCCGTCCTTCAGCACGCAGACCCGGTCCAGGATGCCGCCCATCTCGCCCATGCGGTGGTTGGAGACCAGGATAGTCTTGCCGCCTTCGGTCAGTTCGTGGATGAGGCCGTTGAGAATATGGTCCCGCACCAGGTAGTCCAGGCCGGAGGTGGGCTCGTCGAGCAGCAGCAGCTCCGGGTTATGGGCCGTGGCCGTGATCCAGGCCAGCTTGGCCAAATTGCCTTTGCTCATGGCCGAGACCCGGGAGGCCGGGTCCAGTTCCAGTTTCCTGCACAGGCCCAGGGCCTTGGCCATATCCCAGCTGGGGAAGAAACCGGCGCGGAATTCCAGTACTTGCTTAGCCGTCATGAAGCCGTGGAAGGCCGGCTTTTCCGGCACATAGCCTATCAGGCTCCGCACCCTGCCGCTGCCGTCGGGCCTGGCGCCCAGTATTTTCGCGGTGCCGGCGTCCGCCGCCGTCAGGTCCAGCAGTATGGAGAACAGCGTGGTTTTGCCCGAGCCGTTGCGGCCCAGTATGCCGACCACTTCGCCGCGCGCGGCGCTCAGGTCCAGCCCTTTCAGTACTTCTTTCGGGCCGAAAGCTTTTTTTAGCCCTCTTGCTTCAAGGATATGGTCGTTCATAATAGTTTCCTCTTAAGGGCGGCTATCATCTTTTCTACCTCGGGCCAGGTAAAGCCGCTTTCCAGCGCGCCCTTCAGGGCGGCTTCCAGGCCTTCCGACACTTTGCGGGAGGCGTTTTCAGCCAGGCCGCAGGCGCGGGGGGAAATGATGTTCTCCTGGCCCCGGCTGCCCTCGAAGAACCCCTCGGCGGTCAGTTCGCGGTAGGCGCGGGCCACCGTGTTGGGATTTACTTTCAGGTCGGCCGCCATCTTCCTGATGGAGGGTGCGGCGTCGCCGGGTTTTAGCAGCCCTTTTTTAACGAGGCCCTTCAAGCCCAGTTTGATCTGGTCGTAGATAGGAACCTGTGAGAGTTGGTTTAGGGTAATCATAACTGTGCTAGTATGCTAGCACAGTGATAGTCTAGCAGGCGGATCCGGATCTGTCAAGCCCCAAAACAGAAAGAAGCCGGCGCTGGGCCGGCTTCTTTGTCTGGCTGGGAAGCCGTTTTTAGAACCGGCTCCAGAGCTTTTTGGCGAGCTCGCAGGATTTGCGTGAAACCTCTTCCTCGTCGAGGCCGAGCTTCAGCTTCTTGCCCTCCATCAGCACCTTGCCCGCGGCTATGGTGGTATCCACCGTTGCCTGGCTGATGCCGAAGATGAGGTGCCCCGCGAAGTTGGAGGCGTCCATCGGGGTGGGGGGCATGTAGTCTATTATCGCTATGTCGGCCGCGTAGCCGGGCTTCAGCTCGCCGACGTTCTTAAAATAGCGGTTGGCGATCTTGGCGTTGTTGACCAGCAGCGCGTTGGCCACTTCCATGAAGCCGTGCGACGGGTCGTGCTTGAGATGCTGCAGCCACAGCGCGCAGCGCAGCTCTTCGAGCATATTGACCGTCATGGCGTCGGTGCCCAGGCCCACCAGCACGCCGCGCCGCGCCATGTTGGCCACGTCGGCGATGCCTACCGAGTTGTTGGCGTTGGACTGCGGGTTGTGCGCCACGGCCGTCTCGGTCTTCTTGAGGATCTCAATTTCCTCGTCGTTGACGTGCACGCAGTGCGCGGCTATGGACTGCCGGCCCAGGATGCCGTAGTCGCGCAGGCGCTCTACCACGCGCAGTTTGTGGTGGGACTCGCAGTGCAGCTGGTCGGCCTGCGACTCGGCGGTGTGGATGTGGAAGCCCACGCCCAGTTTGTGGCCGCGGTAGGCCGCCTCTTCCAGAGTCTCGTCGGTGATGGTGAAGGAGGCGTGCAGGCCGAACAGGGCCTTCACCATGTTGTCGTCGCGCTTCTGGCAGGCGGCTATGAAGGCGGAGTTTTCGTCGAGGCCTTCCTTGGCTTTTTCCTTGCCGTCGCGGTCGGAAACCTCGTAGCACAGGCAGGCGCGCAGGCCGGTCTCGCGCACGGCCTTCTCCACCGCCGCCAGCGAGCCGGTGATGGCGAAGGGGCTGGCGTGGTGGTCTATTATAGTGGTGGTGCCCTTGCGCACGGCGTTGATCAGCGGTATCGCGGCGCTGTAGTACGAGTCGGCGTTGGTCAGCTGCTTGTCCAGGCGCCACCAGAGGTTGTTGAGGATCTCCACGAAGCTCTTCGACGGGTCGGCCTTGCCCAGGCCCCGCGCGAAGGTGCTGTAGAAATGCATGTGCGTGTTGATGAAGCCGGGCATTACCAGTTTTCCGGCGGCGTCTATCACCTTGCCGTACTTGCCCTTGAAGCTCTTCTGCGGGGCTATCTTCTTTATCAGCCCTTCCTCTATCAGGAGGGCGTGGCCCGTCAGGACCTTGTTCTTCTCGCCGAGGGTGGCTATGAGTCCGTTCTTTATGAGTATTGTTTTCATGGTGATCCTTGAATTAGTCCGGGCAGACCTTGAGCTCGGCCGGGGTGCGCCGGCGCATCTTGAGCGCGCCGGAGAAGCACTTCTTCACGCACAGAGAGCAGCCTATGCACTTCGACGCGTCGAAAGCCGGGATGCCGTCCTTGTCTAGCTGCACGGCCAAATAGCCGCAGCGCTCGCAGTTGCCGCAGTGGCGGCACAACTGCGCGTCCACAGACGGGATGTTCTTCACGGGCGTGAGATCCGGGAAGTTGGTTACGGGCTTGGGCAGCGCGCAGCCGACGAAGTCCCCTACGGACTTGTAGCCCTTCTCCTCGAGCATGTGGCTGAGGCCGCTTTCCAGGTCGCCTATTATATTGAAGCCGTACTTCATTACAATGGTGCAGAACTGTACGCTCCTGGCGCCCAGCGCCAGGAAATGCGCCGCGGCTTTGTAATCCATCGGCCCGCCGTTGCCGGAGATCGGCACGCCGAGGCCCACGGCCTTGGAGATGGTCAAATTGCTGATGGGGGCCACGCCCTCGCCGCTCATGCCCACTATCATGCCTTCTTCCCACTTCCCCTTGCCGGAGAGGCGATTGCGGAAAGCGAGCGCCGGGAAGGAGTTGGCGAGCGTTATGCCGGCCTTCTTGTGCGGGTATTTGGCGTAAACCTGCTTTATGGCGTTGACCACCTGCCAGATGGCGGTGACCGCGCCGGTCAGCTTGAACAGCTTGGGGACATTCGGGTCGGAGACTTCCATCACCCAGCCGATGATCTTGGCCGACAGCTCCGGGTCCTGGGAGACTATGTCGCCCTTGGTGCCGTCGCCGCCCTGCGGGCAGGAGAGGGAATATTCTATGGCCATCGCGCCGGCCTTCTCCAGCTTCAGCGTATTGCTCTGCCAGCCCTTCCGGTCGAACTCGTCGTTGCCGGTGACGGGGCCGCCGGTGGAGGCCGCGGTCAGGCGGTCGGGATATTCCTTCACCAGCTTCTTGATCTCGGCGCAGACGCGGTCTAGCGGGTGGCCGGAGACATTGTCCGAGTTGCCGTAGGTGTTTTCGGTAAAGGTCACCATGTATTCCGACGGGATGTGGATCTGCAGGCCGTCGAAGGCGGTCTTCATCACCACGCCGGGCCAGCCGGCCTCGTAGGCGCGCTTCACCTGGTCGTAGCCGTCCGAGTGGGGGGAGGCGGAAATGATGAAGGGCGACTTCAGCTTGCGGCCGAAGAAGTCGGTGCTCAGGTCCACCGGGGTCAGGTCGCGGCCGGCCAGTATGACATGGCTCTTCTTGTGGTCCTTAACTTCGGGGGCCTTCCTGCCGTTGATATAGGCGTGGGCGGCCATCGCGGCGTTCTTGCCGGAAGCCGCGCCCTCTACTACGGTGGCTGCGCCGTCTTTGCAGTCGCCGGCCAGGAACACGCCCTTCTCACCCTTGTCCTTGAAAACGGGGATGTTCTTGATGGCCAGCACTACGAACTGTATATCGGTGCGGACCTGCCCGGTGCCGGGGATGTCCTTCGCTTTATCGTCGAGGCGGACTATCTTTATGCCGCCGCCTTTCAGGATGCCGGTGATGCGGCTTTTGCCGTTGATGTCGATGCCGGCCTTCAGGATATCGCGCAGTTCGTGCTCGGGCAGCTGTATGGCGCCGATGTTCTTGCGGGTGAAGATCTCGGCCTTGGCCGCGCCCAGCTGCAGCGCCTTCATGGCGCAGTCGGCCGCCACCGCGCCGCCGCCTATCACGGCCACGTTTTTGCCTTTGACTTTATACTTGGAAGTGTTTCTGAGGTATTCAAGGCCTTCCACGCCCAGGTTCTCTCCCTCGATATTGAGCTTAAGCTGTTCTTCCACGCCGGCGGTAACTATCACCGCGGCGTATTTCTTCAGCAGGTCGGCGGGATTCTTGACGGCCGCGCCGGTCTTTACGGAGATGTCGCCGAGCTTTTTTATCCACTCTATCTCGGTGGTCAGCACTTCTTTGGGAAAGCGCGCGTCGGGGATGAGGTTGCAGGCGCCGCCGGCTTTCTTGTCCTTCTCGAAAATGTCCACCTTGTAGCCGAGCTGGGCCAGCGTGCCCGCCGCGGCGAAGCCCGCCGGGCCAGCGCCTACGACGGCTACTTTCTTGCCGTTCGGCTTGGCTTTCTTGAACTTGGGCATCACGCCCAGCTCTTTAGCCCGCTGCACCACGGCCGCCTGCACGGCGGGGATATTGATGGGGTTGTCGAAAAGCTTGCGCGAGCAGGCCTTGACGCAGAACCAGTCGGGGCAGACCGCGCCGCAGACTCCGCCGAAGGTGTTGTGGCCCATGATCAGCGCCGAGGAGCGCTTGAAATCGGAATCCGCCATCTGGCGCACGGCCATGATAAAGTCGGCGGGCGAGCAGTCGGCCGGGCAGGCCTTCTGGCAGGGCTTGTCCTCGCAGTAGAGGCAGCGGTCCGCCTCGGACTTAAGCTGCGCGTCGGAAAGGAATTGTATTTTTTTCATAGTAGGCGCTCCTGTCATGTTGTCCGCAATTCTATTTTATAAATTTCGGGAAGAAAAATTTAATATTATCGGCGGCCTCCCGGTTTTTATCGCCTTGCAGCCCACCTCAAGGCCGCTGCCGGCCAGTTTAAGTTCTCCGGCTTTCTTGAGGGCGGCGGCACGGGCAGGCGAAAGCAGGCCCAGCGGCAGCGCGGGATAGGTGAAGGCCCACCCGGTCCCGTTTTTTTTATCGAGGGGCATGAAATCGTATTTATCCACGAAGAGGAAAGGCCGCGCCAGCAGCCGCTTCAGGCCCGCGGCGTAAGCCGGGGCGTAGTCCACGAAGAAATCGTAGATGGCCGCGGCCTTCTTTGAACTCTCTTTGCAGAGGTAGGAGCAGGAATGCCAGCTGGCCACGTGCGCGATGGAAATCAGCAGGCCGGCCCGCTGGTTCAGGTCGCTGATCAGGCGGCTCTGCCGCTCGTCCGCGCCGTAGACGCGGGAAAAATAGTTCACGAGATTGTTAAGCTTGAAGTCCCAGGCAGCCCCGGCGGGGGAATTCTCCGCAGTGAAGCGGACCAAATCTTTCTTAAGGTGAAAGGCTGTGCGCCAGCGGATATACGCGTCCACACAGCACTCAGGGTAGCCCAGCAGCAGCCCCCAGTCTCGGTCTATGGCCGACTTGCCCCACGCCGCCACAGCCGCCTTCAGCGGCCCCGGCTTCCTGGCCAGCAGCAGCATCTTCCGGCCGCCGGGCGCCGAGCCCAGGTGCTTGCCGCGCCGCGCCGCCGCGGCCTCCGGGTCGGCGTAGACCAGCCCGAGCGCGTCACATAGCCCTTTTATATACGGCCAGTCGCTCTTGGAGTAATCGGTGTAGGTGACCGGCTTCACGCCGGTGAGCAGCCCGGCCAGATCTGAGATGGTGGGGTCCAGCAGCTTCAGCGAGGTGATGCCTCGCGCCAGCGGCTTTTTCAGCCGCAGGTTTAGGGTGAGCGCCGGCCGCGTCACGCTTCCTTCCTGTGTTTGAAGCGGGCCTTCAGCCGGAAATGGCCGCCGTCGAAGTAGAGGCGCCGGTAGACCAGGAAGCGCCAGCCGCCGCGCTTGAGCTCCTCGTCCGCCCTGTCGGAAAGCTCCAGCATCGCGGAATCCTCGGGCAGCGCCAGGATGTGGCAGCGGTGGCCTACGCCACGGGCGGTCTCGTCGAGGCGCAGGTCTATGACCCCGCCCTGGCGCTCGTGCCATAGGCCCTCCAGGTTGAGCTGTGCCTCTACCGGGCAGAAACCGGCCTGCCGCACCGGCGACGGCAGCTGCACCGTAGCCATGTACCTGGCGTAAGAGGTCTGCACCCTGGCGAATTCGGCCTTTAGAGGGTTGCCCCGGGCGTCCAGGAAAGAGGACATGGGCAGGGCCTGCAGGAAAGTTTTTACCCGCTTCCTCGGCTCCAGGTCCAGTTCATTGAAGACGGCCCAGCAGCGGACCGCGGCCGGCTCGGCGTCCCTGCCGAACATGTAGACCGTGGAGAAAGGGGTGTCCGTATTTTTTGACGCGGAGCAGAGGTTGTCGAGCAGCGCCCGCTTGGCTTTCTTGAAATTCACCTCGAGGCAGTCCGCGGGCAGGTCCTCGAAAGAGGGGGCGTATTCCACCGAGCCCTCGACGAGGGCCTCCAGTTCCTGGTTGCTCTTGAAATTCAGCTCCGGCGCCTGGTTGCGGGCTATGCCCAAATGGCGCAGGGCCTCTTTCCTGTCGCCCCGGAGGGCGTAGAGCTTGCTGAGCCGGTAGTAGGCGTAGCCGATGGATTCGTCTTTCTCCGCGCCCAGGGATTTCCGGATATCCACGCAGGCCGCCTTGTAGTCCCCGCGCATGAGCGCCAGCTCGGCCCGCAGGAGCGGCATGAAGTCGTGGTCGCCGGCCAGGCCTGCGGCTTCCCGCAGCGCAGCCTCCGCTTCGTCGAGGCGGCCGGTCTCGGTAAGGCCCTCGGCGAGCGCGAAGCGGAGCATGACATTTCCTGTGTGGTTCCTTATGGCGTCGAGGGTGAGCTGCAGCCAGAGGTCTCGCCGCCCGGCCCAGACGTTGAAATAGGCCTCCACGAACCAGGTGAACAGCGAGCCGCCGGGGATGGCCTGGTCTATGCGGCGGGCGTATTCCCGGGCCCTGGCGTAGTCGCCCGCGGCCAGCCTGGCCCTGGCGCAGATGGCCAGCAGCGCCGGATCGTCGGAGCCGCCGCCCAGGTAGTGCTCCAGCTTTTTCAGCCAGTCGGCCGACTTGGACAGGTGCTCTGTAAGGAGCCCGGCGTAAAGGCGGGCGTGCTCGTCAACCCCGGACTTGGCCAACCGGCGCATCCGGGCCCCGGCCTTGCGCAGCAGCGGGGTCTCGCCCATGTGGTTGGAGAGCACCACCAGCATGGCGGTGGCGTCCACGGAGAACGGGTCCAGTTTGAGGGCCGCCTCCGTCAGGCCCTGCGCCTGCGGTACGGAGAAATCGCTGAAATAATTCAGGGCCGCCTCGCCGGCCAGCCTGGCGGCCTCGCGGCGGTCCGTCTCCGTGGCCGTTCGGAGTTCGCCTGCGGCCTCTCCGGCTCCCGTCTCCTGCGGTTGGGTGCGCAGCAGGCCCATCAGCCCGTCGACGATATTGGTCTTCAGCCCCTTGGGTCTGGCGGCCAGGCGGATGGCGTCGGCCAGCTCCCGCGCGTTCTTGTAGCGCGCCGCCGGGCTCTTCTCCAGGCAGCGCATGATCACAACGGCCAGCGCGGGAGAGACGGACTGGTTGTGCTTCGAGGGGGGAGGGCACTTATCCTGCGTTACGGCTTTAATAAAGGCCGCCGTGGTGTCGCCCTTGAACGGGTGCTCCAGCGTGACCAGCTCATAGAGCACGGTGCCCAGGCTGTAGATGTCCGAAGCGGGGGAAGCCCCGCGGCCGGAAAAGCTTTCGGGAGACATGTAGCGAAGCGTGCCGAGCATCGGCTGCCCGGTGGTGATATCGGAAGAGTCCGAAAATTTCGCCAGGCCGAAATCCGCCAGCTTGGGCAGGCCCTTGCGGCCTATCAGGATATTGGACGGCTTGATGTCGCGGTGGAGTATCTCCAGGGAATGAGCCTCGTAGAGGGCGTCGGCGACGCCGGCGACCAGCGCGGCCGCGCGGCTTTCATAGTCCGGGTCGCCCAAGGGGAGGCCGGTAAGCGGCCTCAGGAAATAGGGCAGTTCCTCGTCCTCGGGGGACAGGTCCCTGAGGTATCCGTACTTTTTCAGCTCCTCCACGTCCCCGATAGCCGCTATGGAGCGCGCCAGCTCCAGGAAAGAGAGCAGCGGCTTGCCGTCGACGAACTCCATGGCCATGTATGGCAGCCCGTCGTGCTCGCCGAACGAATAGACCTTGATGATGCCGGGGTGGTCGCAGCGGGCTATGGCCGCGGCCTCGCGGAGAAAGCGGCGCTTGCTGTCGGGCGTGACCGCCTCCGGGAGCACCATCTTCAGGGCGGCGTCGCGCTGCAGCACCTTGTCGTGGGCGCGGTAGACCACGCCCATGCCGCCGCGGCCCAGTTCCCCGGTTATTTTATAGCCGCCTATTTCGTCCCCGTTCTTTATCATCGCTCTAATTTGATTTTACTATAATATTTAAAGACATAAATTTGAGGATAAACATGAAAACACTACTCATAAAGAACGCCGAACTGCTGGCCACCATGGACGACGCCGGCCGCGAGATAAAGGGCGGCGACGTCTATATCGAGGGACCCGAGATAAAGAAGGTAGGCAAAGGTCTCAAGGTAAAAGCCGACACCGTCATAGACGCCGCCGGCTGCGTGGTCATGCCCGGCATGGTGAATACCCACCACCATCTTTACCAGACGCTCACCCGCAACTTGCCCAAGGTGCAGGACGCGGAGCTCTTCGACTGGCTGGTCTACCTCTACGACATCTGGAAGCACGTGAACCCCGAGGCCATTTACGCCAGCACCCAGGCCGGCCTGGGCGAGCTGCTGCTCACCGGCTGCACTACCAGCTCCGACCACCTGTATCTTTTCCCGAAGAAGGACAGCGGCTTCTTCATAGACACGCAGATAGCCGCCGCTCGCGAGCTGGGCATGCGCTTCACCGCCACCCGCGGCTCCATGTCGCGCGGCCGCTCCAAGGGCGGGCTGCCGCCGGATTCAGTGGTGCAGAGCGAAGACTTCATCATGAAGGACTGCGAGCGCGTCATAAAGAAGTTCCACGACCCCGCCAGATTCGCCATGACCAATGTGGCCATGGCGCCCTGTTCGCCCTTCTCCGTCACTACGGAACTGCTCAAGATCACTGCCGAGATGGCCAAGAAATGGGGCGTGCGCATGCACACCCACCTCGCCGAGACCAAGGACGAGGAAGCCTTCTGCAAGAAGCTCTTCAAGATGCGCCCGCTCGAGTATATGGAAAGCGTGGGCTGGGTGGAAGAGGGTAACTCCTGGTTCGCACACTGCGTCTATATCAACGAGAAGGAAGCCAAGCGGATGGGGCATACCCATACCGGCGTGGCCCATTGCCCCTGCTCCAATTTGCGGCTGGGCTCGGGCATAGCGCCCATCCCCATGTTCCTCAAGCACAATGTGCCCGTCGGGCTCGGCGTGGACGGCTCCGCCTCCAACGATTCTTCCGACATGCTGGGCGAGGCGCGCCAGTGCATGCTGGTGCACCGCCTGGAGAACGTGAAGGCCATGCCCGCCCGCAAGGCGCTGGAGCTGGCCACCCGCGGCGGCGCGGCGGTGCTCGGCCGCTCCGACATCGGTTCTATCGAGCCCGGCAAGGCCGCCGACCTCGCCATCTTCGATGTGAGCGGCCTGGACTACATCGGCTCCAAGGCGGACCCGCTGGCCTCGCTGCTGTTCTGCGGCGCTTCGCACCGCACCAAGTACACCGTAGTCAACGGCAAGGTGGTAGTGAAGAACGGCCGCCTCACCCGGGTGGACGAGCGCGCTCTCACCGCCCGCGCCACCGCCGCCGCCGCTTCGCTTTACCGGAAGGCCGGAGTCTGATCTTCATCCAGGGGGGAATATGGCAAAAACCAAAATCAGGAGGATCGCTATCAACACCGGGGGCGGGGACGCGCCGGGGCTGAACGCGGTCATACGGGCGGTCGTCATCTCGGCGCTGCACAAGGGCATAGAGGTGGTGGGCATCCGCGACGGCTACAACGGCCTGATGATGCCCGAGGAATACCCCGACGGCGGGCTGATAACGCTTTCGCGCGGCAAGGTGCGCGGCATCACTCACCTCGGCGGCACCATACTGGGCACCACCAACAAGGGCAACCCCGCCAAGTACCCGACGCTGGGCAAAGACGGCAAGTGGTACGAGAAGGACCGCACCGACGAGCTGATAGCCGCTTTCCGCAAGAACAAGATCGACGCCCTCGTGGCGCTGGGCGGCGACGGCTCGCTGGGCATAGCCAATATCCTGGCGGAGAAGGGCCTGCGCGTGATAGGCGTGCCCAAGACCATCGATAACGACCTGGAGAAGACGGTGGCGACTTTCGGTTTCGATACGGCCGTTTCTTTCGCCACTGAATGCCTGGACCGCCTGCATTCCACTGCCAGCGCTCACCGCCGCGTCATGGTGGTGGAAGTGATGGGCCGCTACGCCGGGTGGATAGCCATGAACGCCGGCATCTCCGGCAACGCCGACGCCATCCTGATCCCCGAGATACCTTACGACATCAAGAAAGTGGCTGAGGCGCTGAAGCTGCGGCCCAAACGCGGCAAGCACTACTGCATAGTGGTGGTGGCCGAGGGGGCCAAGCCGATAGGCGGTTCCGTATCCGTGCTCAGCAAAGAGCTGGGCCGGGCCGAAAAGCTGGGCGGCGTGGGCGAAAAAGTGGCCAAAGAACTCGAGCCGCTGACCGGCAAGGAATGCCGCACCGTCGTGCTGGGGCATCTGCTGCGCGGCGGCAGCCCCACTACTTTCGACCGCCTGCTCTCGCTGCGCTTCGGCGCGGCGGCGGTGCGCGCCCTGGCGGACGGGCACAGCGGCGTAATGGTGGCGCTGGACCCTCCGACAGTGCGCTACGTGCCGCTGTCCGAGATCTCCGGCCGCATGAAGACCGTGCCGCCGGACTGCGACAGCATTGTGACCGCCCGCGACCTCGGTATCTGCATGGGGGATTAGCGCCGTGCTTTCCGCGATCGTACTGGCCGCCGGAGACTCGGCGAGAATGGGCAGGCCCAAGGCCCTGCTGCAGTGGCGGGGCCTGCCCTTTATCGAGCATGTCTGCGACGCCCTGCGCCGCGCCGGCGTGGAAGACCGCGTGGCGGTGCTGGGCCGGGACTCCCACGAGATCCTGGCCGGCTGGACCCCGGCGGGGGAAAAGGTGACGGTGAACCCGAACCCCGAGCACGGGCAGATTTCGTCGCTGCGCGCGGGGCTCGGCGAGATCTCCGAGTTCGCCGAAGGCTTCATGGTCTGCCTGGCCGACCAGCCTGCCATAGATCCAGAGACCTATAAAAAGATCATAGAGTGCTGGCTTGCCAACAAAGAGACCATAGTCATACCGCGGGTCTTCAGGGCGGCGGATTCCCGCCTGAAGCGCGGGCATCCCATAATCATCCCGGCCGCCCACAAGGCGCTCTGCTTCGAGGGGCCGCCGGACAAGGGCCTGCACTGGGTCACGCATCACGCCTCGGTGAAGATCACCGACCTGGAAGTTAAAGATCCCGAAATTATCCGCGACTTCGACACGCCGGAAGATTACGACGCCCTCGTAAAGGCCGGCTGATGTTCCCGCTGACAGTCCTGGCCGCCGTGTTCCTGCTGATAGCCGTGCGGCAGGTGCGGGGCTTTCGCCTGGAAATCTGGCAGGTGATGTGCGGCGGCGCCGCGGCCGTGCTGCTCTCCGGCGACATCGCGCCCTCCGCGGCGCTGGCGGCCGTGGACTGGGACGTGATGACCTTCCTGTTCGGCATGTTCGCCGCCGGGCAGGTCTTCGAGCTGAGCGGCTGGCTGGCCCACGCCAAGTTCGAAGTCTTCAAGCGCGCCCGCACCGAGTCGCAGCTGCTGCTCATAATGGTCTTCTTCATGGGCCTGGCCTCGGCCCTGCTGATGAACGACACCCTGGCCATCGTCGGCACGCCGGTGGCCCTGCTGCTGGCGCGCAAGCACGGCATCTCCCCCAAGGCCCTGCTGCTGGCGCTGGCTTTCTCCATCACCGTCGGCAGCGTGATGAGCCCCATCGGCAACCCGCAGAACCTGCTGGTGGCCGTGAGGGGGGAACTGGCCGCGCCTTTCCTGACCTTTTTCAAATACCTCGCCCTTCCCACGCTGCTGAACCTCGGCGCGGTTTTCCTGGTCGTGCGGTATTTTTACCGGGAGGAGTTCCGGGCGGTGGAGCTTAAGCATTCGCAGGAGCCGGTGAAGGACCGCGGCCTGGCCCGGCTGGCCAAGGTAACGGCCGCGGTGCTGGCGCTGGCGATAGGGGCGAAAATAATTTTAGTCTCCATAAACCCGGCCCTCGATTTCCGCCTCACCTGGATAGCGCTGGCCGCGGCCGCGCCCGGCCTGCTGCTGAGCCGCAGGCGCCTCGAGATATTGCGCAAGGTGGACTGGAGCACCCTGGCCTTCTTCGCGGGGATGTTCGCGCTGATGCGCTGCGTGTGGGACACCGGCTTCTTCCAGGGGCTGATAGCCCGCTCCGGGGCGGATATCACCGGCCTCGGCCCCATAATGGCGGTCAGCGTGGCGATGAGCCAGCTGATCTCCAATGTGCCGCTGGTGGCGCTCTACCTGCCTGTTCTTCAGCACGCGGGCGCGGGCACGCCGGAGCTGCTGGCCCTGGCGGCGGCGTCCACCTTCGCGGGCAACATGTTCATACTCGGCGCGGCCAGCAACGTGATCATAATACAGAACGCCGAGAAAAAAGCCGGCCAGACCATTACCTTCCTGGAGTTCGCCCGCGCGGGGGTGCCGCTCACTATCATAAATGGCATAATATACTGGGTTTTCCTGAAGTTTATTTAAGGGGCTGAAAATGTCTGGAAACGCGGAAAAAATTGAGCGCAAGAAAAAACTGGAAGAGTTTTTCGGCATATTGATCATCCCGTTCGCCCTGGCCCTGGTCGGGACCATCTTCTCCGACATGGCTTTTACGGTCTTTACCGGAACGGTCCCGCCAGGCCGCGCCGGGCTCGGTTTCGGCATCGGGGGCCTCTCTTTCGGCCTGATGTGGGTCTTTGTCGCCCTGTGGGGCCGGCCGGCTTACCTCTACCTGGAGAAGCCCGACGAAGCGCTGAAGGAGAAGATCCGCCGCCGCCTGGCCAATGTCTACCGCGACGGCCTGCTGATGGTCCTCATAGTGCAGGCGCTGGTCCTGGTGCCGTCTTTCCTGACCCCGGGGCTGCTGACCGCGCCCCGCCTGGGCGCCTCGGCGGTCTCCCTGCTGGCGCAGGTGGCCATGCTGGTGGTCTACGTCGACGCGCACCTGGCGAAGCAGAAGACGCTGATGCAGGCCCTCTATTCCGGTCCCGAACTCTACCACTTGCGGGGCGGCTTTACGATACCGGTCTATCTCAAGCTGACGGTGATGATAGCGGGCTTCGCTATCCTGCCCTTCGTGCTCGTCTACATCGCGTTCTTTAACCGCGTTCCGTGGGACGTCCTTTCTTCGACCCTCGTCTTCATGCTCGGCCTCTCCGCCGTCATGCTCGGCAATGGCCTGACCAGCGTCTACAACGGCATACAGAAGCCGCTCGACGGGCTGATAGGGCGCATGAGGCGCGTCGGCTCCGGAGATTACGAGAAGAGCCGCATCTATTTCTCCGACGAGGTAGCCTACCTGAAGGCCGGCTTCAACGACATGGTGGACGGCCTGAAGGAGCGCGAGGAGCTGCAGGACACCTTCGGCAAGTACCTCTCCATAGAGATCGCGCGCGAGCTGATCCACAACAAGAAGATCAACCTGGGCGGCGAGGATATGGAGGCGGCCGTGATGTTCTGCGACATCCGCAACTTCACCACGCTCAGCGAGAAGATGAGCGCCGGCGACCTGGTGGAGTTCCTCAACAAGTATTTCTATTTCATCACCCCGCCGATAACGGACCATAACGGCGTGATCAACAAGTTCATCGGCGACGCCGTGATGGCCATCTACACGCCGCTGCTGGGGTCGGACGATTACGCGGCCGACGCCGTGCGCGCCGCCGTAGGCATGCGCGCCGCGCTGGCCGACTTCAACGCTTCGGGCCAGGCGCCCGGCAAGGTGGAGTTCGGCATCGGCATACACTCGGGCAAACTGGTGGCCGGCAATATCGGCACCAAGGCCCGCCTGGAATATACCTTCATAGGCGACACGGTCAATATCGCCTCGCGGCTGGAGTCCAAGACCAAGGAGTTCGATACCGACGTGCTGGTAAGCTCGCCGGTGCTGGAGCGCGCCCGGACCTCGCTGGGCGGGGGGCTGAAATTCGAGCCCCTCGGCAAGGCGGTGCTGAAAGGCAAGAGCGAGACGGTGGAGATCTACAAACTGATCTGATGTACAGACATACACAGAGCGGCAGGCTGATGGTCCTGTCTTCGCTGGGCATGTTCGCCTGCGCGCTGGCGGCCGGCGCCCTGACCCCCAGGTCTTTCGCCTTTTACCCGCTCGCCCTGGCGGCGGCTTTCATCTATTTCGGCTTTCGCGAGCTGACCGTGGAGGTGGACCACGAAGAGATCCGCCTTACCTTCGGGGCGGGCTGGTTTAAAAAGGCTTTCCCGCTTTCCGGGGTGGAGTCCGCCGCGGCCGTGCGCAACAGCTGGTGGAACGGCTGGGGGGTAAAGTATAACGGCCGGTACTGGCTTTACAATGTGGACGGTTTCGACGCCGTGGAACTGCGCTTCAGGGACGGGCGCGCGGCCCGCATAGGTACGGACGAGCCGGCCGCCCTCGAGGCCGCGATCCGCGCCCGCCTGGCGAAAGCCCGGCCCCTTAATTAGGTAAAATTAACAGGCTATGAAAGAACAAAAAAACCTTATTAAAATGCTGGCCGAGGCCATAGACGCCGGCCGGGCCGCCGCTTTCGTCACCGTCATCTCGGTGGGCGGCTCCACGCCGCGGGAAGCCGGCGCCAAGATGCTGGTCTACTCCGACGGCTCCATAGAGGGCACCGTCGGCGGCGGCTCCATAGAGGCGCTGACTATCAAGCAGGCCGTGCAGTGCCTCCGGAAGGGTGAGGGCGGCAAGTTCGTCTTCGACCTGAAGCCGCAGGGCAATACCGGCATGATCTGCATGGGCAAGATGGAAGTGTTCATCGACGTTTATAAAAATCCTTTCAAAGTGCTGATCCTGGGCGGCGGGCATGTGGGCGTGAAGATCGCCGAGGCCTGCCGGCTGGCCGGTTACCCTTATTTGGTGGCCGACGACAGGGCGGAATTCGCCAATCCCGAGCGCTTCCCGGGGGCGCTGGCTATCATCAATGAAATGCCGCACAAGGCCGTGGCTGCCGCCGGCGTGGATAAAGACACTTACGCGGTTATAGTCACGCGCGGCCACTCCCTGGACCGGGAATGCCTGGAGGCCGTGATGAAGACCGGCGCGGCCTACATAGGCATGATAGGCAGCCGCGACAAGGTGGGGGAGATCTTCCGGCTCCTCGGCAAGAAAAAACTTTTCCCGCTGAAAGACGCGCGGGTGCATTCACCAGTGGGATTGAACCTGGGCGGCAAGGCTCCGGGGGAGATAGCCGTCTCCGTGCTGGCCGAGATCATGGCGGTGCATTACAAGCGCGGCGGCGGGCATATGAAGGACAAGCCCTCAAAGTAAGCCGGAACGGGGCGACTACCCCTGATAAACCCGAATATGATATAACTGTCGTATCATAGCGAGCGGGTGGGCATGGCTGCTTTTAACCGCTGAAAACCCGCTGAAGTGCCGGAAAGAACCGAGAATAATCTGAGGAACGTATGAAAAACATCACGAAGATCCTGTCCGCCGCCCTGCTGCTGGCTTTCGCGGCCGGCGCCTACGCCGAGGACAAATACGACCAGCTGGCCAAGGACCTGACCTCCGCCGGCTCCGCCGTACACGGCAAAAAAATAGCCATCATCCCTTTCTCCTACGCCGACGGGCGCGCCGCCGCCAAGGACGGCTCGGTCATCTCCGAGCGCCTGACCATCAAGATGATCAACATGCACAAGTTCGAGATCATCGAGCGCTCCGTGCTGGATAAAGTGATGGCCGAGCTCAAACTGCAGGCCTCCGGCATGATAGACGCCTCCAGCGCGCAGCAGCTGGGCAAGGTGCTGGGCGTGGAAGCCATCATCACCGGCACGCTGGTGGAAATGCAGGCCGGCCAGATAGAGGTGAACGCCCGCCTGATAAGGACCGAGACCGCCCAGGCCATAGGCGCCTCCCAGGTTATGCTGAAGAAGGACTGGATAGGGGACGCCGCCACCGCCCCGCAGCAGCCCGCCTACGAACAGCCTGCTTACCAGCAGCCCTCTTACCAGCAGCCTGCCGCGCAGCCCGTCGCCCGCGCCGCCCGACCCCGCGGCGAGAATGAATACGGGTTTGTTGACATCTTCATGGGCTTCGGCTCGCCGAACATGGCCATGGAATTCGAGAACAGCAACAATAACATCACGATTACCGACTACGCGAACCGCGCAAACAACGACATTGGCATATGGGGACCCGCTTTCGGAACCGGGACCAACTATAGGTCGGTCCGGTTCGACAAGCTGACCACCGAGGGCATGGGCCCCATAGCTGTCCGCGTGGGCGGCTTCGGCAACGGGCCGTTCGGAGGAGATGTCGAATTCTCTTTCGAAAAGCGCAACATGAAAGCGCAGACGGCGGCGTGGCTGCTCAACGGGGCTTCGGCCGGCAATGTCACCTTCAGCACCAACGACTACGCCACCGTGAAGAGCTTCGGCATCAGCGGCGACCTGCTGATGCGCGTACCCACTAAAAAGATCGACCCTTACTTCGGCATAGGCCTGGGCATGTCTCTCAACAGCGTAACCCTGCCTTACGTGAAAGGCTTCACCAACTCCACGGTCTTCAGCAAGCCTACGGAGGATTTCGGCATCGGCTTCATGCTGCGGGTGCCGGTAGGCCTGCGCATAAAGGCCGGCGCTAACACTCACATAGTGACCGAGTTCCGCTACGAGATGAACCACATCATGTTCGACCGCGGCGCGATAGCCGGTGAGAGCGACACTATCACCCTGAGCGGCGCCAAATTCCTGGTCGGCCTGGGCTTCACTTTCTAAAGAGAGGTTTTTAGATGCCCGCTGATATCCCTTCCCCGGGCGGCGCGCGCTACGCGCGGCACGCGGCGCTGGGCAAGATCGGCCAGCGGGGGCAGCGCAAGCTCTCTGAAAGCTCAGTGCTGGTGCTGGGCTGCGGTTCCATCGGCGGCGCGCAAGCCATGTTCCTGGCCCGCGCCGGGCTGGGCCGCCTGATCCTGGCCGACCGGGACTACGTCCAGCTCTGCAACCTTCCCACCCAGATCCTCTACGACGAGAACGACGTTAAAGAGCGGGCGCCCAAAGCCGAGGCCGCGGCGCGCCGCCTGCGCGCGATAAACCCGGAGATAAAGATAGAGCCCGTGGTCGCCGACGTTACCGCTGCGAACATCGAGGAACTGGTCGGGCAGGCCGACCTGGTGATGGACGGCGCCGACAATTTCGAGACGCGTTTCCTGCTAAACGACGCCGCGGTCAAGGCCGGCAAGCCCTGGGTCTACGGCGGCGTGCTGGGCACGGACGGCATGGTGCTGGCGGTGCGCCCGGGGCAAGGGCCCTGTCTGCGCTGCCTCTTCGACCTGCCTGCCGCCGACGGCCGCCTGCCCACCTGCGACGCCTTCGGAGTGCTTAATACCGCCGCGGCCTGGGTGGCGGCGCTGCAGGTCACGGAAGCCCTGAAGATATTGACCGGGGCTGAGCCCGACGGGTACAGGCTTCATACTTTGGATATCTGGCGCGGCACCGCCTCTCCGGTGGCCGCTGAGCGCAAGCCAAACTGCCCGTGCTGCGGCAGGCGGAACTTCGAATTTCTGAAACCGGCGTAACTATCACCCGGCGAGCCAGCCGGTCAAAGAGGTTTTCATGACTAGTTTCATCCTAAACGAGCAACTTGTCCGCACCGAAGAACATCCCGGCATGGTAGTGCTGGAATTCGTCCGCGACGTGAAATGCCTGTCGGGCACCAAGGAAGCCTGCCGCGAGGGAGAATGCGGCGCCTGCACCGTGCTGGTGGGCTCCCGCCAGCCGGACGGCAGCGTGGCCTACAAGGCCTGCGCTTCCTGCCTGCTGCCTCTCGGCGACGTGGACGGCTGCCATGTGGTCACCGTGGAAGGTCTCTCCGGTGCGGACCTGACGCTGGTACAGCAGCTTATCGTAGAGCACAGCGCCTCGCAGTGCGGCTTCTGCACGCCCGGCATAGTGCTGTCGCTCACCGCCTTCGCCCTGGGGGACAAAAAACTTTCTTACGAAGGCGCGGTAAACGCGCTGGACGGCAATATCTGCCGCTGCACCGGCTACGTCGCCATCCGCAACGCGGCGCGCGCGCTGTGCGAGAGCCTGGCCAGGATAGACGCTGCCCCGGCTAAACGCCTGGGTGAAATTGTCTCGGCGGGGATTGTCCCGGCTTATTTCAAAGAGATACCGGCGCGCTTGGCCCAACTGAAAGCGGAGCCGGCCGCGACCGGCAAGGATGCCGTGCTGGTGGCCGGCGGGACCGACCTTTTCGTCCAGAAACCTGAACAACTGATGGAGAGCGAGCTCTGCTTCCTGTCCAAGCGTTCAGACCTGGATTATGTAACGGCGGACTGGAACTTCCTGCGCGTCGGCGGCGCCGTCACCATTGAGGAGTTTCGCCTCTCAGAACCGGTGCGGAAGTATTTCCCGGCCCTCGAGGGGGATTTTCTCCTGCATTCCTCGGCCATCCTGCGCAACAAAGCCACGCTGGCCGGCAATATCGTAAACGCCTCGCCTATCGGCGACGCTACTATAATCCTGCTGGCGCTCGACGCGCGGCTGGTGATCACCGGCGCCGGGAGCCAGCGGGAAGTGCCTCTTGCCAAGTTCTACCTCGGCTATAAGAAAACAGACCTGGCCTGCGGCGAACTCGTCAGCGAGATAGTCATTCCTCTGCTGCCCAAGGGCGCCCGCTATCATTTTGAAAAAGTCTCCAATCGGGCCACGCTCGACATTGCGGCGGTTAACTCCGCGGTGCGGGTAACGACCGCGCCCGATGGCGTCATCACCGACCTGCGCCTGTCGGCGGGCGGCGTGGGCGCCGTGCCGCTGCTGCTGAACCTCGACTCTTTCAAAGGACGAAAAGTGGATGCGGCTACTATAGAGGCCTTGGCCAAGGCGGCCGAAAGCGAAGCCAAACCGATAGATGACATACGCGGTTCGGCTGCCTATAAGAAATTGCTGCTAGGCCAACTAGTGTGCGCGCATTTCACCAGGGCCGCCGCGGCGGGGGAGGCCGTATGAAGAACGAAGACATGCTGATGCACGTGCGCGGCACTTCGCGCTTTATAGACGACATCCCCGCGCCCGAGGGCTGCCTGCACGCCGTCCTTTTCACTTCTCCCGTGGCCCGCGGTAAAATAAAATCTCTCGACGTTTCAAAAGCCTCCGCGGCTCCCGGAGTGGCCGCCGTTTACACGCACAAAGATGTGCCCGGCCTCAACCAGGTCGGCCACATCATGAAAGACCAGCCGCTGCTGGCGGTGGACAGCGTGGAGTATATCGGCCAGCCCATAGCGCTGGTAGTGGCCGAGTCCCTGCGTGCCGCCCGGAGGGCGCTGAAGCTTATAGCGGCGGATATAGAGCCGCTCGAAGCCGTCTTCAGCCCGCGCGAGGCCGCTGCCAAAGGCTTGATCCACGGTAAGCGCCGCGAGCGCGTGACCGGCGACCTGGCCGGCGCCTTCGCCAAGTGTAAATATGTGGCTCAGGGCCGGCTGGCCAGCGGCCCACAGGAACACTTCTATTTCGAAACCCAGCGCGCCCTGGCCGTGCCCGGCGAGCACGACACCATAAAGGTGCACGCCAGCGCCCAGTCGCCCGGCGCTTTCCACCACCACCTGGCAGAGGTGCTGGGCATCCCCATGCACAAGGTGGAGCTCGACATCCGCCGCCTGGGCGGCGGCTTCGGCGGCAAGGAATCCACGGCCGTCTGGATAACGGCCCCGGCCATGGCCGCTTTCCTGCTCAAGCGCCCGGTAAAGCTGGCGCTAGAGCGCAACGAGGACATAGCCACCACCGGCAAGCGGCACGCCTACGAATACGATTACAAGCTGGGCCTCGACGCCGAGGGGAAGATCCTGGCTTACGAGATAGACCTTTACCAGCACGCCGGGGCCTGCGCCGACATCTCTCCCGCGGTGCTCGGGCGCTCCTTTCTGCACGTCAGCGGCTCTTACCGCATTCCCAATATGCGGGTTTCCGGCGTCAGCTGCCGCACCAATATCCCGCCCAACAACGCTTTTCGCGGCTTCGGCGTGCCCCAGGGCACCTTCGCCATAGAGGCGGCGCTGACCCACGCGGCCGAACTGATGGGCGTAACGCCCGAAGACCTCAAGCGCCGCAACCTGCTGCGCGACGGCGATACCCTGCCCTACGGCGTGAAGCTGGAGGGTGTGAACGCCGGGCGCTGCTGGGAGACGCTGGAGAAGACTTCCGGCCTCGCCGCCCGCCGCGCGGCCGTCTCCGCCTATAACAAAGAGCATGCGGATACTAAAAAAGGCCTGGGCGTGGTCCCGGTCTGTTTCGGCATCTCTTTCGCCCAGACGGCCCTCAACCAGGCCAGCGCGCTGGTCAATATCTACGTCGACGGCAGCGTCGCTGTCAGCACCGGCGCCGTGGAGATGGGCCAGGGCGTCAACGCCAAGATCCGCATAGTGGCGGCCCGCACGCTGGGCATACCCCTGCACTGGGTCCGCGTCGACACCACAAACACTTCCCGCATCCCCAACGCTTCGCCCACTTCCGCCAGTACCGGGGCCGACCTCAACGGCATGGCCACCAAGTACGCCTGCGAAAAATTGCGCGCTCGCCTGCTGGAATTCGCCGCCCGCCACCTGAGCTGTGACGACCCCGCCGGGGTGTCCATTTGCGACGGAGCGGTCTGCGTCGGGGAGAAAGGCCCCGTGATGAACTGGGAGAAGCTGGCCGCCGCCGCGCAGTGGGCGCGCGTGGACCTGTCCGAACACGCTTTCTACGCCACGCCCAATCTGCATTACAACATGGAGACCGAGCAGGGGCGGCCCTTCGCCTATTATAGCTACGGCGCCTCGCTGACCGAGGTGAAGCTGGACTGCGTCCGCGGCACTTACACCGTGGAAGCAGTAGAGGTAGTGCAGGACGTCGGGGAATCCCTGTCGGCCGAGATAGACCTGGGCCAGATACAGGGCGCCGTGGTGCAGGGCATGGGCTGGGCCACCATGGAGCAGATCCGCTACGCCCCCGACGGCCGTGTGCTGACCGGTGTGAGCGGCTACAAAGTGCCTGACATCAAGTTCGTGCCTGCCAAGTTCGAGGTCACGCTGCTTAAGGACTCGTCCAATCCCTACGCCGTCTGCAATTCCAAGGCCATCGGCGAGCCGCCGCTGGTGCACGGCATAGGGGCTTACCTGGCCCTTGTCGACGCCCTGCGCAGCGTCCGCAAAGACAAACCCATCCCGCCGCTGCCTGTCACTCCGGAGCGGGCCTTCATGTACCTGCACGCCCCTGAGGAGGGGAAATGAAGAAGAAGATCACCGTGCGCTACTTCGCCCTGATAGGCGAGCGGCGCGGCATACAGAACGACCCCTACGAGACCGAGGCCGCCACGGCCCGCGAGCTGCTGCACGAGCTGCAGGCCAACAAGGCCATCCCGCTCACAACAAACATCTCCAAAGCCGCCGTCAACGACAAGTTCGTCGACTGGGACGCCCCCATCGCCGACGGCGACCTGGTTACCTTAATGTCGCCTTTCTCCGGAGGTTGAGCAGCGCACCTTTGAACTGCCGGAGATGAAGCAGCATTTTCTGAACCGGCGGGAATAAAAGAAATCGCCGCCTCACCCTGCAGGTGAGGCGGCGTTTTTGTGCCGCCCGGCCCGATTAAGAAAGTCAATATTCCACGATTTCTACGCGCCTGTTTTTTGCCCTGCCTGCGCTGGTCTTGTTGGTGTCGACAGGGGAGGCCATGCCCACGCCCACCGGCGTCAGCCTGGCTGCTGGGATAGCGTGGCCGGCCGTAAGCGCATCGATGACGGCGTCGGCGCGCTGTTCCGAAAGCCCCATATTGAAGTCGAAATCGCCCTGGTTGTCGGTATGGCCGACCACCAGGACCTTGAGTTTCGGGTTACTCTTCAGCAGCCTGGCTATCTCCGCTATCTGCCTGGCGGATTCCGTCTTGAGGACTGCCTTGTTGGTATCAAAGTAGATGCCGTAGAGCGCCACGCGGCCGGTCGCGTCCATGGCTTCCTGCATGGCCGCCGCGTCGACAAAGACCATCTTGCCGGTCTCCATCGGCTTGGTTTCCAAGACGCTGACGGCGATACTGGGGGTCAGATTCCCGCCGTGTTGAAATTCCGACCCGTAGAGGCTTACCCAGACGTCCCCGGCGGAGCTTTTCTTCTGCAGCAGCGTGTACACGATTAAGTCCCTGTCAGAGCTTATGATGGGCTCGCTGTCCCTGGTGTGCGCCCTTGCCCCCCTGAAGTAGAGCCGCTGTATATATTGATTGTTCCCGTTGAGGCCGCATTCCACGCCGCGGCATTTGGCGACTGTGGTAAACCCGGCGCCGCTGAGCCTGTCGATGTAGTTTTTGAGAACTTCCAGGCTGGAGCGGCCGTTGGGCCCGCGGTAGACTATGGTGGTGGCGCGGCCGGAGAGGGGGATGCTGAAGGCGTCCGTAAGGGGCACCGCGCCGTTCCCTCCGGCGTCCAGCGGCGGCTTGAGGAAACGGACCTCCTCGTATTCCTTCTGCGAGTATTCGGTGATGTAGGAGCCTTGGTAACGGCCCGTTATCTTGTGGTCCTTCGAGCCGTCCTTGTCCGGCTCCTGCTGGGCTGCGGCGAGCGCAGCCATAAGCAGCAGCGAAAGAAATACGGGATAACGTGTCCTTCCGCAAATAGTTCCGGTCATGTTCCTCCTCCTATACGCAACAGGGAGATTGTCGCCCTATGTGGCAGTTATCTGAAATATTGCGCGACGTGTCAAGACTGTAAATCAGCAAGACAGCAAACTGCGCCCCGGATTTCTTCAGGACTCTCCCAGGGTTTTGCCGCAGGCCGAACAGAACAGGGCGCTGGACTCGTGTCCCTCTTTGGCGCAGAAGGGGCAGCACCGGGTGAAATCCTCTTTCCTGCTTAAATTAGATAATTCCACAGTCATTATCCCGGTAGGCACGGCTATGAAGGCGTAGCCGCCTATCATCATCAGCATCGCCAGAAACTGCCCGAAAGGCGTGTGCGGAACTATGTCGCCGTAGCCCACGGTGGTCATGGTTACCACCGCCCAGTAGATGGAGGCCGGAATGCTGGTAAAGCCGTTCTCCGGCCCCTCCACCAGGTACATAACTGCGCCTACTATTATAACCGCACTGACCACGGACCAAAGGAAGACTATGATCTTCGGGCGGCTCTCACGGATCGCGGCCATCAGCAGGCTGGTGGCCGTGGTGTACCTGGTAAGTTTGAGCACGCGGAACAGCCGCAGCAGCCGCAGTACGCGGACGGCCAGCAGCATCTGCGCGCCGGGGAACAGCAGGCTTAAATACGTGGGGATGATAGAGACCAGGTCCACCAGTCCGAAGAAACTGAAGATATATGAAAGAGGGCGCTTGAAGACCGCTATACGGGTGAAATATTCTACCGTGAACAGCAGGGTGAAGAACCATTCCGCCGCGTGCAGCGCCTCTCCGTATCGCGCCTTTACTGCCGCCACCGATTCAAGCGAAACGCAGACGGTGCTGGCTATCACCGCAGCGATGAGCAGGATGTCGAAAAGCCTGCCGCCGGGGGTCTCGGCTTCGAAGATGATGCGGTAAAGTTCTTTCTTGAGGTGTTTCATAGGCAGACATATTTTACCAAAACCCTTAAACAAGCCGCCGCCGCATTTGGGATGCGGCGGCGGTTTTTTAGACTGCTTAAGTGTAGAGACCCGAAAGGGGCTCGTTTCTTTAACGCGCGGCGGGCGGGGGGGCTACGAGGTTCTTTATTTCTTCCGGCAGCAGCGAGACGCCGGTGCCGTAAGTGTCCTGGTCATGCCGCACCAGCAAACCCCTGTTAAAGAGTTCCGAGCCGCTGTAATCGGAGACTATGCCGAATGCCCAGTTCCTGCCGTCTATCTTCAAGCCCTTGGCCAGGGTGACGCGGTAGCTGTTTTCGTCCAGTATAACCGTGGCGGCCCCGGCGCCGCGGAACTCTTTCAGTACACGGCTCCGCAACCCGGGAATCAGGCGGATAGTTCCCTGCTCCGGCTTGAACTCCACATTGACCGAGGATCCCGGGGCTAGAGTGAAATCCAGTTTAAAACTGATGTCCTGCTTCAACTCGTAGGAATAGCCGGCGCCTACCGCGGTCACGACCACGCCTATGATCTTGTTGGTGGCCGAGTCGAAAGCCGGGCCGCCGGAATTGCCGCCGAAGGCGTCTATGTTAGTCTGGAAAAGATGCTTCTCCACATCGTAAACCTGGGCCTGGTCCGGGTCGTTGATCTTCACCGCGAGCCCCAGCGGGTAGCCTATGGTAAAGACCTTCTGGCCGACCCTCGGCGCCTGGTCCAGTGCGAGTTCCAGGGCCTGCCTGCCGGCGGGTTCCCTGTCCATTGAGAGGAGGGCAAAGTCCCTGTTCGAAGCCCCGTCCCCGGTAGCCCCTTCCAGAGCGTAGACTTCGGGCCCTTTTATCGTGTAAACATCCTCGGCCGGGAAATCCAGGATGGCCGAGCCCTGCCTGTCGGATTTCCAGCCGAAGACCAGGAAATAGTTGCCGTAGTAAGTCTGGGCCTTAGGGTTCTTGGAGATGCAATGCCCGGCGGTCAGGATCAGCCCCTTGCCTACATAAGCGCCGGTGCAGTCGGCGAGCTTGTTTTGGGAGGAAAAATCTTCGCTTTCATCGGCATAGCTCGATTCGGTCAGCTTCAGGGCTTTTTTAACCTTGTAGCGCTTGCTTTCGGCGTCGTATTCGAAGGTGTCCTTCATTATGAAGGCCACGGTGGAATCGGCCAGCTTCTTCAGGCTCTCCGGAACCTGGTAGTAGTCCTGCATGGAGTTATTGCCGTAGATGCCTTTGGAGGCGGAAATGAAGGGGACGGGAGCGGCTTGCGCCTGAGTGCCCGCGGAGCCCTTAAGTTGTGTGTAGGCGGCGTTCTCGGCGTAGGCTAAACCGCCTGCCATCAGTATGGGGCCCAGCGCAAGAAGGGAAACAAGTTTTCGATTATCCATATTAATACTGTATCTGATAAGAGGCCTTGCCGAAAGGGCCGTTCTTCCTTGTTTTTATGGGTCAAAGGACCTAGCCCGGCATAACCAGTCAGGTGAAATAGAAACCGCCGCCGCTCCCTGTGGGAACGGCGGCGGTATTTTGCCGCGGCTGGTTTCTGCTTCTCTCCTCGTAAGGCGGGACCAGGATGGTCTGCGGCGGCGGCCGGTCGCGCATCGAGTAGATGTGGTAGTCGGCGAAGGACGCGTTCTTCATGCGGCCGTCTCGGGTGATTAAGGTCTGCGGTATTGAACCGGCCAGAAAAATGCACTAGAATCTGGGCATATGGGGAAAACAAAGGGTGCCGTTCAGTTCTCACAGCTGGTTGACATGTATAGCCCGGCCGCGGTGCTGGAAGAAGTAAAAAATATTTACATACATTCGTACCCGGTCGAAGACTTCGAAACAGTCAGGAAGGTCTTCGCCGACTTCATCCGCCTGTACGACGGCAAGTATCCCGGCTTCCACGCCTGCAACACCCATTACCACGACAAGATGCACATCACCGACGCCCTGCTGGCCATGGCGCGGCTTATAGACGGCTATAACGTAGCCCATAAGAAGATGTCCGCCCGTGCCGCCAAGCTGGGCCTGATAGCGGCCATCTTCCATGACGCCGGCTTTATCAAGAGCGTGCACGACCTGTCCGGCACAGGCGCCAAGTACACGCTTACGCACGTGGACCGCAGCATCCACTTTGTGAAGGCCTATTTCCGGAGGCACGGATTTCCCGCCAGGGACTCCAGAGCCGTGGCGAACATGATCCTCTGCACCGAACTTGCCCAGCCCGTGGAAAAGGTGCGCTTCTCCTCGCCCGAGGAGCGCCGGGCGGCCCTGATGCTGGGTACCGCGGACCTGCTGGGGCAGATGGCGTCCAGGTGCTACCTGGAGCGGCTGTTGATCCTGTACAAGGAGTTCCGGGAAGGCAACGTGAAGGGCTATTCTTCAGAGTTGGAGCTGCTGCGCAAGACCGTGGAATTCTCCAAGTTCATCGATAAGCGCCTGGTGGTTACGCTGGCCGGTGTAGAGCGTTACGCCCGCGCACACTTCACCTCGAGATACCGGGTCAATAAGGATTTCTACCGGGACTCTATGGACAAGCAGCTGGACTACCTGCAAAACACCGTCCTGAAACATCCTGGCCAGTACCGTGCCTACCTGAAGCGCGCGAGATAAAAGGGGAATAGGGGGCGCGCTTACGGGGCCTTGACCTCGGTAAGGTAGACGAATTCCACCTCGCGGGTCACTTCCTCGCCGGTTTCCTCGTCCAGCAGCTTGATGCGCTTCATTTCGGCGCGGTCGAACCTCACCCAAGTGCTCCTGGGCAGCAGCAGCTCTTTTTCCTGGCCGGTCTGCGTGTAGGGCATGATATCCCTGCCCGAATAGGAGTTTATTATCATGAGCCTGGCGGCGTCCGAGTTCAGGAACCATTTAGCGGTTTCCATGTCCGGGCTGGTGCTGGAATAACCCTTCAGGCGTGCTACCTGGCCGGGGGCGGTGAACTTTATCGTTCTCGCGGTTCCGCGGTAGACGAGAGCCGGCTTGGCCGGGATCTTTGAAAGGGCCAGGTCCAGGACGCGCACATAGGCCCATTCCTTCCCGGAAAGCGCCGACCCCGTCTGGTCCGTCTTCCAGAGCTTGGAGTTTATGGTATAGAACCAGGAGCTGGTGTAAAGACTGACCGCGCACTGCTCGATGCCGGTCAGGGGCGAAGGTTTGCCGCCGGGGGTGAAGTTCATGGCGCATTCTTCCGCCAGCTCGTCCTGCAGGGCCGCTTCAAGCGCGGGTACCGGCAGGGAGTAAACCTCCTGAAGGTTCATTCCTTCCAGGCCGCCGGCGCGGGAGAGGGCCGGCGCCGCCGGTATTTCCGGCTGCGGCGCGGCGGTTTCGCCGGTCTGCGCCAGCAGCTGCTCAAAGACGATCCCTGAACGCGCGGCGTATGCGGAATGCGCTGACATTAGAAGAATGGCCGCGATAAGAATACGGGCCAGGAAACCTGCTCCCGGGGCTGCCTTTTGGTGTTTATCCGCTCTGGTTTTAATGTTTTTCATATTTCTCCTATGACCGCAAGTTGAATGTGATTCTGCTGAGATCACATTTAAAAAATATCCAAACCGCCCTTTGAATACGGCGCGGCGCTTCCGCTGAACCCGGCGTAAATAATGCTGCCGTGCTTAAGGTCTTTCGTCAGTTCCGCTATCACCGAGGGGGAGACCCCCAGGCAGCCCCAGGAGGGCCCCGCGTACGTTTCCGTTACCGGCTTATAGGCGTGAAGCACTACGGCCCTCGAGCGGGCCCTGTGGTTGGTGGCGGACAGGCCGTCCAGACGCATGGAGAGACCGAAGGCCCCGTAATAAACTTCGCCGGTCCTGTAGAAGCCCAGCGAGGACTGTTTAGACCTGGGAGCGTCGCTGAACAGGGTGGCGAAGCCGGTATTGCCGGGATCGGAGCCGGCCCCGTGGGAAACCAGCAGCGCTCTGACCTCCCCGGTCCGCATGTCGATGATGAAGAAGCGCCGCTTGCCGGCGAACTGGCTGAAATCCACCACCGAGAGGAAATACGGATTGTGTATCTTTTTCAAGTTGGCGTCGTAATAGGCCAGGGCTGTCGCCAGCAGGTCGGCCGGCACCTGGCCCTTCGGGTCGAGGTGGGCGTACTTCCGGGCAAGGTCCGTCTGCCGTGCGGGAACGGGGTCGCTGAAAACCGGGACCGCTATGGCCCCGGCTTCCTGGGCGCTTGTGATCCCGAATAACTCCAGCACCGACTTGTCCTGGGCTTTGGCCTGGGGGGCGCTCAGCATCAGCAGGGTCAGGGCGAACAAGGTGGTTTTCATAAGGTTACCTCTCCCGGTTTTCTCTGCGCCGCATTCTCGGCGCGGCGGTCCATGTTTAAAGTATATCTCCCTCCGCGGCCTTGCGCCGGTAGCGAAGGCCCCATGCGCCCCCGCTCTTCTGGTTCAGGAAGCGGGGTTGAATAAAACCTGTATTTATTTAACAAGCGGTTAAACAGGCTGCTGTCTCCGTAGCCCATAATATAACCGCCCGGGCTCCGGAGTTGCTGTTCACCTCGCCGCGAACCACTGGGCGAACTCGTCCCAGTGGCCGTTCCCGGCCCAGGCAAGGCGTTTATAGCTTTCTTCCATGGCGCCTACCGGCAGATATACGGCCATGCCGCCGGCCTTCTTGAAGTTGGAGCCGGTCGCGCCTATATCCAGCAGGACATTGTCGTAGAAATAATCCACGGCCTCGGCGGTTTTCGCCTTGAGCGCCGCGGAAGCCGTTTTGTTCTGGACCAGCCCCATGAAGTTCAGCAGGTCCACCGAGTCGGAGCCGTCAAAAGCCAGCACCTCTGAGGAAGCTTCCGACACGAGCGTCCGGCTCTCCTGCATAGCCAGGGCGCTCCACTGGTCCAGCAGCTCCCGGAACCTTTCCAGGTTCTGCGTGCGCAGGGCTGACATCGTCACCTGCCCGTGGGCTGTCTGGTAATGCGCTATATACCCCTGCACGGCCGCGGCGGCCAGCGCCTCGGGGGTCAGGGCGGCGCTGTCGGCGTGCAGCCGGCCGAGAAATTCCCGGTAGTTCCAGCCAGCTTCCGGCTCGCTCTCCTCGGAGCCCACTACTATACTCGCCGCGTCCCTGAGCTCGTAGACCACTTCGGCCATCTGCATCAGGCAGGCGTCGGAGGCGTAGACGTCTACGCCGCCCATGCCGCGTACGGCTTCGGCCAGCTCGACGGGGTTGATCATGCGGCCGGTTTCGTCGTCGTAGGAGATGCCCTTCGCGGCGGCTCTTTCCGGACCAGACCACTCCATTTTCCAGCCGCTGCCGTGGTTCCAGACTATAAGCATGTAGTTCTTTGCCGGATAATTGGCCTTGGCCCAGCGCCCGAAGTCGGCCAGGCTGCGCCAGTCCCCCATGTCCACCAGGCCCAGGTTCTGCAGCAGCTCGGAAGAGATCTCCGGGTTGTCGCCGTCTTTCGCTAGCAGGTAGCGGCGTACGCCGGTCCATTGCACCGCGGAGGGGGAGCGGCCGGCCTCTATCAGTATATTCATGTTGGCCGCGGGGCCCAGCTCTTCCATCTCGTTGATATCCGCGAGGGCCTGGTCCGTGAGGTCGTTCTTGCCGTTCATGAAGACCATGATGGTCCAGTCTGCTTCGGGCGTGACGGCCTTGCCGGGGATAGCCGGGGCAGGGGAGGAAAGTTCGGCTGAACCGGCCTGCCTTAATATTTCAGCCACGGAAGGCAGGGCGCCGAAATCCAGCGCGGCCGCCGGAGAGATCCATGAAGCCGCGGTCAGCAGCAGGGCCGTTATTGTGAAGTAAGTCGCGTATTTATTCATCATAGCCTCCATTAGCTCTATTTGACTTAGCGTATAGTCTGATTTATCCAGTCGGCGACGGCGGTCACGTCCGTAAAGATCCCGTAGCGCTCAGGCTGGTCGCCGCAGCCGGCGGAGCGGCTGGTTACTCCCACCAGCACCATGCCGGAAGCGGTGTTCTTTACCAGTGGGCCGCCGCTGTCTCCATTGCAGATGCTGGTCCCGGGCTCTTTAGTTCCGGCGCACATCTCGCTGGGGCCGAGCGGACCGTAGATCCTGGAGCAGACGGAATTCTGGACGAAGGGAAGGTGCGCCATTTTAAGCCGCGTTGAGATATCCCCGCCGGAGGAGGTGCGGCCCCAGCCCGCGGTGATAAAAGTTACCGGGGAGCTGACTTTTTTTATGTTGAGGGAGACAGGCTGGTAACTGGATTCCCCGTCTATACGTAGCAGGGCCACGTCGTATACATTGCGGGCGCGCTTGGGATGTATGATCACCTTCGTCACCCCGAATTTCTCCACGCCGGACATGTCGTGCAGGGAATTAAGCCCTATCTTGACAACGTCGGCCCGGTACTTCTCCACGCAATGCGCCGCGGTCAGGACCCAGTTCTTTGCTATAAGGCTGCCGCCGCAGAAATGCTGGTTGCGGCCGGCCTGAAGGGAAACGATGAAGCTTAACTTGCCCTGGGGGGCAAACCCGCCGCCGACTATGCGCGAAGGGCCTTCCTCCGTGAGTTCTTCGAAGGCCGGGGGTACGGCGGGCGCTTCGGGGAGGTCCAGGCCGCTGAATAAGGAAGTGTTGCCGTCCGTGCGGGTGTCGAACGAGATGCCGGAGGCCCTTGCCAGGCCGGTTGCGGCCAGGATGAGCGCCGCCGCCAGGAATGCCCTGGCGCCCGCTGAGATGCCGCCGTGTCCGCGAACTTCAGTAGTAGTTTTCATAATAGAGTCCTCCTGTCGTCGTCTCGTTGTGCTGTGTCTATAGTTTAGCCGCCGGCGGGGGGAAAGGGTTGGGCCGCAGTACCCGCGGCCGCCGCGCATTTCGGTTCAGGAGCGCCGGCTATGGAAATACGGAGCGCATTTAGCCTGTGGCTAAATAGAAGATGCCGGAGAGGGACTTCTCTCCCGGGACCTGGCCGCACCAGGCCTCTATCTTCTCCAGGAGGGGGCCGAACCTTAAGGGTTTGTTTTCTATTCCTCGCAGATTCTTGTTGGCGTAGAGGATTCTTTTATAGGAACTCAGATCGCCCCCTGAAACAATGCAGACGGGGATGTCCCTTGTCGCGGCGTTTTCATACAGCGCTTCCAGCACCAAGTCTCCTGAAAGGCCCGGCATTACCATGTCCAGAAGTATGAAGTCCGGTCTTAAGCGGGCAGCCATTTCGAGCCCGTCCTTACCGTTAAACGCTGCTTCTACTGTATGTCCCGCCGCGATATTGAAGAAACGCGCGCAGAGTTTTTGATAACCCTCGTCGTCGTCTATTGAAAGGATAGTCAGGGCGCGTTTCTTCATAATTTATACCGCTCGTTCATCCACATTATTAACTCGTCCCATCCGCCCTCTGTCGGCCAGGCCGGAAAGCTCTTGTACCGCAGTCGGCCCACTGTGCCTATTAATTTAAGAAGGCCTTTGCCAGTCTGTCGGGTGAAACCACCTTGTAGCCGTTGTCGGCCAGCCATTTCACCAGCCGCTTCGCCGCGGTGCGGCTCTGCGGATGTATATCGTGCAGCAGCACTATTCCTTTGCCGCGCTTCTGTATCATGGAAACGGTGTTCTTGAACAGCGCGTCGGGATCCTTCGTGGACCAATCCATGGAGTCTATGGTCCAGCCTACCGGGATCAGGCCGAGCTCCGAAGTTATGGACTTCAATACATCCGGGGAGATTATGCCGTAAGGAGGCCGGAAAAACCTGGGCGCCTTGCCGGCGGCGCCGGTTATCGATTCCTTCACGCCGCGGAGCTGCCGCAGCGTTTCGGCCCCGGAAAGAGCGGTGAACGGCTTGCCTGACTCAGTGGCGTGCCAGTAACCGTGCACGCCGTTCTCGTGCCCGGCGGCGGCGCTGTTCTTTATCAGCGCCTTGCCGGAAGCGCCCAGCTTGGAGCCCAGCACGAAGAAGAGCGAGGGGGCATTGCCGGCTTTCATGGCCGCCGCTACTTCTTCTGTCAGCTGGCCGGGGCCGTCGTCGAAAGTCAGTATTACTTCGCCTTTGTTCAGGAAACCGTCGTACTGCACCAGGAACGGCGTATTGTTCTTTACGTAGTTCACCTGGCAGTAACCGGCCTTTATCGCGACCCCGCGGGTTCCCGGCCCTTTGTCCGGCAGGCCGCCGTAAAGGCCCAGGACGTCGCCGATCTCGTCTTTGACCTCCCACGCTACCGGCGCGGCCTTGTTCCGCCCGGAAAGCCGGTCCAGTTCGTCCCGGGACGGAGGGGCGCCGAGCTCCGCCTCCAGGGCTTCCAGCCTGAGGCGCAGGTATCTGCCCGCCGCCGCGGCTTCCAGGTACTCCGGGCTCTCCTGCGGCGACAGGTAGGCGGTCTGGGAATAGTGCTCCAGGGCGCCGTAATACTTGTAGTATTCGGCCAGCGGGTCCCGGTTGTCCCGGGCAGGCACAGGTGCCGCCGGGACTTGATAGGGGGCCTGCTCCGCCGCGGCAGCGAAGGAATCCGCCGCCGAGCTTTTAAGGCTTTCCAGGCTTCCGGCGCTGGCGCTGCCTGCCGCCAGCATAAGCGCCGCGATCATATGGAATGTTCTTTTCATTGTCAGCTCCTCCTTGTGCGGCCGGTCTGCGCATTGCGGCCGGTCCGTGTTGATAGTTTACTTTCCGGCGGCGGGTTCGGCATGAGCCGCGGGGACCAGGGGCGCGGCGTTTTTTGGTTCAGGAACGGGCGTTGAATGAACCGCGCCGGTGTTTAGCCGAAGGCTAAGCGCTGTTTTGGCGGACTGCCGGGATTTGTTCGCGCGGGGCTTCGGAAGTTCCCTGCCTGAAACTGCGGCAGCGCGCGGGTTTAACTTCTGGCTAAGCCTTTTTCTTTTTTGATATGCTTATGCCAATGACGAATACAAAGATCTTCGCGGCGGCCCTTTCCAGGATACGCAAGGACAGGGGGTTCCCGAGCGCGTATAAGTTTTTTAAAGCCGTCGGAGGCAGCAAGGCGCTCGGCATGGCTTTCGTGAGCTACTGGGATATAGAGCGCGGCAAGAAGCTGCCTAAAAGCCGGCGGCTCAACGATATCATAGAGGCGCTGGGGCTCAAACTCAGCTCGAGCGAGGGAAAAGCCCTGGTGAAAGCTTATTTCACGGAGCTGTCCGGTTCCGAGGAGCTTGTCCGCGTCATTACCGAGCCTGAGGCGGGCCCTGCCGGGGATACGGGGCAGCTGGCCGCTCAGCAGGCTTTGGCGCAGCTCGCCGTCACGCTTACGCTGGAACAGGCCCGGGTGATGGTGCGCGACAAGGTTACCTGTTTCTGCTTCAACGGCATCTCAGAGACCGAAGGCGGCCTTACTCCCGGGGAACTTTCCGACGGCTTCGGCTTCAAGCCGGCCGAGGTGCGCAAGGCGCTCAAGGCGCTGGCGGACTGCGGGCTGGTGGAAGCCTCCGGGGAAAAAGTCCGCAGCCGGAACGCCGGCAGGATAGTGCAGCTGATGCCCATGACCCCGGAGACCAAGCCGCTGCGCATGGCCCTGCGCGGTTATTATAATGAGTTCGTGGCGCAGGGCAGGAGCCTGGCCGGCAGGCGCTGCATGGTTCGGATGAACAAGGCCGCGCTGGAGCAGTATACCGACCATCTCCGCAAGGCCGTGGAGCTGGCGGAAGCTTACGGAAATCCGCGTGAAACGGCCGAGAACTCGGAGGTCTACTTCATCGAGGGGCGGGTCTTTCACTTCTTCCCTAAGTAGCGCCCCGCTTCCGGGAAAGCCCGGCGCGCCGGCTATTAATATCACGAGGTATCGCCGCAATGATGAAATCAAAACTTTTCGGCTCTGTACTGGCTAAGATCCGCAGGGAGCGGGGCTTTACCAGCGCGCATAGTTTCTACAAGGGGGTCGGAGGCCCAAAGGGGCTGGCGATGGCCTTTGTGAGCTATTGGGACATGGAGCGCGGTAAAAAACTGCCCAAGAGCAGCCGCCTTAAGGTGATACTGAGCGCCCTGGGGCTCAAGCCGCATTCCCCGGAGGCGAAAGAGCTGGTGACGGCCTATTTCACCGCACTTTCCGGCTCGGACGAGCTGCTGCGTATAGTGGCCGAGCCGGCCGCAGCGGCCGCCCCGGCAATGGACATGGCTCAAATGGCGGCGCGCAGGACTATCGCTCAACTGGGGGTGACCCTCACCATAGCCCAATGGAAAGTCCTCGCCGGAGATATGGCGGTACATCTCTGCCAGTCCTGCCTGGAGAATACCGGGGGCTGGCTGACCGTGGAGGAGCTTTCCGCCGGACTTTCCCTGCGCCCCGAGCAGGTGAGGCGGGCTTTGAAGGCTCTTGCCCGTTGCCGGCTCATAGAACTTGCCGGGGGCAGGGCCCGTTGCGGCTATGCGGGCAAGATCGTGCAGCCGCTGCCGCCGGCCCCTGGCACGCTTCCGCTCCGCGCGGCTTTGCGTGCGCACTGGGGGAACTGGCACGCAAAGTCCGAGCCTCTGGAGGGGGGGCGGCGCGTGGTCCGGCTGGGCAAGGCCGCTTTGTCCCAGTACCTGCGCATTCTGCGCAACGCCGTCGAGGCCGCCTCCGTGTACGGCAACGCCGCCGAAGACAGGAAAGATTCCGCGGTTTATGTGGTGGACGCGGGCATCGCCAGGCTTTTCCCCGGAGAATAATAGACCCCTGAAATGACGCCGCCGCTTCCAAAAGGGAGCGGCGGCGGTTTTTATTGCGGCTGTGGGTTACTTCTTCTCTACCGCCTTGATGGCTTTCAGCACCTTCTCGGGCGTGAGGGGGAACTCGCGCACCCTCGCGCCGGTGGCGTTGTAGAGGGCGTTGGCGAACACTGGCGCCGCCCCGTTGATGGAGACCTCCGACACGCTCTTGGCGCCGAAGGGCCCGGTTTCCTCGTAGGAGGGCACCAGTATGATCTTGAGCGGCGGCCGGTCGCGCATCGAGTAGATGTGGTAGTCGGCGAACGACGCGTTCTGCATCTTTCCGTCCTTGTCGAAGAGGTATTCTTCGGTCAGGGCGTAGCTGATGCCGTTCAGGGTGCCGCCCTCGGTCTGGCCCTCGGCCAGCTGCGGGTTCACGGCGGTGCCGCAGTCTATGGTCGAGACATAGTTGAGCACCTTGATGAAGCCGGTCCAGGTGTCCACCTCTATCTCCGCGTAGTGCGCGGCGAAAGGCGGCGGGGATTTCTTGGTGATATGAGAGGCGGTGCCGATGATCTGGTACTGGTTCTTCTGGTAGAGCGAGTACTTGGCTATGTCGCCGTAGGTCACCTTCTGTTTTTCGTCTTTTTTGCTCAGGACGGCCGAGTTCTCGCAGAAGACCTCTTCCACGGGCAGCCCCAGCATCTCGGCGCCGGTGTTGAGGATCTGCCGCTTGGCGTCGGCCGCGGCCTTGCGCACCGCCTCTCCGGAGAGGTAGGTGGTGGACGAGGCGTAGGCGCCCACGTCGAAAGGCGTCAGGTCGGTGTCCGACGAGTAGACTATCATCTTGTCGGTGGCGGTCTCCAGCTCTTCGGCCGCTATCTGGGCCAGCACGGTGTCCGAGCCGGTGCCCAGGTCGGTGGCGCCGACCAGCAGGTTGAACGAGCCGTCGTCGTTGATCTTGATGGAGGCGGCGCCCATGTCTATGTCCGGTATCGACGAGCCCTGCATCAGGCAGGCCATGCCTATGCCGCGGCGGTAGCGGCCGGTCTTGCCCCGCCAGTCCTTGCGGTCCTGCCACCTTATGGCCTCTGCGCCCTGGACTATGCACTCGGCCAGCGCGTTGGAGCCCACCGTCATGGGCGTGCCCTCGCGGCCCTCGCCCAGCGCCGCGAAGATGGGGGAACCCTCGCCTTCGCGGATGTGGTTCATCTGGCGGAACTTCATGGGGTCCATGCCTATGGCTTCGGCCATCTGGTCCATCAGGGACTCCATGGCGAAGAAGGCCTGCGTGGCGCCGAAGCCGCGGTAGGCGCCGCAGACTGGCAGGTTGGTGTAGCAGGACTTGCCGTCGAACTTGATGTTCTCGCAGTGGTAGAGCGGCAGCACCTTGGAGCCCGCGCACGAGACCACGGTGAGGCCGTGGCCGCCGTAGGCGCCGGTATTGTTGATGGCTTCCATGTTGATGGCGGTGATGGTGCCGTCCTTCTTGACGCCCGCCTGCAGGCGGATGCGGAACGGGTGGCGGGTGCGGCCGGTGCGGAAGGTCTCTTCGCGGTTGAACTGCCACAGGCAGGCGCGGCCGGTGCGCAGGGCGAACATAGCCGTCACGTCGTCGAGCAGGATCTCCTGCTTGCAGCCGAAGCCGCCGCCTATGCGGGGCTTGATGACGCGGATCTTCTGCACGGGCACGTCGAGAGTCTTTGCTACGATGCGGCGGCAGTGGAAAGGCACCTGCGTGGAGGTGGTTATCTCGATGCGGCCGGACGGGGCTATGCGCGCCATGGAGGTATAGGGCTCGATGGGGCAATGCTGGGCGTAGGGGGTCTCGTAGGTCTGGTCGAACTTGAAGTCAGCTTCTTTCAGCCCGTTCTCGAAGCTGCCGGCTTCGCAGGCCACGTGGGCGACGAGGTTCTTCTTGGGCTCGTAGGGGATCGGGATCGGCACGTGGGCTTCGGCCTCGTCGTGGATGACCGGCGCGCCGGGGGCGAAAGCCTCGTCTATGGTGAAGACGGGTTTCAGCAGTTCGTATTCCACCTTGATGACCTCGAGGGCGGCCAGGGCCTGCTCTTCGGTCTCGGCCGCCACGGCGGCCACGCGGTCGCCTACGAAGCGGACCTTTTTATCGAACATGAAGGTGTCGTAGGGGGACGGCTCGGGGAAACCCTGGCCGGCGGTGCAGTGCGCTATGCGCGGCACATTGCCGTACCAGAGCACGGCTTTTACGCCGGGCATCTTCTCCGCCTTGCTGACATCCAGCTTCTTGATGCGGGCATGGGCGTGCGGGCTCCACAGCATCTTGATGATGAGCGCGTCGTTAGGCACGAAGTCGGCCACGTAGGAGTCCTTGCCGAGGGCCAGCTGCAGCGCGTCTATCTTGGTGACGGAATGGTTGACCTGCTTGAAATTCTTAGCTTTTTCGTGCCTGTTCATTTCTTGGACCCCTTCGAGGAGGATTTTTTGCCGGCGCGCTTCGCCGGGGCGGAGGCCTGGCGGTCCAGCGTCTTGCGCAGGGCCACCCAGATCTTCTCGTAGCCGGTGCAGCGGCAGAGGTTGCCGTCCATGTATTCCTTCACGATCTCGTCCTCGAAGACCTCTTCGGTCTCCATCAGGGCGGTGGCGCTCATCACCATGCCGGGGATGCAGTAGCCGCATTGCACGGCGCCGGCGGCCACCAGTTCCTTCTGGAACTCGCCGGGCTTGTCGAAGGTGCCGACGCTTTCGATGGTGCGCACCGTCCGGCCCTCGGCCTGCATGGCGTAGAGCAGGCAGGCGTAGGTGGCCCGGCCGTCAACCAGCACGGTGCAGGCGCCGCAGGTGCCCTGGCCGCAGCCGTACTTGGTACCGCGGTAGCCTTCGCGGCGCAGCAGGGTGAGCAGCTTCTCGTCGGGCCTGGTGCCGAAGGTCTTCTTCTCGCCGTTGAGGGTAAAGTTCACAGTGTGCGTAGTCTTGGTCATTATTCAGCCCTCCCGCGGGCAAATTCAGCGGCCCTTTCCAGGGCGTCCACTATGGAAACTTCGGCGAGCTCGCGGATATAATCCGCGCTCATGCCTTCGCCGCCTACCCATTTAGCGGCGGTGCCGGCGGCCGCGGCGGCTTCTTTAAAGACCGCGGTCACGGCTTCTTTGCCGACGAGGGCTGCCTCGACGGGCTTGAGGCGCTGGGGAAAGGGGATGGCGCTGCCGGCGGCCACGCGCGCGGACTTTATGACGCCGTCTTTCAACTCCAGCAGGGCGGCGATGGTAGCCAGCGAGAAGGCGGCAGCGTTGCGCGTAACTTTTACGGAGCCGAAGCCGTGATGCGCCTTGAGCACCGGTATCTTAACGGCGGTGAGCAGGTCGCCGCCGCGGAAGAGCCGCGCGGGCTGGGACGAGAAGTATTCGTCGGCCGGAATTTCTTTTTCCTTGCCCGAGTAGACAACCATGCGCGCGTCCATGGCCAGCAGCACCACGGGCAGGTCGGCCCAGGGGAAGACGCGGGCTATGTTGCCGCCGATGGTGGAGACGTTGCGGATCTGGTGGGTGGAGATGCGCCGGCAGATCTCGTGCATGGCCCAGCGGGGGCCGCGGTAGCGCTGTATGTCGGAGAGGGGGGTGGCGGCGCCTATGACGAAAAAATTGCCTTTCTGTTTGATGTAGGAAAGGCCCAGGCCGGTGATGTCCACGGCGGTGACCGGGGTCTTGCCCTGCATGAAGTGGAGCGCGGTGCCTCCGGCGAGGACCATGCCCTTGGGGCCCAGTTCGCGCAGGGTCCTGCGCGCCGCGGCCAGTGTGTCGGGTCTGGTGAATTCGGATAGTTTCATAGGGTTCCTGTAAGTCGCGAATAATTTGAATTAAATATAGCAGTTTTAACTTATGCGATAAAGTGCCTTGAAAGCGCCGGGGCGGGGCGGCGTCTTTTTTGTATCATATCCTCAGGCATATGGGAATAATACTTTACGGTTTTCTGGGTTCTCTGGCCGCCGGCCTGGCTACTTCGCTGGGCGGGCTGCCGGTCTTCTTCATCAAAAAGATCAACCACAAGGCCTATTCGGCCATGCTCGGCGTTTCCGGCGGCATCATGCTGGCGGCCACCATCTTCAGCCTGCTGCTGCCCGGCATAGAGAAGGGCGGGGTTTATACGGCCGCCGCCGGGCTGCTAGCCGGCGTGCTGTTCATCGAGCTGATAGCGCGCTTTGTGCCGCACGAGCATTTCTTCAAGGGGCACGAAGGCCCTTCCTCGACGCTGAAGCGGGTCTCGCTCTTCATCCTGGCCATCACCATCCACAATTTCCCCGAAGGGATGAGCGTAGGCGTGGGCTTCGGCATGGGAGACCCGGCCAAGGCGCTGGCCCTGGCCATCGGCATAGGCATACAGAATATCCCAGAGGGCGCCGCCGTGGCGCTGCCCATGCTTTCGCTGGGCTACGCGCCGCGCACGGCTTTTTCTGTGGCTTTCCTTTCAGGGCTGGTTGAGCCGGTAGGCGGCCTGATCGGCGCCAGCGCCGTGGCGCTCTTCTCCGGGATCCTGCCTTTCGCGCTGTCTTTCTCGGCGGGCTGCATGCTCTACGTGATCAGCGGCGAGATGATCCCGGAGTCCCACGAGAAAGGTTACGGCAAACTGGCCACCTGGTACCTGGTGGGCGGCTTCATCGTCATGATGCTGCTGGATAATCTGCTGGGTTAGGCGGACATTGAATCAATGCGGACCCCCGGGCCCGGGGCGGGAACCTTGTCATGAAAGCCGATAAGAAGAATGATCGTTCTGTAAGGCGCGGCGGGGTAAACCCCGGGAAAACTCTGCCGGGGATGAAGGAGCCTGTCTGCGAGTCGGGTATCCCGCTCCTGGGCGCGGTCCCTTGGGGGACACACTTCTGCCAGTTCTACGGGGCCAAGCAGGACCTCCTGGATATCCTGGTCCCTTATTTTGCGGCCGGGCTGAAGAACAATGAATTCTGCATGTGGATTACCTCCGATCCTCTGCAGCCGATGGAAGCCGAGCGTGCGCTGTCCAGGGCCGTGCCCGGCCTGGCGGAATGCAAGCGCCGGGGCCAGATAGAGATACTCCGCCATGACCAGTGGTACACCAGGTCCGGGCGTTTCAATGCGCCGCAGGTGCTCAAAGGCTGGCTGAACAAGGAGGCCTGGGCTCTGGCGAACGGCTACTGCGGTCTCCGCGCGGCCGGCAGCATCTCCTGGCTGAAAGACCGGGACCGGCGGGCCTTCCTGGACTACGAGCGCATGGTGGACATCGCGATCGGCGAACACCGGATGTTGGCGATTTGTTCGTACTCGCTTGAGAAATGCCCGCTGCCAGACATCATCGAGGTTCTTGATACGCATGAATTCGCCCTTGTCAGGAGCCGCGGCGCGTGGCGCAAGGTCGCGGGCGGACGCAGGCGGGCGGAGGCGGCGCTGCGCGAGAGCGAGGCCAGATATCGCGCGCTTTTTGAAGCCAGCGCCGACGGGATACTGATCGCCGACCTTGAAACCAGGATGTTCAGGTACGCGAATCCCTCCATCTGCCGGATGCTCGGGTACAGCGGCGAGGAGATACTGACGCTCGGAGTGCGGGACATACATCCCAAGGCCGATCTGCCGTCCGTTATAGCCATGTTCGAAGCCCAGGCCCGTGGAGAGATCGCTGTCGCATCCGTTCCCTGCCTCAGGAAGGACGGGGGGATCTTCTACGCCGATATCAATACGGCTAAAGCCCGCATCGACGGCCGGGAATGCAATATAGGCATATTCCGCGACATAACCGAGCGGCTGAAAGCGGAGGATGCGCTCAAAAGAACTTGCGCGGACCTGGAAGTGGAGAGAAAACTCCTTCAGGACAAGAATATCGCTTTCCGGGAAGCCATGAACGCCGTAGAGGCTGAAAAGAACAAGATGAAGGACGAGATCATCGTGAACGTGAATAAGATAATCCTGCCGATCTTGAAGCGGGTCAGGCTGAAGGGCGGGGCTACGCGCGGTCATCTCGACTTGCTGGAAAAGAGCCTTGGGACATTGATCTCCTCGTTCGGCCGCAGGCTGACCGAAAGGGATATCAAGCTTACGCCTAAAGAGATAGAGATCTCCAATATGGTCAAGTCGGGGCTGACTACAAAGGAAATATCCGGCCTTATGAACGCTTCTCCGCAGACGATAGCTAAACACCGCAATAATATCCGCAAGAAACTCGGCCTCGCCAACAAGGGCGTCAACCTAGTCTCCTTCCTGCAAAGTCTTTGAACCGCCCTGATCGCTAGTGGGTATTTATTGTACCCATTCCCTACCTGTTTTTACCCTATAGTCAATCCCGCCCAAAAGCATGTATATTCGTTTCAGGGGGGAAAGCCTTTAACGGGTTTCCTTATGATTTTAGCAGCTGGCCTGGCACAGGCCAGCCTGGTATAACGGTTCGCTGCCGTCGCCGCGGCGCTGAACCGGTTCAGGGAGGAACACATGCCTTCGTCAGGCTCATTAGCCGATAAGAACATACAGCCGGATGCCGACTCGAAAGCCTTGCCTGAAGGTTACGGGACTACAATGGCGGCCTTATTGCCCAGGGACCCCAACTGGATGTTCACATACTGGGAAGTAACGCCCGCTTCAAAAGCCCGCCTCGCCCGCGAGCATGGTGCGGACATCTTCGAGAAAGGCCGCCAGGTCCTGCGCGTTTACGATATGGCGCATACGGACGGGCAGGCCGGCAAGCATTTCGACATTCCCGTAATGCTGGATGCCAATAACTGGTACGTACACGTGCAGGCCGGCGGCGGCTCTTACAGCTGTGAGCTCGGCCTGGCGCTGCCGGACGGCAATTTTATAGGCATAGTAAAGACGAATCCCGTCACCCTGCCGCCCGGGAGGGTATCGGACATGATGGACGGGAAGTGGCTGGCCGTCTCCGAGGATCTTGAGAAACTGCTGCAGCTTTCCGGCGTTGAGTATATCGGCAAAGGCTCGGGCGAAGTCGCCAAGTCGCTGGCGCAGCGCTGGGAAATGCTGCGGGCCGTGTTCTCGCGGGGCGCTTCGTGGGGCGTCAGTTCGCTGGCTTCACAGGCCCGGCAGAGGCCGGAGGAAAAGAAGTTCTGGCTGGCCGCCGACTGCGAACTGATACTTTACGGGGCCACCGAACCGGACGCCTTTATGACCGTCTCCGGGCGCAAGTTGCAGTTGACCCCGGACGGGACCTTCTCCATGCGTTTCGCCCTGCCGGACGGCGCGGTTGACCTGCCGATCAAAGCGATGTCGAAAGACGGGCGGGATACCCGCCAGATAAAGATCGGCGTTCGCAGGAATACCGCCCGGCCGGAGCCAGAAAACTTTTAATGATATGAAGTGCTTAATATTCCGGAATAAGTCGGCGGTGATAGAAGATATCACCAACAGGCTGGGCCGGGGCCGGGCGGACGGCGAAAAAGCAAGGCTGGCCAGGAAACTGGGGCAGGAGGCCGACTCGCTGCTGACTTGCGCCGATTATAACAGGAACAGCCAGGACTGTAAAAACTGCCGCGCTATAGCGGCTCGGCGCAAAAGGCTGATGTGGTGCCTGTTAAAGAACATAAAACCAGGCCGGATAATAATAACTGGAACTAAAAGGAGACCGCAGGAACATGGGAATAAGCAAACTGATACGATCAATTGGCAGAAAGAAAACCGCGGCGCGTGAAGCAGCGGAGGCAGTAAAGACCGGCTGGGGCTGCGCCGTGCTGGATCACCCCCGGGAGGGGGAGATAATTACTGCGCAGTACTACACATTCCGTGTGGGGGCGACCGGGGATATTGCGCGGGTAGAGATCTCGATCAATGCCGGCCCCTGGCAGCCCTGCCGGAATTCGGTAGGCTACTGGTGGTATGACTGGGCAGGCTATGCGGAAGGGCGATACCAGGCCGCGGTCAGGGCGCAGGCTAAAGATGGCCAGGTGTTTACCTCCGAACCGTGCAAATTTCAAGTAACTTCGGGGAGAGACGGGAAACAATCAAAACGCCTGAAGTGAAGCCATAGCGGTAACGGCGGATCCCCGATTGGCGCGAGCCGGGTTTTGCGGCAGCTTGGGTGCTGGCCTCGTCAAGCCGGCAGGTTCACGTCAGGGCCTTGGTTACCGCGGCCATAAAAGCTTCCAGTTTAAAAGGCTTTTCCAAATACACTTCCGGGCGCTGCTCCGGGGGGAGTTCCTCGACCGAGCCTGTCACAAGCAGGCTTTTGGCTCCGTCGCGTTTTTTCTCGAACATCTTTATCAATTCGGTCCCCAGGCCGTCCTCGAGCATCAGGTCCGTTATGAGCAGGTCATAATCGTTCGAATTTATCAGGTTTGTGGCCTCGGCAAAACTGGAAGCCAGTGAAATCGTGTAATCCGTGCTGGAAAATATGCGCGTATAAAGGTTGAGCATGGCCTTATCGTCGTCGGCCACAAGTATACTTTTAAGCATCTTCCCGTCCTGTTGCCCTTAGGATGCCCTCACCTGCTGCATAGCCCCCCGGCTACCTTAAGAGTGTAACATAAGTTACATACACATGGCAGAGACATACGGCCCATGCGGCCCTGGGCCCCAGAACCTATGACGCCCGTCAAATCCACGGCCGGCGCTTTACGGCAAACCTCGTGTTTTAGCCTGACCCGGCATTTCTATTTGCCCCGAGCGGGCATTTAAGAAATATTTAAATTATTCAAGGAGGCCTTGACATGTGGATTATTTGTGTTAAAATCTAACATACCTAACAAAGCTAACACTTCTAGTGGTGCCTGGGGGGCGAGAATGAAAAAGTTCCTAACAACGTCAGAGGCGGCTGAGATTTGCGGCGTAGCTCACACTACAGTGATACGCTGGATCACTGATGGTAAACTTAAAGCGCATGAAACGCCGGGAGGGCACCGGCGTATAGACCGGGAGGAACTTCTGGACTTCCTTCACCAGTTCAAGATCCCTGTGCCACAGTCGCTCGCGGACAGCCGCTATCGCATACTTGTGGTCGATGACGACCGGGAGGTACTGGCCATGCTCGGCAGGGTATTCTCGGAATACGGTGAAACCATCGAACTTCACACCACCGCGAGCGGTATGGAGGCCCTGGTCCTGCTCGGCCAAAGCCGTTACGACCTGCTTATACTGGACGTGGTAATGCCTGAGATGGACGGCATGCAGGTCTGCTCCACTATAAAGACCAACCCGGATATTTCCGGGATCAGGATCATCGTGATAACGGGGCATCAGCTTTCCGAGGAGCAGGAGGAATATCTTAAGAAAAATGCCGAAGCCGTGATGTACAAGCCGCTGCAGCCCACCCTTCTGCTGGAAAAGGTCAAAGACCTGATGGAGCGGGCGCGTTAGCCGGGAGCAAGACATGAAGACTGTTGCTACAACATGCGAAACTACCGCGGCCAGGCTTCTCCTGGAGTATCTCAAACAGGAGCAGGTCAGCTATATCTTCGGTATACCCGGAGCCCCGCTGATGCCACTGTACGAGGCGATATTCGAAACGGGCTGGATAAAACCGGTGCTCGCCAAGCACGAGCAGGGCGCGGCCTTCATGGCCGATGGCTACGCCCGCGTCAGCGGGAAACTTGGGGTCTGCTGCGCCACCACCGGTCCCGGCGCCACCAACCTCATTACCGGGGTAGCCTGCGCCCATGCCGACTCCATACCGCTGCTCGTGCTGACCGCCCAGGTCGCCACGTCCTCTTTCGGGAAAGGGGCGGTACAGGAAAGCACCTGCCACGGGGTAGACGTGGTCGGCATGTTCAAGCCTATTACCAAAAGCAGCCTGATGCTCCATTCCGCGGAGAAAATGGGGGATATTCTCCGCACTTGCCTGCGCATAGCGCTCAGCGGCAGGAAGGGGCCCGTGCACCTGAATATCCCGGCGGATTTCCTGAAGAAGAGCGTGAAGCGCCACCTGATACCGCCGGAGCGGTACCGCGTGACCGCGGGGCAGTTCGACAGGAACGCTATAAAGGAGGCATCCAAACTCCTGGTGCACGCCAAAAGACCGGCCATCCTGGCCGGCAACGGCGTGAACCTTTGCGGCGCGCAGCCGGAACTGCGGCGCCTGGCGGAACTGCTGCATGTCCCCGTGGCCACCTCTCCAAAAGCCAAGGGCGCTTTCCCCGAGAACCATCTCCTGTCGCTGGGGGTTTTCGGTTTCGGAGCCTCGGCGCAGGCCGAGAAATACCTCTTGTCCGGGGATGTCGACGTGCTGCTGGTGATAGGGAGCAGCCTGGGGGAGCCCGCCACCTGCGGCTGGGACGCGCGCCTGGAGCCTTCCGGCGCGCTGGTGCAGATAGATATAGACCCCCACGAGATAGGCAAGAACTACCCCGCGCCGCACGGCATCCTGGGGGACGCCAAGGTGGTGCTGCACGAACTGAATTACCAGATAGAGCGGGACCGCAACTGGCTGGAGCCGGCGGACGGCCTGTCCGCGCTGGAGGGGATCCGGCTGTTCAAAAAAGCGGTGCCGCGTTTCGAAAAGCCGGCAGCGATGGACTCGGAAGAGCTCCCTCTGAAACCGCAGCGGGTCATGAAAGAACTGCGCGAACTGCTGCCCGCGAACGCGCTGCTGTTCGTAGACATAGGGACCGTCATGTTCTGGGCCCTGCATTATTTCCCCGTGTACAAACCGGGGACGTTCTACGTGAATATGGGGCTGGGCTCCATGGGGCACGCCGTAGCCGCCTGCATCGGGGGAAAGCTGGCCAGGCCGGACAAACCGGTAGTGGCGCTGGTCGGCGACGCGGCTTTCGCCATGAACGGCATGGAGGTGCATACCGCGGCGGAGGCCGGGGCGCCGGTGATCTGGATAGTGCTCAACAACGGTGGGCACGGCATGGTCTACCACGGTGAAAGGCTGCAATTCGGGGGCAAATTCACCACTGGGATCTTCTCTCACCGGCTGAACGCCGCTGAAATAGGCCGCAGCCTCGGCGCGGAGTCCTTCGACGCCTCCACCCCGGAGGAGTTCAACGCCTGTCTGCGGACCGCGCTGAAGTCGGAGCGGGCCTGCGTGATAAACGTCAACGTGGACCGGGAAGAGCTCCCGCCGATGGGCCACAGGCTGCGGGCCCTCGACAAGATATTCGCAACGTGAGAACTGCCATGAAAAACAAAGACAGGAAGATCATCGGGGACCTGATAACCGGCTGCCGCAAAGCCAAGGTGCTTTTTGCGGCCGTGTCGCTGGGTGTATTCCAACTGACCCGCGGCGCGGGGGCGGCTTCCCGGAGCATAGCCGGAAAGCTCGGTTCGGACCCGCGGGCGACGGAAGTGCTGCTTAACGCCCTCGTCCCGATGGGGTTCCTGCGCAAGAGCTCAGGGGTTTATAAGAACACGCCGATATCCGACAAGTTCCTGCTGCCGGAAAAGAGCGGTTTCCTGGGCCATAACCTCCTGTACCAGAACATCCTCTGGGACGCCTGGGCGCGGCTGGAACAGGTGGTAAAGCGCGGAAGGACGGATTTCCCCCTGCGGAAACTATTGTCCGGGCATAAAGGTTTCCTGGACGGCTATATACGCGGCATGAGCGATATAGCCAAACGGCCGGCCGCCCAGATAGCGGAACTGTTCCCTTTAGACGGCGCCAAAGACATGCTCGACGTGGGCGGGGGGCCCGGCACCTATACCGAAGCCTTGCTTAACAAGGCCGAAGGCCTCAGGGGGACTATCCTGGACCTCCCGGAAACGCTAAAGCTTACGAAGAAGATCTTCAAGGACCACCCGTTGTCGGACCGGGTTCGTTTCCAGGCGGGTGACTACCACAAGGCGGATCTCGGGACCGGCGCGTACGATATGGTCCTGTTCTCCAACGTGACGCACGACGAAGGGCCGGCGGAGAACCTCTCCCTGCTGCGCAAAGCCTTCCGGGCCCTGCGGCCGGGCGGGCAGGTGATAATCCATGATTTCATGCTCAATAGGGAGATGACCGGCCCGGAGTTCTCCGCGCTGTTCTCCGTACACATGCTGGTCTACACCAACAGGGGGAGGGTCTATTCCGTGGACGAATACCGCTCCTGGCTGAAGAGGGCCGGTTTCATCCGGCTGCGTTCGCGCGGGATCTGCGCCGGGGCGGACAACCCGTCCATGGCGCTGGCGGGCAGAAGACCGTAAAGACCTATGAATGCTGCACTGAGAGCGTTGGTTTGCCTTGTTATATGCCTGGGAGGCCGCCCGGCGGCCGCCCGCGTGCTCTCCGTGGCCGACGACATAACGGACCCGCTGACGCTGGACCCTCAGAAACAATTCTCCGAGAAGAACCACACCATCTGCCAGCAGATCTTCGACGGGCTGATCCGCTTCGACCCGGACGGGAAGATAGAGCCGGCCCTGGCGGAATCCTGGGAGAGGATTGACGCGCTGCGCATGCGTTTCAAGCTGCGCCGCGGCGTGTCCTTTCACAACGGGGAACCCTTCGACTCCTCCGCGGTCAAGTTCTCCATCGGGCGCTATCTCGACCCCGCCACCGGCTTCCCCGCGCGGGCCTTCATCGATTCCATAGACAGGGTGGAAACCCCGGACCCGTACACGGCCGATGTCGTGACCAAGTACCCGGACGGGATACTGCTTAACCGGCTCGCGGGTTTTGTCCTTATAGTCCCGCCGCGCTACCTGGGGGAAAAGGGCCCCGACTATTTCGCGGCGCACCCGGTGGGCACCGGGGCTTTCGTCTTTAAGAACTGGGAGAAGGGCAGCGCGATAACCCTGGCCGCCAATGGAAAATACTGGCTCGCCGGCCATCCCAGGGTCAGCGGCCTCGTCTTCCGCTTCATACCGCAGGACAGGCAGATACAGGCGCTGCTTTCCGGTGAGGTGGACCTGATCACGAACCTGCCCGGCACGAAAACGCTTGCGGTAAAGTCCGCCCCTGGCTTTAGCGTAGTGAAGAAGGCCTCGTTCTATACGGTCCCGCCCTGCCTGAACCTGTCGTCCGCGCCTTTGAACGACGTGAACGTGCGGCGGGCGCTCAACCACGCCCTCGACAAGCACAGCCTTATCCGCTACGACCTGCTGGGGAACGGCAAGCCGATCGCGACCTTCAGCATGCCGGGAGAGGTCGGGCATAACCCGCTGCTCATCCCTTATAAATTCGACCTGCGCCGCGCCAGGAAGCTCCTGGCGGAAGCCGGCTATCCCGGCGGTTTCAGGCTCAAGGCCCTGGTAAAGGCCAACGCCGAGAGGACCGCTAAAATAATCGCCTCGAACCTGGAGAAAGCCGGGGTGAGGCTGGACATGGACCTGGTCTCCGACGCCGAGATGATAGAGAAGTTCGCCAGCGGGAAGTACCAGGTGGCCATAGGCGACGTGCCGGACCCGATGTGCCACTCGTATTTCATCCAGGCGGTGACCCTGTACTCAAAATCCCCGTACTCTCTGGGGGCCGACCAGAAATTCGACGACATGCTCGACAGCATGACTGCGCTTACTAACCCGGATTCGTCGGCAAGGGCCGCCGAAAAAATAGACTCTTACATCTACAATAACGCCTTAAGCCTTTTTACTTATCAAAAGATAGCCCTTTACGGGGTCAGGAAGGAGCTGAACTTCGCTCCGTACTTATCCAGAATGCCGTACTTTTACAGGACATACTTCAATGAGAATAAAAAAGCGCGCTAGAATTTCATACGGCTCGGTAGGTGATATCGCGCCCCGGAAATTAGGAGACTTGCGCATGAGGGCCATTGCCGGCGCGGCCGGCCTGAATATCACTTTCCTCCATGAAGAGCTTCCCCCGGACGGGGCGGCCCCTACCGTGGTGCATTCCGCAACCGCCGAGTTCGTATATATGCTCGCAGGTTCCGTTACGGGCCTGGTCTCGGGGAAAAAGATCGAATTAAAGCAGGGGGACTATCTTATGATCCCGCCGGGTGTGGCGCATAAATTCACGGCTGGAAGCGGTGGGGGGGAGGCCATTTCCGTCTTCTCTCCGCCGATGGACCCGGCGAAGCCAGATGCTAAGATCATCCCCGATGAAAACAATACCAGGAACAGGAGAAAGTCATGAACCTGCGCCTTACGCGGACCACCACGCTGTCCCGGCGGCTGCTGCTGCGGATAGTCCCGGTCTCCCTGGCGGCTATAGCGCTGCTCGGGGTGTGCGGCTTTTACGTAACGAAACACCACCTTACCGCGGAGATAGAGAAGAACCTGGCGCTGTTCAGCCGCAACGCCGCGGCCAGGGTGGACGAGTTCTTTTCGCAGAGACGCAACGACCTGGAGACGGTATCGCAAAACTCCCTGTTCGCCGATTATTACAATAATGCCGACTACGGCCTGCGCGAGGAGGCGGAGCAGTACAGGCTGGAACTCGCCAGGTATTTACTCGGCTTCTCCCGCAGGGCCGGGGTTTACCTCAGCATCGTCTACGCCGACGCGTCCGGGCGGGAGGTATGCCGCGTGGAGGGGGACAGGATAGCCGGGCCGCGCGGGGAGTACCCGCAGCGGCATGTTCTCGCCGGTGTCCGGGCCCTGAAAAAGGCGGAAACCCTGCTCTTCCCGGTCCTGAACAAACCCGGCTACGGGCCGGCCGCCGTATATTCCCGGTCGGTGTTCGACTCGTCCGGCGCCTTCAGGGGAATGATAGCCATGGAAGCGGGCCTGAAGCCCCTTCAGGAATCGCTTTCCAGGCTGGCGCTGGGCAGCAGCGGCAGGATACTCGTGACCGATCAGCTGGGCAGGCTGGTGGTCTCCGGCGGGGCCTCCACCGACGATGGCGGGCGGTACGATTTCAGTTCGAGCGTGCCGGTGGCCGGAGAGGATTTCGTGGTGATCGTCACCGCGCGTCTGAAGGATTTCCAGGCCCCGATGCTTGTGATACAGCGGTTCACGCTGCTGTTCGCCCTCCTGTTCTGCGCGGTGGCCGCGCTCTCTATCTATTTCACCATACGCGGGATAACCCGCCCGATACGGGGACTCGCGGAAGCCACCAGACGCTTCGCGGCGGGCAACCTCAAGGAAAGGGTGCCGGTGGACGGCGCCGACGAGATATCCGCCCTCTCCTCGGCCTTCAACACCATGGCGGAACAGCTGATGCGGCGCACCGGGGAAATGGAGGCGCGCATAACGGAACTGCTGTTCCTCCAGGATATGAGCGCGGAAGTGGTAGGGAATCTCAGCGAGGACAATATCAGCAGGGTCTGCCTCAGGGCCGCCGTGGCCGGGCTGGGTTTCGACAGGGGCACCATCTACCTGGTGAACAGGGAAGGCACCCACCTGGTGGGCCGCAAGGTCCATTCGCCGCACCAGAAGGATTTTACCGACGAGGATATGCGCAAGCGGACGGTGGCTCTGGACGGCGGGGACGTACTGGCCGAGGCGGTGCGCACCAGGAAACCGCTGCTCGTAACGGATCCCGGCAGCGATCCGCGCGTCAACAAGGCCTTCGTGGACGAGGTGCAGACCCGGTCCTTCTGCCTCGTGCCCATCATGACGGAACAGCGGGTGCTCGGGGTCATGGGGGTGGATAATTACTACAGCGGCGCCGGGATCACCGCGGATCACCTGTCCAAGCTCATACTGTTCTGTAATTTTACTGCGCTGGCGCTGGAGAACGCGGCGCTGGTGACGGACGTGCGGGTCTCCCGGGAGAGGTACCGCGCCGTGCTCGACAACTCCCCTGAGGCCATCCTCGGCCTGGACGCCGGGTTCCGCGTTACGGTATGGAACAAGGGCGCTAAAGAACTGTTCGGCTATTCCGAGGAGGAAATGCTGGGGAGTTCCGCCTCCCGGCTGTTCGATCCGCTGGCGTTCGAGGTCTTCTCCCGTGACCTGGCGGCCAAGGGCTCCTTCGCCGACCCCTGCGTGCCGGGGATAGGCTCGAACGGGAACAAGCTTGAACTGTACGTTATCTGCGCCGGTTCCGGGACGGGCCGCCGCGGCGGCGAAGAGTGGACGGCCGTCATCCGCGACACTTCGGAGCAGCGCAAGATGCAGGCGCAGTTGATACAGGCGGAAAAACTTTCCGCGGTCGGACAGCTTATATCCGGGGTAGCCCATGAAATGAGCAACCCGCTCTCGGTGATACTGGGTTTGTCGGAGATGTTCCACAGGTCCGGCGCCGACCCGGTGAAGGTCACTGCGGAGGAGATGACGCTGCTGTTCAGGAGTTCCCTGCGCTGCGGAGATATAGCGCGCAACCTCCTGGCTTTCGTAAGGGAAAGCCGCAAGAAGAAGCAGGCGGTTTCAATTCCGGAAGCGGTGGACGGCGCGGTAACCCTCATGGAATACAAGTTGCGCAGGACGGACAATATCGTCATCAGGAAAATATACGGCGAACACCTGCCTCCGGTCCTGACGGATCTTTCCCAGCTGGAGCAGATCCTAGTCAACCTGATACAGAACGCGCGCGACGCCATGTTCCTGCAGGAGGGAGAGAAAACGATAACCATCAACGCTTTTCGCCGCGCGGAGGCGGTCGTTATAACCGTGGCGGACAACGGCCCCGGCATCCCGGCGGCGGACCTGCCGCGCGTCTTTGAGCCCTTCTTCACCACCAAGGCCGAAGGCCAGGGGACCGGCCTGGGCCTGGCCATCTGCCGCCGCATCGCTGAAGAACATGGCGGCCGCATCTCCTGTGAAAGCGCCGACGGTATGGGAACGGTGTTCACGCTGCTGCTCCCGATCGTGAACCAGTCACCGGAAGACGAGGCGGGCAAGTCCAAGTGTCCCGCGTCCCTGCCGCCTGGAAAGTGCGTGCTGGTAGTGGACGATGAGCCGGACATGCTGCGGATGACAAGAAAGATCCTGGAGGCCGAAGGACTGCTGGTGCATACCGCTTCCTCCGCCCCGGAAGCGATAGAGAAGCTGAAGGCGGGCGGATATGACGCGGTGCTCTGTGATGTGGAAATGGGGCCGGCCAAGGGGTTCTCCGTAAGGGAGAAATTCCTTGAACTTAATTCTGAAGCCGGCTTTGTGTTCACTACCGGCAACATGCTGAACCCCGCCCTGGTCTCAAGGCTCAAGGAGTATCGCGTTCCTTTCCTGCCCAAGCCGTTCAATCAGACGGAACTTGTTTCGGCCATAAGCGAAGCCCTTTCCCGCCCAGCCTGCGGAGCCAATGACGACATAAAAGCCGCGCCCTCCGGGGGGTAGGGCGCGGCCCCGCTTCGCATTGGGGCGGCTGTCCCGCAACTCTGCCGCTTCAGGCCGGAGCTATATTGCCGCCGCCGCCCGCAGACTGACCCGCGGGTGATCTGTATCCTTAATTGGTGTTTATTTCGTGACGGGCAGGCCGGCGGCGATCCAGGCCAGGATGCCGCCCTCCAGGTGGCCGGCCCCTGCCCGGCAGGGAGGAAGATTTTTTGTATCATATGGCTTACCCTATGGCCAGGAAAGTCTCCATCCCCGTGCTCCTCGCTGCCGCCGCGCTGGCCTTCCACCTTTTCGCCGGGCTCTCTTTTATCCGTTCGGCCGCCGCCACCTACGACGAGACCGTGCACCTGGCCAGCGGCTTCTCCTACCTGCATACCGGGCGCTACGTGATGAACATCATGGACCACCCGCCGCTCTCCGAGATGCTGTCGGCCCTGCCGGTGCTGGCGCTGAAGCCGCAGGCCTTCACGGCGCATCCCTACTTCGCCAATTTCATGCCTTACCATTACGGCGACCTGTTCCTTTACCAGAACACGGTTTCCCCGGAGCGCCTGCTAAATACGGCGCGGGTCTTCACCTTCCTGCTCTGGACGGCGCTGGCCGCCTGGCTGATCTGGCTTTTCGCCTCGCGGCTGGAGTCCCGGGCGGCCGGGGCCTTCAGCCTCTGCGCTTTCGCCTTCATGCCTGTTTTCATCTCCAACGACGCCATCATCAGCACCGACGCCGCGGCGGCGTTATTCTATTTCGCCGCCTTCGCCCTGGGCTGGCTCTTTACGGCGGAGGCGCCCGCCGGGAAGAAGGGGGAGAAGGGAGGCCGCCTGCGGCTGTGGGCCGCGCTGGCCGGCGCCGCGTCCGGGCTGGCGCTGGTCTCCAAGTTCAGCATGTTCGTAGTGCCGCCGCTGGTGGCCGCCTTCTGGATAGCGGATAATTATTTCTGGCCCCGGCTTAAGTTTTCGAAACTGCTTGGCTACATTCTGCTCTACGCCGCCGCCTGCCTGCTGGTGGTGGCGCTGGTCTACAAGTTCAACCTGGGGCTCTACTGGGACGGTCTCCACGCCACGCTGAAGCGGCTGGATACCGGGCGCTCTTCCTTCGCCCTGGGGCAGTATGCCCTGAATGGCGTCTGGTGGTATTTCCCGGCGGCGCTGGCGGTAAAGACGCCGCTACTGGTGCTGGCCGGGGCGGCCGCGGGCACCTGGCTGGCCTTTAAGAATTTCCGCAAAGACTACCTGTGGCTGCTGCTGCCGCCGGCTTTCTTCTTCGCGGTGGCGCTGACCGCCAAGGTGCAGATAGGCTACCGCCACATCATGCCCGTGATGCCTTTTCTAGCCGTACTGGCGGGCCTGGCGCTGGCGCGCCTTTACGAATGGAAGAGGGGCGCCTGGCTGGCCGCGGCGCTGCTGGCGCTGAACGCCGCCTCCGTGGCGCGGGCGCACCCGCATTACCTGGCCTATTTCAACGAGTTCGCCGGCGGGCCGGCGGGCGGCTATAAACTTTTCGTGGATTCCAACCTGGACTGGGGGCAAAGCGTCAAGCAGGCGGCTGAGTATCTTAAAGGGCGCGGGAACCCCCCGGTCATCTTTTCCTACTTCGGCGTGGCGCGCCCGGAGAGCTACGGCGTCAATTACGTCCCGCTGGGCGTGGTGTCCAACGTGGAACTTAAGGGGACCGGCGCGCAGGTCTGCGGCATGACGGAAGTCCTGCTGGCGGTTTCGGCCACCAATCTGCAGGGCACTTATTATCCCGACAAGCAGACCTTCGGCTGGCTGAAGGGCAGAAAGCCCGCATTTATCGCCGGCTATTCTATTTTTATCTACGACCTCACCCGCGACGGGGAGGGACTGGAAAAGCTGGCCGCGATCTTCGACCGGGAGGGGCGCAACGCCGAGGCGGACTGCCTTTACGGCCTGGCCGGTAAATAGCGCGCAGGCGGCAATATGAAAAAGATCCTGAAATGGGCGGGAGTGCTTTTCGGAGTTTCGGCGGCCGCTTCCGTGGCGCTGAGCCTTTTTGTCTCGTCAAAAAAGAAGACCTGCCTGCAGGGAGAAGGCTGGCCGGCCATGGAAGCCTGCTCCTTCCTGGTGAACTGGCAGAGCGGCACGGACAAGGCCGAGTACCTTTTCAGGAGGGCCCAGCTGCGCGCCAAAGGTCAGATGTGGGACGGCGAGCTGGCCGACCTGGAGGCCGCGGCCGCGGCGGGGCTGGACGCCGGGCTGGCCAAAGAGCGCCTGGCCCTGATCTACGGCGGGCTGGTGAAAGCCTACGGCCTGAAGGGGGACGCCCCCGCGGTGGTGAGGTCCGCCGGGCTGGCGGTGCAGGCCGGCATTACGGACCCGGAGATACACATAGCGCTGGCCGGGGCCTACATAGAAGAGAAAAAATTTGCGGAGGCGGTGGAACTGCTGGACCGGGCCGGGAGTCTGCCGAACGCCAAAAAGCATCCTTACTATAATATGTTGGCCGCGGCTTACGGCGGCCTGGGCGAATACGAAAAAGCCTACGACGCCCTGAAGACCGCGCTGACGGTGCCGGCCCCGCGCCCGGTGCTGGCTTCCACCTCCAAGAATATGGGGCTGGCCTGCTTCGAGCTGAAGCGCTACGGCGAGGCCGAGACTTATCTTGCCTACGCCCTGCGGGCCGGGGCAGACTGCCCGGAATGCGGCCTGCTGCTTACCACCATACGAGGTGCGCTGGAGCCGGCCCCGCGGCCTTCCCGGGCTAAAAAGCAGCGCAACTGAACCTTCTCTGTTGAAAATAAACATTTTCACTCGAAAACATCTTGCGGCTTTTGCCGGTGACGCCTCCCCGCGGTAAGAGCGTGGCATTAAAATTGTTCAGGACAGGCGAGGATGTTTGTCGGTTTAAGTAGTATATAGTAAACTATGGTTTCCCCAGCGGTACAGCAACTATGAAAAAACTGATCCTTTACTGTCTTTGCGCGGCGCTGCCGGCCTGCTTCTGCGCGGGGTCCGCGTCGGCGGAAACTTTCACCTCCAAATCCTACATTAAGGCCGCGCTCGGCGCCTCGCCGTCCATGCGCAAGGCGGAGCAGGCTTTCAGGCAGGCCGAGAGCAATTACAAGGCGGCGCTGCTCGACGCCGCGCTGCCGGCTTTCACGCTCAGCATGGGGGAAACCTTTTACGACCAGAGCGACACGCGCCTGCGCCTTGAACGGGAGGACGTTACCTCAAGCCTGTCCGCCTCCTGGAACCTCTACGATTCCGCCTCCAGCCCCCTCAAGAAGGTGAGGACCGCCAGGCTGGACTACGAGGCCGCCAAGCTTTCCTTCCTGACCGCGCAGCAGAACGAGGCCCTGAAGGCGCTGGGTCGTTTTTACGCTCTTTACTCGGCGCAGCAGCGCATCGGCACCTCCAGGATGAACCTGGCCTCGCGCGAGCGCCAGTACAAGGATACTAACGAACAGTTCCAGTCCGGCACGCGCAGCCGCCTGCAGGTGACCCAGAGCGAGGGCGACAAACTGGCCAGCGAGATCTCGCTGGCGAGGGACGAGGCCGGAGAGGTTAAAGCCCGTATGGCCTTCAATGAGCTGCTCAACGCCGAGCCGGAGACGGAGCAGTCCGTGGAGGTCAGCACGCAGGCCGCCGACATTAAGCTGCCTCTGCCCAGGACGGACGTGGCCAGGGCCCTGGAGAACAATTTCGCGCTGCGGCAGCAGCGCCTGGCGCTGGAGAGGACGCGCATCACCAGCCGCACCTCGGTGCTGTCCAATTACCCGCGCTTACGCGTGGACGCCGCCTGGCGCAAGAGCGCGCTGGGGCTAATCGGCGAGCCGGCCTACGGCGGGCCGAACAACCCGTCCTACAGCCTGGGAGCCTCCCTGAATTTCCCTTTCGGTTTCTTCGGCCTGCAGAACTACCTCGAGATAGACGCCGCCGGCGCCGCGCTTAAATCCGCAGAGCTGGAGCTGGAAAATTCCGAGCGGGCGCTCAAGACCCGGGTGCTTTCCGCGCAGAAGGACATAGAACTGCAGGTGAAGTCCCGCCGGCTGCTGGAATTCCAGGTGAAGGCGCAGCGGGAGACCACGGAAAACCTTATGAGCGAATATTCGCAGGGCGGCGCCGATTCAGTGCAGCTGGACCTTGCGCAGTCCAAGCTGCTGGATTCCAGCAACAACCAGATAGCGGCCCTGAATGACCTGGACCTGGAGCTGGCCAATTACAGGATCCTGATGGGCGAAAAGATCTGGGAATAGGAGACTTATGAAAAGGTTAGCTAAATCTTCGTTCTGGATAGTGATGCTGGCCGTGCTGGCCGCCGCCGGGTTCGCCGGCTACACGCGCTACAAGAAAATGACGGTGCGCCAGGACCTCACGGACTTTATCCGCGAGGTGAGCCGCGGCGACCTGAAGCTGGACCTGCAGGAATCCGGCGAGCTGGTCTCGCGCGACACGGTTGACGTGTTCCCGCCCGGCAAGGGCTTCGTCGTCGAGGTTTTTAAGAAAGAGGGCGAGTACGTAGAGAAAGGCGAGAAGATAATGATGTTCAAGGGCGGCGAGCGCATAGATTCTACGCAGTATGTGCCCGTGCCCATCGTCGCCACTCGCGCCGGCCTGCTGACCCGCTGCGCGGCCAGGGGCTACGGGGCGGAATCGGAAGAGATCCGGGAGGGCAAGCGCCTGGACAGCGCCAGCACCTGCGTGACCCGCATCGTGGACATGAACACGCTGGCCGTGAACCTGAAGATCAGCGAGATAGATATTTTCAAGCTCAAGCGCGGCATGCCCGTCTACATTACCTTCACCTCGATCCCCGGAGATAAGTTTTCCGGCAAGATAGACGTCATCGCGCCGGCGGCCGAGAGCAAGAATTCCGGCTGGGGCGGCGGCAGCAGCAAGGTGTTCCGCGTCGTCATCAATATCGACAAGCCGAGCCAGAAGATGCGCGTCGGCATGAGCGCCGTGGTTACGGCCAACATGAAGGCCAAGAAGGACGTGCTGAAGGCGCCCATAGAAACCGTTTTCCAGGACGGCCTGAACTATTACGTCTACCGCCAGAAGGAAGGCTACGAGGCCGAGAAACTGCAGGTGTATCCGGGCCTGCGCTCTGAATACGAGCTGGAACTGGCCGGGCCCGTAAAGCCGGGCGACAAGCTCTTTACCGCCGCGCCGGAGAGCCTGAGATGAGCATAGCCTGCGAAGGCCTCACGAAGGTCTACGAGGGCGGCAAGGCCGGCTGGCCGGCGCTGCGCGGGCTTTCTTTCGAGATATCGCCGGGCGAATTCGCCGCCGTCACCGGTCCTTCGGGCTGCGGCAAATCCACCCTGCTCAACATCATCGGCCTGCTCGACGAGCCCAGCGGCGGGCGCTACGCGCTGCACGGCCGCGACGTTACCACGATGTCGGACCTGGAGCGCTCCGTCGTGCGCCGCGACCAGATAGGGTTCGTCTTCCAGTCCTTCCACCTGCTGAACCGGATGTCAGCGCTGGAGAACGTCTGCCTGCCCATGCTCTACGCCGGCGCGGACCGGCACGCCGCGCGCGGGCGCGCCGGAGAGCTGCTGAAGAAGGTCGGCCTGCACGGCAAGGAAAAGAAAACCCCGCTGGAACTCTCCGGCGGCGAGCGGCAGCGCGTGGCCATAGCCCGGGCCCTGTCCAACTCCCCGAAGCTCATACTGGCTGACGAGCCTACCGGCAACCTGGATTCCATTTCCAGCCGTGAGATCATGGACTCCCTCTTCGCCCTGAACGCCGAGGGCATCACGATAGTCATGGTTACCCACGACAAGGAACTGGCCTCCAGGGCCGGCCGCAATATAAAAATGCGCGACGGGAGGATAGAGCCGTGACCGCCCTGCTCAACGCCGCGCGGACCGGCTTCGCCGAGATCTGGGCGCACAAGACGCGCTCGGCCCTGAGCTTCCTGGCCATCGCCGTGGGCTCGGTGGTCTTCATAGACGCTTTTTCCGCGATAGTTCATACCTACGAGCGGCTGGAGCAGCAGAAACAGGTCTCCGGCATGGCCCGCATGCGGATCTCGCAGAACAACAGCCAGCGCTTCGCCTCTCCGGACGACGTCGGGCCCCCGCCGGTCTTCACCTACGAGGACGTGACCGCGCTGAAGGCGCGCCTGCCGGGCATGTACATGATCTCGCCCGAGGGCCGGGACTGGATGAACGTCTTTCAATACGGCGAGCACCGGGTGATGACCGGCGTGCACGGGGTCACCCCGGACTGGGCCAAGCGCGACTTCGTCTATACCCTGAAGGGCCGCTTCCTGGACTGGCACGACGTGGAAAACAAGCTGCGCGTCTGCGTGCTGGTGCGCAAGGCCCCGCCGCCGCCCTCCAACGCCTACAATAAGACGATGATGAAGAAGTACAACTTCAGCGGCGGCTTCGATACGCTGGTGGCCCATAACGACCTGCTGGGCAAGAAGGTCAATATAGACGGCTACACGTTCACGGTCATCGGCGTGCTGGAAGAACTGCCTTATTCCAAACGCCCCGCGAACATCATCGGCAGCCAGCAGGATTACAAGATACTTGCGCCGGTCACCACGCTGATCCACTACAACTTCATCGGTTCCTACCAGTCTCTCGACGTGAATATAGACACCGGCAGCGAGGCGTCCTTCGGCGAGACGGAGCGCAAGGTCGCCAATTTCCTGAAGATCCAGTTCGGCGACTCGGAGCTCTTCGTAATAGAGAACCAGCTGGAGGCTATCCGCGAGCGCATCGCCACCAGCCTCAAGTCGGCGCTGGTGACGATCTCGCTGGGCATGCTGGCCTTCATCGCCGGCGGCATCGGCATCATGAACGTCACGCTGGCCACCGTTTTCGCGCGCACCAGGGAGATAGGCATACGCCGCGCCATCGGCGCCACCCGCAGCGACATCATGCTGCAGTTCATCGTGGAGGCCGTCATGCTGGGCTTGATAGGCGGCCTTATCGGCTCCGCGCTGGGCTGGCTGTGGGGCGTGCCGGTGAAGGTGATGCTGGGCATGGGCGGCAGCCCGATTGAGCCGTGGATGCCGCTGGTCGCGGTCCTCATCGCGGCCCTTACCGCTTTCGCTTTCGCTATCTACCCGGCCTGGGTGGCCGCGGGGCTGAAGCCCGCCGACGCGCTGCGCGCCGAATAGGAGGGGAGATGAAAAAAGAACTGCTGCGGTCCAAGGCGTTCCTCGCCGGGGCGGGGCTGCTGGCCATAGGAACCGCGCCGCTGCTCCTCTACATACTTTACGAACTGGCCACCGGCGCCAAGGGCGGCAACCCCATAGGCCTCGGCCTGCTGTTCTTCGTCTCCTTCTGGCCCGCCGTTATCCTGATGGTCATCGGCGCGGTCTCCGCCGCCCGCCGGGCGAAGAAAGACGGCGCTCCCCCGTTAAATTAAACTAATACGCTCCTTCCCTCCCTCGTGCGCCGGCGCTCTTGCCAAGCGGGCGGGTATTTATGGACAATACTGTATATCTTACGACGAGAGGTGCTTAAATGTGCGGAGTCATAGGCCTGCGGTGCGGTAAGGACAGGGAAGACCTGGGGGCGGAGGCCTCCCGGCTGCTGCGGATGCTGGAATACCGCGGCTACGATTCCACCGGCGCCCTGATACAGGACGCCTCCGGCAAGATCACTTTAAAAAAAGACGTCGGGGCTCCCTCCGTCATCACTAAAAAGCTCGGCATAGACCGGCTGGCGGGCAAACTGTTCTGCGGCCAGGTGCGCTGGGCCACTTTCGGCATGGTCACCAAAGAGAACGCGCAGCCCCACGAAATGAGCTGCCACACCCACCTCTACGGCGCGCATAACGGCAACATCACCAACTGCGACCAGCTCAAGGAATGGCTGACGGCGCGAGGCCATGACGTGAAGAGCGACAACGACGGGGAAATGCTGGTGCACATGGTGGAGCATTTCTTCGCGATCGAGCTTAAGAAACTCAAGAATATCAAAGACGGCAAGCAGCGCTACGGCGCGCTGAAGGCGGCCATCATCGCCGCCGCGCAGAAGACCACCGGTTCTTTCGCGGCCGTGGTGGTGGACCCGGTCACCGAGCTGATGGCCTGCATAAAGGCCGGCAGCAGCCTCTACATGGGCGCCGGCGCGCACAACGAGCACGGCCCGTTCATCCTGGCCTCGTCGGACCTGGCCAGCGTGCTGTCCTCCACCAAGATGCTCTACCCGATAAAAGAGGACGAGTTCGCCCTCTACACGCACGAGCGGGCGGATTTCTTCCACCTGCGCACCGGCCGCGCCATCAAGAAGGACAAGGTGCGCAGCCACCTGCGCGTGGAGGAGACGGGGCTCAAGAAGCCGTTCAAATATTTCATGGAGCAGGAGATCTTCAGCGAGGCCGCCGCCGCGGCCAAGGTGCTGAGCTATTTCGCCGACAGGTCGCCGCTGACCGACCTGGCGAGGAAAGCCGTCGCCGCCGACCCGGCTTTCGCGCGGGACCTGCGGGCCAGGGTGGCCAGGCTGGCCGACGTTACCGACGAGGCCGAGCTTAAGAAAGAGGCCGCCGCCTTCTTCGGCTGCCGCTCCATGCGCAAGGCGCTGGGCTACGCCCGGAGCTGCCGCCTGCCGCTGGCCTCCATGGCGCCGGAATCCGTCATGGCCGATTTCTTCAACGAGCTGCGCAGCCTGTGCGGCTCGGCCGAGTGCGGGCAGGCGCTCAAGTTCGCCGACGCGCTGTTCATGCTGGAGGAGATAGACGAGACGCGCGCCAAGATGAAGGATTACTGCGCGCGCATGGCCGCCTGCCGCCGGAAGGGCCGCACGGCCTACTTCGTGGCCTGCGGCACTTCTTTCAACGCCGCCAAATGCGCCTCGGTGTTCTTCAACCGCATCGCCGGCGTCAACGTGACCGCCTACCTGCCCGGCGACTTCCGGGCGCAGTGCCTGGAGGCCGTGCGCGACGGGGATATCATCATCGGCATCAGCCAGAGCGGCGAGACCAAGGACCTGATAGACGTGTTCAACCAGGTGAAGGCCGCCGGCAAGAAGGTCGACTACATCAACGTGGTCAACAACGTCAATTCCACCATCGCGCTGGAGAAGTCCGATATCTTCATCCCGCTGCACTGCGGGCCGGAGATAGCGGTGCCGGCCACCAAGAGCTTCGTGAACCAGCTGCTGGTGCTCTACATCATGGCGCTGCGCCTGGGCGAGCGCTTCGCGAAAGACAAGCTGGTGGCCCTGCCGCAGGAGAAGCTCAGGAAATACGCCGAGAGCCTCTACCTGATCCCCGAGCTGATCGAGGAGACCATCAATAACACCCGCGACGCCGTGCAGCAGGCGGGGCGGGATCTGTACCTGGAGCCCAGCATCCACATCCTGGCCACCGGCATGCAGGGCCTGGCGCGCGAGGGGGCGCTGAAGGTGCGCGAGGTGGTGCTCAACCACACCGAGGGTTTCGAGTCGCCGGAGTTCAAGCACGGCCCGAACACCATCCTCGGCGTGAACACTATCTTCGGCATGGAGGGCGTGGGCGCGCTGGTGAATAAATTCGCCGACACCGTCCGCTACGCGACCGGGCACTCCGGCAAAAAGCTGCCGCCCGAGAGCCTCGCCCGCATCATTCGCGCCGTTTCCGACTACGCCTTCTTTGACAAGAAGCCGGCCGGGCTTTCCCTCGCGGAGGCGGAGGTCTTCGGCGGGATCCTGAAGCAGCATAACTTCTTCGAGAGTATGTACACCAACTACCCGCTGTTGTTCATAACCGGGCCCAACGCCCGCGACGTGAACCTGACCATCTCGCAGATCAACACGCACAAGATCCGCGGCGCCAACATCTACGTGATAGCCGAGGAGGATAAGCTGCTGCGCGACGCGGCGCAGAAGAGCGTGCCTTCCATGTATTCCAAGACCTACCAGCACGGCTATGTGGCCCTGCCCAAAACCGGGGACGACCTGCTGGTGTTCTTTACCGGCTCGGTGGCCCTGCAGCTGCTGGCGCTGGAGATGAGCGTGAAGAAGATGAACTTCCTGGACCGGCTGGAGATCCGCGACCACGGGGTACACCCGGACTCGCCCAAGAACGTCAGCAAGTCTATAACGGTAGATTAAAAAGGCTCCTGTCGCCTTTTGGCGCGAAGCGCCGCCTTAATGGGCGGCGCTTTGTGTTTATAATAAAAGTCTTGACAACTAGTGTAAATCCATGTATATTTAGTATTAGATACTTAAATATTCCTTTTAAAGAGGGGCTATGGACAAATTCAATCCCGCTGACGGCGCCGCGCTGAAGAACTTCCTGGTTATACCTTATGACGAGCTGGAGGCCCTGAACCTGGAGGCGGCCGCGGCGGCCGAGAAACTTTCCCCGGCTGAACTCGAGAAGAAGTACTGCGCCTACCTGCGCGGCGAGAAGCGCCTGAAGGCCGTGACCGTCTGCTTCACGGACATAGAGGGCCGCTTCCACATGCTGGACTACGACAAGCAGTTCTTCCTCTCGGCCAACGACAACCTGACTTTCGACGGCTCTTCGATACGCGGTTTCTCGGCCCAGCGCGAGAGCGATTTGCGCCTGGGCATAGACTGGGGCAGCATCGTCTGGCTGCCGGCCGACGTGTTCGGCCCCGGCAAGGTGATAGTTTTCGGCACGGTGCTCAACCGCGACAAGAGCCTTTACGACTCCGACTTCCGCGCCCGCCTGGGCGAGCTGGCCAGGGAGATAAAGAAGGGGGCTGGCCTCACCGCTAACGTGGCGGCCGAGGTGGAAGGCTTCCTGGTGAAGGGCCTCAACGCCGAGCAGGGCTATAACGATACGCATGGTTTCGAGCTCATCTCCACCGGCGGCTACTACCATTCTCTGCCGCTGGATCCCCTGAAGAAGTTCATCGACACCGCCGCCGAGGCGCAGCGCGCCATGGGCTTCCGCAACGAGAAGGACCACCCCGAGGTGGCCCCGTCGCAGTTCGAGCTGAACTTCTCGCACGCGCACGCCGTGCGCGCCTGCGACCTGATCCAGCTCTACAAGCTGGTCTGCCGCCAGGTGGCGGCCAACATGGGCATGACGGCCACCTTCCTGCCCAAGCCGGTTTCCGGCGTGAACGGCAGCGGCATGCACCTGAACCTCTCATTCTCGAAGGGGGGAAAGAACATCTTCTTCGACGCCAGGGGCGAGGAGGGGATGTCGAAAGCCGCCTGGGACGTGGTTTCCAGGATACTCAACCACGCGCAGGAGCTGTCGCTGGTGCTCAATCCCAGCGTCAACGCCTACCGCCGCCTGGACCCCCATTACGAGGCCCCGAACCAGATCAAGGTGTCGGCGGTGGACCGCGGCGCCATGGTGCGCATCCCCGCCGGCAACGAGCGCTCCGCGCGCCTGGAGATCCGCTCCGTAGGCCCGGACGCCAACCCCTACCTGGCGCTGTTCGCCCTTATCGGCACCGCGCTCAAGGGCGAGCCGCTTACCAAGGACGAAGGCAAGCGCGACCGCGTGCGCTACCTGCCCGGCAACATCCACGACGCCCTGCGCCTGTTCCGCGGCAGCGAGTTCATGAAGGCCCTGCTGGGAGAGGCGCCGCACGAGAAGTACGCGCACCACAAGCAGGCCTCGGCGGACCGTAATCCCAAGGAGCTGGGCAGCATCGTAAAGACTTCCGAGGTGCTGTTCCACCACGACGTGACCACGCAGATGCTCTGGCACAAGTTCTGACGCCTGCGGCGCAGGATAAAAAACCCGGCTTCGGCCGGGTTTTTTATTTGCCGGGGCTGCCGCGGGCCATAGTACCCAGCGGCGCGTAGGCCGTATTACTGCGGCCGGGTTACCCTTACGGCTCTTATTGAGGGAGAGCCATTATTTATAAACTTCTACAGGAAGGCAGACGGTTAAGGAGGCATCTTGACTATTATAGACCACAGACTGGTTCGGGCGGCCGCGGCGGCGGCGGCGCTTTTTTGCTGCGGCCCAGCCGCTGCGGAGAACATGGATTTTGACCGCGGCGGCTCGCCGGTGATAGCCGCGGTTCTTTCGGGGGAAACCGTGGCCGTGCCCCAGGCGGCCTCCGCGGACGCCGCGGACAAGGCCTTGCGCGGAGAAACCTTCGTGGAGCGCCAAGGCGTCGCCTATATCTGGCCCGAGATAGTATTCGCCCGCGGCGGGGATTACGCCGAGTTCGCTTATACTATGAGCCAGAATCGCGACCAGGTGCGCAAAATGCTGCTGCAGGAGTTCGGCGAGCTGCTGCTCCCCATGGCTTACTCCAACACAGACGTAAACGAGCTGGCCAAGACCATCCTGGGCGCCATCCTCACCTTCGACGGCATGCACGCCGCGCACAAGGACGAGGCCGTTCAGGGCCTCGGGGTTTCTTTCGAACACGGCCTGCGCGCCGAGCTGGACCGCCTGTTCATGGCCAACATGCTCAGCGATAGCCGCCGCCGCGTGGAGTTTCTCTCCAAGAACGCCTACGCCTACAGGGGCGTAAAGAACGGCGCCGCCGACCCGGAGCTGCCCGTCGGGGCCATGAAGTCGGTGGGCTTCCTGATCCACGGCTCCTACACGCTGCTGGGCGGCAGCCGGATACAGGTCACGGTGACGCTGGAAAAGCTGACCGGCGGCACCAGCCGCAGCTTTACCGCCTCCGAGCCCATCTCGCAGATCATGCCGGTGCTGGCTAAGCAGCTCTTCGACTTCTTCCAGGCCAACGAGTTCCAGGAATGGGTCAACCCGCAGCCGCACCTGCAGTGGCTGCCCTCTTCCGTGACCCGGCCCGAGGCCACCGCCACCGAGGGCAAGCTGTACTGCCGCGGCCAGGGCGCCCGCCTGCCTTACTCGCGCGAGCTGCTGCTGGCCAGCCAGGGCGGCAACTACCTGCCCGGCGGCATCCCGCCGCTGAAGTACGGCGTCTACCTGGTGGCCGACAAGCAGCGCCACGACGAACAGCACTACTTCTTCACCGACTCGTCCTCCGACGCCACCGGCGGGCCGGTGCGCACCTCGGCCGGTTACGGCACCATCCGCGCTTCCTACTGGTGCGTGAAAGGCGCGCCTTCCGCCGAGGTCCGCTTCTACGAGAGCCTCTACCGCCTGCGGCGCGAGTCCGCCGACGCTGAGGTTACGCGCGCGCTGGAGTGCCTGCTGCTCAAGCTCGACGACTTCGGCGCCAGCGACTGGTTCTGCGGCGGCGCGTACCCTTCCGCCGCCAAGGCGCAGGACTTCCTGGCCCGCAAAGGCTACGTGATAGAGCTGCCCTGAGTTCTTTGCCTGTAGAGCGCTGCGGGCCGGAAGGTAAACCTTCCGGCCCGCTTCGCTTCAGGCCGCTGGCCGCTTTTTGTTATCATAGCGGATAGGGAAACCTCAGGCAGCCGCCCTGGTTCCCGGCAATTTATGACATTCAAAAACCTGATCCTGCCCGCCCTGCTGGCCCTGTCGCTCTCCGGCTGCGGCGGCGCGCAGTATTACCTCTACACTCTGTTCGGGCCCGACCACCATTACGCGGCCTCCGCCGGGCCCGTGGCCGCCGTGCCGCCGCCTCCCGCGCCCGGCTCGGCCGCCGATAAAAAAGACTTTGAAATCCTCCTTGACTGGCAGGCCAGGCGTACGGAGGCCGACTGCGCCGGGGCCAAAGCGCAGTCAGCGGCCGACTACGACAAGTTCTTCGGCGAAGTCTCGCCCTTCCCGAACCCCCTGCCGCCCGAAGCCTCCACCATACTCTTCCGCGTCTATTACGACGGCGGCAAAACGGTGGGGGCCGCCAAGAAGCGCTTCTCGCGCCCGCGGCCTTTCCGCAGGGACAAGGCCATAGAGCCCTGCCTCGGCCGGATAGGGGGGCTGGCCTACCCGAGCGGCCACGCTACGGTCTCGCGTCTTTTCGCGCTGCTGCTGGCCGACGTGCAGCCTGCGCGCCGGGAAATCTTCCTGGCCAGTTCGGACCGGGCGGCGCTGAACCGCGTCATAGGCGGGGTGCACCACCCTTCCGACATCGAGGCGGGCAAACTGCTCGGCAACGCCATCTACGCCGAGCTCCTTAAGAACCCGTCCTTCAGGGCCGACCTGGAAAAGCTCAGGGCCCTGGCTAAAAAATAAAAAGGGCCCTATGAAACTCCTGCTCGCTCTGCTCCTCTCCGCCTGTCCGGCCGCGGCCGCCGAGGCGCCCTATTTTGTGAACGTCGCCTCCGCCGCCGGCCTGGCCGCCGTCAGCGCGCAGAACCCGGCCTGGGCCGACCTGAACGGCGACGGCTGGCCGGACGCCGTGCTGGGCAGCACCTTCGGGGGGCAGGCCTCCTATGTCTTCCTGAGTTCGCCTTCCGCGGAGGGCAGGGGCTTCCGCGATTTTACGGCCGAGTCTGGCTTGAACGCCGCCCCGGCGCCTAGCACGGCGTCCCGCGCCGGCAGCGCGCTGGTTTTCGGCGACCTGGATAACGACGGTGACCTCGACCTGTTCAGCGCCCGCTACTCGGAGTTCGAGAAGCCCAGGACCGATCCCAAGACCGGCGAACTGCTTAAGGACGCCGAAGGAAAACCGGTCTTTGAAAAGCAGGACGACGGCCTGCGCTCCGCCGTGCTGCTCAACGACGGCACCGGGCGCTTCACCCACCTGGACAACTCCGGAGTTGAAAACCCGCCCGAGACCTCCGGCTCCGGCGCCCTCTTCGACTATAACGGCGACGGCATCCTGGACCTTTACGCCGGCAACTGGTACAAGGAATACGGGGTTTCCTTCCTCTGCTATCCCTCGCGGCTGTATAAGGGCCTGGGCAACGGCATGTTTCAGGAGGTTACGGCCGAAGCCGGCCTGCTGACGAGCCTGACCGAGGGCCGGCCGGATTCCAGCCGGCCCGTCTACGGCGTGTCCCACTGCGACTGGGACAACGACGGGCGGCAGGACATCCTGGTCTCGGTCTACGGCCGGCAGGGCAACCGCCTCTGGCGCAACAATGGGGACGGCACCTTCAAGGACATGGCTTCCGTCAGCGGCTTCGACGGGGACGCCGTCAGGCACGGCCGCTACCCGCCCGGCGTGAAGCGCGAGCCGGAGCGGGAATGGCGCTCCCACGGCAACACCTTCTCCGCCGCCTGCGCGGACTACGACAATGACGGGGACATGGACGTCTTCCTGGGCGAGATCACGCACGCCTGGGCGGGAGAGGCCTCCGACCGCTCGAGCCTGCTGGAAAACCTGGGGGCCGGGAAAGGCTTCGCTTTTAAGCGGAACTCAGACGTGCTCTACCGCGTGCACCAGGATACCCGGAACTGGAACCAGGGCGACATGCGAGTCTCCTGGGCCGACTTCGACAACGACGGGCGGCAGGACCTGCTGCTGGCCAGCGGCGATTACCCGGACGCGCAGTACCTGCGGCTATTCCGGCAGATAAAGCCGCTCAAGTTCGAGGAGATCACGGAAAAAGCCGGGTTCGGCTGGGAAAGCTCCGGCGGCATCTCCATCGCCGACTACGACCGCGACGGGGATTTGGACATACTGGCCGGGAAATCCTGGATGCGCATGCCGGCGGCCCGGCGGCAGGGCGCCTGGCCGGCCCCGGCCCTGTTCCGCAATGATTTCAACAACGGCAATCACTGGTTGGCTGTAAAGCTTGAAGGCCGCGGCGCCGGCGCTGCCAATAAAGGCGGCATCGGCGTGCGGGTGACGGTGAAGGCCGGGAAATACCGGCAGGTCCGCGAGCTCTCCACCGCGCACGGCCACGCGGGCCTCTCCGACGAGCAGACCCTGCATTTCGGCCTGGGCGGGGCCAGGAAAGCCGACTCCATAGAGGTGCGCTGGCCCGGCGGAGCGGCCGTCTATAAAAATATCCCGGCCGACCGGTACATCAAGATAACAGAGGGAGGGGGGCTCACGGATTGGCTGCCCGGCAAGCGGGCGAACCCCTGATAAACAAAAAGCCCCGCCGGATGGCGGGGCTTTTGTTTTGGCGCGGCGCTTTAATTCTCTACTTCGAACTCTTCCTTGCCGGCGCCGCAGACCGGGCACACCCAGCCCTCGGGCAGCTTCTCGAAAGAAGTGCCGGGGGGGACGTTGTTGTCGGGGTCGCCGACAGCCGGGTCGTAGATGTAGCCGCAGAGCTTGCAGACGTATTTTTTCATGTGTTCTCCTTGAGTCAGGCTTTCCATAGCCCGTGCAGGTTGCAGTACTCCCGGGCTTCCAGCGTCTTGGGCGTGAAGCACAGGCAGAAAGTCGCTTCCGGGGCCATGCCGGGCTTGAGATATTCGCGGTACACCTTGCCGTCGGCCACGAGCTCTATCCACTCTATAAAGTGCTCGGCCAGCATCGGGTGCGCCACGGAGCCCACCTTCACCGTCACGCCCTTCTCGGTCTTCTCTATGACCGGCACATGCTTCTCTTTGGCGCCGTCCGAGGTGTTCTCGAACATCGCCTTCATGTCGGTGCCGCAGCAGATCAGCACGCCCGGCCCGCCGTGCAGGACTTCCACGATGTTGCCGCAGGCCTCGCACTTGTAGATTTCCCTTCTTTCAGCCATATTAATTTCCTCCTTAACCTTCACCCTAAATTAAACCAGCGCCCTGAGCGCGGTCAGCACTTCGTCGTAATTCGGCTCTTTGGCCACTTCGGGGACCAGCTGCGCGTACTTCACGATGCCGTCCTTGTCCACGATGAACACGGCCCTGGCCAGCAGGCGCAGTTCCTTTATCAGCACGCCCCAGTTCTTGCCGAACTCGGCTTTCTGGTAATCGGAGAAGGTGCGCACCGCTTTGACGCCGGCGGCGCCGCACCAGCGCTTCTGGGCGAAGGGCAGGTCCATGCTGACTACCAGCACGCCCACATCCGGGCCCAGGGCCTCGGCTTCCTTGTTGAAGCGGCGGGCCTCCAGGTCGCAGACCGGGGTGTCGAGGGACGGCACGGCTATAACCACGGCCACCTTGCCGCCGTAGACCCGCGAGAACTTCATCGGCAGCATGTCGTTGTCGGTCACCTTGAAATCGGGCGCCGGCGTGCCGACCTTCATCTCGTCGCCGACCAGCGTCACCGGGCGACCCTGCATGGTCACCGTGCGCTTCGCGGTTTCTTTCTTTTCTTCGTTGATGTTTTCGTCCATTGTTTCCTTTACCAGTTATGCGCCAGCACTTCGAAGTAGGCCTTGGGATGCGCGCAGGCCTGGCAGTTCTCCGGGGCCTCTTCGCCCTCGTGGGTGTAGCCGCAGTTGATGCAGCGCCAGGTGGTCTTTTTGGCCTTCTTGAAGACCTGGCCGTCCTCGAGGTTCTTCAGGAAGCCGCGGTAGCGGGCCTCGTGCTGCTTCTCGGCCACGCCGATGGCGTCAAAGGCCTTGGCCACGGGTTCGAAGCCCTCTTCGCGGGCGGTCTTGGCGAAATCGGGGTACATGCTGCCCCACTCGTGCTTCTCGCCGTCGGCGGAGGCTTTCAGATTGGACTTGGTGTCGCCGATGCAGCCGGCGGGGAAGGTGGCGGTTATCTGCAGGTCGCCGCCCTCGAGGAATTTGAAGAAGCGCTTGGCGTGCTCCTTCTCCTGCGCGGCGGTCTCTTCGAACGCCATCGAGATCTGAACGTAGCCCTCTTTTTTCGCGGCGCTGGCGAAATAGGTGTAGCGGTTGCGGGCCTGCGATTCGCCAGCGAAAGCCGCAAGCAGATTCTGCTCGGTCTTGGAACCTTTTATCTTCATTTGTCCTCCTGGTTTATGTAAAACACTGCCGGAACCCAACCGGCAGCGAAAGAGAGAGATTATATTCTACTAAAAATCAGGTATTGTTGCCCCTGATGCCGGCGCGGGTCAGGGCGAAATCGTATCTTACCGGGTCCTCCGGCGCCAGGCGGCCGAAAAAAGCCGTTATCTCCACGGCGGTCTTCATGGAGGTGTCTTTCCTTTTGGTTATCCCCATGCCCATCGAAACCTGCCGCATGTGAGTATCGAGCGGGATGATCAGTTTCGAAGGTGACACACCGGTCCAGACGCCCGGGTCCACCGCGTCCTTGCGCACCATCCAGCGCAGGAAAAGGTTCACCCGCTTGAAAGAACTCTTGTGTTCGGGACAGGGCGTCAGCGTGGGCGCGCAGGCCTGCGTGTTGAAGGCGTTAATGAACCTGTACAGCGCCTCCTCCACGGTGGGCTCGGCCTTGTCGTAGCCTGCCAGGAAGAGTTTTTCCAGCGAGCCGTATTTCTCCAGCGCGCGCTTTATATTGAGCAGGAAGACCGCCATTTCCTCTCCTGTCGTAAAGCGGTGCTTGTAACGGGCCAGATTCTTCTTTATCTCCGCCGGCGGCGTAGTCTTAAGCCAGGCCGCCGGGGTCTTGCCCATGGGGGCAAGGACCTTCTCTACGCTTTTTAAAATCTGCGTGACATTGCCGTAGGCCAGGCAAGCCGCTATCAGGCCGACCACCTCGCGGTCGGCGGCGCTCTTATACCTCCAGACGAATTCCAGCGGGTCCGGGTGTATAAATTCCGGCCGGTTCATCTCGCGGTAGGTCTTCTCAAGGAAAGCTTTTGTGGGGAGCATGATGTAATTATATTAAAGAGAGGGGCAGAGGTCTCTCCTCCTCTGCCCCGCCCCGTTTACTAGTGTTAAGCGCTGGCTTTAGCGCCGAGTATGGCTTCCAGGTCCTTCTGCGCGGTCGTGGTGGGCATGATGTTGAACTTCTCCACCAGCACCTTCAGCACGGCCGGGGTAACGAAGGCCGGCAGCGTCGGGCCGAGGCGGATGTTCCTTATGCCGAGGTGCAGCAGGGTCAGCAGGATGCAGACGGCCTTCTGCTCGTACCAGCTCAGGATCATCGACAGCGGCAGGTCGTTGACGCCCACGTTGAAGGCCTTCGACAGGGCCACCGCCACCTGTATGGCCGAGTAGGCGTCGTTGCACTGGCCCATGTCGAGCAGGCGCGGGATGCCGCCGATGTCGCCGAATTCCTGCTTGTTGAAGCGGAACTTGCCGCAGGCCAGCGTCAGGATAACGGTATCCTTGGGCGCCTGCTCGGCGAACTCGGTGTAGTAGTTGCGGCCGGGCTTGGCCCCGTCGCAGCCGCCGATGAGGAAGAAGTGCTTGAGCTTGCCGGCTTTGACCGCGTCGATCACGGTGCCCGCCACGCCCATCACGGTGTTATGGCCGAAGCCCACCAAAATGGTCTTGGGGTCGCCGTCCTCGGTGAACCCGGGGGCTTTCAGCGCCGCTTCCACGGCCGGGCCGAAGTCGCCGTTCTTGAGGTGCGTCACGCCGGGCCATTCCACCAGGCCGGTGGTGAAGATGCGGGCCTTGTAGCCGTCCAGCGGCTTCTGTATGCAGTTGGTGGTCATCACGACCGAGCCGGGGAAGGCGTTGAACTCCTTCTGCTGGTCCTGCCAGGCGCCGCCGTAGTTGCCGGCCAGGTGGGCGTACTTCTTGAGGCCGGGGTAGCCGTGGGCGGGCAGCATCTCGCCGTGGGTGTAGACGTTGACGCCCTTGCCCTCGGTGAGTTTAAGGATATTCTCCAGGTCCTTCAGGTCGTGGCCGCTGACCAGGAGGGCCTTGCCCTTGAGGGGGTTGATGCGTACGGGGGTGGGGACGGGGTGGCCGTAGGCGGTGGTGTTGGCTTTATCCAGCAGTTCCATCACGCGCAGGTTTACCTCGCCGCACTTCATATTGTAGCCCACCAGCTCGTCCACCGTCGGGTTGGGCTTGGTGAGGAAATCCAGCGCTTCGTGGATGAAGGCGTAGACTTTCTCGTCTTCCTGGCCGAGTACCAGCGCGTGGTCAGCGTAGGCGGCCATGCCTTTGAGACCGTAGGTCAGCAGTTCCTGCAGGCCGGCGGCGTCGTCGCCGAGCGCCTTTTTGCGGGCAGCTATGCCCTTCTCGGGGGCTTCGGCCAGCAGGGCGGCGTAATCTGAGGGAGCGGTCCAGGCGGCGGGGCCGTCCAGATCGGGGTTGCCGGCCAGCGCGCGGGCCTTGGCCTTTATCTCCTGTCCCTTCTGTATCTGCTGCGCTATATTTTTGGGGTCGAAGTTGACGTTGGTGACCGTGGTGAACAGGGCTTCCACCACGAACACGTCTATGGTGCGGTCGCGCTTGCCGGCTTTGGAGGCCTGGTGCGCGTACTGGCTTATGCCCTTGGCCTGCCAGAGCAGGAGGTCCTGCATCTTGGCCGTCTCCGGGTCTTTGCCGCAGACACCCTGCACGGTGCAGCCCGTGCCTTTCGCCGCCTGCTCGCACTGGTAACAGAACATGTCGTCGCTCATTTTTATTCTCCTTTTATATTAACCTAACCTTGAATCTATTTCCGCTTTGAAAACTCCGAAATCTTTCCGCGCAGCACGGCCTCGAACCTTTTATTGGTGTCCGAGAGGAACTTGCCGAACATGCAGTCGCTGTGGCGGCAGACCTTGGCGCCCATCAGGCAGTCGTGCAGCTGCACGGGGCCGTCTATGGCGGTCATGAAGTCGCGCACGGCGGCCTTCTTGCCGGTGGGGGAGAGGGCGAAGCCGCCCTTGGGCCCGCGCACAGGGGCCACCAGCCGGGCCCTGGTGAGCTGCTGCAGCACTTTGGAGAGGTGGTTGTAGGAAACGCCGAGGTCGCTGGCGATGTCCTGCGCGGAGCACAGGCCGGGCCGCTGCGCCATGTAATCCGCCGCGTGCAGTCCTATGGCCGCGGCTTCCGAGATCTTGAGTATGGTCTGCATGTCTTAAGAGTCCTTTGTGGTAATGTGGTATTACTATACCACAACAATCCTGGATTGTCAAGGGCCGGCCGGCCCGCAAAAAAAGAGTATTGCGCAGTATTCTGGGATCACGACGGGCCGAGGCCCCCGGATTTGTGCCGCGGAGTTTAAAATCGTAGAATATCAGCGTAGTAGTACTTCCACTTTCCCGGTTAAGAGGTGCGTATGCTCAAAGCAGCCATCGTCATGGGAAGCGATTCTGACCTGGGAGTATTATCGGCAGCCGCCAAGGTCCTCGAGCAGTTCGGCGTACCCTTCGAAATAAAGATACTTTCGGCCCACCGCACCACCGCGGCGGCCCTCGCTTTCGTCTCGGCCGCGGAGAAGAAAGGCTTCGGCGTCATAATCGCCGGGGCCGGCGCCGCGGCCCATCTGCCGGGCGTGCTGGCGGCCGCCACGCCGCTGCCGGTGATAGGCGTGCCGGTGAACGCCACGCCGCTGGCCGGCATGGACGCGCTGCTCTCCATAGTGCAGATGCCGCCCGGCATCCCGGTGGCCACGGTGGGGGTTAACAACGCCAGGAACGCCGGCCTGCTGGCGGTGCAGATCCTCAGCGTGAAAGAAAACGCGCTCAGGGCCAAATTCAAGGCCTTCCGCGAGACGATGAAGAAGGAAGTGCTGGCGAAAGACGCGCGGCTGGGCAAGATAGGTTATAAGAAGTATCTGGAAGAGCAGAAGTAGCGGTGCTGCGTTGCGCGGGCGGGCAATCTACCTTGAGACAGGAGATGAGCATGTCTGAGCTGAAGCTGATACACCAGGGCAAAGTGCGGGATCTGTACGCGGCGGGGGAGAAGTATCTCCTGATAGTTTCTTCGGACAGGATCTCGGCCTTCGATTTCATCCTGCCCACGCCCGTCCCGGGCAAGGGCGCCATCCTCAATAAGATAAGTTCCTTCTGGTTCTCGCGCACCGGCCATATAATAAAGAACCATATAGTTTCTTCCGATATAGACGAGATACGCGCCCGCGTTACCGCCCCGGCCGGCTTCGACTGGGACTACATGCGCGGCCGCGCCCTGCTGGTGCACCGCGCCAAGCGTGTGGACTTCGAATGCGTGGTGCGCGGCTATATCACCGGCTCCGGCTGGAAAGAATACCTCAAGCAGGGCAGCGTCTGCGGCCTGAAGCTGCCGGCCGGGCTCAAAGAGGCCCAAAAATTGCCGGAGCCTATTTTTACGCCCACAACCAAGGCCGACCAGGGGCATGACGAGAACGTCTCTTTCGAGACCATGGCGGCGGCCCTGCCGCCCGGCCTGGCGGAGACCATCAGGGACAAGAGCCTGGCCCTTTACAATTTCGGAGCGGCGCACGCCGCCAGGGCCGGCATCCTGCTGGCGGACACCAAGTTCGAGTTCGGCCTGCTCGACGGAGAGCTTATACTCATTGACGAGGCCCTGACGCCGGACTCTTCCCGCTTCTGGGACGCCTCGAAATACGCCGTGGGCAGCAGCCCTGCCAGCTACGACAAGCAGTACGTCAGGGACTGGCTGGAGGGCAGCGGCTGGGACAAGAAGTCCGCCCCGCCCGGGCTGCCCGCTGAAGTAGTGCGGGGCACCCTCGAAAAATACGAGGAAGCCCTGCAGAAAATAGCGCAAGCCGGGTGAAGTGCCGCCCGGCTTCTAAATTTCAGGATGGAACCAAAATGATAATAGAGATCTGGACCAAAGAAAAATACGCGGCCAGCGAGGACGCGGGCTTTATCGGCCGCATGGCGCACGCGGGCCTCAAGGTGAAGGCCGCGCGCCTGTCACGGCTTTACCGGGTAGAGGGGGAGTTCAGCCGCGCGGAATTCGAGCGCCTGGGCAAAGAACTGCTGACCGACCCGATTACCGAGAAATATTCGCTCTCCCAATGGAAGCCGGGGCTTAAGAGCGCCTGGCGCGTCGAGGTGTGGCTGAAGGATTCGGTCACCGACGTGGTGGGCGAAAGCGTGAAGGGCGCCATCGCCGACGTGCTGGGCCGCGAACCCAAGACGGTCAGGTTCGGCCGCGCCTATTACGCGGCCTGCGAGTCGGAACCGAAGCTCAAGCACGCCGTGGTGAAAACCCTGGTGAACGAGATCGTCAACAAATTCAAAATAGAGAAAATATGAACGATACCCTCTCAAGATTCACTTCTCTCCCGGCCAAAGAGCTGGAGGCGCTGGATAAAGCCGCCGGCTGGTCGCTCAACGCCCTGGAGCTGGCCGAGGCGCAGCGCCAGTTCAGGAAAATGGGCCGCCAGCCCGCGCGCGGTGAGCTGGAGACCATAGCGCAGACCTGGTCCGAACACTGCAAACACAAAACCTTCTCCGGCCCCGTAGTTTTCAAGGACGGAAGCAAGGTCAAGAAGTACAAGAACCTTTTCAAGGAAACCATCGTCAAGGCCACCAAAACGCTCAACAGGAAATGGTGCCTGTCGGTCTTCACCGACAATGCCGGCATAGTGGAGTTCGGCAAGGACGGCAAGTGGGGCCTGGCTTTCAAGGCCGAGACCCACAACCACCCCTGCGCCGTCGAGCCTTACGGCGGGGCCGAGACGGGAGTGGGCGGCGTGATTCGCGACATCCTCGGCGTGGGCCTGGGCGCCAAGCCCGTGCTCAACACGGACACCTTCTGCTTCGGCCGGCTGGACAGCAAGAAGAAGCTGCCGAAGAACGCCCATTCCCCGGAGCGCATCATGCGCGGCGTGGTGGAAGGCGTGCGCGACTACGGCAACCGCATCGGCATCCCGACGGCCGCCGGCGGGCTGTACTTCGACGAAGGCTATTTGCTCAACCCTCTGGTCTATGTGGGCTGCGCGGGCCTGATTCCCGTGGACAAGATAGATAAGAAGGTCATCCCCGGCGACCTGATAGTCTCCATAGGCGGCCGCACCGGCCGCGACGGCATACACGGCGCCACTTTCTCCTCGGCCAATATCGACGAGGATACCTCCGCCTCCGCCGTGCAGATAGGCCACGCGGTCAACGAGAAGAAGGCCCTGGACGTGCTGATGCGCGCCCGGGACCTGGGCCTCTACAACGCCGTCACCGACTGCGGCGCCGGCGGCTTCTCGTCGGCCATAGGCGAGCTGGGCTCCGAGACCGGCGCCCGGGTGCGGCTGGACAGAGCACTGCTCAAGGACACGCGCATAGAGCCCTGGGAGATCTGGGTCTCGGAATCCCAGGAGCGCATGATCCTCTCCGTGCCTAAAAACAAACTCAAGAAACTCGCCGCCATACTGGACGCCGAGAGTTGCGAATACTGCGTGATGGGGGAGTTCCCCGGCGACGGCAGGCTGCTGGTGACGCACAAGGACGAAACGGTGGTGGACCTGCCGATGGAGTTCCTGCACGGCGGCGTGCCGAACTTCGAAAAGCAGGCCCGCCGCAGGAAGATAAGGATAAACTCCGCGCCCCCGGCCCTGCCCTCTGAAAAATACGGGCAGATCCTCAAAGACCTGCTGGCCCATCCCAATGTCTGCTCCCGCCACTCGGTGATAACCCAGTATGACCACGAGGTGCAGGGCGGCACCGTGGGCAAGCCGCTGCAGGGGCGTTACGGCGACGGCCCCGGCGACGCCGCCGTGATCTGGCCGCAGGCCGCCACCCTGGACCAAACCGATTTCTCCGGCTTCGGGGTCAGCCACGGCTTCAACCCGGCCATAGGCAAGATCGACCCCTACCAGATGGCGCTGCATTCCATCGACGAGGCGGTGCGCAACCTGCTCTGCGCTGGCGCCGATGTTTCCCGCACGGCCATACTGGATAATTTCTGCGCCGCGAGCCCCAAGGACCCCGAGGTGATGGGGGACCTGGTCCTGGCCGCCGAGGGCTGCCTCGACGGGGCCATAGCCTATGGCGCGCCTTTCATCTCCGGCAAGGACAGCTTCTACAACCAGTCCAGGGACGCCGAGGGCCGGGAATACCCGATACCGCTCTCGCTGCTGATTTCCGCCACGGCCCCGGTGGAGGATGTGCGCAAGGCCCTCACCATCAACTTCAAAGAGGCCGGCAACCCGGTGTATCTGGCCGGTCTGAACGCTCGCGGCATGGGCGGCTCGGTGTATAACGAGCTGAACGATTCCGGCAATAACGCCGTGGCCCCGCTGGATATGGGCGCCGCCGTAAAGCTTTATACCGGCCTGGCCAAGGCCATCAAGGCCGGCTGTGTGGCCGCAGCCCACGACGTATCGCAGGGCGGGCTGGCCGTGACGCTGGCCGAAATGGCCTTCTCCGGCGGCCTGGGTGCCGAGCTGGATCTGGCCCCCGCGGCGAGGGAGAAGAAACTTACGGCGCTCGAACTGCTATTCGGTGAGAGCCCCGCCCGGCTGGTCTTCGAGGTAGTGAAGGGCAAAGAGACCGAATTCCTGCGCCTGGTTAAGGGGCTGCCGGTTTCAGAGATAGGTTATGTGAGCGAGGAGCCGGTCCTCTCTGTGCAGGACGGGAGCGTACCTCTCTTCAGGGAAGACCTCGCCGGGCTCAAGGCCTGCTGGCGGAGGGAGCTGATATGAAAAAACCCAAGGCGATAATCCTGCGCGGCACCGCCACCAACTGCGACATCGAGACCTTCAATTCCTTCAAGTACGTCGGCGCGGAGCCAGAGCTGGTGCATATCAACCAGCTGCTCTCCGGCGGGCGCAAGGTGCTGGACTACGATATCATGGCCTTCCCGGGCGGCTTCTCCTACGGCGACGATATCTCCGCCGGCAAGATTTACGCGGTGAAGATGAAGAAGCTCGCGGCGGACTTCGAAAAGTTCATCAAAGGCAGGCGTCCGGTTATAGGCATCTGCAACGGTTTCCAGATACTGGTTAAAACCGGCTTTCTGCCCCAGAACAGGGCGAACGCGCAGGTCTCGACTCTTTACACCAACGACTGCGGGCATTTCATCGCCAAGTGGGCCAGGCTGAAGGTCAATAAGAAGAGCCCCTGCATCTTTACCAAGGGCCTGCCGGACGAGATAGAGCTGCCGATAGCCCACGGCGAAGGCAAGTTCATCGTGGAGGATAAGAAGGAGCTGGCGGCCATCACGGCCGGGAACCTGCACGCCCTCACCTATTGCGAGAACCCCAACGGGTCCATGCTCGACATCGCCGGGGTGACCAACCCGGCGGGCACCTGCTTCGGCCTGATGCCGCACCCCGAGCGCAACTTCTTCGCCTGGCAGAACCCGGACCGGCCGGCCGCCGCGCGCGAGACCGAAGCCGCCGGCTTCCAATTCTTCAAGAACGCCGTAGAATACACGAGGTAAACCATGTGCGGAATATTCGGCATAACAGGGACTAAAGACGCCGCGAAGCTGGCCTACGTCGGGCTGTTCACGCTGCAGCACCGCGGGCAGGAATCCGCCGGGCTGGTGACCGACGACGGGGGGACGCTGCGCCATCACGCCGGCATGGGCCTGGTCAACGAGGTGTTTGACAACGCGGTGCTGGCCGGGCTCACGGGCCGCAGCGCCATCGGCCACATCCGCTATTCCACCACCGGCTCGAGCCACATCAAGAACGCCCAGCCGCTGGTGCTCAACTCCTGCCTGGGGGTTGTGGCCGTGGCGCATAACGGCAACCTCACCAACGCCGACGCGCTGAAGGCGAAGCTGCAGAAGGACGGGGCCATCTTCCAGTCCTCGAGCGACAGCGAAGTGATCCTGCACCTGTCGGCCCGCTGCCCGGGCCGCGGCCTGGAGGACACGCTGGCCAAGAACCTGCCCAAGCTGGCCGGGGCCTACGCCTTCCTGTTCATGGCGCCCGGCCTGGTGATAGGCGCGCGCGACCCGCACGGCTACAGGCCGCTGGTGCTGGGCAGGCTGGGCAAGTCCTATCTGCTCGCTTCCGAGACCTGCGCCATAGAGGTGGCCGGCGGCAAGGTGCTGCGCGAGGTGGAGCCAGGCGAGATGGTTTCTATCGCCGGGGGGAAACTGCGCTCCAGGCGCTTCGCCAAGGCCAAAGAATTCACGCGCTGCATCTTCGAGCAGGTCTACTTCGCGCGGCCCGACTCCGTAGTGGCCGGGCGCTCGGTGCAGACCGCGCGCTACGAGATAGGCGCCCTGCTGGCCAGGGAGCTCAAGAGCGTCAAGGCGGACATCGTCTCCGGAGTGCCGGACTCCGGCACCGTCTACGCGCTGGGCTATTCCGAGGAGTCCTGGATCCCTTACCAGACGGTCTTCATGCGCAACCATTACACCGGGCGCTCCTTCATCCAGCCCGACCAGGGCCTGCGGGAATTTACCGCCCGGCTGAAGCTGGCCCCCATCCGCGACGTGATAAAGGGCAAGACGATCATCCTGATAGACGACTCGCTGGTGCGCGGCACCACCTCGCGCAAGATAGTGGCCAGCCTCAAAAGATCCGGCGCGAAGAAGGTCATCATGGCCATCGCCTCGCCAGCCATCATCTCGCCCTGTTATTTCGGCATAGACACGCCCAATAGGAAAGAGTTGATCGCCAACAAGCTCTCCGTCGAGCAGATCCGCCGCTACATCGGCGCCGACGAACTGCATTACCTCAGCCTGGGCAGCCTGGTGGGCGCCTGCGGAAGCGGCAAGGACAGGAATTTCTGCGTCTCCTGCTTCACGGGCAAGTACTTGGAGGCGCTGTGAACGTACTGCTCATCGGCTCGGGCGGCCGCGAGCACGCGCTGGCCTGGAAGCTCAAGCAGAGCCCGCTGCTGGGCAAGCTCTACGCTATTCCGGGGTCCGACGCGCTGGCCGGCCTGGCCGCGCGTCCGGCCATAGGGGCTGAAGATTTCGAGAAGATCTGCGCTTTCTGTTCCGAAACGAAAATAGACCTGGTAGTCGTAGGCCCTGAAGCCCCGCTGGCCAAAGGCATCACCGATTTCCTGACCCGCCGGGGGATCAGGGTGTTCGGCCCGTCGCAGAAAGGGGCCATGCTGGAGGCGTCCAAGCAGTTCGCCAAAGAATTCATGGACCGGAATTCCATCCCCACGGCTTCTTTCACCGTCCTGTATTCCGCGGACTTCGCCAGGGAGAAAATAAAGGAAAACAAAAAATACCCCGTGGTGATCAAGGCCGACGGCCTGGCCGCCGGCAAAGGCGTGCGCATCTGCTGCAGCGAAGCCGAGGCGCTGGCCGCCGTGGACGATTTCATGGAGAAGCGCATCTTCGGCTCCTCCGGCTCGAAAGTTGTGCTGGAAGAATTCCTGGCCGGCACCGAAGCCTCGGTGATGGCGCTGGTCGACGGGGAAACCTATTTAATGCTGCCCGTCTCGCGCGACCACAAGCGCCTGCAGGACGGCAACAAGGGGCCCAACACCGGCGGCATGGGCGCCGTCTGCCCCGTGCAGCTGCCCGCGGCCGACCTGGAGATAATTGAAAAAGAGGTGCTCGCGCGCTTCGTGGAGGGCGTCAAGAAAGAGCGCCTGGGCTTCCGCGGCCTCATCTACGCCGGGATCATGCTTACCATGGACGGGCCGAAGCTGCTCGAGTTCAACGTCCGCTTCGGGGACCCGGAAACCCAGGCCATCATGCCCGTGCTGAAGTCCGACCTGCTGCCGCTGCTGGCCGCCTGCGCCGACGGGAAACTGGCGGGGCGCGAGCTGGAGCTGACCGGCGAGACCTGCGTCTCCGTGGTGGCGGCCGCCGCCGGCTACCCGGAGAACCCCGAAAAGGACAGGCCCATTACCGGTCTCTATAACCCGCTGCCCGGCGTACAGGTTTTCCACGCCGGGACGGCGCAGAAGGACGGCGGCTACGTTACCGCCGGCGGCAGGGTGCTCTCGGTCAGCGCCAGCGCCAAGGATCTCGGCGCCGCCCGGCAGCGGGCCTACGCGGCCCTGGCTAAAATAAACTTTGAAGGCATGCAGTACCGCAAGGACATAGGGCTTTGATCAAGGAGAAACGATGACTACCTACAAGAAAAGCGGCGTGGATATAAAACTGGCCGACAAGTTCACCGAGTTCCTGCAGAAGAAGTCCAAGGCCATAGGCGGCTTCGCCGGCCTGCTGCCGGTGCCGGAGATGAAGAACAAGTACAGCATCGTCGCCTCCACCGACGGCGTGGGTACCAAGCTCAAGCTCGCCTTCCTGCTCGACCGGCACGACACCATCGGCATTGACCTCGTGGCCATGTGCGTCAACGACCTGCTCTGCTGCGGCGCCCGCCCCATGCTCTTCCTCGACTACTACGCCACCGGCAAACTGGACCTGGCGCGCTCCAAAAAGATCATCGACGGTATTATGGAAGGCTGCCGCCAGGGCGAAAGCGCGCTGCTCGGCGGCGAGACCGCCGAAATGCCCGGCTTCTACCAGCCCGGCGAATACGACCTCGCGGGCTTCTCCGTAGGCATCGTTAAAAACTCCGAAGTCCTGGACGGCCGCAAGGTGCGCGCCGGCGACGTGCTGCTGGGCCTGCCGTCCACCGGCTTCCACTCCAACGGCTTCTCCCTGATCCGCAAGGTCCTGGGCGACAAAAAGCTGCTCAAAAAGTTCGCCCCGCGCCTGCTCACCCCGACCAAAATATATGTAAAGGACATCAACAAGCTCCGGGCCGCCCTCAAAAAACAGAAACACGACGTGCTGGCTCTCGCCCACATCACCGGCTCCGGCATTCCCGGCAACCTCCCCCGCGTCCTCCCCAAGCACCTCGGCGCCGTAGTATGCCCGGGCGCCTGGAAGGTTCCTTCCATAATGCGCGAGCTCCAGGCGATAGGCAAAATTCCCGAGCCCGACATGTGGGACTCTTTCAACATGGGCCTCGGCATGATCGCCGTCCTCCGACCCGCCGCCGTAAAAACCGCCCTGAAAACTTTAAAGGGTTCAGTAGTGATCGGCGAAGTAATAAAGGGCCGCAACGAAGTCGTTTTAAAGTAGTGCGCCTGAGGGTTACCCCGGGCGGCCCGTTCCGGTCGCTAAACTTTAGGAGGACTATGAAAAACATCGTCGTATTCGCTTCGGGCGGCGGCACCAACCTGCAGGCCCTCATAGACGCGGCCCGCGACGGCCGCATAGACGGCAAGATCGTCCTCGTAGTCTCCAGCAAACCCGGCGCCGGCGCCCTCGCCCGCGCCGCCGCCGCCGGCATCCCCGCCGAAACCGCCTCCCCCAAAGACCTCGCCCCCGCCGACTACGACGAACGACTCGCCGCCCTGTGCCGCGGCGCCAAGGCCGACCTCGTCTGCCTCGCCGGCTTCATGCTCAAACTCGGCCCCAAAATGCTCGGCGAATACAAAGACCGCATCCTCAATGTGCACCCCGCCCTCCTGCCCTCCTTCGGCGGCAAAGGTTTCTACGGCCTGAAAGTCCACGAAGCCGTGCTGCAGGCAGGCGCTAAAGTCAGCGGCGCCACCGTCCACTTCGTGGACGAGAACTACGACCGCGGCCCCATCGTACTGCAGCAGCCCGTCCCAGTGCTGCCCGGCGACACCCCCGAAAGCCTCGCGCAGCGCGTCAACGCCGCCGAACTGGCCCTCTACCCCTCGGCCGCCGCCCTCTTCTGCGCCGGCCGCCTCAATATCAGCAACGGCCGCGTGGAAACAGCCGGCCCGCTGCCCGAAACCGGCAAAGTCCGCCGCGCCCTGATTTCGGTCTCGGACAAAAGCGGCCTGCTGGAGTTCGCCCGGGGCCTGGCCGCGCAGGGAGTGGAACTGGTCTCCACCTCCGGCACCTTCAAGCTGCTCAAAGAGTCCGGCGTGCCCGTGCGCGCGCTGGAAACCCTCACCGGCTACCCCGAAATGCTCGACGGCCGCGTAAAAACCCTGCACCCGGCCGTGCACGGCGGCATACTCTACCGCCGGGACGACCCAGAGCACGCGGCCACCGTCTTCAGGTTCGGCATCGAGCCCCTGGATATGGTGGTGGTGAACCTCTATCCCTTCTCCGCCACGGCGAAGAAAGCCGCCCCCTGGTCCGAGGAGCTCATTGAGAACATAGACATAGGCGGCGTGGCCCTGATACGCGCCGCGGCCAAGAATTACGCCTCCGTGGCGGTGCTCACCTCGCCTGAGGATTACCACCCTGCCCTCGAAGCCCTGCGCGCCGGCGGCGGCGAGCTGCCGCTGCAGCTGAAGAAAGACCTGGCCGTCAAAGCCTTCAAGCATACCGCCGCCTACGACGGGGAAATAGGCTCCGTGCTGGCCGGACCTTCGGCGGATTTCCCCGAAACCCTGCAGGTCAAACTTCACAAGGTCCATGCCCTGCGCTACGGCGAGAACCCGCACCAGGCCTGCGCCCTCTACACGCGCAAGGCCGCGCCGCCTTTCGCGCAGCTGCAGGGCAAAGAGCTGTCCTACAACAACATCCTCGACGCCTACGGCACCTACCAGGCGGTGCTGGAGTTCGACAAGCCCGCGGCCGTCATTTTCAAGCATGTCACCCCCTGCGGCCTCGGCACCGGGACGGACATAGCCGAAGCCTTCGAGCGGGCCTGGAACTGCGACCCGCTCTCCGCCTTCGGGGGCATCATCGCGGTGAACCGCCGGCTCGACGGGCGCATAGCGGAATTCCTGGCCAAGAAGTTCGTGGAAGTCATCTGCGCCCCGGATTACGAGCCCGCGGCGCTGGAGGTCTTCTCCAAAAAGCCCAACCTGCGCCTGCTCAAGTGGGAGAGCTTCCCGGCGGACAATCTGGTGCTGCGCTCGGTGGGCGACGAGGTGCTGGTCAGCACCGACGACAAACTGCTGTTCGGCGAAAAGTGGGAAGTGCCCACGAAGCGCAAGCCGACCAAAGAGGAAGAAGCGGCCCTGCGCTTCGCCTGGGCGGCGGCCAAGTACGTGCGCTCCAACGCCATAGTATTCTCGGACACCTGCCAGACCGTGGCCATCGGGGCCGGGCAGATGTCGCGGGTAGACTCTGTTTTCATGGCCGGCCACAAATACGAGGCTTTCTTAAAGGCCAACCCTAAACCGGCTACGCTGGTAATGGCCTCGGACGCCTTCTTCCCTTTCCCCGACGCTCTGGAGGAGGGGATAAGGATCGGGGCCACGGCCATAATCCAGCCCGGCGGCTCGGTGAAGGACAAGGAAGTGATAGAGGCCGCGGACAGGTTGGGCGCGGCCATGGTCCTCACTGGCGTGAGGCATTTCAGGCACTGACGGTTCAGGACACGGCGGGGAAGTAAACAGTGAAGACCGCGCCGGCGCCGGGCCGGTTGGCGGCGAAAATATAGCCCCCGTTCTGCGCGACCACGCCGTACACGGTAGAGAGGCCCAGGCCGGTGCCCTTGCCCTTGGGCTTGGTGGTGAAGAAGGGTTCGAACATGCGCGGCAGTACTTCTTTAGGGATGCCCGGGCCGGTGTCTGAAAGTTCGAAGGCGGCGTAGCGGCCGGGCGGCAGGGAGGCGGGCAGGCCTCCGGGCCCCGCGTTGTAGGTCTTTATAAATATTTTGCCGGAATCCTTCATGGCGTCCTTGGCGTTGACCGCCAGGTTCATGATGGCCTGCTTGAGGTGCTCCGGCTCTATCCTCACCTTGGCCAGGTCCTCCGCCAGCGAGTAGTCCACCGTGATGTTCTTGCCGAGCAGGGTGCCGAGCAGGATCTTCAGCTCTCCCAGGGGCGCGTTGAGGGTCACTTCCGCCGGGCGGCTTTCGTGGCGGCGGGCGAACATCATCAGCTGCTTTATCAGCGCGGCCGATTCCTTGGAAGAGCGGAGTATCTCGGTGGAAAGTTTGTGGCCGACGGAGTCCGGCTTGAGGTCCTCGCTGATGAGCTCCATCGAGCCGATGATTACGGTGAGCAGGTTATTAAAATCGTGCGACAGCTGCCCGGCCAGCAGCCCCAGGGATTCCATCTTCTGGGCCTGGTTGAGCTGGTCTTCCAGCTGGGTTTCCCGGGCTATGTCGTGGCGCAGCGCCAGGAAATACTTGGGTTTGCCGTCGGAACCGGAAATGGGACAGATGCGGACTTCCTCGGTGTAGAGGGTGCCGTCCTTGCGCTTGTTGGTCAGGCGGCCTATCCAGCGGTTGCCGGCCTGTATAGTGCCCCACATCTCCCGGTAGAATTCCGGGGAATGCTGGCCGCTCTTGAGCATGCTGGGCTTTTTACCCAGGACTTCTTCCCTGGAGTAGCCCGTAAGGGCTTCGAAAGCGGGGTTGACGTAGAGGATGATCCCGTCGGCGGAAGTGACGAAGAAAGTTTCACAGGTCTGCTCTATGGCGTCCAGCAGCAGGTTGCAGGTTTCGGCGGTGATTTGCATGGAAACATTGTAGCAAAAGTCAGTTTTACTTATTCTTTCGATTTGATACTATTAATTGCAAGACCCCATGTCTTGCCAAGGCGGACAAGGGGTATTCTTTTGGGAGGAGCACTATGCCGGAGAGCCGCAATATCAACGCTTTAAGCCCGCTGGACGGGCGCTACGCCGCCAAGCTCACCGGGCTGGGCCGGCTTTCGGGCGAAGGGGCCTTGGCCCGCCGCCGCGCGCTGGTGGAATGCCGCTACCTGGCCAGGCTCTGCGCCGCCCCCGGCGTAAAGGCCCGCCGCCTGACGGCCAAAGAAAAAGCCATCCTCGAAAAACTGCCGCAGCTCTCCGACGCCGACGTTCTTAAGATCATAACCATCGAGGAGGAAGGCCTCGGGCCCATCCCGGCCACGCGCCACGACGTGAAAGCCGTGGAATATTTCCTGAAGGAAAAACTGCGCCGCACCTCGCTGAAGGATCTGACGGAACTGGTGCATTTCGGCCTGACCTCCGAGGATGTCAACAATATCTCCTACGCGCTGCTGCTGCGCGATTCCCTGCGCGGGGAACTGCTCCCGGCGCTGGAAGAAATACTGGCGGCGCTGGACGGGCTCGCCGTTAAATACGCGGCCGCGCCGCTGCTGGCCCGCACCCACGGCCAGCCCGCCGTGCCTACCACCTTCGGCAAGGAGTTCCGCGTTTTCCACGCCCGCCTCGCCAGGCAGGTGCGGCAGCTTAAAGAGCTGAAGATCTGCGCCAAGCTCAACGGCGCCTCCGGCAATTACAACGCCCACGCCGCGGCCTATCCCCGCGTGAACTGGGAGAAGTTCTCCCGGGGCTTCGTGGAAAGCTTCGATGGTCTGGAATTCAACCCGTACACCACCCAGATAGAGCCGCACGACGCCTACGCCGAGCTGTTCGACAATCTGCGGCGGGCCAATACGATACTGCTGGCCTTCTGCCAGGACATGTGGCGCTATATCTCGGCAGGGCTCGTGAAGCAGCAGGCGGTAGCGGGGGAGGTCGGCTCTTCCACCATGCCGCAGAAGGTGAACCCGATACACTTCGAGAACGCCGAGGGGAATATCGGCCTGGCCAACGCCCTGCTGGGCTTCTTCTCGGCCAAGCTGCCCGTCTCCCGGCTGCAGCGGGACCTTTCGGATTCCACGGTAGAGCGGAATTTCGGGACCGCCTTCGGCCACTCCCTGGCGGCTTACCGCTCTATAATGACCGGCCTCGGCCGCGTCTCTCCTGACGAAGCCGCGGCGCGGGGCGAGCTGGAGCTGCATCCCGAAGTGCTGGCCGAGGGCATACAGACCATACTGCGGCGGGAAAACGAGAGCGGCCCCTACGAACTGCTCAGCAAGTTCACGCGCGGCCGCTACGTGACCGCCGCCGGGCTGCGGGAATTTATAGACGGACTGGAGCTGAAGCCGGGCATTAAGTCCGAGCTCAGGCGGCTGACGACCCTGAATTACACGGGGCTGGCGGCTAAACTGGCCAAAGGACGGAGGTAAATCATGCCGGTAGACATAGTTGTAGGCGGGCAGGCTGGCGACGAGGGCAAGGGGAAGATCTGCGCCTACCTCGCCGTTAAAAAAGATTACGATTACGCCATCCGCGTCGGCGGCCCCAACGCCGGGCATACCATCTTCTTCAAAGACAAGATCTATACGCTTAAGACCATGCCGGGCGCCTTCGTCAACAGGCGCACCAAGCTGGTACTGGGCGCCGGCACCTACATAATCCCTGACTGGCTGGAAAAGGAAATAGAGCTGACCGGCGCCGGGCACCGCCTGATAATCGACCCGCACGTGGTTATCATAGAGCCGCGCCACACAGCCGCCGAGCGCGCCGACGCCCGCATGATGGGCAAGATAGGCAGCGTGGGCACCGGCCTGGGCGCCGCCGTGCGCGACCGGGTGGACCGGAAAAAACTGACTTTCGCCAAAGACCATCCCCGCCTGAAGAAATACGTGAAGGATGTGCCGGAGCTCCTCAACAAGGCCCTGGCCAAAGGCTCCAACATGCTGCTGGAGGGCACGCAGGGCATGAAGCTCTCCAACCTGCACGGCGAGTATCCCTTCGTCACCTCGCGCGACACTACCGCCTCCACCTTCATGGGCGAGGCGGGCCTGGGCCCCAAGTACGCCGGGGACATCTACGCCATCTTCAAACCCTATGTCACGCGCGTGGGCCCCGGGATGGTGGCCAACGAGCTGAAGGATAAGGCCAAGCTGACGAAATACCACACCGCCGGGCGCGAGGTGGGCAGCGTCAGCGGCCGCCTGCGCCGGGTGGGGGCCTTCGAGATGAACGTGGCGCTGCAGACGGTGCGCATAAACTCCGCCACCAAGCTGGCGATAACGCACATCGACCTGCTCGGCGGCGCGGACGTGTCGAAAGGGATAAAGAGCTTTACCGGCGAGGCCAAGAAGTTCATGGCCACGCTGGACAAGGTCTGCGCGGCCTACCCGTACCCGAAGGTGGAGCTGGTCTCCTACGGCCCCGGCCTGCACGAAGTGCTAGAATTGAAGTAAGACGGCTTAATAGCCAAAGCTAAACGGCGGGAGAAAGATGAAATGTCCTAAATGCGGGCGGGCGAACGAGAAGTGGGACGCGTATTGCGTCAGCTGCCAGACCGAGCTCAAGGCCTCGGTCGAGGCCGCCCCGGGTCCCGCTCCCGCCGAGAAGGCCGCCAGGCGCGCCCCCGCCACGGCCGCCGAGAAAAAGCTGGCGCTCATCGGCCTGGCGTTCGCTGTGGCCGGCAACGGCTTCTTCGCGCTCTACTGGAAAAGCGAAATGAACAGCGGCACCTGGCCCGGTTTCGCCGGTGTGACTACGCTGGTCTCGGCCCTTGTAGGTTATTATTTCGGCCTGAGGATAGTTCAGACAGGCTCGTTCTTGATGGGCGGCCTCTACGGCCTGCTGGGCGGCGCCATCGTCGGCGTCATTAACGGAAGCTGGGTCTTTCCCGGTTTTGGCTCCGTAGTGGGGCTGGGCATAGGCGCTGTGATAGGCCTGGTGTGCGGCTTTATCTACGCCGCTATCGCCCCTGGTTCACGCCGGGCGCCCTGACTCCTTTTACGGCTTTTTCAAAAAATGCTATTATTGGTAGGCAGTATTACCACATTTGCCGCGGTAGCTCAGTGGTAGAGCACTGGTCTGAAAAACCAGGTGTCGTTGGTTCGATCCCAACCCGCGGCAATTTCCATTTCGGGAAAAGCTTATGCCCCTCCACAACAAGATCCTGATAGCCGACGACGATAACGAGATGCTCGAGACCCTCAGCTCGATGCTCGAGGCCGAGGGCTACCAGGTGCTCAAGGCCGAGAACGGCCGGGAAGCGGTGGAGATGGCGCGCAAGGAGCTGCCCGCGCTGATCATGCTCGACATCCACATGCCGATCATGGACGGCCTTATGGCCTGCAAGGCGATCAAGGAAGACAAGGTCACTAAGGGCGCGCAGGTGGTGATGCTCACCGTCGAGGGCAGCATCAATGAGATCCAGCAGGCGATCTCCTACGGCGCCAAGACCTACATTACCAAGCCTTCCAGCAAGGCCGAGATCCTCAAGGTAGTAAAAAGCATACTTTAAACCCAGTCCGCTGAAATGAAAAAGGGCCCTTTCGGGCCCTTTTCGTTTTACGGTCCGCCGTCAGACCATCTTCATCAGGGCGAAGTGGAGGTACTCGGTTTCCGGCATGCTGATCAGGATCGGGTGGTCCTTGGCCTGGCCGCGCAGCTCTACCATGACGGCCTGGCGGCCGGCCTTGGAGGCGGCGGAGGAGAGGGTCTCCACGAACATCCCGCGCGAGATGTGGTGCGAGCAGGTGGAGACGGCCAGGTAGCCGCCCTTGGGCAGGGCCTTGAAGGCCGCCCCGGCCATGCGGGAAAGCATCTTCAGCGCCTGCGGCAGGTATTTCTTGTTGCGCACGATGTTCGGCGGGTCCAGCAGGATGAAGTCGGGCTTCTCCGGCAGGTCGCCCGCTTCCAGGGCTTCCAGCAGGCGCTCGGCCTTCTCTTTCCTGAACAGCACCTGCGCCTCCACGCCGTTGAGCGCGGCGTTCTCCGTGGCGGCCTCTATGGCTTTCTCCGAAGAGTCCACGGCCCACACGGCCGCGGCGCCGGCCTTGGCCGCGGTGATGGCGAAAGCGCCCAGGTAGGTGTGCAGGTCCAGCACGCGGCGGCCCTTGAAGAAGGGCGCCAGCGCCGCGCGGTTCTCCCGCTGGTCGAAATACCAGCCGGTCTTCTGCCCGCCGGCCATGGGGATGCGGTATTTAATTCCGTTCTCTTCGATGTCGGCGGTCTCCGGCATCACGCCGAAGGCGGTCTCCTCGTAGGACTTGAGGCCTTCCAGCTCGCGGAACTGGTGGGTGTTCTTGTAGAAGATGCCCTTGGGGCGCAGCAGGTCGGTGAGGGCGGCGGTGATCGCGTCCTTCAGCAGTTCCATGCCGGCGGAAAGTATCTCGACCACCACGGCGTCGCCGTAGCGGTCCACCACCAGGCCCGGCAGGCCGTCGGACTCGCCGAAGCAGAGGCGGCAGGCGCGGTCCACGCCGAGCTCCTCGCGGTAGGCCAGCGCGGCGGCCAGGCGCTCCTTCAGGAAGTCCTCCGGCAGCTCCAGCGTATTCTGCGCCAGCAGGCGCACGGCTATCAGGCTCTTCGGGTTGAAGAAGCCCACGCCGGCGGGGCGGCCGTCGGGGTAGGTGAGCCCGCAGATGGTGCCGGGCGGGATGGAGGTGTCCACGAGCTCGAGCTCGTTGGAGAACACCCAGGCGTGACCGAAGGCGCGGCGCTTGAGAGCTTCGCGCTTGAGTTTGAGGTTTTTCATTTTATTGGTCCAGTGAGACTAAGGCTTCTACGGGTGAGCCGATCTTGACGTCGAAAGTCCTGGCGAAGCTGCCGTTGCGCACGGAGAACTCCAGGAAGCCGAAGGAACCTATCAGCGCCAGCGCCTCGCCCTCGGGGACGGAGGCGTAGGTGAGCTTGAGGTCCTTCAGCATGCGGTCGGCTATGTTGAACACGCCGCGCGCGCTAAGGTAGTCGCGCTTGATATTGGTTACCACGTTGCCGAAATGGTCTATGGCTATCACCTGGCCGGTGACCCTGTTGCCGGCCTTCACCGGCTGGGGGAAGGGGAAGCGGCGGTACTCGTTGAAAATGGGGCCGATCTTTTTTTCCGGCAGGCCCTTGGCAATGGCGGCCGCCACGGGGGCCATGATGTCGCGCCCGTGGAAGGTGGCGCTGATGTTCTCCATGAACAGCGAGGAATTGCTGATGAAGCGGGCCTCGACGATCTTTTCCCTCTGCTCCACCCAGCTGATCAGGCCGTTGTCCGGCGCTATGAACTGGTGGTTGGCGGTCTTGGCCCAGACTATGCCGCGCCCGGTGCCCACCGTCGGGTCCACCACGGTCATGAACAGCGTGCCCTTGGGCATATAGGGCGTGGCGGCCATCAGGTAGAAGGCCGCGGTCTGTATGTCCTGCGGGGGGATCTGGTGCGTGATGTCTATGATGGAAAGGCCGGGCGCCTTGGAAAGCAATACGCCCTTCATCGCGCCGACGAAGGGGTCGTGCGTGCCGAAGTCTGACAGCAGTGCGATGTACTTGGTCTTCATAAGATACCGCAATAAAACGGGGCAGGCTGCGCGCCCGCCCCGGTGACGGCTTTAGTCCTGACCGTGCACGTGGTGCGCGGCCGAGCCGGGAATGGTCAGCGGGAGCTTCTGCTTGCAGAGCGGGCAGTTGTCCGGCGGGAAAAGCTGAAGGGGGTAGGAGATCAGGCCGCGCACGGGGACGTTGAGCGTCAGGTCGCCGGTGGAGCGGTCCACGATGGCCGCCACGCCGATCACCTTGGCGCCGTAGCCGCGGGCCAGGTTGATGGCCTCGCCGCAGAGGCGGCCGGTGTTGAGCACGTCGTCGACGACGAGCACGCGCTCGCCCTCGGAGATCTTGAAATCGCGCTTGAGGACCATCACGCCGTTGATCTTCTCGGTGAAGATTGAGCGGGCCTTCTTGACGCGGGCTACTTCCTGGCCGATGGACATGGAGCCCACGGAGGGGGAGATGACGACGTTGATCTCCATCGGGAACTTGGCCGCCATTTCCTTGGCCACTTTCTGGGCCAGGTGCGGGTACTGCAGCACCAGGGAGGGCTGGATGTAGGTCTGGGTGTGGAAGCCCGACGGGATCTGGAAGTGGCCGTTGAGGATGGCCCCGTGCTCCTGCAGCAGCCCTACGACGTCAAATTTGCCTAGCTTGGACATTATTTTTTTCCTCCTGCGAAACTGTCTATTCTGGCGAAATCTATGTCGGCGCCCCGCTGGGCGGCTTCCCTGATGATGCGGCCGCTTTCCTTGGGGCTGATCATCTTGAACTCCGGGTCCGCCATTTTGCCCTGCAGCGTGAAGGCCAGGGCCGGCTTGCCGCTCGAATCCGTAAGGGCCTCCGGCAGGCTCCCCATGGAATAATACTTACCTGACATTGTATAAATTTTTACGTCCATCGTTTCGTTGTTGAAGTCCATCCGGCCCGAAACGTAGGCTGAAAACTCCTTGCCGTCCAGGAAGGAATTGCGGATCTCCACCTTGCCGCCGTCGACGATGTAGTCCCCGCCGATGGCGTTGAAGGAGATATCCTTCACTTTGTAGCCGAACTTCAGCGCGCCCGTGCGGTTCATCCGGTGGATGAAGGTCAGCGGCAGCGAGAAGATGTAGAAGACCCGGTCCTTCTCGGAGGTCTTCTGCACGTCGTAGAAAGTGCCGGCGCCGGATTTAATGGAGATATCGCCGTTGATCTTGGAGATGTCCCCGGCTATGTTCTTGAGCGAGCCGTAGGCGTAAAAATTCTCGGCGGACATGTATTCGTGCTTGTAGAGGTCGGCCTTGTACAGGATCTTTATCGAGGAGTAACCTATCGGGATAGAGTTCTTGAGCGTCTTGAGCCAGGCCAGGTCCGAAGCCACTTCCGGCATGCCTACGCGCGGGCCGCGCAGCTCCTTGATGCCGAAGGTCAGGCTTTTCAGTTCCGAATAGACCAAATTGGCCGAGTAGCCTATGAAGTCCACGGCGCGCCCGGCCGTGAACGGTTTGCTGACCGCGGCCCGGCCCCTGGCGCTGTAGCCGTTGAACTTGCCCGAATAATTGAACAGCATCCCGTTCTTGGTGATCTCCGTTTTCAGCTTCAGGCCGGAGAGCGTATTGTCGTCGAGCTTGAGCTTGCCGCTGGTGGCGTTGGCGTAGTTGTTGGCGAAGTTCTCCGACAGCAGGGCGGCCAGGTTTATCCCCGAGGCGGAGAGGTTGCGGTATTTAAAGCCGGCTTTGGTGGTGTTTACGAAGAGCCTCGAGAAGACCGGCTTGCCGTTCCTGGACGCTATCCGCAGCCGCAGCTGCGCCGTACCGGAAGGCGTTTCCATAGGGAGGGAAACCCCGTAGCGCTTCAAATTGCCGAGGCTGATGGGCGGCGCCGAGACTGTGAAAGAGTACGCGGGGGTGGATTTGGAAAGGTCGAAGGTTCCCTCCGCCCTGAAGTTGAGCGGGCGGGTCAGCACGCTGACCTCGGCCGTCCTGGAGGACCCGAAGACCGCGCTGAGGTCCCACGAGGAGCGCGGCGCCGTGAACTTGAAGGGGGCGCTGAAGAGGTAGGCCAGGTCCCCGCTGGTGATGAAGGGCGTTTCGGCCTTCACCGAAATCTCGGGCCGGAGGAAATTCTTCAGGCCGCCGGAGATCTTGGCGGTCTTGTCGAGCAGCGTCAGGTCCGCGCGCAGCCCCTTGAGCTCAGCCTGCTCCCAGCGAAAACCGGCGAAGTTGACGGTGCCCTCGGCGTAGAGTCTGCCGTTTACCGGCTTGCGGAAGGCGTTGCTCTTGAAGAAGACCGAAGCGTGAAAGGGCGTGTCGCCGCCGGGCTTGAAATCGGCCAGGGTGGCGTTGAAATTCTCGAAGGCGTAGCGGGTTTTGGCGGGCAGGTAGGTCAGCCCCAGGTGGCCGTCTTTGATCTCGGCGGAGTCTATCTTGTTGAGCGGGTTTTTGCCCTCGGCCTGCCGGTAGGCCGAGAAGATGTCGGCTATGTTCCAGGCGCCGTCGGCGCGGCGCAGCAGCTCTATCCTCGGCGAGACCAGCACCACGCTGTCTATCTCCAACTTGCGGTTCAGCAGCGGCAGCAGGCGGTAGGTGGCATAAATATATTCCGCGGTGATGAAGTCCACCGCTTCCGGCCCCGGCTCTATGACCCGCAGGCCCTTTATCTGTATCTCGCCGGTCAGCGAGAGCCTGGCCGACTCTATCTGCACCGGGCGCTTGAGCAGCTCCTGGAACTGGTTGGTAACTATGGCCTCCAGGTCGGCCGGCTTGAACATGATCCGGACCGTTATCAGGGCGGTGACGGTCAGGCCGGCCGCCAGCAGCAGCGGCAGGACTATTACCCTCGCCAGTATTTTCGTGAAAAGCTTCATGCGCTGAGATACATTTTAGCAGTATTGTAGAGGTAGAGGGCGGCCTCGCCGAGGCCGCGGTAGGCGGCCGCCTGCGTTTCCAGCACCCGCGCCGACCAGGCCCGGAAGCTCAGCAGCCCCGGGAAGAGCAGCCGCAGCGCCGCGGCCAGGCCCAGGCAGTTGAGCAGCAGCAGCAGCGGGATGGAAAAAAGCGGCCCGCCCGCTTTCTTCAGGTCGCTCTGCACCGGGCCTGACAATATATCAGCCGTGTGCAGCAAATGGAAGGCCAGCGTGAAGCCCGCGGCCGCCAGGAACCAGGGCCGCAGGTGGGCGACGGGCCAGAAGCGGCCGGCCGTCCAGTAGGCGGCGGAAACGGCCAGCGTGTAGAGGGGCAGGAAATAGGGCGCCAGCGAGATAAAGGCGTTGGAGGAATCCGTCAGCACATAGCCGCTGTTCCTGCTGACGGAGATTTTGCGCACCCTGACGCCGGTGAAGACCGCGGCCAGGGCGTGGGTCAGCTCGTGGGCCGCCACGTAGAGCCGGCGCCCGCGGCCCAGCCAGTGAAAAAGCAGGCAGAGCAGGGCGCCGCCGAGCAGGGGGAAGGTGACGTTGAATTTGCCGAGCGCGGGCGCCAGGACGGCGGCGGTAGCCCAGACCGCGGCCAATGCCGCTGGGGCTAGCGCGAGGCCTATCAGCGGTTTTATCGCGCGCATGGGCCCTTACTCCAGCATCCAGTCTTCGGCTTTTATGCCTTTGGCTTTCAGCTCGGCGCGCCAGGCCTCGAGCGCGCCCGGCATTTTTTTCCTGGCCCTGGCGGCCCAGGGGTTTAGGGGGGAGGGAAATTCCTCGGCGGCGGTCTTATACCAGAGATAGGCCAGTTTGGCGGAGCTTTCGGAGATCTTGAAATCTGCTTCAGCCGTTCTCAGCGCGGCGGCCCGGGCGGCGGCTTCGGCGGAGGCCTGCCCGGCGGCGGCCGTTTCGGCGGCGTACAGGGCTTCGAAGTGCCTGCGCTTCTCGGCGGGATTGGCGCGCCAGAAGTCTTCCCGCTCGGCCCGCTGCAGCGCCCCGCGGGAGCGGAGCCCCAGGTCGGCGGCGGCCAGTAAAAAAAAGGCCCCGGCCGCAGCCGCGGCCAAGGCCGTAAGTCGCAGGGCCCGGCCCGCCGTCATCAGGGGATGGTCCTCTTGGCCGGCTGGGTCTTCAGGAGCTTGTGCAGCAGGGCTACCAGCACCTGGGGCTTCACCGGCTTTTCGATGAATTCCCGGACATTGGGCTCCTGCTTGATCATGTCGGAGGTGGACCGGTCGGTGTAGCGGCCGGTGATGATGACTATCGGTATGGTGCCGGTCTCGTCGGCCTGCAGCTCGCGCAGGATCTCGAAGCCGCCGAATTTGGGCAGCATCAGGTCCAGCAGTATCAGGTCCGGATTGACGGTGCGGGCCTTGTTGAGGGCCTCCTCGCCGTCCGCGGCCTTCTCTATGCGGAAACCCTCTTTCTTGACTATGAACTCAATAAGCTCCCTGACCGACTCGTCGTCGTCGACTATCAGGACCAACTTGTCGGCCGGGCGGCCGGAACCAAAAGAGTTTTCCATTAATTTCCCTCTACCCCGACGGAATTTATATGTTAGTGGTAACCAGCGTCTCGGTGGTCTGCACGCCGTGTATGCCGCGCACTTCGCGGACTATCAGGCCGCTGAGCTTGTCTATGGTGTCGGATTCGGCCACCAGGATGGCGTCCCAGCCGCCGAAGGTCATGTAGACGTCCTTCACGCCGCGGACGTTCTTTATCTGCTGTACGGCCTTCTGTTCGAGGCCGGCTACCAGTTTGCAGAGCACGAAAGCTATCATGGTCGTTCTCCTTTATCGCCCGCTAGATCCGCTCGTTCCACGCCGGGGTGCGGTACTTGCTGGCGGCCGTCCCGGCCGTTTTAGCCAGCGCGGCCGGGGCCATGGCCGCCGCTTCCCACTCCAGCCCGAATTCCCCGCCCAGGGCCTTGATCATGGCGTTCCTGTGGAGGGAGCCGTTCGCGCGCGCGTCGGGGGCCTGGAAGGAGGCCTGGTACAGCATGTAATCCCCGAGTTTCCTGAGCGCGCCGCCCAGCACTTTTTTTCCATTATACAATATATCTTTGTCGACCGGTTTTGAGAAGCAGTTCATGACCGGGTCGTTCACCGCGTAGTCTTTGGTCTTCTCGCTGAGCAGGTCGAAGCTCAGGCCCAGCCTCGCATATTCCGCGTTGATGGAGCGGTGCAGGCGCTCGTAAATCTTGCCGGGCTCGAAATAGACGCCGGGGGAGTGGAAGATGAAGGAGAAGGTGAGGTCGGATTCGTGGAAGACGATGCCGCCGCCGGTGGGGCGGCGCACTATGGCGGTTATGGGGCTGCCCGCGGCCGCCACGGCCTCGCCCACGGCCTTGCGCCGCTGGGAGTAGCCGAAGGTGACGCCGGGCTCTTTCCAGTTGTAGAAGCGCAGCACGTAGGGCGCCGGCAGGGTCTCGCAGAGCGTCTCGTCGGCCGCCATCTGCTCGTATACGTCGAGCGGCGGGGTTTCGATTATCAGTCCTTTCATGGTCATTTCGATTCTGCCGGCTGCCCCGTCGTCAACCGGCGGTTGCTACCACCTTAAGTTCGGCTGCCTCGCGGCCTGGACTTCGTCTAAACGTTTAACGGGCAGGGTGACCGGCGCGTCCTTGAGGGACTGCGGGTCGGCCACGCCGCTGTCGTGCACGTCTTTCATGGCGGCCGCGAATTCGTCGAGGGTTTCCTTCGACTCGGTCTCGGTCGGCTCTATCATGATGGCTTCGTGGACGATCAGGGGGAAATAGATCGTGGGGGCGTGGAAGCCGCGGTCGATGAGGCCCTTGGCCACGTCGAGCGTCTTGAGGCCCTTGTCCAGCATGTCCTTGCCGGGGGTCAGCACGCACTCGTGCATGCAGTACTCGCTGGAATACGACGGGTACAGGTCCTTGAGCAGGGCGCGGATATAGTTGGCGTTGATGATGGAGTAGCGGGCGATGTCGCCCAACTCGTCGGCCGAATGCGCCAGCATGTAGGCGTAGGCTTTCACCAGGACTCCGGTATTGCCGAAGAAGGCCTTTACCTTGCCGATGCTTTTGCCGTCGCCGAAGTCGGAGGCGAACTTTCCGCCTTCCTTCTTGACCGTCGGCACCGGCAGGAACGGGGCCAGGTGCGCGCGGCAGACTATGGCGCCGGCGCCGGGGCCGCCGCCGCCGTGCGGGGTGGAGAAGGTCTTGTGGAAGTTCAGGTGCATCATGTCTATGCCCAGGTCGCCGGGCTTGACCATGCCTATCAGGGCGTTCAGGTTGGCGCCGTCCATGTAGACCAGCGCGCCGGCCTCGTGCACCACGCGGCAGATCTCCTCGATATTGCTCTCGAAGATGCCCAGGGTGTTGGGCACCGTCAGCATCAGCACGGCGGTCTTGGGGCCGATATGCTTCTTGAGCTCGGCCACGTCCAGGCGGCCGTCCGGCTTGGAGGCGATGTTCACCGTCGTAAAACCCATCATCGAAGCGGTGGCGGGGTTGGTGCCGTGGGCCGAGTCCGGGACTACGATCTCGGTGCGGGCCTCGCCCTTGTTCTCGAAGTAGGCCTTGGCCAGCAGCAGGCCGGTGAATTCGCTGTGCGCGCCGGCGGCGGGCTGCAGCGTGATGGCGTCCAGGCCGCACAACTCCACCAGGCGGGCGGAGAGGTCGTGGATCAGTTCCAGCGTGCCCTGCGCGCAGACGTCGTGGGCCAGCGGGTGCAGGCCGGAGAAGCCTTCCAGCGCGGCGGCCTCTTCGTTGAAGCGCGGGTTGTACTTCATGGTGCAGGACCCCAGCGGGTAGAAGTGGGTGTCCACCGAGAAGTTCAGCCGCGACAGGCGGGTGAAATGGCGCACCACGTCGAACTCTGAGAGTTCCGGCAGGCGGGGGGCGGCCTTGCGGCGCAGGTTCGCCGGCACATTGGCCTTGGCGCGCAGCGGGTTCTTGGCGTGAAGGCCGCGGCGGCCCGGGTCGGATTTCTCGATGCTCAGCTTGTTGTCGGTAACGGCGCAGATCATAGGGCCTCCTTTATGGCGTCGGCCAGCTTAAGGATATCGGCTTCCGTCTTGGTCTCGGTGGCGCAGACCAGCAGCGTCTCGCCGAGCTCGGGGTAGAGAGGCACCAGCGGCAGGCCGATGTCTACGCCTTTCATGGCCAACACCTTCTCGCGCAGCGCTCCGGCGCTGCCGGGCACGGCGAGGACGAACTCGTTGAAGAAGGGGCCCTTGAACTTGAGCGAGCAGCCCTTTATCGTTCCCAGGCGCTCGGCGGCGAAGGCGGCCGCGCCGGCATTGGCCTCGGCCAGTTCCTTCAACCCCTCGGGGCCGTAGAGAGCGGAGTACACGGTGGCGGCCAGCGCGCACAGCGCCTCGTTGGAGCAGATGTTGGAGGCGGCCTTGTCGCGGCGGATGTGCTGCTCGCGGGCCTGCAGCGTCAGCACAAAGCCGCGCTTGCCGTCTTTATCCTTGGTCAGGCCGCAGATGCGGCCCGGCATCTGGCGCACGTGCTCTTTCTTGCAGGAGAACAGGCCCAGATAGGGGCCGCCGTAGGCCAGCGGCAGGCCCAGGCTCTGGCCCTCGCCGACGGCGAAATCCGCGCCGTACTCGCCGGGGGTGGCCAGGATGCCGAGGCTTACGGGGTCGGATGCGGCCACCAGCAGGGCGCCGGCGGCCTTGGCCAGGTCGGCCACTCCGGACATATCCTCTATCAGGCCCAGGAAGTTGGGCGTCTGCACGGCGAGACACGCCGCGCCTTCAAGCAGGGCCGGCAGGGCGTCCCGGTCCATCACGCCGTCTTTCATCGGGACTTTGACGTAGGAATATTCGGGCGAATGGGCGAAATAGGTCTTGAGTGTGTCCATGTACTGCGGGTTCACGCCGGCCGAGTAGACTATTTTCTTCCTGCCGGTGACGCGCACCGCGGCGCGCACGGCTTCGGCGAAGGAGCTGGCCCCGTCGTACATGGAGGCGTTGGCGCAGTCCATGCCGTAGAGGGCGCAGACCGTGCTCTGGAACTCGTAGATGGCCTGCAGCGTGCCCTGGCTGGCTTCGGGCTGGTAGGGGGTGTAGGCGGTCAGGAACTCGGTGCGCGAGGTGATGGCCTTCACCGCGGCGGGAGTGTAGCGCTCGTAGGCGCCGGCCCCGACGAAGTTCAGCGGGCGGCAGTTCTTGCCGGCCAGGCCGGCCATGACCGCGGCGGCCTGGGACTCGTCCAGGCTTTGCAGCGGCAGTTTAAATTTGGGCCAGAGAAATTTGGAGGGAACCTGCTTTACGAGCTCTTCGAACGAGGAGGCGCCGATGGTCTTGAGCATCTCCTCCCTGTCTTTGGCGGTATGAGGGGTATACATGGGAACTCCTGTAGCGTGGAACTGACAGAACGGGCGGCGGCCAGGGGAGGTTCGGCTTAGCCGTCCCGCCCGCTGGCCGCTGTCCGCAGCTGAACTCTTTTAGTGCGCGGCCTGCTTTACGAATTCCTGGTAGGCGGCCCAGTCCATCAGGGCGTCGGCCTCGGCAGGGTTGGACGGCTTAAGCTTGAACAGCCAGCCGTTCTCGAGCGGGGACTGGTTGAGCAGGGCCGGCTCGCCGGTGACGGCGTCGTTGACGGCGGTGACTTCGCCGGAGACCGGGGAGTAGATGTCGAAAGCTGATTTCACGGACTCTACCACCGCGCAGGGCTTCTCTTTCTCGAGCTTCTGGCCCACCCTGGGCAGCTCGACGAAGACCACGTCGCCCATCTCGTGCTGGGCGTGGTCGGAGATGCCGACGATCGTTTCGGCGCCGGGGTGAATATACTCGTGGGTCTTGGTATACTTGAGTTCTTCGGGTTTGGACATTTTATTCTCCTTGAAGTCGCTAAATTCCTGAAAAATCTACTGCTTGCCGGTGTAGAGGACCTTGCTGAATGCGGTGCCCTTGTGGAAAGGCGTGCGGGCGATCTCGCCCTTTACGCGGCGGCCGCGTATCTCCACCTCTACGGGGGTGCCGGGCTTGAGGTCCGGCGGGGTCATATAGCCCACGCCTATGCCCTTCTTGAGGGTGGGGGAATAGGTGGCGCTATTGAGCTCGCCTATCTCCTTGCCGTCGAGGAAAACCTTGCAGCCGGTGCGGGGCACGCCGCCGGTCAGCGTCAGGCCGGTCAGGCGGACCTTCACGCCGTTGGCCTTCTGGTCCGCGAGGATGGAGCGGCCGATGAACTCGCCCTTGTCGAGGCTGACCACCCAGCCGTAGCCGGACTCGTAGGTGGTGTGGACATCGTCCACGTCGGAGCCGTAGAGCAGGTAGCCGGACTCCAGGCGCAGGGTGTCGCGGCAGCCCAGGCCGCAGGGCACTATATTGTAGGGCTTGCCCAGTTCCATCATCTCGTCCCAGAGCTTGTTGATGATGGAGTGGGGGGCGGTGATCTCGAAGCCGTCCTCGCCGGTGTAGCCGGTGCGGCTGATGTAGCAATGCTCGCCGTGCAGGTCCTTCTCCACTATGCCGAAGCGGGGCAGCTTGAGGGCCTCGGGGGCGAAGGTGTCGAACATCTTGGGGACGTTGGGGCCCTGGATGGCGATCATCGAGTAATCGTCGCTCTTGTTCTCCACCTTCACGTACATCTTGGCGGCCTGGGCCTTGAACCACTCGTAGTCCTTGGTGGAGGTGGTGGCGTTGACTATGACCAGGTAGCGGTCGGCGGCCAGGCAGAAAGCTATGATGTCATCCACCAGGCCGGCCTTCTCGTTGGTGACGTGGGAGTAAACGCCCTTGCCGGGGGTAGCCTTGCGCAGGTCGTTGGCGTTGGTGATCTGCAGCAGCTTGAAGGCGTCGGCGCCGGTGACGAAGACCTGGCCCATGTGGGAGACGTCGAAGATGCCGGCTGAGTTGCGCACGGCCTCGTGTTCCTTCAGGATGCCGGCGAATTCTATGGGCAGTTCCCAGCCGTGGAAGTCCACCATCTTGCCGCCGGCCTTCCTCATGGTTTCGTTCAAAGCGGTACGGCGTACGGTAGTTGCGGTGGACATAGTGCCTCCTGTGGGATTTTTACGGAAAGGTATATAAATTTATAACAAATATGAAAGCGGGGGGGCAAGGAACAGGGCCTGGCGCGGGTAAATTGCGCCAATTTTGGTATTATGGGAGGGGGGGGAACCTATGAGCAGGGCTTTTGTAAAAGAGGATAGCGATGACGCGGGCGAGCCGGTAAAAAGGCAGGCCAGCGGCAGGCCCAACTATGTCACGCCTGCTGGGCTGGACAGCCTGAAGGCCAGGGCCGCGGAGTTGGGCTGGAAGCGCGCCGAGCTGGCGTCCAAGCAGCGCGTAGACGAGCCCCGCGGCATAGAGCTGCGCCAGGCCGAGGCCGACCTGGCCTATTACGAGGAGCGCGTCAAGAACGCTATCCTGGTGGACAACCGCGGCCTGGCCGCTCCGGACGTGCGCTTCGGGGCCACAGTTTCCGTGAAGGAACCGGACGGCGCCGTCAAAGAATACAAGATAGTGGGGGAAGACGAGGCGGACCCGAAGGCCGGCAAGCTTAACTGGGGCTCGCCGCTGGCCTCGGCCCTGCTGGGCGCCGCGGCCGGCGCCCGCGTGCCCCTGGCCCGCAAAGGCGGCGCCGTTGAGCTGGAAATAGTTTCGGTCAGCTATCCTAAAGATTGATCCGGGCTTTTTAAAAATAGAACCGGCGGTCCCGGCTTTCGGGGGCGCCCGCAAATGTGCGAAAATATAGCGTCGGCTATTAAAGGCTTTGCCGTGTCAAAAATACAACACCGAGCGCTTCACCGAGGATCTGCTTCCATGAACTCTGACAAACATCACCGCGAGATCATCCTGCTGGGCCTGCCGCCCATCACCCCCGAAGTAAAAGGCATGTGGCACAAAGGCTACCCGGTGCATAAGGGCGAGACCGAGTCCAGCGTCAACTTCGCCACCCTGTACGCCAAAAAGAACGGCATCGTCCCGGACCAGGACCTGCTGCGCCGCGAATGGCTGAACTTCGTGGACACGCTGCTGCTGGCCGGGTTCCACCTGCACATCATCCCTTTCCCCGAAGGGCTCAACCGCCCCGACAGCCTCTATCACGACGCCGTCTTCATCCGCGACGGCGGCATGATCTTCCGCAGCATCTGGATAAAAGGGCGCTTCTCCGTGAAGGACCGCAGCGTCGAAGGCGAGTACCACTCCCGGCTGATCTCTACCAAGCTCAACAAGACCGTCATCACCCCGCCCAGGGACGCGTTCCTGGAAGGCGGCGACATCAATTTCATAAAGACCGACTGCGGCAGCTACTATTTCGGCGGCCTGTCGCGCTCTAACAAGATCGGCCACGACTTCGTGCGCGACATAGTGCGCCCCGACAACTATATCCTGGTCGAGTCCGAGGGCTACCACCTGGACACGGTCTTCACGCCCGTGCTCTCCGCCGACAACCGCCTGGCGGCGCTCATCATCGCCGCCGGCAGCATAAAGGCCAGGAGCATGGCGCAGATCCGGGCGCTGGGGATCCCGGTCATAGAGGTGTCGGCGCAGGATTCTTCCGGAGACGGCGACACGCTGGGCGATTACGCGGTGAACGCGCTCGTCGCCCCCGGCGTGATGGTGAACTGCAGCCGCTTCTCTACGCCGGGCGTGGAAAAGAAGCTGCAGAAACTGGGGATACAGCGCTTCGTGGCCCCGCTGACCAGCTTCAAGTACGCCGGCGGCTCCGTGCACTGCCTCACCAACGAGATATATTAAGCCAGGCCCGCCCGATAAAAAACCCCGCGGAGGCGGGGTTTTTTATCGAGTAGGGCGAAGACAATTGCGCTTAGGGCCTACAGTTTAAGCGTTATCCCTACGGGGCAGTGGTCCGAGCCCTGCACCCCGGGCAGGATGAAGGCGTCAGTCACCAGCGGCGCGTGCTCACGGTCGATAAAGAAATAATCGATGCGCCAGCCCACGTTGCGCTCGCGCGCACGGGTCTTGTAGTCCCACCAGCTGTACTGTCCCGGCTCTGGGTGCTGGGTACGGAAGGTATCCACCCAGCCCAGGGCGGTTATCTTGTCCAGCCAGGCCCGCTCTATAGGCATGAAGCCCGAGTTCTCGACGTTCTCTTTGGGGCGGGCCAGGTCTATCTCTTTGTGCGCGGTGTTCACGTCGCCGCAGAAGATGACGGCCTTGCCTTCCTTGCGCAGCTTTTCAATGTGCGCCAGGAAAGCGTCGTAGAAGTCCAACTTGTATTTAAGCCGCTCGGGGCCCTGCCCGCCGTTGGGGAAATAGACGTTGAGCAGGTAAAAATCCTCGTAGGCCAGCGTTATCACGCGGCCTTCACTGTCGAAGCGTTCCTCCCCGAAGCCTTTTAGGATCTCAAGCGGCTGTTTCTTAAAGAACGCGGCCACGCCGCTGTAGCCTTTCCTCTCGGCGCAGTTGAACGCCGAGCCGTAGCCCTTGAACTCGGTGTCGCCCTCGGCCAGCTGCTCGGGGCAGGCTTTAACTTCCTGCAGGCCGACTATGTCCGCTTGCGAGCCGAGCAGGAACTCCCCGAAGCCCTTCTTCAGCGCGGCCCGGTAGCCGTTGACGTTCCAGGACAGTATTTTCAGGGCCATGTTATTTGTGCAGCGCCTCGTGTATGGCCTCGGCCATGGTGGGATGCGCGTAGATCAGTTCCTTCAGGTCCCGCCTCCTCAACTTCAGTTTGACGGCCAGCGCCAGCACGTGTATCAGTTCGGTGGCCGGGCCGCCCACTAGCTGCGCGCCCAGCACGGTTTCGTCGTCGATGCTGAAGACCAGCTGCGCGAAGCCCTCGGTCTCGCCCGCGGCCACGGCCCGGCCTATGCCCAGGTGGAAGGCGCGGGCGGTCTTCACCGTCAGCCCCTTCGCCTCGGCCTGCGCCTTGTTAAGCCCCACCGAGCCAACCTCCGGCCACGCGTAGACGCACTTGGGGACGATGGACTCGTCGAAAGCGCGGTCGCCGCCCAAAATATTGTCGGCGGCTATCTCGCCCTGCCGGCTGGCGGAATGCGCCAGCAGCGAGATGCCGTTCACGTCGCCCACCGCGTAAACTTCGGGAACGGCGGTCTGCATGCGGTCGTTCACCTTCACGCCGCGCCGGTCCCAGCCGAGGCTAAGCGTTTCCAGCCCCATGCCGGCCAGGTCGGCGGCGCGGCCCGCGCCGACGAGGATCTCTTCCGCCTGCAGCTTGGCGCCGTCTTCCAGCTCCACGGTCTTCAAGTCCGGGGTGACGTCCAGCTTTACGGTCTTCTTGCCCAGGTGGAACTTCACGCCGCGCTTCTCGAAAGAGGAGCGCACCGCGCGCGTGACCTGCGGGTCTTCGCCGTTGAGGATATCCGGCAGCAGCTCCAGCACCTCCACCTTCACGCCGATGGCGTTGAAGAAGCAGGCGAACTCAAGCCCTATCACGCCGCCGCCCACTATCAGCAGTGACTTGGGCAGCTTCGGCAGGTCGAAGATGCGGTCCGAGTCGGCCAGCTCGGCGTGGTAATCCCTGAACGGCGGGGGGAAGGAGGGACGGGTGCCCGCGGCCAGGATGGCCGCGTCGAACTCGCGCTTTTCGGTGCGGCCGTCAGGGAAGGTTATCGTAACTTCGTGATGGGCGGAGAAGGCCGCCTTGCCGCGGATGACCTCTATCTTCTTGGCCTGGAACAGCTTCTCCAGGGAAGTGCGAAGTTTAAGGATGACGTCGGCGCGGCGGGCTTTCACCTTTTCCCAGTCCAGCATATCCGCCGAGAAATTGACGCCGGAGCCCTCCCGGAGCAGGCCGCGCAGGCCCTCGAAGGCGTGCACCCTGTGGCCGGTGTCGAGGAAGGCCTTCGACGGGATGCAGCCGCGGTTGAGGCAGGTGCCGCCGAAATCCCAGGCCTCCACTATGCAGACCTCCGCGCCCAGCTCTTTGAGCCGCAGCGCCGCCGGGTAGCCGCCGGGGCCGGAACCTATCACGATTACTTTTTTAGACATGTCAGTCTCCTGTTACCGGGAATAGTTTAAGCAGGCCCCGCTCGATATCGTTCAGGGCCTCCTTGAATCTGGCTGAAAGCGTGGCCGAGAGCAGCGGCTTTATTTCCGGGCGGGCCATGGGCCCGGAGGCGGACATCTCTATTTTGTTGGACCCTATGGCCGCCTTGAGCCCGGCCTCCGCGGTTTTAGCCGGGCCGTTGATGGCCATGGAGGCGTCGAGGCTCAGGAAATTGGTGCGCAGGGCTATGTTTCTGACAGCCAGCTCGGAATTGTCGAGGCGGAATTCGGCGCCGAAGCTCTCCATCTCCAGGTCGTCGATCTTGGGCGCGGGCTTCCCCATGGCGGCGGAGAACAGCGCCAGGCCCCGGGCCACGCCGTCGCGCGCGGCGCTCTCCTGCGCGGGCAGCAGCAGCCTCCCGGCGCTGACTGAGGCGGTGTAGTTCTTCTCGGCCAGCGGCTTGCGCATGTTGAAAAGGTTCCAGCCGGCTTTGAATTCCTCCAGCGTCATGGCGCCGTAGGCGATATCCCTCGCCGCGAACTCGCCCTTTGCCGAGGACACCCCGCCGTATTCGAAATTGGCGTCGGTCTGCAGCTTTACTCCGGCGGAAAGCAGCTTGCCGTTCAGCGCGGTCTTGGCCAGCCCCCGCGCCTCCAGGCCGAAATTCCCGCCGTAAGCGGAATAATGCTCCAGCCTGAGGTCCAGTTCCTCCAGCGCGAGCGAAAGCCCTGAAGTCTCCAGGTCGGCCTCCAGCGCGGCGCCGCGCAGGACCAGCTCGTCGGCGTTCCAGGTAAGGTGCAGCCCCTTGCTGGTGTCCGGCAGCAGGGCCAGGAGGTCGGCGAAATCCCAGGCCCCGCCCTTCTCCCGCACTTTTATCACCGGCCTCTCAAAAGAGACGCTGGAAAAATAAATCTGGTTGCGCAGCAGGGAGGCCAGCTTCGGCCGTATCACCACCTTGGCGGCGCAGAAGAAATTGCCTTTTGAAAAATCCGGCAGGCGCGAGACGCAGACCTCCCGGATCACTATGCCTTTCAGGGGGGAGAAGGCCGCGCTTTTGAACTTTACCTCCCTGCCCAGTTTTTTAGCCGCCTGCCCGCTCACCTGCTCCAGGATGAAGTTGGAGATCTTCTTGTATTTGAAATAGGCGAAGGACCCGCCGACGGCGGCGAAGAGGGCGAGGGAGAGCAGGAGGATGCGCGGGCGCGTTAACTGCATGGTTTAATTATAGGTTCTTATTAAAGGCGCTTCAACAACGCCCGCGCTGTGATACAATCGCGGCCCGCGCATAATGTAATATAGAAGGCGCTATGGATTTTGCCGCGGCCTACGAGGCTTATTTCGCCAGGATTTACTCCTATATCCGCTGCAGGGCCGGCGGGGCCGCCGCGGCCGAGGACCTGGCCGCCGAGGTTTTTCGGAAGGCGCTGGAAAACTTCGCCCAGTACGACCCGGCCAGGGGGAACCTGGCGCAGTGGCTTTTCGGCATAGCCCGCAACGAAGTTAATTATTATTTCAGGCGGGCGGCCCTGCTTAGATTCCTGCCGCTGGACTTGTTCGGCGACACGCTGGCCAAAGAGCGCGCGCCGGAGGCGCCGGGCGGGGGGGCGGACGGGCTGGCCGCCGCGCTGCGCCGGCTGGACGAGCGGGAGCGGGACCTGATCGGGCTGAAGTTTTATTCGGAACTGAACAACCGCGAGATAGCGAAGGTGACCGGGCTGAGCGAGAGCAATGTCGGCACCGTGCTGTACAGGTGCATGGCCAAACTGCGCAAAGAATTGGCGGGAGAAGAATATGAAAAGTGAAGAAACAGGCAAAGAGCTGGAAAAATTCCTCCTCGAAACGGCCGGCAGCAGCGCCGGGGACCTGGAGGCCAACAGGCGGGTGCTGGCCCTCTTCAGGGAGGCCGGCAAGGTGCCGCCGGCGGTCCAGGGACGAGTGCTGGCGCGCCTGGCGGCGCCGCGCCGGGCCCGGTTTACCTGGAAGACGGACGCGCCGCTGGCGGCCGCCTGCTCGGCGGCCTTCCTGCTGGCGTTTTTCCTGAATTCGCCCCGCGCGGCGGCCCCGCAGCTGTCGCCGGACTGGCTTTCCTGCGAGAATTTCCCCTATTACGCCGACGAGGCCAGGATGTCCCTCATGGGGGAGGACGCCGACTGGCGTTCGGACTATAACTTCCCGGGCTGGACGGACGGGCGGCTGTGATACTTTTTCAGCCCGCGCATAGCAGGGGTACAGGAGGATTTATGAAAATTAAAATATTGCTGGCGGTGCTCCTGGCGGGCGTCTGCGCGGTCGCGGCGCCGGCCGCGGAAACCAAAAACGCGGGGAAAACCCCGGCCTTCTCCGAAGCCAGGGAGCAGGTGGACGCGGTAAGCAAAGAGATCCTGGAGGTAGAGGCGCTTTACTGGGCCTGGAGGGTGAAATACCTGGGCGACGTCAGCTACGACGAGCTGCGGGAGAAATCCAGGCGCTGGATAGGCAAGCCCGGGACCAAGGCGCAGCTGTTCGCCAGGATGAAGGAAATACTCGACGGCGGCTCCGCCCGCGCCCTTACCGCGGCTGAGATGAGAAAGTACGACGAGGGGAAAGAAAAGATCCGGGACTTACTGGCCCCTGGCCGCAAGGATCTGAAGCTCGCGGCGCAGCTGTCGCTGGACTACTGCATGGACCTCGACGCGCGCTATTGGGCGCGGCGGGTGCAGCAGGGGGAGAAGGAGATACTCCAGCTCAGGCGCAAATGGGCTATCAGGCCGGAGATCAAGCAGCGGTATTTCTCCCTGATGGACGAGAAGCTCGGGCAGGAGAACGCCCCGCTCAGCAAAGAAGAGATCTACAAGATGGAGGCCTGCTCGAACAACCTGCACAGGTAGCGCGCGCCGCCGTCCCCGGTGAACTGCCCGCTTCAGCGGGCAGCTTCATTTATGGCGGCTTTAAGAAGGTCCGACTGGGCGGGGTCGAGAAAAACCAGCGAGTAATTGTAGTAGCCGTGAGGGTCCCGCAGGGCCTTCTTTATGCGGGCGCGGATATCTTCGAAGGAGGCGCGGCCCAGTTCGAAGGTCAGCGCCAGCACCTTGCCCTCAGGCAGCTCGAAGTGGCTGACCAGCTCTCCGTCCAGCGGGGACAGGAATGCCAGCCTGCCCCAGAGCGGGGGAAGGTCCAGCGAGGTCTTTATGACCGCCGGTATGCAGGAGTCCGCCTTATTTTGGTTCATCCCGGTAGAAAACCAGCGCCTTGTCCCCGTCCTCTCCCGCGAACCAGAGCCGCCCCTCTTTGGAGGCCATGGCCGTCACTTTGAGCGAGCGCGAAGCGTACTGCGCCAGCTCGGTCCTTGAGATTATCCTCTCCGGGTCGTCGAGGGAGAGCTTTACTACGCTCTTCAGGCCGGGGTCGGCCGCCCAGAGGAAGCGCGTGTCGCAGGTGAGCGCGGAAAGTTTCTGCCCGGGGTACTTGTAGCGCTTCAGCTCTTCCAGCGCGTCGCCCGGCATGCGCTTGACTATAGTGCCGGTGCGGGAATCCGCGGTCCAGAAATAAAGCCCGTCGAAGCAGGCGCTGTCGGGGGCAGGCTTGAACGCCGCCGTCCTGGAGGCGCGCGTGTAGCGCCCGTCGAGCAGGCGCTTCTCTATCACGCCGTTGGTGCCCGCCAGCCAGAGCGAGTCCTGCGAGGCCGCCAGCGCCACCGGCGTGGTCTCGGTGAGGCTGGTGACCTTCTTGATGCCGAAGGTCCTCGGATTATGCTCGTAGAGGGCCTGGCTGAACCAGTCGCTGATCAGCACCGAATCCTTGTGGATTATTATGCCCGTCGGGTGGGCGTAGGGCAGGTAGAAGCTGTGCGGCTGCAGCGCGCGGGGGGAGTATTTTTTGAAGCCGTAATAGAGCCCGCCGGCGAAACCGGCGAAGCCTACGGCGA
>Ga0209000_1000103_pt1 | contig 113571 bp, 114 predicted proteins | sample RifGroD2_FD_183998 | JGI IMG/M metagenome (GOLD analysis project Ga0209000, IMG submission 183998) | Groundwater microbial communities from Rifle, Colorado, USA - Groundwater D2 (SPAdes) (version 2) | ecosystem: Environmental > Aquatic > Deep subsurface > Groundwater | place: Rifle, Colorado...
CCTGACTGTTTATTTTTGAATTAACAGGTTGATTTCGTTTTTCAGATATTCAGTTTTCAAGGTTCATCTGTGAAGCTGGAGTAAAATTCGTTCCTACCATGCTTCCCGCGTTTAAAATTCTCTCTTTACGAGGTACAGAGTATATTAACACCACCGATTTTTAGAGTCAAGTGGTTTCTTATTATTCCTGCCTCGACTTTTATTGAGAATGCTCTTTTTTTTGTGAGCTTATTTAATTTAACCCAAACAAAAATTGCTGACAACTGTTTTTTTAAAGGAATTTAAAAAATTTTTTGCTTTTTAATACAAGGTTTTTTGCATTTCTTTTATTTGCAAGGGTTTCAGGATTTTAATTTCCTAAAAAATTTTTTAAATTCCTCTTTTTTAATGTTAAAACATGTGAAATTCATGCTTAAACATGTTTTTCAGGTTTTTTGTCACCAAATTTTTACGACTATTTTTTTAATTTTTTGTTCCCCCTTCAAAAAAATTGTTAAAAAACATTAAGCATAATTTACTCAACAAAATTAACCACTACTAGGAATTTTTATTTTTTTATAAAACTTTTATAAATTCAAATAGCAATTTTTTTTCTTGAGAAGCTTTAAAAAACTATATCGTTAAATAAGTTATAAAAAAGGGAAAAAAATGCAAACAACCGATAAAATTCCTGCTACACCAAAAATAGTTGGCGGAGCAATTGACCGAACACTTTCTGAAAGAAGCGAATGGCTTAAAAAATATTACAATCTTTTTAAAACTTCAGCAGAAGAATTATCAACCCAAGAAAAACAAACTTTACTTTTTTCTTTAAATGAAAGCGAAAGAAATATTCACAAAACAAGTAAAAAATTAAAAAACCTTGAATCTCTTTTTATAAGAATTTCTCCAAATCAAATCGTTTAAAAATTTTTATACTGTTTCAAAACAAAGCTGACTTAACTTTTCCTGAATTTTTTCAATTCCAATAACAGATAATTTTTGTCTGAATCTTTCTGATTCTTCCAGAGAATCAATAAACGTTTGATATTCAGGCTGTTCAAGAATTGCATTCAATTCCGCACTTCCTGCAAAATTAAATTTAATTGAATTTTCGTTAATTTCCAGAACATCTATAACATCAGAACAATCAAGCAATTCGGCACATGCCAGAATAGATTCTGATGAAATTGAAAAATAAGATGCTGCCTGCTCAATATTTATAACGCCTTCTTTATTATTAAAAGCATATTTAAGCATGCCGGAAAATTTTTTAATTGTTTCAACGGGATCAATTTCGGGTTTTAACCCTATTAAATAAATTTCTTTAGCCTGTGTCTTACTTAAAATACTGAAAAAAGTTTTTTCATCAGACGGCAAATCCATAATAACAAGATAATCTGATTTTTTAATATCTGTCCTGCTTGCGGTAAGCTCTTTTAAAATTGAATCCTGCTCAAAAATATTTAAAGAACGTGCTGTTTCAGCAAAAATTGAAATATTATTCTTTAAAGACTTTATATAATTTATAAAATCTCGTTTTAATCCTGTTGCATTTCTTTGATCAACCCATTTTATGCCCTTGTCATTCTGAGGGCTATTGCCCGAAGAAGCAGATTCATCTTCTATTTCTTCAATGATTTCAGCAATTGCTTCAAATTCCGATTCAAAAAATTCTTCTTCAATTTCTTCTTCTTCGTATTCCGGTTCTTTATCAGAAGCCAGTTTCAAGTCTTTTATAATAAGCTGAATAGTCGTTTTATCCATATAAGAATTTATTGCAGGCGTAAAAGCAATATTAACTTTTTCACCTTCTTCTATATGAATACTTTCTTTTTTCCACCAAACAGCTTCAAGTATTGAACCTTTCTCGTCAGTAAGAAAAAGCTTAAGGTGATTTTTTTTAGCGCCCATTGTCTTTTTTTGCATCAAAGTAAGATTTGACATGCTAAAAATAGGATTGGGATTGCCTTCACCAAAAGGCTCTAATCGTTCAATTTCATTTATAAAGCTTTCTGTTAAATCCTGCGGCTGAATTTCAACATCTATTTTTAATTCCGGCTTTAATGATTCTGTGTTCAAATTTTTATTTATTGAAGCATCCAGTTTTTCCCTGAATTGTTGAAAGGTCACTTTATTTAAGTCAAAAGAAAAACCTGCAGCAAGGGCATGCCCTCCAAACTGAATAAACAACTCGGCAAATTCCGAAAGTGTTTCAAACAGGTTTAAACAACCAACGCTTCTTGCAGAGCCTCTCGCCTCCTGTTTTTCTTCACTTATCGAAACTAAAAAAGCAGGTCTATAATATTTTTCAACAAATTTTGAAGCTACTATTCCAATAATCCCGGGATGCCAGTCTTTATCAGCAAGAATTATAGCTTTACTTTTTTCAAGGTCTATCTCTTCTTTAATTTTTTTCTCAGCCTGCAAGAAAGTTTCTTCGCACATTTCCTGTCTTTTTTTATTATTTGCATTTAATTCATCTGCATATGCACTTAATTTTTCTTCATCTTCCTCTAATAAAAACTCAACCATGGGAGAAGCATCGCCTAATCGACCTACAGCATTAATTTTTGGAACAATTCCAAAAGCTATAGTCATTGCGGAAATTTTTTGTTTTGGTTTATACCCGCCTATTTCAAGAATTTTTCCTATACCCGGCGGTCTTTTTTGAGAAATTAAATTCATTCCCTGATGAACAAAAGCCCTGTTTTCTCCTAAAAGAGGAACAACATCTCCAACCGTTCCGACGGCTACAAAATAAAAAATTTCATCATGAAGGTGCTCTTTATTGTTGGATTCAAGAAGAGCAACAGCTAATTTATAAGCAACCCCGACACCTGCCAGATGTTTTAAGTTTTTATTCGACTCATTTTCTTCCATGTATTTGGGGTCGATAATCGCATAAGCAGGCGGGATTTCTTCCTGCGGCTCATGGTGATCAGTTATTATTACATCTGTTCCGAGGCTGTTTGCAAGTTTAATCTCGTTTACATTACTAATTCCGCAATCTACCGTAATAATTAATTTTGCTTTTCTGCTGCTTATAAGCTTACAGACATTAGCTCTGTTTAAGCCATGCCCTTCTTCAATTCTGTCCGGCAGATAAAAACTTGTATTAGCTTCTAAAAGTTTTAATGTTTTATATAAAAGAGAAGTACTTGTAACACCATCCGCGTCAAAATCACCAAAAACAACTATATGTTCATTGTCCTGTATTGCTTTATTAATTCTTTTTACGGCTTTTTCCATATCAGGAAAAACATAAGGCGAAGAAATCTCTGCGTTCTCTAAATCAAGAAAATTTTCAGCTTCTTTTGGATTAACTATTCCCCTGTTAATCAACAGTTTTGCTATTATTTCCGAGCCTGCTGCTTTTTTTATCTCGACAAATAATTCATCACTTATATTATTTTGAGAATAAATCCATTTATAACTGTTTTTCAATTCTTTATACCAAAGCTAACTTCTATTTTATTCATAGTTCTATTATAGTCACACCTGAAATTTTTAATAAACAAAAACAATCACTGTCTTTACTTTAGGAAACATTGTTAAGAAATATTAAGAAAAAGTGAACATTTTGCCATATTACATGAGACTGTGTAATAATCAAAAACGTTAATAGTCTAACCATTCCTTTCTTGACTGATGCGGCACTTTTGTCGCATTTATTTTTGCCTTTTTTTATAAACAGGAGATATCTTAGAGAAAAAGTAAAAAAAGAAAAGAAGCTAGCCTCTTTTCTTTTTTTACTTTTTGAAATTAAGAATTTTGATTTTTAATTTTATGCGAATGTTTTTTCATTAACAGAAGAATTATTGGTAACAGCGCTTACAACCGACATAACAACTGCTGTCATTTCAATAGCTGAACTGCATTTATTAACACATGAACCGATTCCTATTGCACTTGCACCTGCGGCAAAAGCCATTGGAGCAGTAGTAGATGTAATACCGCTGGCTGTCATAACAGGAATATTTATATTTCTAACAAGCTCAACTGTGTTTGCAATTGAAACATGAGCTTTTTGAATAAGTCCTCTTGCTCCGTCTGCTTGTGTTTCAACAGTAGCAGCACCTTCTGCCTGAATTAAATCAACGCCCATTTCTTCCAATTTTTGAGCAAGTTTAATTTGATCATTTATTTCAAGATGACCTGGAACTGTAACACTTAAGAAAATATCATTTCCCGCTAATCTCATTGTTTTTTGAGTTATTTCAAGAACTTCTTCTGTTGTAATTCTCAAACCGTTTTTATAAAGAGCGTCGAAATTACCTATTTCAAGAGCATCAGCACCAAACTCAGCTGCCATTGCAAGCTCTTCAGGTATAATTGAAGAAACAAAAACAGGAAGAGTTGTTGTTTCTTTAGTCATTCTGATGATATCTTCACTTGCTGAAACATCAACAGCACTTGCTCCGCCTTTTTCAGCAGCTAAAACAACATTTCTAACTTTTTCTGCATCAAAATTATCAATACCTGCGATAACTTTAACAAATCTTTTTTGTGAAATAACGTTTCTTAATTGTTCTCTTTTATTCATTGAAATTTTCCTCCAAATACTCTTTTAAATTTTAATTATACCACTGAAAAATGCTTTTACAAAGCTTTGAAAATCATTCAAAAAGACCAAATGATATAAACCTCGGATGGTCATTTTGAGCATATTATGGTTTAATAAATTCAGAGGGTTTTTAGTACAACAGATTTATGGAATTGGCTTAAATGAAAATAAACACAAGCAGATTTGGCGAAGTGGAAGTTGATGAAGAGTTAATTTTCAATTTTGTAGAACCTATTTTAGGTTATGAACAATTAACTAAATTTATTCTTCTTGACCATACACCTGATTCACCTTTTAAATGGCTTCAATCCGCAGAAGATCAAAATGTTGCTTTTCCTGTAACATTCCCTGCTTTTTTTGGAATCGAATACCAATTTGTTATTTCTGAAGAAAAAGCAAAAAAACTTGAACTTACAAAGGCCGAGGATCTTTTATCGTTTAATATTACCTGTGTTCCGCAGGGAAATCCTCAAAATGCTACAGTAAATCTTGTAGGACCTCTCGTGGTAAATATGGTTAATAAAAAAAGCATGCAGCTTGTTTTAACAAACGTAAGTTTTTCTACAAAACACAAATTATTCAATCAGCCTGTACCAAAAGTGGAAAAACCGGAGAATGTTCTTAGCTAAAAATATCAGCTGTAAACATAATTTAAGAAAATTATTTTTTTAGGGGTTTTATATAATGCTTGTTTTAACTAGAAAAAAAGGTCAAAAATTAATAATAAACGATAATATAGAAGTAACTATTTTAGAAACACGCGGGGACAATGTAAAAATCGGTATTAGTGCACCTAAAAATGTTTCTATCTTTAGAGAAGAAATTTATGAAGAAATAAAAAAAGCAAATAAAGAATCTATTAAAGAAATTTCTCTGCCGGAATTTAATAATGCTATTAATATTGATGATTCCAGAAAAGATTTTACTTCAGAATATCTGAACAAACTAAAGTCTATTTCCACCAAAATAAACAAACCCGATAAATAAAAACAAAAAAATATGTTAAATTCACCTAAAGATATAATAAATAAAGCAAGGCAGGAACTTTTGATTAATAAAAATCCTGATGTTGCGATAAATTTGCTTTTAGAATCAGCTGAAAGCTTTAAAGAAGATTCTGAATTTTACTACAACCTTTCTAAAAGTACCCTTGCACTTGCCTTTCAAGAAAAACAAGAATATAAAAAAGCCGCGAAAGTTTATAAAGAAGCCGGCGAAAGATATCAAGCAGGTTTTTGCGAGCTTTTGTCAGGAAATCAAAATGAAGCAGAAAAATTGTGGTATAGCTGCTGTTCTGCTTCTCCTGCTGCTCAATGGGGAATATGCTTACTGGATTTTATAAATTTAAGACCTAACCCTCATGTCCCTACGTATTTGCAGATAAGAAATTTTCTTGAAATGGATATAGGCAATTTTATTATTGCAAACAAAACTCGTTATGCTGAAAACATAATAAAAAATGAAAAAGTTTTAGCTTCCGTAAATCTGGAATCATATAAATTAATAGGAAGAGCCTTATTAAATTTTGGTTTTTTAAATTTGGCTAAAAAATATTTAATTAAAAGCGTTGAAATTGTCGATCAGGATGCCGAAACTTTTTATCATTTAGGGCAGTATAATTATGCTATCGGCGCTTATTCCGAATGCATAAAAATGCTTAAAAGGTGTCTTGAGTTAAACAGTTATTATGTTCCTGCTGTTCATTTACTCAAGCAGGTTCATTCAAAGCAGACTGCTCTTTAAAAGAAATCTAAAATAAATTATTTGGAATTTGTCAACCAGCTTTTATAATAACAATTTCCTGACGGGCATCTAACTATATAAGCCCCTACATAATCAATATAGGGAGTTATTTTTACAGGAACTCCGGGGAAATCATGATTATCTCCGTTTATAGTGGTTACCCAAAAAGGGAATCGATCTTTTCCATATATATTCGGATTTTTAAAGCCGTTTGTATCTACAATAATTTCACTGTAACGAGATTCCAACATAGACCAGGCTCTGCCGGACTTATCTATAAAGGCTAATGCGGCAGTATTTGGAAGAACCTCATTGTATTTTTCCCCTGTAGCATCCCAGCACTGATAATTATCGTTATTATTACATTCTTTTATCACTGAAAATTTAGATTTTAAAACATTAAAATTTATTCCATTATTAACATTATCATTATTACCCCCTTCTCTTGAAAAAAGAGAATCTTCTGATAAACAACTATTTAATACATTAGATAAATCACCAAAAGCTTTTTTATAAGCAATTTTATATTGTTGCTCTTGAACATTCTGTATTAATTCAGGAATAGTATAAGAAGCTATAATTCCTATAACAGCTATAACCAAAAGAACTTCAGCAAGGGTAAAACCTATTCTTTCTTTTAGGTTCTTTTTTTTAGATCTGTTTTGTCTATACATTTTTGCTCTAAACATTATTTAACCTCAATCGACTTTTTATTGTTAACCGAAGGACATTATGAGTAGGCGCAAAGCACTTACATGGAAATTTATTCGGTATTATCAACAGCTATTAAAATATTGGGTAAATTCTCACGTTTTAATTAGTCATTAAGTATGATATTTCTGTATCTATAGACATTTTATCTACTCAAATTATAATCTTTTCTCTATAAAAATTTCCAACCAACAAAAAAAAGTCCCTGAAAAAACAGAGACGATGAGTAGCAAGTAAATTTAGAAGAGTTGAGGATTCACTCTTTTATTTTATAAATTTATTTGTAAAATTTTATTCTCTTTTGGCAGTGTTTTTTTCATAATCAAAAATGTTAATTTATAATACTTTTGTACAAGTAAAAAGGTTTGAAAAATGCCAAACAGCCAGCAAAGTTTATTTAACTTTGATAATACAGACGAAAATCTAAGATTTAAAACATTAGAAGAAGTTAAAAAAGTCTGTAATTACTGCTATAAATGCGATTTATCAAAAACAAGAACGAATGTTGTTTTTGGAGAAGGAGTTTTTTCTTCAAAAATAATGCTTATAGGCGAAGGTCCGGGACAAAATGAAGATGAAACCGGCAAACCTTTTGTAGGCAAAGCTGGCAAGTTTCTTGATAAATTTCTTGAAACACAAGATATTTCAAGAGAAAAAAATATTTATATCTGTAATATTGTAAAATGCAGACCACCAGAAAACAGAGTTCCGACAAATGAAGAAATGGCAGCATGCAGAGAATATCTTGATGCCCAGATTCAGCTTATGCGACCTAAAATTATTATTCTTTGCGGTTCAACAGCAGTTAAAGCAATGTTAGGGGTCAAATCAGGCATAACCAAAATAAGAGGACAGTGGTTTGAAGGACCTTTCGACGCAAAAATGATGCCGCTTTTACATCCTTCTTATTTATTGCGTAACCAATCAAAGGCTGTTGATTCTCCACAATGGTTAACTTTACAAGATATTCAGGAAATAAAAAAAGAACTGGATTCTTTTAACTAAAAATTCTTTAAAAAATAAGAAATCTTTACGATTTCGTAACATTTCTACACAACCTTTTAATCTTTGCTAAAATATATTAATGCGTAGCATAATATACTTAAAAAGTTCAATTTTAAATCTTTATGGAATATGGTCAGGAATTAGATAAAATAAAAACGGAAGTTACAAACTCCGGTAAAAAACTTGAAGATTTATCACAATTAATGCAAAATCTTTCCGGCTTAACAAAACTTCAGGACTCAATAAATAATTTTCAGGAAGATAATGTTTTAAACAGAATTGAAACAAAAATAGATATTCTTGCGCAAACTGATTATTCCGAACTTTTTAATTTTTCTGTGGACAATTTAAAAGAAGATTTAACTCAAAAAAATGATGTTTTAACAAAAAAAATAAGCTCTGTTGAAGAATTAATCAGTCATTCCTCTGATAACTCAGAAAAAGATATTTTATCAAATTTAGCTTGTCTTGAAACAAAAATAACTGAATTAAGCGAAAATATTTCATCTATAAATAATCCTGATAATGAACTAATAAAAAGCAAAATTAATTATATAAGTACAAAACTCAATGAATATAACCAATCCATTGAAAATAGCTTAAATGAAAAAGGTTCTTTATCAGAAGATTTAACTTTTTTAAAAGACAATTTTTATAAAATAAATGAAAAATTCTCTGAAATAACTCATTTAATCCGCACAAATACCGCTGAAAGCGAAGAATTAAACAATAGATTTGAAAGTAATATTACAAGTTTTAATTCCGGCTTCCACAATATTTATGAACGGTTTAACAATCTTGATAATACTTTTAACAGCAGTTTTGCCGATTTCAAAAGCTGCATTCAGGATATTTATGATCAATTCAGCACTATTGACAGCAGAAGCGACCTTGATCAGCTGAAGTTTTATGTTCAATCCTTTAATAATAAGATTTTAAGTGTTGCAGAAATTCTTGAAACATTAAAAGAAAACAATTTTTCTCTAAAAATAGATAATAACGATGCTTTAATAAAAGAAAAAACACAAGAAATTAATGAAAAAATTAAATCTGTTCTTGATGAAACTAAAAGTTTTTCAAATAAGATTTCCGATGAATTTTCTTCTCTTGCAAGTCCTTTATCTTCAGCAATAGAACTTACAAGTGGATTAAAAGAATCTATTGACGAGCTTCTTTCCAAAGATGATATGCAAGTTAAAAAAGAAACCGGTGAGCTTCTTGATAAATTTGAAAATGTCTACAAAAATGCTGAAAATAATTTTGAATATATTTTTAATGCTTCAAAATTATTTTATGAAAAATTAGAAGAAGTAAAAAACGATTTCAGCAATATTTCTTATGACACAAATTCAAAAATCAGTGATTTTATTTCAAAAGCAGATTCTATTGAATTTAAAATCCAAAATAATTTATCAACTTCAGAAAAGGCCCTTAATTCTTTAAAAAACATTTCCAGATTTACAGAAACCCAGATAAATCTTACCAGTGAAAGCATTAATCTTCTAAAAACAGGTCTTTCTGAATTGGCTGAAGAATTTGGCTTCTTTAAAAATGATATTACCGACATAAGTTCAAAACTAAACAAACTTATTTTAAAAGAAAAAGAAAATACAGATTCCTTTATTTCTTCTTTTGAAGAAATAAAGGAAGAAATAAATAACACCAGCGAAAAAATCGTTAAAAATATTTCGCCGGAATTTAAAGACTTAAACAAAAAAATTGATAAAACCGAAGAAATTTCAACTGAAACACTTGAAACAGCTAAAGACGTGAAAAGCGCACTTGTGTACATGGCGGAATGGTTTGATTCAGCAGGTAAATTACTTGAAGAAAACAACAAGAATTCAAAGAAAACTCCAATAGAAATTGAAAGAACAAATTCTGTTATAAAAAGAACCGAAGAAAATTTAACCGAACAAATTAAAAGAATTTCTGACAAATTAAACCGCTTTGAAATAAGAATGGAAAGTATTGAAGGAAAAATTGAAAAACTTGATGTTTCACAAAGCAATAGAGAAGTTTTAAATGTTCTTTCAGATATTCTTGAAAAAGTAGAACTTGCAAACGAAAGAAGCAAATCCAACGAGCTAATATTAAACAGGCTTGAAAATCTTGAATTAAAACTGGAAGACCTTGAAGCCCAAAAAACAACAAAAAGCAGAAAAAGACTCGCTGAAGAAAAAGTTTAGTTAAAAAATGCTTATTGAAGTTAAAAATATATCTAAAAGCTTTGATGATAATGTAATTCTTGAGAACATTAATTTTTCTGTTGATGCTGGGGAAACTCTTGCTATTGTAGGCTTCAGCGGCTCAGGGAAAAGTACGATTTTAAAAATCATAAGCGGTCTTGAAGAAATTGACTCCGGTGAAGTTGTTCTTGGAGACAAAGAAATCGGCATGGCTTTTCAATATTCAGCTCTTTTTGATTCAATGTCTGTTTATGAAAACGTTGCTTTTGCTTTAAAAGAAAGAACAAAATTTAAAAAACTCTATACAGAAGATCAGATTAAACAAATAGTTCAGGAAAAACTTGAAACAGTAGGTTTATCTGGGATTGAAGACAAATTTCCAAGCGAATTATCAGGCGGCATGCAAAAACGTGTAGGTTTTGCGCGTGCTATTGTTACAAATCCGCGAATTATTCTTTATGATGAACCTACAGCAGGTCTTGATCCTGTTTCTTCAACCGTTATAGAAGAATACATAGTAAAACTAAAAAACGACCTTAATGCTGCTTCTGTTGTTGTTACACATCAACTTTCCACCATAACAAAAACAGCTGACAGGGTAATAATGCTTTATGAAGGGAAAATCGTATGGGAAGGAACTCCTGTTGAACTTTTAACTTCTGTTGATCCTTATGCATACCAGTTTGTCAATGCAGAAAAAAACGGTCCGATGGTTGCTGTAGCACATTGACTAGTATTTAACAACAACAAAACATCATGCTGAACTTGATTCAGGGTGACAATTTCATTACTGGATAGATTCTTCGGACTAAAGCCCTCAGAATGCCATCTGTCGCTTTTTTACCACTGCCTACTCAAATTAAATGATTTCAGGGCTGTATTATATGATAAAATTTTTTTAATAAGCCTTTATAAAGGAAAAAATATGAAATTATCACCTGCGGTAAAAGTCGGTATATTAACTTTATTCTCAATATTAATACTTGTTTTTGGAGTTATGTGGCTTAAAGGCCGCTCAATTTCTGCCGGCGAAAGAACAGAAGTAATTTTTCATGATGTTGACGGAATGAGACCGGGTTCTGCCGTTCAAATGATGGGTATCAGAATCGGGCAGGTAGAAGATGTTATCCCTGTTATTGGCGCAGAAAACAGCTGCGTTAAGGTAAGATTTGTTATAACCGAGCCTAATATAAAAGTTCCTGATGCTTCCGTTATTTCTATTCAACAATCAGGTATTATAGGTGAAAAATTCCTTGAAATTACCCCTCCCGGACCTGAAAATGTTTTTATTCCGGTAAACAGACATTTTAAAAAACTTTTAAAAGAAGGCTGTATTGTTGAACTTCTAGTTTCAGGCAAATATGTTGCTGTAGGCGAAATAAAAAATTCAGGAATAATTGATTCAAGAACTTTAACTACAGACGAAAGAAAATCAATAAAAACCCCTTATACTTATAAAATAGAATATGTTTTAAACAAGCCTGGCTTTGTTGTTCCAAGATATTCATCCTATAATTTGAATTTTGATGATGATATGCAAGAATTTAAACTCCAAATAACTCCTCCTGACAATGTTATTCTTGAAACTCCGGAATTTCAATCAAAATATACAGTAATTGAGCCTATCAGAATGCGCGAATTTTTTGATATTCAGCTTGAATCAGCGTCTGCCTTAAAAGAAACCAATGACAGAATAAACAGACTTCTTTCCGACAAATTTATTGATGACATTAGAATAACTCTAAATAACACAAAAGACTTTAGTGAAAAGGCTTCTAATGTAATGGATCAGGCTTCTGATATATTAACTTCGTCAAAAGATGATATTACAAATCTTATTTCTCTTTCAACAAAGCTTTCTGACAATATGATTGTTCTTTCTGACAATTTAAACAGCATTATTGGAGATAAAAGATTCAAAACAAGCCTTATTTCAACTTCTGAATCAATTCAAAAATCTTCCGAAGAAATTTCAGAGCTTTTATCCAATTCAAAACTTCAGGATAGCCTTGTAAATATTAATTCCACAACAAAAGATCTTTCTGAAGTCGTTAAATATGTTAACGACCTGACAAAAAATAAAGATTTCAACACTAAAATTGATACAACCGTCAATAACTTAAACACTTCTATTACCAAGCTATCACAGGTTCTTGATACTGTTGACGAATTAACAACCGAAGAAAAAGACAGATTAAAAGAAATTTTAGACAATTCTGAAGAAATTTCAAAAGATATGAAGAAATTTTCTAATAAGCTAAACAAAAGATTCTTGTTATTAAGACTTCTTTTCCAATAAGACTGTTACTTTAAGGAATAAACAATTGAAGCACTACATTTTTGCCGATGAAAGCAACATTAATCAATCTCGTTTTCTCCTAATCGGCGGAATTTGGATTAATGAAATCACTTATAATGCTGCAAAAGAAGAATGTAATCAATATAAACTTTCAATAGGCTGGAGGGAAGATACAAAATTCAACTGGAAAAACATATCAAATAAAGCCTTGAATAAATACAAAGGATTTATAGATATATTTTTTAAATATAATCTTCAATTTAATGCAATAATAATTGATCGAAAAGAAATTAATTTAAAACATAATGAAGAAAAGGATGAAGAACTTGGCTTTTACAAGTTTTATTATCAATTACTAAAACATAATTCTATTTCAAATACTGATTATTATATTTTTTTAGATCGAAGAAACAATAAATCTGATACAAGATTAGATGATTTAAAAAAAATTTTAATAAATGAACAGTTTATTCCAACTGGATTGAAATTCCATTCTGAAATAAAAGGTTTAAATGTTAAAGATATTAAAGCAGTAAACTCTAAAGATTATAATTTAATTCAATTTGCTGATATTCTTTTAGGAGCAATAGGGTTTCATTATAATAAAAGGCATTTAAAACCTGATGCAAGTTGCGCAAAATGTGAATTTGCTTCATACATAACAAATAAGCTTGGAACAAAAAATTTAATATTCAGCACAGGAAAAAAAGGTTATAAAAATTTAAACTTATGGTTATTTAAAACCACCATAGAAAAAGCGTCTTATGACCTACAATTTCCTTAATTATAAGGGTCTTGGAATAATCCAAGAGATTCGGTTCATAATGACGCTCATTTATATTATAAGCGCATTTCAATACAAATTCAAGATGTAGAAAAGTAAAATGAAAAATTATTTAAATAAAATCCATTACCTTAAAGAAATAAAACCGCAAGACAGGTTATTTTTAGGCATTTTACTACCTTGTTCATTTTTTTACGGAATTATAGTACAGATAAGAGAACTTCTTTATAAGTTTACAATCTTAAAAAGCACTAAATTAAATTCCTATGTGATATCTATAGGCAATTTAACCACGGGCGGAACAGGAAAGACTCCTATTACCTGTGAAATTGCTAATTATATTAACGAAAAAATAAATAAAAAAGTGGCAATAATAAGCAGAGGGTACGGGGGCAAACTTTCAAACAAAAACACGAACATTATAAGTGACGGCGAAAATGTTTTTTATAACTCTATACAGGCAGGTGACGAACCTTTCTGGATGGCAGAAAACTGCAAAGATACTGCAATAGTTACAGGAAAAAATCGTGTTAAATCCGGTCAATACGCAATAGGACATTTTAAAAGTGAGGTTTTGCTTCTCGACGATGGTTTTCAGCATTTAAAACTTAAAAGGGATTTGGATATTGTTTTAATTGACTGCATAAAAGTTTCAGGAAACGGGTTTTTATTGCCCGCAGGTCCCCTAAGAGAACCAGAAAAGCGGATAAAAAGAGCCGATAAAATTGTTATTGTGAACAAAAAACCTTTTGATGAAACCTCTGAAAAGCAATGTGAAATAGTTGCACAAAAAATACAAGAAAAATATAGCAAAGAATGTGTTGTTTGCAAGCTAAAACCTGATAAAATCTATGATTTAAAAACGAATGAGCCTTTTTCTCCTTCAAAAACCATTGCATTTGCAGGAATAGGTCAGCCTGAATTTTTCTTTAATTCTTTAAAAAACCAACAAATTGAACTTTTAGATGAAGTGGTTTTTACGGATCATTATCTTTATACTAAACTTGATATTGAAAATATAATTGAAAAAGCACGGAAAAAAGGCGCTGATTCAATAATTACTACCGAAAAAGACGCTGTAAAATTGATGCCTTTTTTAAATGAAATTAATTCAGAAATTAAAATCTGTGCTTTAAAATTACGTGTGGAACTGGATTTAGAAGAATTGTTAAAAGATATTCCTTGTTAAAATAAAAGGGCGAGCGAGTCCACGAAGTGGACGAAAAGCGAGCCCAAAAATAACTCTAGCCCCCTCCGTTGAGGGAGGGGGTTGGGGGTGAGTGATACAAACATAAAAAAGAAATAAAAGAAATGAAAATCCTTGTAATAAGATACAGATTCATAGGCGACACTGTTTTAACAATCCCTTTTCTTAGGAACTTAAGAAAAGCTTACCCTGAAGCGCAAATTGATATGCTTGTAGGTCCCGTTTCGGGAGATGTTTTGCTGGATTGCCCCTATATAGACAACTTAATTTATTTTGATACCACAAAAAAACACAAATACGAGAACACCGGCGAAGAAAAGAAGAATTTTTTCAGCTATGTAAAGCTCTTAAAGCAAAACAAATATGACAAAGCTTTTATTTTAAAAAGGTCTTTTTCAAGCGCAGCTTTAGCTTTTTTAGCGGGAATAAAAGAAAGAATCGGTTTTGATACAGAAGGCAGAGGTTTTTTACTTACAAAAAGAATCCTTTACGTTAAAAACAGACATGAAATAGAGTGTTTTCTTGATGTTTTAAAAGCTGACAATATTTCTATAAGAGATAATCACCTTGAAAACTGGGTTTCTCTAGAATCAGAGGAGAAAATTCAAGAGATTTTAAGCATTTATGATTTATCGAAAAAACCTAAAGTCTTAATTCACGCCACAAGCGGAAATATAAACAAGCAATGGTCAATAGAGCATTTTGCAAAAGTGATTGAGTATTTATCAAACGAAAAAAACACACAGGTTTTCTTTACAGGAACAGCCAAAGATGCAGAAATTTACGATGAAATACTAAGCTTGATTAACGTAGAACTTCAAAACAACCCAATAAACCTATGCGGACAACTTTCTATTCAGGATAGTACAGCGCTTATAAATAAAATGAGTTTTGTAGTCGGTTGTGATTCAGGGACTTTACATATCGCAGCTTCTTTAAACATTCCTGTGATAGGAATTTACGGTCCGATGAACCCTAAAAAATGGAGTGCATGGGGCGAAATTCATAAACCCATTCATCTTGATTTGCCCTGCATCCCTTGCGAATTAAGAAAAAAATGCGACCAGAACTATGCCTGCATTAAAAACATAACGCCTGAAATGGTTATAAATGAGATAAATTCCTTATCATCAAATAGCATTAAGGCTTGCTGACAGGCTTTTTAGAAGAAATATAAAGATACGGCATATAGTCATATATGGTTCTTGCTTTGATTTCATCATTCTGAACAGTTAACACAAGGGTATTTCCCGTGCCTCTGTCCTGAGAAATTCTGCCCAAACTGTCAATATAAGGTGTTTTATCATTTCCATAATAAGCTACAGCTAAAACTTTTGTGGCTTCAGGAGTGGATTTTTTCTGCAATCCTTTGGTTATAGCGACTAAATCAGGACTAATAAACCATCTGCGGGTCCAATCCATTTTTTCGCTTGATTCAATCTTTCCATTACTGAATAATGCCGCTGCTGCCGTATTTTTATCTGACAATTCAGTGGTTCTGGCATTTTCAGAGACCTTTTTTGCTTCCTGAAGTAATTTTTGTAAAGCTTCTTCAGAAATATTGTTTTCTGCCATAAACTTTTGAGCTTTATCTGTTTTTTCAATTTTTAATTCTTTAATTGATTTATCAGTTGTTGAAACAGCATTTTCGCCCCAATAAGGTAAAACTTCTTTTATATTTCTCATCCTGAGAGTGTATTTCCCTGATTCAGGATTTTTTTCTATAGTAGCAATCTGGGTTTTAGGGCTAAAATATCTGGTTTCATTGAGCCAGTTGAGGCAATCAGAACAAGGACTTCCTGCTCCTGTGTCTTCACCGGGTAAATTAAAACTGCTCATTGCTAAATATCTTGCTTTAAGACCTTGCTGAGCCTTTTCTTTATATGTATTATCGGTTTTAAGCTTTTTAAGAGATAATTTTTCCAGTGATTGATTCCATGTTCTTACTAATGCTGAGCGTTCACCGCAAAAACCATTTTCAGCGGTGTTTTCCATATTTGTACTAACAGCCCATTTCCCATTTTCAAACATCATGTTTGTTGCAAAAAATCTGCCTGAAAAATTTCCTAATTCCTTGTTTTTGGCAGCATGCTCATGGGCTTCAACGACTTTTTCCAGTAAAAGAGTCTTTGTTTTTTTATCAATATTCACAGAAGCTTGGGAGACTACTTCAACTTCATCAGGATTAATTCCATATTCTTTTAAGAGATTTCTCTTTCCCGAAAAACTGACTGTATCCTGACTTAAGGGTTTTAATAAGCTTACATTCGCTGAATATGGTTTTAATTCCATGTTGTTAATATTTTTGATATTGTAGGATGTATAATTGACTATACTCAGCATTTTTTATTCCTTAATTGAAACCTCTTCACATGCTATAAAAACCCTGAATTTTAAAATTAACATTATTTTTTTATATTATTAAAATTTATTTACATTCTGAAAGCTTAAAAATGAATTTTTACGAATATCTTGAAACAGAATTAAATCAAATAAAAAACGATAACCTTTATCGTGATTTTAAGGAGCTTTCTTCAAAGCCTGACGCTTATGTTGAATACAAAGGGAACAAAGTTCTGCAATTGTCATCAAATAATTATCTGGGGCTTGCAGGCGACCTTAGAATAACGGAAGCTGTTATAAAAGCTGTTGAAAAATATGGAGTGGGTTCAACGGGCTCAAGACTGATTTCCGGAACTCACAAATTACATACAGAACTTGAAGAAAAACTTGCCGAATTAAAAGAAACCGAAAAAGCTATTGTCTTTTCAACGGGTTATGCCACTAATATCGGAGCAATTTCAGCACTTTTAACAGAAAAAGATGCCGTATATTCAGATGAATTAAATCATGCCAGCATTATAGACGGAATTAAACTTTCCAGAACTAATAAATTTATTTATAAGCATTGTAATATTCAGGATTTGGAAAGATTGCTGGAAGAAAATCATAAAAAATACAGGTTTAATGTAATAATTACCGATTCTGTTTTTAGTATGGACGGAGATATAGCGCCTTTAAAAGAAATTGTCGATTTAAAAGAAAAATTCAATGCGGTTTTATTTCTTGATGAAGCGCATGCCTTCGGAATTTATGGAAATCATGGACAGGGATTAGCTCATGAATTAGGATTAAACAACAAAATAGACATTCAGATGGGGACTTTAAGCAAAGCCGCCGGTTCTGAAGGCGGATATATCTGCGGTAAATCAGAGCTTGTTGAGTATTTAAGAAACAAATCCCGCTCTTTTATTTTTTCAACAGCTCCGTCTATTCCTGCAATAGCTGCATCAATCAAGGCTGTTGAGATTATTGGTAGTGACAATCTTCTACGGGAAAGATTGTGGAAAAATATAGAGTATTTCTCCTCTGTCATTGCGAGCGACCAAAAGGAGCGTGGCAACCTACCCGACCAACAATGCCAGACGGATTGCCGCGTCGAGCCTTCGACTCTCCTCACAATGACAAAGCGGCAACAATCCGCTATTTTCTGCATTAAATTTGATGACATAAAAAAAACCCTGCAAATATCACAGGAACTATTAGAAAAACACCGCATCATGGCTTCCTGCATAAGACCACCAACAGTAAAAACTCCACGAATCCGCCTTTGCACTATGGCTTTGCATACAAAACAAAATTTAGATTATGTTTTAGAAAAACTGTCATTGTTTTATTAAGCAATGTAAAAATAGATTTTTATTTTAACAATTTTCTTCCTTTAGCCTTCTTATAGAATTAGCTTTTAAAAGACAGGATTAAAGGAAAAAAATTATGGTTGATAAAGTTAGTTTTTTTACAAAGAATGCTTATGTTTTTTGGACTGATTGCAACAAAAGCGTCGGCAGGCTAAAACGAGGTCTGGAGGGACGACAACTCAGGTTTGATTTAAAAAACCAGCAAACTAACTCAAACAGGCTTATCAGAAGATACCCTGATGTTTTTACCACTAAAGACACATATACTCTTGTAGGAGGAAAATACCTCGGCGAGGGCGAATATACCAATCCCCGTGTACATCAGCCAATTATCTATCAAAGACCTCACGGCGGAGAAAAAAATGAACAGGGTCGTGTTATTAACATGCTTTTGCAAAACACAAGAACAGGTAAAACAGCGCAACTTGATCCAACATGGCTGGTCGCTTTTAACATTGCAGGAAAAACTATAAAAGAAACCGTTGAATCAAAACTAACAGCACTAAAAAACTTATTTCAAAATCAAAATGGATTTAACTCGGCGGGCTGTCCTGTCTTTGGCAGAATTAAGAACGAGTTTTTTACTAGGTAAATCAACATAAAGAGAAGTTGAACTTCCCCCGTCAAAGGCCATAGCTTGTTCAACGCCTAAACTATTCATAAAATCCGATAATTCCCCGAGTTTCATTGGATGTTGATTACTCGCTGCCACAAGCAAAATCCTGTCTTTTTTTATTCCTATCGCAGATCGAGCAACTTTTTGAAGCGCTGAAGCAGATTCCCTAACAACTTTTCCGTCTTTTTTAAGTATAAAAAATTCTTTTTCAAGGTCAAAATCAGGAACAAGCGCAGGTCCCGCCTGAATAGAATAAACCAGAGTGCAAGCATCCTGAGGCGGCAAAGACTCATTATGGTTTTTTATTTCAAAAGTTATATTTTTTTTAATTTCTCCATTTGGAAGAATACAATCGCAAGGACAACTTAAAACTCTAAATTCAGCCCTGTTAAAAATCTTATCAAAATAAGGTTTTAACTCTTCACTTCCCGTTAAACGCTCGTTATTTTGGGGATTTTCAACAATTTCATTGTTTTTTAATATAAAAGAAATTGTTTTTGCATTATTCGGATCAAAAAACCCGGCATTTATAGCAATTTTTGCATTATTATACCTTGCTGCATTTTCAACTGTTTCAAGATCCACTCCTTCAGCAGTTTTAGAATTTTCTGCAACGAAAACGTCAGAATTTTTCGCAAAATAATCCGCATCTATGCTTACAACATAAACCCCCGGCTTATATTCGTCAAAAATTATGTCAGGCTTACTGCAATTCTGGGAATAAACAACAAAGCCAATACTTGCGAGAATCCCTATCAACAAAGCTATTATAAACTTTTTATAACACTTAAACCCTAACACTACTCAAAAAATTTCCTTATTATTTAATGATTTTTTCTGTGCCAAATACATTCTGAACAGATTTTTTCCTGATATTCTTCGCTTTTTAATGTTTTATCATGAAAATCACTTGATAAAAACTTATTTTCCTGAATTTTTGCCTCTTTTAAAAAACTACAGGAGTTGTTTTGAGGACTTAAACAGTTTTTTCTCAATTCTGACGTTAAAAAATCCAAATTCAGATTTTCAAGAACAGCTGTATCTTTCATAGCTTTTTACCTTTAATTTTAAAGTAAATCGATGCTACTTTAATTATAGGCTAATGTGAGTTTTTTGACTTCTTCTGCGATAGCCTGTCCCATTTGCATAGTAGAAGCGCTGCCACCCAAATCATAAGTAACTTTTTTACCTTCTCCAATAACTTTTTTAACAGCATTATACAGGTTTTCCGAAGCTTTTTGCTCACCCAGATGTTTAAACATCAGAACAGCCGATAATATAAGTGCTGTAGGATTAACTTTGTTAAGTCCTTTATATTTTGGAGCACTGCCGTGTACCGCTTCAAAAACAGCGATTTCATCACCGAAATTTGCACCGGGAGCTACACCAAGACCGCCAACAAGTCCTGCCGCAAGGTCAGAAACAATATCACCATAAAGATTTGGAAGTAAAAGAACATCGTATAGTTCAGGTTTTTGAACTAACTGCATGCACATATTATCAACAAGTCTTTCTTCATACTCAATTTGAGGATAATTTTGTGCTATTGTTCTTGATGCTTCAAGAAAAAGTCCGTCAGAAAACTTGCATATATTTGCCTTGGTTACAGCAGTAACTTTTTTTCTACCTTCTTTTACCGCATAATCGAAAGCAAACTTAGCAATACGCTCAGATGCGCCTCTTGTGTTTCTTTTTATGGTTTCAGCAGTATCATTATCAATTTGTCTTTCGATTCCAGCGTATAAATCTTCTGTGTTTTCTCTCACTATAACAAGATCAATGTCATCAAACCTAGTTTTAACACCTTTAATTGTTATTGCAGGTCTAAGACAGCAATAAAGATCCAATTCTCTTCTTAAACTTACATTCACGCTTCTGAATCCTGTTCCGATAGGCGTAGTTAAAGGACCTTTTAAAGCTACTTTGTTTTTTCTAACCGAATCCAAAACCTCTTGAGGTAACGGTGTTCCGTATTCTTCAATTATATCAGCGCCTGCTTTAACTATTTCCCAATTAATTTTTACACCTGTTGCCTCTATAGCTGTTAAAGTTGCGTCAGCAAGTTCAGGACCCACTCCGTCACCTGGAATTAAAGTTATGTTGTACATATTCTCTCCTTTTTTATAAAAATTTAAAAATAAAATTAAATAAATATCCTGTAAATATTATACCTGAAGCCATAATTAAAACAAAAATAGCCAGCATTTGAGGTTTAAGCACTTTTCTGAGAATTATAAGCTCCGGGAATGAAATAGCAGTTACAGACATTGTAAGAGCAAGAACTGTTCCCAATGGCATTCCTGATTGAACAAGCACATAAGCTATAGGCAAAGCTCCTGCACATCCTGCATAAATAGGAACTCCGATTAATACTGCAAGAGGCACCGCAAAAGGATTATCAGCGCCTGCATATTTAACTAAAAGCTCTGTAGGAACATAATTGTGAACCCATGCACCGATTGCCACTCCTAAAAACACATAAGGCCAGATGCTTTTATAAATTCCGAGAGAATGATGCTTCCCTTCTATAAGCCTGTGCTTAAAAGTCTGTTTTTCTTCTCCGCATCCGCAGACACAGGAAGGTTTTGATTCTTTTTTAAATTGAAAAACAAAAGGTTCTATATATTTTTCAAGTTTTAACGCACCTATAATCAAACCGCCTGTTACAGCAATTATAAAACCTGAGACCACATAAATAGAAGTTATTTTCAGCCCGAAAAGACTAAACAGCAAAACCATAGCCATTTCATTAATCATAGGCGCGGAAATTAAAAAAGAAAAGGTTATTCCCAGAGGAATCCCAGCTTCCACAAAACCTATAAAAAGCGGTACGGCGGAACAAGAGCAAAAAGGAGTGACTATCCCAAGCAAAGCCGCAAGAATATTTCCCAAACCTGTATGTTTTCCGCTTAAAAATTCTCTTGTTTTCTCAGGAGCAAAGTATGTTTTAATTACCCCTGCCAGAAAACTTATAAATATCACTAAAATAGAGATTTTTATTATGTCATAGATAAAAAAATGCAGACTTTCAGCCAGTTTTGATGCATCAGAAAGTTTAAAAACATCAAAAACAATGTATTTAGCAAAAAAGTCTAAGGGTTTAAACAAATCTATCATTGCTTATTTTAAATCTTTTGAAAGGTTTGTTTTATTTATTCTGTATGCTGCGTAAGCAAAAAGAAGGACAAATAATAAAGCAAATACTAAACTAAAAATATTATCAAATGACATTTGTTTACTCCTTTTCTTTCAATTTTTTTATTATATTTTCTATTTTATCATCTTTTCTAAAATAGGCATCGAGAAAAAAGAAGGCAAAAACAAATCCTGTAGGAATTAAAATCCATTTTAAAATATTGTGAGATTGAACAAACAATAAACCCAAAGAACCACCGGAAACAGCAATAAATATAGTCCACATATTATTTTTGGCTAATAACAAATAATCCAACTCTTTTTCCAAGCCTTTATTCATAATTTAAAAAATCTCCTATACTTTCATTTTTAAAATTATAACAAAAAGTAACAACTTTAAAATGAAACTGTCAACTTTTTTCTTTCACGAATTTTATATATTCAGAAGTATGCATACAAAAAAAGGATAAATTTTATTATGATTAACAGATTAGGCTTTTCGGGAAGTGCAAAGGGCACTATTGAAATAAAAACAAAAGACGATTCAGCTTCAATTGGTTTTGATAACAAAATAGAAAGAGTAAGTATTGGTGCGCCTGAAAATAATAACGGAAAATACTGCGAACCCGGCGATATTATAACAAAAAAATCTTCCGATAATTCTTCCGACCTTTTTATTGTTCTCGAAAAAATTCCTGTGTCAGGTGATGCTTTTACTCTTAATCTCAATTCTTTGCAGGATAAAACAAAAACACCTTGTAAAACAATTACAACCTCCGATTTATCCGGTTACACTCGTCGTACTACTTTGAATGTCAACGCTTAAACCAGCTGGAAATCACCATATTTTTCAACGTGTTTTGCCAGTCCTCCATCGTTAAGAATTTTAATCATAACATCAGGAAGCGGTGCCATTTCAATTTCTGTTCCCTGAGTTTTATTTTTAATTATGCCTTCTGAAAGCTCTAATTCAAGATCATCACCCTGATTAATTCTGTCTGTATCGCATGTTACCGCCAAAAGTCCGATATTTATGGCATTTCTAAAGAAAATACGCGCGAAAGACTTTGCTAAAACAGCATTAACACCTGCTATTTTTATAACTTGAGGGGCATGCTCTCTTGAAGAACCCAACCCAAAGTTATTTCCGCCAACAACAAAATCGCCGACACTCATTTTTACAGCAAATTCAGGATCAGCATCTTCAAGCACATGTTTTGCAAGCTCAGGGAGATTTGTTCTCAAATGAAACAATCTTCCAGGTGCAATATGGTCAGTACTTATATCATCACCGAATTTCCAAGCTTTTCCCTTTTTTATCATTTTTTTATTTTCTCCTGCTTCGCACTAAATATATTTTTCAAAAGGATAAGTTCTTTGCTCAACAGCAGAGCAGAGAATTCTTCTCGGGTCGGTTATATAACCTGTTAAAGCACTACTTGCTGCTGTAGCAGGAGAGCTTAAATAAATATTTCCTTTTGTGTTACCCATTCTTCCCTGAAAATTTCTATTCTGGGTAGCAAGGCAAACTTCATCATCGCCAAGAATTCCTGCATGTACTCCCACACAAGGACCACAACCTGGTGTCATTATTGAAGCGCCTGCTTTTACAAAAATTTCTATCAACCCTTCTCTTGTAGCCTGAAGGAATATATCTCTTGAAGCAGGAATTACAAGCAGCCTTACATCAGGATGAACTTTTTTATTATTCAAAATATCTGCTGCTATCCTTAAATCTTCAATTCTTCCATTCGTACAGCTTCCTATAAAAACCTGATCAACTTTTATACTACCGAGTTGAGCGACCAATTTGGTATTATCAACGGTATGAGGACAGGAAACAGTCGGCTCAAGCCTTGTTACATCTATTTCAATAACTCTTTCATAAACAGCATCAGGATCAGAATCAACAACTTTGAATTGATCTCCGCGACCTCTGGAAATTAAATATTCCTTAGTGATTTCATCAGAAGCAATAAGACCGACTTTTGCTCCTGCTTCTACAGCCATATTTGAAAGAGTAAATCTGTCTGCCATAGGCATTTTTTTAATGGTTTCACCGGTAAATTCAAGCGCTTTATAAGTTGCGCCGTCTGCTCCGATAAGTCCTATCAAGTGTAAAATCAAATCTTTTGCGTAAACGCCTTCGTGAAATTCTCCTGTTACTTCTATTTTATAAGTTTCAGGAACCTTAAGCCAAGTTTTTCCAAGAGCAATAGCAATTCCTACATCAGTAGAACCCATGCCTGTAGCAAAAGCACCTAGCGCCCCTGACATACATGTATGAGAATCAGCGCCAACAAGAATTTCTCCCGGATTTACATAGTCTTCAACAAGTCGTTGGTGACAAACACCTTCTCCAACTTCTGAAAGGATTGCTCCTGTTTTTTTAGAAAATTCTCTTAATATTTTATGAGCATTTGAAAGCTCTTTTCTGGGACTTGGGGCAGCATGATCAATAAACAAAATTGTTCTTTCAGGATTTGCGCATTTTTCAAGACCTATTTTTTGTATTTCCTGAATGGTAAGAGGACCTGTCCCATCCTGAACAGCTGCAACGTCAACATTAGCAACAACAAAATCGCCTGCTTTAACATTTTTACCCGAGTGTTCACTTATTATCTTTTCTGCAATAGTTTTTCCCATCTTTAATTCCTTTATGCTTTTAATTCTGATTTATTTTTTTCTTTTGCATTTTTGTTTGCTCTTTCTATGTCCAGATCTATCCGTTTTTTAAGTTCACCAACAGGCATATAATAAGGCATTGTTGTCATTAATTTAGCTGCAATATCAGGATAATTGTAAATAAATCTTAATTCACAATCTACAAGAGGTTTTTGCGTATGAACGTTTGCATATCTCGCAAGCTCAAGAATATTTCTTGCTTCATCTTCATCCTTAAATTCAATTTCCTGTTTTTCGTAAACATTTCTAAAACCTTTAATTCCTGCATATTCGCCAACAGTAATTAGTCTTCCTGTTTCAACTATTTCAGGTTCACCTCTTCCAAGCTCTTCAAATTCATAAAGCTCATAATTTTTTCTGTCTTTAAGAGCTCCATCAGCATGAATACCTGACTCATGTGCAAAAGCATTATCCCCAACAGCAGGCTGATTAAGAGGGATAGGAACACCAAAAGCATAAGCTGTATATTTAGCAAGTCTCCATGCTACTTCAAGATTAATTTGAGGATCAACCTGGTATTTATTTTCAAAACCGCTTGATTTTAATATTCCTAACAAACAAGAAATTAAATCTGCATTTCCTGCTCTTTCACCCATGCCATTGATTGCCGTGTTAATATAAGCATCAACACCGGAATCTATTGCGGCTTTAGCTCCCATTATAGAATTAGCTGCAGCCATTCCAAGATCATTATGACAATGAAGCTCTATTGGAAGACCAACAGCTTCACCAAGTGCGTAAATTCTGTTATAAATTGTGTTAGGGTCATCATAACCTAATGTATCGCAGTATCTAATTCTATGAGCACCGCAATCACGAGCTGCTTTTGTAAATTTTATAAGAAAATCAAGCTCTGTTCTTGAAGCATCTTCAGCATTTACACCAATTACTTGTGCGCCGCAAGCTTTTGCAGCAGCTACTGCACTTTTCATTTGATTTATAATATCATCCTGGGTTTTAGAACCTTTAAATTTGCCAAAAATCATCTGATCAGAAGTCGATATTGATAAATTTACGTTTTTTAATCTTGGCACATTCTGAAAAGACTGGTAAACATCGCTTTCTAACGCTCTCATCCAACCGCTAAGTTTTGTTTTAGTTATAACACCTCTATCAACAAGTTCTAAATTTGCATTTAAATAATTAATTTCGTGTTTTGTATTCGGAAAACCAAATTCTGACTGGGTAATACCCATTTCGTTAAGAAGATAATTAATTAAAGTTTTTTGAAGTTTTGCAAGTCCCAAACGTGAAGTCTGTACACCATCCCTGTTTGTCACATCCACAAAGTAAATCTTGTTTTTACTTTCAGTCATATTGCCTCCTCTTTTGCATTTTTTTATAAATCTTTATAGCTTATTAATCTTGAAGAATATCTTTATAGAGTATCATAGCATCTTTTTTTTAAATTAAAAAATTATGTTAATTTATAATGTTTACTAAAAATATTTTCTTCTTTATTATTTTTGTTCTTGATAATTTTGTCTAAAAATTTATTTAAAACAAAATTATTTAATAAAGGCGTAAAAAAAGCTGCCGAAGCAGCAGTACCGAGAAAAGAGGCTAAAAGTATGCCTGTCTTTATTTTTTGTTCTTGCGGATTTAAACCGGACATTACACTTTTCTTAATCTTTCGAAGATTATCTTTATTTAAAAATTGTCCCGTTTCTTTTTTTGCTGCAATTTGTCCGCCCAGATTTTCAAGAAAGGTTACAAAAACAAGATTATTTGCCAATCCAAAAAATTCTGTACAAAATTCACGCGAAGCTGTATATTTTCTGGTCTCTTCAGGAACCTGTTTATTTGACATTGTTATTGTCGGTCTACAAATCATATTAGCAGTTATCATAGTAGCTGCCATATTTTTAGGAGTAAGAACTCTAACAAAATTTGTTGCTAAAGACATTTTACGATCCACTTAAAATCAAAACCTTACTTTTATTTTAAATGGAACAAAAATGTATGTAAAACAGAATAAAAATAATTATTCTGTTTCTTGATTTTTAATAAAAATATTTTCTACTTTATTAGTTGTTTCCAATAATTTATTTTCGTGTTTTTCTTCTTTATTTTTCATCATTTTATTCAAAATCAAATTATTTAATGTCGGTGTAAGAATTGATGCTGAAAAAGCTGACCCTAAAAAGGATGATAAAAATATAGCAGATTTTATTTTTTTGTCTTTATCACATAAGTTACTCATTGTTTTAGTTTTAATATTTTTAAAATCCATTTTATTTAAAAATTTTTCTGTTTCTCTTTTTGCAGAAAGTTGCCCGCCTAAATATTCTATAAAACTTACAAAAACAAGATTGTTCATTAATCCCAAAGCTTCTGTGCAAAATTCACGCGAAGCTGTGTATTTTCGGGTTTCTTCAGGAATTTCCTTATTTGACATAGTTATAGCCGGTCTGCAAATCATGTTGCAAACCTGTATGCTTGCATACGTATTTTTAGGTGTAAGGAAACTTCCTAAATTTGTTGATAAAGACACGATTCAATCCTTAAAAAACTATATTCTGCTACAATAAAATAATCTAATTAATGGAAAGATCCTCAAACTAACAAATTGCTAAAAAACGCAAAAACATTAAGTTTTATTACAAAGGAAACAAAAAATGCAAAAGACTCCTCGAGGCATGCGTCTTCATATAGGGATTTTTGGCAGAAGAAATGCCGGAAAATCCAGTATTTTAAACAAATTAACCAAACAAGATATTTCCATAGTTTCAGAAATCGCAGGCACAACAACTGATCCCGTCGAAAAAGCCATGGAGCTTTTACCTCTCGGTCCTGTTCTTTTTGTTGATACAGCGGGTATCGACGATGAAGGAAGCCTTGGAGAAATGCGTATTCAAAAAACAAAGAAAATTTTTGACAGAGTAGATGTTTCCATAATTGTTTGCGACAACCCTGACTGGGGAAGTTTTGAACAGGGTCTTTATGAGGAATTTAAATCAAGGAACATTCCTGTAATTGCTGTTTTTAACAAAATAGACTTATACCCTGACACCCTTTGTCATTGCAAAGAGGGCAAGAAGCCCGACTTGGCAATCTATTCAATTAAAACCCTTGGGCTTGAACCTGTTTTGGTTTCCGCAAAGGAAAATATCGGAATAAAAGAATTAAAAGAAAAAATAATAAATTCAGCGCCGGAAGAATTTTTAAACGCTCCTTCCATTGCTTCTGACCTTGTTCCTGCTGGAGAAATAGCTATTCTGGTTGTTCCCATAGACCTGGAAGCTCCCAAAGGAAGACTTATCCTCCCACAGGTTCAGACTATAAGGGATTTGCTTGATAATGATTCCATTGTTATGGTTGTAAAAGAAAGAGAACTAAAAGAAGCCCTTGACAGGCTAAAAAAACCTCCTGCTCTTGTAATTACAGATTCTCAGGCATTTTTAAAGGTTTCTGCCGATGTCCCGAAAGAAATAAAGCTGACTTCTTTTTCCATACTTTTTGCAAGATTCAAAGGCGAATTAAACGAATTTGTAAAAGGAGCTCTTACAATAGACAAATTAAAAACTGGCGATAAAATTTTAATCTGTGAATCATGTACGCACCATGCCATAGGCGATGATATAGGCAGAGTAAAAATTCCCCGCTGGTTAACACAGTATGTTGGCGGAAAACTTGAATTTGAACACTATGCAGGGCATGATTTTCCTGAAAACATTAAAGATTACAAACTTATAATTCATTGCGGGGCTTGCATGACAAACAGAAGAGAGATTTTATCCCGCATAATGAAAGCCAATGAAACAGGCATACCTATTACAAATTACGGATTGACTATTGCTTATTCTTTAGGAATTTTTGAAAGAGCTTTAGAGCCTTTCCCTATGGCAAAATTAATTTATGAAGAAGCTAATAGCAATTAATCTTTATTAGATGTCTCTTTATTCTTTTCTTTTTGGGCTTTTTGAAGCGCATCAATTTCATCTTTGTAACTTCTTAACTCTTTTCGCAATTCTCTTATATCCCCTGTTAAAGTTTCGAATAAATTTTCCACATTCTCTTTAATTTGTGTACTAAAGCGGGATATGACAATTATTATACCCAAAAAGCCTGCTAATAATAAGATTTCTATAACTATAAGTGCTATTGTTACTTCAAGATTTATCATTTTTAAATATTTTCCTTAACAAAATATTGTTTATATTAATTATAAGACAAATTTAAAAACTATTATCATTTTTATTTCCGTAATATTTCTTAAATTTTTAACCTGAAAAAGCAATTTTCAAAATTCAGGTTTATTTATCAAGTATGCAGAAATATTACAGGAAAGGACAAAAATGATAAATTCACTTAATTTAAATGCTTTTAACAGATTAAACCCTTATAATAATAAGATTAATTCTCAAACAATATCTTCAAATAACCAAACACCTTGCCTTAATACATTAAAATCTGATACAGTTTCTTTTGGAAGGAATAAACCTGTTATGAATACTCAATCTATAGATGAAAAAAAACAACTTGCAAGCGGAAAAGCAAAATTACATGCTTATGCTGGTGACTTGCTAAAAAACGAACTGCAATTACAGCCTGATCAGCCTTTAAAAATTACCACTGACAGAAAATTTCTGCCATTAGTGGAAATAATGCAGGAACAGGCTTATAAAATGGACTCCTGTCGTGTAATTATCGAGTTAAAAGACCCGATAATAGACGGCTTAAACAAAAAATACGGTCAAACTCCTGATACCGAATGGAAAGAAATCAGGGATAAAGAACTGGAAGAAAATAACGCAGCTTCTGTTGAATTTGATAAAGAAAATTCTCCTTATAAAGCCGCGGGTTTAACGGATTCAGAAACAAAAGCCGTTGTTAACGAAAATAAAGTAAATATTCCCGAAGATGTCGCTAAAAAATTAGAACTTGACCCGAAAGATGTCCTTAAAGGAATGCTGGGCTTAAGAAAAAATCAGCCTCTTGCAATAGTTGCGGAAAGAGAACATGAAGCTAACGTTTACAAACTGGCTGAATACGCTCTTAAAAACGGTTCAGGTCCTATAGAAGTAACTTTCACAGAACCAAAAGACACAATAACCAGAAATTACCTTCAATATGCAAAAGAAGAATTATTAACAACTATCCCACAATATCAACTGACCAAAGTCGAAAATAGTTATAAAGCATGTACGGCTAAATTATTTTTAGAAGGAGAAGATCCTAATTCTCTGGAAGGAATTGATCCTGAAAGAATCTCCAAAAATTCACAAACCCGCGGCAAAGCTTTCAAGCCTATCAGGGATAAATACGATAACACATATCCATGGACCATTCTTTATGCTCCTACAACAATGTCGGCTGTTTCCGCTTATCCTAAAATAAAAGACCCTATTAAAGCTCTTGCGGCTGCCGCTGAAGATGCACCGGAAATCCTTAGAAAAGGCCAATTTGGAGAACATGCCAAAGAACTGGAAAGAAGAGCAAAAGTAGTAAACGATTTAGATCTTAAAGAAATCCATTTTGTAAGTGTTAATCAAGAAACCAAAAAACCTGACGGCAAAACCGACCTTTATATCGGTTTATCTCCTAAAGCTAAATTTATGTCAGCTTATGAAACAACTACTGACGGACAAAAATTTGTTGCAAATGTACCGACAGAAGAAGTTTTTAATTCTCCCGACAAAACAAAAACTCACGGAGTAGTAACATCAACACTGCCTTTATCCTTAAACGGCAATCTGGTTGAAGGAATCAAAATGGAATTTAAAGACGGAAAAGCAGTAAAAGTTGAAGCTGAAAAAAATGAAAAAATAATACAGGATCATATAAAAACCGATGAAGGCGCTGCTATGCTTGGTGAAGTTGCTTTAGTTGCAGGCTCTCCAATATACAAAGTAAGCGAAAGAAAAGGCGGCATTTTTAATACTACACTACTTGACGAAAACGCTGTCTGTCATATTGCAGTCGGTGACAGCTTTACTTCCTGTATACCAGGTTATAATGATATTAAAGACGAAAAAGAAAAAGAAACTTTAAAAGCAGAAAGCAAAATTAACGATTCAGCAATTCACACCGATTTTATGATTGGCGGACCTAATGTAATAGTTGAAGGCATCAAGAAAAACGGTGAAAAAGTAACTATTATCAAGGACGATAAATTCCAAATTTAAATAAAATTATTTTACCTTTTTTCAAAACACACTATTCTTTAATATTTACAAGCGGGACAAAGATTTTCCGATTCAGGGGAATAATAATTTATTGCTATTCCACACTTTGAACATACAGGAAAACCGTTGTTTTTACGCCATTCCTGTGTTTTTAAGTCTTTTATTATTATATTAAACATTTTTTCTTTCATTTCTTCAGAACTAAATTTTTGTTCTTTTAAAGAATCTTTTATTGATTCAACAACACTTTCGGGAAGCTCTATTTTATTTAAGTCTTCTTCTGAAAAATTCTTTTCTATTTTATAAAAATTTTTATTTTCTTCTTCAACTTTTTGTTTTGTTTCCTTTTTTAATTCTTCCCAAACTTTTGCGTTAAATAAAATATCTTTTATATTGTAGTTAAAATCTTTTGCAACAACTTTTATTTTTTTTATAATATCTTCTTTAAAAAAGCTTAATTCCTGCGCTACAGCAGGAGAAGAAACCGCAACTGTTAAAATATCCTCGCCCTGTCTTGATTGAAGATAAACAACTTTAGATGAATTTTGGAATTTAGGACCGACTATTTTTGACCATAATTTAGCAAATTCCTGCTGTTTAAGACCTTTATCAAGTCCTAAAGCAACCATTACAGTATTTAAAACACTGTCTAAATTATTAAAAGAATTTTGATTGTTATTCAAAAATTAATACCTTTTATTTTTCAGGATTATTTCTTTTTATTTTGTCGTTATATATTTTGGCAGGAATAAGAACAGCAAATAAACCTGTTAAAACACCTATCGTCGTACTTGTAAAAGTTATAGGAAATTTGAATTTTTTTAAAAGTTTTTCTGCCATTAATTTTTGTTCTTCTTTATTATCTTTGACAAGTTTCACTGCTTTTTTCTTAGCCCATTCGGCAGCTATATCTTTTCCTACATCTAAACCCAAAACTCTTCCTACTCCTGAAGCAGAAATAGCTGTCAGCATTATGGTTTCTTTTCTAATAGGTGTTTTTGAGGGAGAATTTTCTTCTGTTTGATTAAATTTACTGTTTTTAAAATAAATTTGTTTTGGATAAGCAGGATAATTGTTTGAAATCATATTCCTTTACTCCCCTTTTGTTTTTTCTGTAAGAAAATTATTTTACAATTTTACCTGAATCAATATTATAAACAACCACATCTTCAAGAAATTTTTCATTAAATCCCGAAATATCCGTTGTTGTAATTATTGTCTGGGTTTCTTTTTTAATTGAATTCAGCAGATAATTTTGTCTTGTCTTGTCGAGCTCCGCCAGAACATCATCAAGAAGCAATACAGGGCTTTCACCTATAATATTTTCAATAAAATCAAGTTCTGAAAGCTTTAAAGCAAGCACAATAGTCCTTTGCTGTCCCTGAGAAGCAAAGCTTTTAGCTTCTATATTGTTTATATAAAAAGAAACATCATCCCTGTGAGGACCTATAACTGTTTGAGCTCTTGCTATTTCTTCATTTATTTTTTCTTTAAAAACTTCCTGATAAGATTCAAGTATTTTTTCAGGAGAAATTATTTCGTCTTCTCGTGAGTTAAAACTTCCTGATATTGTTGAATTATATTCTAAAACAAGGTCTTCTTCTTCCAGAGAAATTTTTTTATGTTTTAAATTTGCTATATTCTGGACTTCTTTGAGATATTTTTGTCTTAAATGGATAATATTGCTTCCTGAAATGGAAATTTGCTCATCAAAAACATACAAAGTATCCTGTTGTACTTTATTTAAATGAAAATTTCCTTTAAATTCCTTTAATAAATTATTTCTCTGGGTTCTAATCTTGTTATATTTATTTAACCTGTCTTTATAAGCAGGATAAATCTGGCTTATTGCGTCATCAAGCCATCTTCTCCTGTCTGAAGGTGTTCCTCTTAAAAGCAGTAAATCAGAAACCCCGAAGTTTACAACAACAAGATGCCCTAAATACTGGGAATAAGAAGATTTTTTTAAACCGTTAACTTTTATAAGCTTTTGTTTTGGCGGATTTATTGCAATACTTATTTCTATATCGGTATCGTTTTTAATTAATTCCGCGCTTAAAAAAGCTGAATTGCTGCCCTTTTTTATAACTTCAGAATCATTGTTAGCCCTAAAAGAAGAAAGGGTAGCTAAATAATAAATGCTTTCCAGTAAATTTGTTTTACCCTGGGCGTTTTTACCTAGAAGTATTATTTTCTTCCCTAAAAAATCTATTTCGCAGGAATCATAATTTCTGAAATTTATTAGTTTAAGCTTTTTTAAAAACATTTAAGCTTTTTAATTAACCTGAACAGGCATTATAAGACAAAGAAAATCATCTTCGCCTGCCGGTTTAAATAAAGTACCCGCTAAAGCCCCGTTAAGTTCAATTAAAACTTTATCAGAATCCACTACTTTTAAGAAATCCTGAATATATTTATGGTTGAAAGCTATATTTAATTCTTCAGCTGTGAATTCAACTTCTATTTCATCGCAGGAATCTCCTAAATCAGGAGTATCAGCAGTTAATTTAAGTTTATTATCGTTAAAATTCATTTTAACAATATTTGTTCTTTCATTAACCATTGTTGAAGCTCTTTCTATAGCCTGATTTAATAAATTTTTCTCTGCTATTGCTTTTATTTCATAGTTTTTAGGAATTAATTGCTCATAAGCAGGATATTGTCCTTCAATAAGTCTTGAAGTTATGTATCTGTCTTTTAATTTAAATAATATCTGACTGTTTTTAACGGTTATAGAAACTGTTTTATCTTCAACACCGGATAAAATTCCCGCAAACTCCTTTAATGTTCTGCATGGAATAACTACCGAATAATCTTTTTTCTCTTTATTTTCAATTTTTTCTTTTACTCTTGTAAGCCTGTTTCCGTCAGTAGCAGCCATTTCAAGACTATTTCCATTTATTTTAAATAAAACACCGCTTAAAACATTATTTGTATCGTATGTAGCTGTTGCAAAAGTTGTTTGTTTAATTGCTTTTAACAGCGGATTTATATCTATATTTATGAATTCTTCAGACTCCGGGTATTCAATCTGAGGAAATTCGCTGGCAGAGATACCTTTGATATCGAATTTTGACTTGCCGCATTTAATTTCCATTAAATTATTATCTTCATTAAGATTGAAAATAACTGCTTCACTGGGTAATTTTGAAATTATTTCAAAAAGTTTTTTGGAAGGTAAAGTAATACTTCCTTTTTTTACAATAATTGAAGGAATATTTATTTCTATTGAAATATCGAGGTCAGTTGCGCAAAGTTTTAATAAATTATCTTCAACGGTTTCTATTAAAACATTTGACAAAACAGGCTGAATTCCACGTGTAGCTGCTGCTTTTCCAACAACATTTAATCCATTGTAAATAACATCTTTTTGAACTGTAAATTGCATAATATTTTTTTATCTCCTTAACCTTTTAAAAGATTTTTTATTTCTAAATATATTTTACTTACTAAATAAAATATATTAATTTATAAATTTAGTAGTAGTAGAGCAGTCATTTTTCTGTAGAAAATATATTGTAAACCAAATATAGATTAAAAAACAGTTGTAGAAAACTTGTCATGAGTGTGTATAAATATAAAAAGTTTTCTACATATCTAAAAGTTTTCTACATGTTTTCTCTACAACAGCAACAAGGTTTTAAACAGATTTTAAACAAGTTTTCTACAGGAGGTAGGTTTGGTTAAGTTTTGTAATTTTTTATTCTTCTTTAAAATCACTGGCTTTTACATTATGAATCCATTTGCTGAATTTATGTTGATCATAGCTTAAAGAAAATTCATTTAAAGCTTCAAGCAAAACTTTGCCGCTTTTGGTTTTGCCTATTAGTAAAAAAACCCCTCTTTTGTTTTTTAGAATGCCTATTTCGTTGTGAATAATCCTTTCCACATTATTTTCGGGATTTTTTGACAGCTTTTCTTTTATCCACCTTGTTAACAGGAGCAAAGACGGAATTTCAGAATTAAAAGTTTTTATATATTCAGAAAAAGCTTTAATTATCATTTTTTAATCTTTTATTTAGTTATGCTTATTACATATTAACCTGAATCTTTAAATATTATCAGCTTAATATTTCTTAATTTTTTTAAAAAAAAAGCAATTTTTAATATTTACAATATTTGTAAGTTCAGAAGGTTATAAAAATTATAAATTTAAAATTAAGGAGAAGAAAAATGTTAGGAAATGTTGGATTAAATTCACAACAAAGTTTAGGTTTTGGTATTAACAAAAGTCAAATCAGGCACATGGAAAGGCTTATTCCATGTCTTTCTTTGGATATAGTTCCGATGAGAAATAAAACTACAGGATATTGGGAATCTGTTCTTATGAAAGAAGGGAATCCTGTTGATTTGCTTCAATTGGGAGGGAAAGTAATAAATCCTAAAGGAGTTAATATAACAAAGAAGGAATCTAATAGAGAATTACTTGAAAGTCTTCCCAGAGAGGGAGTATTTTTTAATAGAACAACAGGAAAAAGTATATTTTCTTATAAACTTCGTACTCCTGAAGAAAAGAAAGAGCAAAAACTTTTTATAAGCGCCATCAATAATTTGATAAGAGAAGGAAAAACAGCTCTTTTTTAAAAAGAAAAGCAAAAATTAGCCTACAAAGTTAAGAAAGAACATAAAAGAATTACTAATTTATAAATTAGTAATTCTTTTATGAATATATTTTTTAGGGTTTTTGCCGGAGTATTCAGCAACAATCTGACCGTTGCCGTAAAGCTTGTATTTATAAATTGTAAGCCCTTCCAGACCGACAGGACCGCGAGCATGGGTTTTGTTTGTGCTAATCCCCACTTCTGCTCCTAAACCGTATCTGAAGCCATCGGCAAACCTTGTAGAAACATTACAGTAAACCCCCGCTGAATCTACAAGATTCATGAATAAATCCCTGTTTTCGGTATTTTCTGTAATTATGCAGTCGGTATGCCCCGATCCGTAAAGATTTATATGGTTTATAGCATCATTAATATTATCTACAACTTTTATTGAAATAATTTTGTCGCTGTATTCTGTTTTCCAGTCTTCTTTTGTGGCAATTTTTATATCGGAGATGATTTTTCGAGTTAATTCATCACCTTTTACAAGAACTTCATTCTTTTTAAATTCAGAAATTAATTCATGCAAAAGTTTTTCAGCGATGTCTTTATGGACAAGCAAAGTTTCAACAGCGTTGCATGCCGCAGGATACTGGATTTTTGAATCAGTTGAAACTTTAATGGCTTTATCACAATCAGCTTCCGCATCAACATAAATATGACAAATTCCTTCTGTATGCCCAAGTACAGGAATTTTTGTGTTTTCCTGAATATATTTAACAAGGCTGTTGCTACCTCTTGGAATTAATAGGTCAATATATTTGTCCATTTTAAGCAGTTCTTTAACAGCTTCCCTTGTTTTTATAAGATTTATAGCGTTTTCCGGAAATTCAGGAATGGTTAAAAGAGCTTCATTGATTAATTTAACAAAAATTAGATTTGAATTTAAAGCTTCAATACCGCCTTTTAGAATCACAGAATTAGCGGATTTTATTGAAAGAGAAGCAATCTGTGGAACAACATCTGGTCTTGACTCAAAAATAACTCCTATTACTCCTATAGGACAGCTTACTCTGTAAAGTTCAAGGTCTTTATCAAGTTCCATTCCCCATAAGGTTTTGTTTACAGGGTCTTCAAGTTTTACAACGTCTTCGATGCCTTTTATAATAATGTTTATTTTTTCTTCATCAAGTTTAAGTCTGTCATATAAGGGTTTTGATAAAGACCCATCCTGTAGTAAAATATCTGCGGCGGCTAAATCTTTTTTATTTTCCTGAAGAATAATATCAACATTGTTTTTTATATGTTCTGCAATACTTAAAAGAGCATTGTTTTTTATTTCTTCGCTTAAAGAAGCCAGTTTATATGAAGCTAGTTTAGCACTTTGTGCTATTTTTTCCATTTAAGAGACTCTCCTTGTTGTAATATCTAAAGAATAACCATATTATCCCTTGTTATTATGGTGTCGTAATTTTTAAAACCAAGAATTTTTTCTATTTCATCTGAATGTTTGCCGATTACTTTTTCGCATTCACTGCAAGAGTAATTCGTCATGCCTTTTGCAAATTCTTTTCCATCTTCGTCAAGAATACTTACAACTTCGCCTTTTTTAAAAGAATTTATTATTTCAATAATACCGATAGGCATAAGGCTGGCCTTTTTTTCGACAAGCGCTTTCTTGGCGCGGTTGTTGACTTTTATATAGCTGTTTATGTTTGTGGCGTATGCAATCCATTTTTTTCTTCCTGACAGGTTTTCTACAGGTAAAAATAAAGTTCCTATTTCTTCCCCGTTAAAAATTTTGTTGATAATTCCGGATTCTTTGCCGTTTGCAATCAAAAGCATTCCGCCTGAGTGCATTACAACTTTTGCGGCTTCAATTTTTGTTTTCATGCCGCCTCTTCCGCCTTTTGAGGCTTCAAAACCAAGAGCTTCTATTTTAGAAGTCATTTCTGTAACTACAGAAATAATTTTTGCTTCTTTGTTAATTCTTGGATCGTCATCATAAAGCCCGTCTATATCTGATAAAATTACAAGCAAATCAGCATCAAGCTTGCTTGTGACAAGGGCAGAAAGTTTGTCATTGTCGCCAAAACAAACTTCAACATCGTTTTCTTTGTAACATTCAAGTTCACTTGTTGATACGGTGTCATTTTCGTTGATTATAGGAACCACACCAAGCTCAAGAAGAGTGCTCAAAGTGTTTCTAAGGCTTAAATATTTTTTTCTGTTTGCAAAATCATCAGCTGTAAGAAGAATTTGAGCTGTTATAATATTAAATTTTTCCAGCGCTTCTTCATAAAAATGCATTAATTTTCCCTGTCCCACAGCAGCACAGGCCTGTTTCACGCTCACAGGATCGAATTTTTCAACATTCTTTAACTGGTTTGTATCTAAAAGTTTTGCCCCCATTCCGACGGCGCCGGAAGTTACAATAATAATTTCTTTGCCTTCTTTTTTTAAGTCGGAAAGCGACTCGATGAAAGAGTAAATTCTTGACAGGGCAATATTTCCGTCTTTGTTTGCAATAGTGCTTGTCCCGAGTTTAAAAACGATTCTTTTTGCTTCTTTTATTTTTTTTCTAAAAGTCATTATAAAATTTCCAATTTAATTTTTTTTATTATACCTTTTTAAAAAAGTTTTTGTTAAATCATTATTTACACCCACCCCCAACCCCCTCCCTCTTAAGAGGGAGGGGGCTAGAGATTATTTTTTGGCTCGCTTTCCGTCGCCTTTGGCGACTCGCTCGCCTATTTTGTTTTTTATAATAAAGATTTTTTTCATTTATCGTTTGCTTTTTGAAATTGGTATAATAAAGTGGCTTGAAATATTACAAAATATTGCAGCTAATCAGGCAATAATTTCAACAAATAACAGGTAGTCTTATTTAAAGTATAAATACATTATATGTTTTTTTATAATAAATTAGAAGAAAATTTTTTAAAAACCTAAAGAATATTAATACTTTGGGGTTGAAAATTTTTTACAATGGGTTATATTATTATTACACAGGTTTTTTTAAACTATTAACCTTTTTAAACTCGGAGGTCAGGCTATTGAATTCTTCTTCAATCAAGAGAGTAGATGAAAAATTTTTAAATGATGTTGAAAAACAGGTAGAGATATTGTTCGAATCTTCTGAAAACGGCATAAAAAGACAGGAAACAATCACGCTTTCCGGCGAGGGTTCTATTAAGGTTTTATTGCCAGTATAAAAAATTATTAAATTGTCATTGCGAAGGGTACCCGCTTTTTTGATTAATTATCAAAAAAGAAGGGGGCAGCTTTAGGTTCGACGTGGCAATCTTAATCTTTTTTCTCAAATTTTAAAATAGAATCAAGGTACTTTGCTACCTTGGTTTTTGGTATTATATTTGTGCCTCTGGCATAAGTTTTTCTGAAAATATCAATAGGCTCTTCGTTTCCATGAATAAGAGCATGTTGAACTTCGATAAATTCTTCCAATAAAGCTTCTTCAACCGAAATTTCTTTTGTTTCAGGAATTTTATGCAGTTTTTTTTCATCCACATAAAAATGAAATTCTGTTATAAAAAGTTCTTTGCCTTTGGAATTAAGACCTTTTAAATCAGGTTTTGGGTTTACCCATAATTCTCCGTCGCCCTGAACTATCCATGATGGAATTTTGTAACCAAGATCTGTTGGGAGGGTTATTGCAACGTTATAAACACCTTTTGTTTTTGCAACGGCGCAGTCAAAGTGAGTCAAAAGCATTTTATAATCGATAGTGTTCGCCCTTCTTATATTTATGCGGTTTGAACTTATTTCACCTCTCGGGAAATTTTTTCTTAATGCGGAAGAAAGTTCATTGCCTATATGTTTTTCAGAAAAATAAAGTGTCATAAAACTTCTCCTTTTTAAAACGGGTCTGATAGGGGGCGGCTTTGCCGCCCCCTATCTTATCTCTTAGCCCCCTCCCTTAGGGAGGGGGTCTGGGGGTGGGTTTAAAAAGTACCTTTAAAAAAGCATAACAAATCATGAAACTTTTTTTAGCTGCCGAAAGTATAATATTTTTAATTTTCTAAGCTTATATATTCTTCTTTTTCTTTTAAGTTTAATCGTTCGGCTATTATAAAAAATAAACAACCCAAAGAAATAAGAATTATTGAAAAAAGCTGACCTACCAGAGAAAGAGCAAAAGCTGTTTCCTGTGGAATATTAAAAAAGCCCAGAGCAATTATATAACCCCATTGAACAGGTCCTAATCCTGCCGGTCCTCCCGGTATTAAAGAAATGAAAGCTACGATTGATAAAACAAATAAAGCCCCTAAAATCCCTATAGAATAGCCAAAACCTTTAATTAAAAGAAGCAAAGATAATCCTTCACAAAGCCACACTGGAAGCGTAAATAAAAACACTTTTAAAATTAAAACAGGTGAATTAAAAATCTCAATACCGTTCATAAAAGAAATAAGCGCATAAGTTACTTTATTAAAAATTTTGCTTAAAATCTCACAAATTTTTTCATTTAAAAACTTTTTAATAAAGTTTTTTTCTTTAATTTTCAAAATTAAAATATTAACCTTTTCCTGAATAAAAGTATTTTTATAAAATTTTGAAATTAATAATAAAACTGAAAAAAGACCTATAAAAAGAAATCCGGCTGCAACAGCAACTCCGAAAAACTTTTTGCTTGAAAAAACAAAGGAAGCAAGAAGCAACAAAATTAAAAACAAAATCAGTCCGTCAAAAACTCTTTCAAGAACAATAGATGCCAGAATAGTTACCCTGCTGATGCCTTCTTTTTTGCCGAAATAATGAGCCCTATATATTTCACCGCCTCTTGCGGGTACAAAGTTGTTTATAAACCAGCCTCTAAAGATTGAATTTAAAAAAGAAGAGAGTTTTATTCCATTTTTTTCCGAAAGAATGAGTTTCCATCTTAAAGCCCTGAATAAAAAAGCACAGAAATAAACAGGAAACATTAAAGCCACATAAAAGAAATCGAAGTGTTTAACAGCTTCAATGGATTTGTGGATGTCTATGTCTTTTAAAATAAGTGCAATAAAAATTACACCTATAATTAAACCGATTATTTTTTTATCTGGTATTTTTTTCATAATAATTTGAGTTTTTTTACTGTGAATATTATTATTATACATGTTTAAGAATAATAGGTACGGGTGAGAATATATGACCAGAGCAATGACAATAACAGAAAAGATTTTAGCGGCGCATGCAGGTCTTGATGAAGTAAAACCGGGGGATTTAATAACAGCAAAAGTTGATATTACTCTTGCAAATGATATTACAGGTCCTGTTGCAATAAACGAATTCAGAAAAATCGGCGTAGATAAAGTTTTTGACAAAGAAAGAGTTGTTTTTGTTCCTGACCATTTCACACCGAATAAAGACATAAAATCCGCCCAAAATGCAAAACAGATAAGAGAATTTGCAAAAGAACAGGGATTAAGACATTATTTTGAAGTCGGAAGACTTGGAATTGAACATACACTTCTTCCTGATCAGGGAATTGTAGGACCCGGGGATCTTGTAATAGGTGCTGATTCTCATACATGTACTTATGGCGCATTAGGTGCTTTCTCTACAGGCGTGGGTTCTACCGATCTGGCATGTGCTATGGCTTCAGGCGAAACATGGTTTAAGGTTCCCGAAACAATAAAAGTTATTTTTAACGGCAAATTAAACAAATGGGTATCGGGAAAAGACCTTATACTTCACCTTATAGGAGATATCGGAGTAGACGGAGCCCTTTATCAAGCTCTGGAAATTACAGGTTCAGCGATTGACGAGCTTTCTATAGACGGAAGATTTACCATTTGCAATATGGCAATCGAAGCAGGCGCTAAAAATGGAATCATTCCTCCTGATAAAACCACTGAAGAATATGTTAAAAACAGAACTTTAAGACTTTATAAATTCTATCAGAGCGATGAAAATGCAGAATATTCACGAGTAATCGAATATGATACAAGCAAGATAGAGCCTACGGTAGCTTTTCCTCATCTTCCCGAGAATACAAAACCGATTTCTCAAGTTGGTAATGTAAAAATAGATCAGGCTGTAATCGGAAGCTGCACAAACGGAAGATTGCCTGATATTAAGGAAGCAGCAGAAATTTTGGACGGACGAAAAGTTCATCCTGATGTAAGGCTTATAGTTTTACCGGGAACACAGGAAATTTACCTTGAAGCCATGAGATTAGGCTATGCCGAAAAAATCGTTAAAGCAGGCGGCGCTTTTTCTACTCCTACATGTGGACCATGTCTTGGCGGACACATGGGAATTCTGGCTGAAGGTGAAAGAGCTATTTCAACCACCAACAGGAATTTTGTAGGAAGAATGGGTCATCCAAAAAGTGAAGTTTATCTTTCCAATCCTGCAATTGCCGCAGCAAGCGCAATCTTAGGAAGAATAGCTTCTCCTGATGAACTGTAAAAAGAAGTTATAAAAAGGAAAAAGCCGATCTCGTGGTCGGCTTATGATTGAATGAGTGGTTTTTAGTTTTAATTTTTAAGCTTGAAGTCTTTCTCCAAGAGCTTTTGGATTGGATTTAGAAAGTTTATCAGATTCGTTTATTGAATTAGAACCATGTTGTCTTAAAATTCTTCCAGCTTTATCTAAGAATCCAAGAATTTCTTTTGTTTGTTCGTTTTCACCCATTTTTGCTCTGATTGCTATAGCAAGAGATTTTGGAGTATTTAAGCCTTTTCCTTCGGAAAGATTTTTAAAATAAGCTTCTTCATAATTAACAGGGACTTGAATTGTCCAGTTTGGCGCTTTTTGATCAGCAGGGTTGTTTAATCTTCTTTCATCACCAATAGCATCAGGAGCTGTAAAGAACTGGTTTCTTGCGGTATAAAGTTCAGCAAATTTAGCGTTTCTGAATTCTTCGGCATTATCGACAGAAGTACTTAAATCACGGGCTAAAAGACCTGCTTGTTCATTTCTTTTTTCTTTTTCCAGCTGTATAAGTGAAAGATCATCATGACAGCCAACACCTATAGTAAAGCCGTTAAGTTTATAACCCATGCCTTGTTTGTAAAATTCTGTTCTTCCCCAACCATCGCCTGCGTATCTTGTAATTTGAATATGAGGATATTTGTTTTTTGTTAAATTTACAGCCTGATCAGGTCCGCCGAGTGCTTCAATGTTGATATCTTCTTTTTTAATATCATGACCGTTTTTAATCTGGTCTTTAATAGCCATTTCCATAATATCAATCATTTTAGTGCCTTGATATTCAGAGCCTTTGTTTGTATGAGGATTGCTTAACTGCCATCCTGCATCTATTCTTGCGCCGTCATAATTTGAAAGGAAAACATCAAATTTTTTCTTAAGAACTGTTCCAGCAGCTCCGAGTGAGCCGTCCTGATTATATAATTTGCTAAAATCAAGGCAAGGAAGACCCCAATCGTTAAATTTTCCGCCATCTCCCGGACAGCCTGTAGATTTTCCTATTTCAAAAGCAGGTTTGAAAGCCCATTGATCTCTTGGTGAAAAGCCTATTAAACAGTCGCCAAAGAATTTGATGCCTTCGTTATTTAAGTTTTCTTTTGTTTCAAGATGCTGTTTGTTGGCAATAAACTGTTTATATTGATAAAAATCTATTGTGTCTGAATAGTTTTCTTTAATTTCTTTTTGCCTTGCGTGTTTATCTGCAGGAACTTCTTTTGCTTCATCATAATTAAACAGGTTTTTATCTAATTCAGCCTTTTCACCTTGCCAGTTTGGCCAGTAATCTGTTCCATATTCTTCTTTTAAAGCTTCAAGCATTCCATATCTTTCAAGATGCGGATTTTCTTCGTTGAAAGTATTAAAGCTTTCTTTTAAAGGATTATTTTCAGGAAGAGTTTTAAAGTTTTCATAAGCTGCTTTTAAGTCAGGAGCGTTAAGTTTATCAAGGTTGATTAAATGATCGCCTATTTCAAAAGGACTGGAGCTGAAAGGGGAAAGGTTGTCTTTTGTTACGGGACCTCTTGGAAGTCCTTGAACTACATTAATGCCGTTCATTTTTTGCATTAATTTTACGAGTTTTAAGGATTCATCAGAAGCCACAGTGCCTTTTGGTGCATAAAAATCAGGTAAGATTAAAGTTGTATTATTGAGTTTTTTTTCAGGTTCCTTATTATCTCTGGTAATTTCGTATAAATTTCTGGCTTCATCAAGTTTTTGTGTATAAAGATCCATTTCTTTTGTTGTAAAAGCTCTGCCAAAAGCTAGTTTTGGTTGGGTTTTGTTTTGAAAATTTGATTTTTGTTGATAATTAATTGAAGAAACATTCATCATTGATCAAAACCCTCATTCAATTGCTTTAAGCTAAACTAAAAACCAGTTAAGTTTTAAAAGAGGGTGAATGTAAAAAATTGCTTTTTTTTAGTGTAAATAATGAAAGCCCATGTAAGAAAAAACAAAAACCTTTGTAAATAGTAGGTTTTAAGCAAAAACCCGACTTAATGTTTTGTAATATAATTTCTTAAAAATTTTAAAAAAAATTATAAATAAAAAATTAATTTTCAGTAAAAAGATTTTGATGTAAAAATATAAACAGAGGTATTATTTTGAGGAAAAAGAAATGAGTCTAATAGCCCAATCTTTATTGACGATTAATTCAGAAAATTTAACTCATATTTTTGCAGGCTTAAAATCCTTATATAATGTTGCAGAAATTGATGAAAACAGAAAAAATTATATTATTAATAAAGTTCAAAAATACGGTTATCTTCCATATCCTCATATAAAAGCGCTTGAAGAATTAACAGAAGCAGAAACGCTGCTTGCACTTGAAGAAAAATTAAAGCTTAATAATACTTATAAAGATGAAAATTTTAATTTTACTCCTGAAAATATAAGTCCTGTAAGTCGTGCAGGATACAAAGATTCAAGCTGGATTAATAAAGAAGGACATAATGTAAAACTTGTAAATCTTGCAGGGCTGGGAAACGGAAACAAAACAAAAGAACCCGGAAAATTCATTGACTGGGTTAAACAGCTTGTAACTTTACCTGGTGGAAACCTTGAACAAGGGATTTTGGCGACAACAATGTACATAATTCCTTTTCATCCGAGAGAATTCGGATGTGCGTATCTTCCAAAAAGTTCTGAAGTCAGCGAAAATTTGGAAGATTCATTCATAAAAGAAAATTTGGAATGCGGAGCGGGAGTGAAAAACCTGAAAGACGACTCTGCCGGCTTGGAAGGTTTAAACTCATTCCAGCTTGATGCAAAAAATCAGATAAGACTTTTTCTTGCTTTAACACAGCTTGCAGGGCATCCAACTATGTATGACGTGCTTCCTCAAACAGGAAGGTTTTCCAAAACAGTGCTTGCCGAGCCTTATGTTGCAAGATGGTTTGATATTAAGGATTTAACCAATAAATTAACGGAAGAAGCTGAAAAAATTGCTTTAAAATTAGCTCAAAATGATAATAATACTTTTAAGGAAGAAATAGAAAAAATAGATTTAAATTTGGCTCAAACGCATAATTTTATCTTTATTGAAAGAGCTAAAATTATTTTACAGGAAGAATTATTAGGAATTTATATTCCTCTTACCGATGATTTAAAAGAAATTTTTGAGATTTTTAAGGATAAACTTCTTTTAAAGAAAAAAGAATTTTCAAATCTCATGCTTACAAAAGAAAATCAGGAAAAGATTTTAACAAGAGTAAAAGAAATAATTTGTAAAATACTTGAAAAACCTGTTAATTCCGAATTAACAGAAGATGATATTACACAACATGGCGAAATTATAGGCGAGCTTATAAAAGAAGGACTGTGGCCGGCTCCTGGTGGGGCATGGTGTTCTTCGGGAGTGCCTGCTTTTGACAAAATGAATGAAGGCGGCGGCTATCCTATGTTCAGGCATTTTGACAATCTGGACAAAGATGTAACGCATTTTGCAAACCTTGATTGCCAGACACCTTATTATTTTGTTTATTTTGACAAAAAAGAATACAACCAAAAAGTAATAGATTTTTATGTAAATTTCCTTAAAAAAATCCGCAGCGACTATAATTTTGACGGTTTCAGGGTTGATCATATTGATCATATCGTTGACGAAGTTTCTGAAAAAGACGGTTTTCCCATAAGTTACAGAGCTCCAAGAAAAGTTTTAGGTTTAGCTAATAATGAATTGAAAAAAGAAGTCCCTCATTTTGCAGCGCTTGCTGAATATATGCTCTGGGATAATTTCTTTAAAGAATATCATAGTGATATGGCTTTTGACCTTCTCTGGGGATGTGATATTATTTCACAGTACCAAAAAACTGTTTCACGAGTTGTGGAAGACAACGAACAGCTTGAAGAATATAATAAAACAATTGGCAAAAATAAAGAAAAAATGTCAATTTTGAAGATTTATAATAATCAGGACGGCGAATTTAGAGAAATTAACCAGTATCCGGGTCAGCTTGGAGAAGCAGGAGCGTTGTTTAAATGGTTTAAATTTAAATTTATTCCTGGTGGAGAGCTTTCTTCCAGACCTGTTATGTTTGTAGACGGGGATGAATCTTTTACAAAAACAGGTATAGAGTCTGTAATTGGTGCAGAAGAGTCAATGAAAAGAAATGATAATTATGAATTCTTTGAAAAATTTGACGCCATAAACAGATTTGCATTAAATAATGACGTTTTATTAAACGGTAAAGCTAAAATCGTTGGTAATAATAAAGATACAGGTTTTATAAGTTGGTTAGTTACTTTTGAAAACTCAAAAGAAAATATTTTTGTTGTTGCAAATGAAAAACCTCCGACTGAAGTTACCAGAAATTCTGCCGGTGAAGTTGTAGATGTTGAAAATCAAGCTATTTATAATATTGAAACCCTTGTCCCCAGAGATTTTTCTGTTGTCTCAGAATATGTTTTTGATAGAGAAGAATTAGATTTTTCTGAAAAAACAGAAGTAAATAATTTGTCAGACAATAAACTTTATTTTGAAAAGCTTGAGCCGTCAGCGTTTCATATTTACAAGGTTTTAACTAAAATTTAAAAATCCTTTAAAGTAAACCAAAAGTCTAACTTAAATATTAACAATTTTGCGAATAAAATTTTGTTTTTATTATGCTATAACACTAGATGTATCCTATGAAATGGAACAATCAATAAAAACAAAGGAGTTAGACGTATGAAAAAATCTCTAGCAGTAATAGGCTTGCTTATGGCATTTTCTCAACCTGTTTTTGCTCAGTGTGGAACTTGTAATCCTTGTAACCCATGTTTAACAGGCGCAGCATGTCCAGTAAGTACATGTAATCCTTGCAACACATGTAATCCTTGTGCCCCAAGAATAAGTGTAGTTCCTATTGTTAAAACTTGCGTACAAACTTGTGCTCCGGTATGTAATCCATGTAATCCATGTGCAACAGGTGCAGCAGTTCCTGTGAGTGTATCAACAATTGCTGTTGATCCTGATTATAATGAATATGCATGTTGTCAAAAACGTGGTTTCTGGAAAAATTTCTTTAGCTTTTAGTTTTTAATTTAAGCTAAAAAAGAAAAAGAGAGGGGTTAGGGTAATCCCTCTCTTTTTTTGTTTAAATACACCGATAGGTGTATTTTTTTGAGAAGTTTATTTACACCCCTGGATTGATGTGAAAGTCTACAGCATGTTGTAACTTTATATAGGTGGGAAATTATATCTTTTAGTAATTATAGGGACGATCGGGTAGGATGGATACAAGCAGTATTGATACAACTATAAGACGTGTTCAGGAAATAGAAAGCCGTTTAAATTCCCTTTTTGGAACAAACGAAGCGGCTAATAATCCTTCTGATAATTCATTTGGAGATATTCTCGATAATAAAATAAATATACAGGAAAAATATTTTAACAATAACAATTTAAATCTTCCAAACACAACAACATTACCTGATCTCCCCGAGATTCCGGGCGCTCCAAAAGGAGAAATATTAAATTTAATTGATAAATATTCCCAAAAATACAACATAGATAAAAATCTCGTAAAAGCAGTAGTACAACAAGAATCAGGGTTTAATTCAAAAGCGGTATCTCAGGCAGGAGCTATGGGTTTAATGCAGCTAATGCCTTCAACGGCAAAAGGACTGGGAGTTAGAAATCCCTTTGATGCCGAACAAAACATAGCCGGAGGAACAAAATATCTTAAAAATCTTATAAATAAATATGATTCGGTAAAATTAGGTTTAGCCGCTTATAATGCAGGATCAGGAGCGGTTCAGAAATACGGGGGAGTTCCCCCTTACAAAGAAACTCAAAATTATGTGAAGAACATCATAAAAAAGGCGGGAGTTGAATAAAAATGGTCAGTGGTATAAACGCAGCAGCATCAGGAATGATGGCACAACAATTAAATATTGACGTTATTTCCAACAATCTTGCCAACGTTAATACGCCGGGCTTTAAAGCGCTTATGCCTGTGTTTAAAAGAGTAAGTGATATAGAGTTAAAAGAAAAAAGCAAAAACGATGGTTTTAATCAAGATAAAAATATTGGAACTTTAAGCACCGGCAGTACTCTTGATGCAACAATAATTGATTTACAGCAGGGAGCTATGAGAAAAACAGAGAATAAACTCGATTTTGCTATTAACGGCAATGGATTTTTTGTTGTAGGAACAGATAATGGCGACAGTTATACAAGAAATGGAAGTTTTACTCTTAACGAAGAGGGTGCGCTTGTAACAAAAGACGGATATCCTGTTTTAAGTCAGAGCGGATCAGCTATAAAACTTGATATTAGTAATAAAGGCATGGATAAAATAAACGTAACAGGCGACGGAAAAATCTTTTTAGGCAAGCAAGAAATAGATAAATTAAAGATAGTGGACTTTGAAAAACCTACTGACTTAATAACAGCAGGAAATTCTTTATACAAAACAGCAAATGAAGAAATAAAACCGAAAGAAGCTATAAACGGCAAAGTAGAACAAGGTTTTGTAGAAGGATCAAATTCTAATGTAATAGAAACAATGATTAATACAATTTCTGCTACAAGAACTTATGAATCACTGGCAAAAGTGGTAAAAACAACAGAAATGACTTTAGATAAAGCAGTAAACGATGTTGGACGGGTGAAAGAGTAGCGGATTAAGCGAATTATAAATAATCAAACAATAAATTATAAAAAGGGGAGATAAAAAATGCTAAGAGCTTTAAGTACAGCAGCAACGGGGATGATGTCACAACAAATAAATATTGACGTTATTTCCAACAATATAGCAAACGTTAACACTACAGGATATAAGAAAGTAAGAGCAGAGTTTCAGGATTTGCTTTCTCAAACAATTAAAGCACCGGGGGCTCAAATAGCTCAGGGAACAAACCAGCCTGTAGGAATTCAAATAGGGCTTGGTACAAGAACTTCTGCTACTGCAAGAGATTTTGCTGAAGGCGCTTTCAAAGCAACAGGAGGTAAACTGGACGTTGCAATAGAAGGTGATGGCTTCCTCCAAGTCCAAATGGATGACGGAACAACATCTTATACAAGAGACGGAAGTTTAAAAATGGATGGTAATGGACAATTGTGTACAAGTGACGGCTTTGTTATTCAGCCTCAGGTCACAATTCCGACTAATGCAAAAGATATAACAATAACTCCTGACGGAAAAATTTCTGTTACAACACCGGGTACAGCCGAACAAACAGAAGTTGGTACATTAAGACTGGCTAAATTTGCAAATCCGGGCGGTTTGTCTGCTATAGGTAAAAACCTTTATGCCGAAACCTCTGCTTCAGGAAAAGCTATAGAAGGAACAGCAAATCAGGAAGGTTTTGGTTCTATTCAGCAAGGATATGTTGAAAACGCAAACGTTCAGGTTGTTGAAGAATTAATCAATCTTATTCAGGCAGAAAGAGCTTTTGAAGCAAACTCAAAAATAATTAAATCATCCGATGAAATCCTGAGAACAGCTAATAACATGGCGTAATAGCCTAAAACCATTGTAATAAAAAGGAAAAAACTTTGAAAAAAACACTAAAAACAGCTCTATTAATCTTAATCTTTTCGGCTTTATCTTGTAAAGCCGGCGCAGCTGTCTTAGATTCAAAGCTTTTAAAAGAAAAAATCAAAAAAGATGTTGAAGAACAAGTAAAAGCAAACGTAAAAGGGATTATTAAAGTTGAAATAACTGATTTGCCTTATGAAAAAATAGAAACAAATGAAGGAAAAAACGGAAAAGTTGAAATAGAAGCAAAAATAAACAACAGATTTTTTAATCCCATAACAATAGTAAGAGTTAACATAATTGTTAACGGCGAAGAGTACAAATCTTTTATCACTCAGGCAAAAATAAGTGTTTATGACAAAGTATGGGTGGCACAAGATTATATTAAAAGAGGAGATATCTTAACAAAAGTTGCTCTTGAAGAAAAAGAAATAACTTATTTGCCTAAAACGCTTATAAGAAAAGATTTTGATCCTTATACACATCTGTCAGAAAAGAATTATAAGCCGGGAGACGTTTTAGATTCTAACTATATAGAAAATATTCCGGCAATAGTAAAGGACAGTCCTGTTTCTCTAATATTTAAAACAGCATCAGTTTCTGTAGTTATTCCTGCAATAGCCCTTGATAAGGGAAGTATAGGGGATTATATAAAAGTAAGAAGCAAAAATTATAGAAAAGATTATATGGGAAAAATCATAAGCGAAAACATAGTTTTGGTTAATATTTAGATTGCCTCGGCTGTAAAACAGCCTCGCAATGACAAGGTAGGTTGAGGGTTATGAAAAGAAAAACATCACACATTCTAATAATGATAGCAGTTTTATCAGCAGCAAATGCTCCTGTTTTTGCCGAATCTTTATTTAGAACAGGAATTTCACAGGGTGTTTATTATACACAGCCAAGATCTTTATTTAATACAGTAAAAGCTAAAGGTATAGGTGATGTTGTAACAGTATTAATAGAAGAAAATTCATCTGCAGAGAGCGAAGTTAAACTTGATATTGCAAATACTTCTTCTGCGGAAGATGCATTTACGCCTATTTTAAATACTTTATTCAAGACAGATAAATTTAAAAGCCTTGATGGTTATGGCGGAAATACAACAACAGGCAATAAGGCAAAAGTAACCAGAATAACAAAATCAACAGATATTATAACAGCACAGGTTATACAGCTTTTACCTAACGGAAATCTTGTGATTCAGGGTAAAAAGGTAGCAATAAATTCCGGAGAAAAAGCAGAAGTTTTGATTAGCGGAATTGTAGATCCGAGATTTATTACAAACAGCGGAGAAGTGAGTTCAAAATATATAGCAAACTTCCAGTTTGCGGTTGTAGGAAAAGGAACAACTTCTTCTTCAGATTCAGAAGGCTTAATGAACAAATTTATGAATGTCTTATTCTAAGCTGGTGCAGGCTTAAACTTATTCTAAAAAATAAATAATAAAACGGGAGATGGTATATGGTAGTTGGGAAAAATAAAAAAATATTAATTGTAATTGCATTATTGGCAATTAGCTTTATTTGCTGCGGCTTAAAAGCAAATGCTTACAGCGTAAGAATTAAAGATGTTACACATATCGACGGCATAAGAGAAAACCAGCTTGTTGGTTATGGCGTGGTTGTCGGTCTTCCTGGAACAGGCGATAACAGTAAATCAACACAGATTACAAATGTTTCTTTGTTAAAAAACCTTGGAACAGTTGTAGATAAACCGGATGATATTAAAAAAGGTAATACCGCATCCGTAATAGTTACCGCAATAGTTCCTCCTTTTGTGAGAAGCGGCGATACTATTGATGTTCTTGTTTCATCAATGGCAGATGCCAAAAGTTTAGAAGGCGGTGTTTTGGTTCAAACCCAGCTTTTAGCTCCTAACGGCGAAGTTGTAGCTGTTGCTCAAGGACCTATAAGCACAGGCGGAACAGATGTTTCTTCAAACGGAAGTTCGGCAAGAACAAGTATTACCACTTCAGGAAGAATTCCAAGCGGAGCAATTATAGAAAGAGATATTACTTCAGAAATCGGAGATGAAGCAGGAATTAAACTTGTTCTTAATAAAACGGATTTTACAATGGCTGCAAGAGTTGCAAAAGTTGTAACTTCAACAATTGCTCCTGCAAAAGCAATAGACGGGAGTACAATACAAATAACTATTCCTGATAAATTTAATGATGACAGGATTAGCTTTATTTCCATTCTTGAAAATCTAACATTATCAACGGCAGATTCTGTAGCAAAAGTTGTAATTAATGAAAGAACAGGAACTATAGTTATAGGAAATAATGTAAAACTTCTTCCTGCAGCTGTAGCCCATGGAAACTTAACTGTAACGGTAAGTACAACAAATGAAATTTCTCAACCAAATGCTCTTTCAAGCGGCGGTACAACACAAGGAGCTTCTAACAGTCAGATTAGCATAAATAAAGAAGCAGGAAGAATAATAGAAATGCCTTCAAATGCAAATCTTAATGATCTTGTAAGGGCTTTAAATTCGATAGGCGTTACACCTTATGACTTAATTTCAATTCTTCAGGCTTTAAAAGAAGCAGGAAGCTTACAAGCAGCATTGGAGATTATTTAAAAACACACCATTGTCATCCTGAGCAAAGCGAAGGATCTATCCGGCATACTATTCAAAGCAAAAAACCAAAATAGACAGATTTCCCCTTCCTTTTTTGATAATCAATCAAAAAAGCGGGTTCCCTGGGCTAAAGCCCTCAGAATGACAAAAAACAAAAAGGAAAAACTAAAATGATAAATCCAGCAGATATAAGTGCATCAATGTTCAATCTTCAAGGCAAAAAACTGGAAGAGCTTTCCGGAGCCGATAAAAATAAAATGGATGATGAAAAATTAAAAAAAACAGCACAGGATTTTGAATCCGTGTTTTTAAACAAATTTCTTGAAACTCTGAATTCAACCGTAGAAAGAAGTGAAGAATTTTCCGGTGGAAGAGGGGAAGAAATGTTCAGATCAATGATGAATGAAGAAGTAGCAAAAAATATTGCTTCAACACCTCAAACTTCGTTTGGTTTTGCACAGCAAATTTATCAACAAATGAAAGACAGGATTTAAAAAAGGATAATGAGTATGGCGGTAGGCAGTATAAATTCAGGCATAAGCAGCATTCAATTTTTAAGAGCAAAACAGGCTTTTGAAAATACAAATAAATTATCTAAAGAAAATGAAATTTTAAAAAACGGGTTTAACGAGGAAGATGTAAAACTTTCCATCTCCTCACAGGATATAACCATTAAAAAACAGACAGAAGAAGTTAAAACAGACGATTTTATGGAAAAAAATAAACAATACATCGGGGAAATCAAAGAATTTATGGGGAAATACAATAAACAGGATGTACAGGAAGAAGATATAAAATATGCTTTAAGCTATGGCAAAAGCATTTTAGCTGACTACACAGCATAAAAACCCAATAACAAACACTCGGGAGGGTAAAATGGATAATAAAGCAATTTTTGAACTGCGAAGCGGGAGTGAAAAGCCTGAAGAGGGGCTTTGCCGCTCTGGAAGGCTAGAACTCGTTCATGAACTTGAAAGAATCTTAAATCAGGAAATAGAAGCTTATTCAAAGCTTGAAGAATATATTAGCGGAAAAAAAGAGCATCTTATCAACAACGATATGGAAAAAGTAAGAGTTGTTGATGTAGAACTTGAAAAATACAACTATATCGTAGAAAAATTGGAAGAAAAAAGAAAACAGATTTATCCCGATAATTCTACTCTGAAAGAGATCATTGAAAGAATAGAAAACAAAGAACAGGCTAATAAAATTTCTAATCTTAGAGATAAAATGAAAACTATTTTATCTAATATTCAAAAGCAAAACACAATAAACATGGAGCTTTTAAAACATTCTTTAAAAATTATTGAAAACTCTATAGTTGTAATAGCAAACGCACTGGTTCCCGAAGGCTCAGCTTATAACAAAAAAGGAGCAGTTAAAGCGGAAAAAAGACTTTTTGACTTAAGTTCAGTGGAACATGAAGCATAAAAAAATTTAAACAAGGGGAGAAATATATAAAATGCCATCAACATTATACGGTATATACAATGCACAGAGGGCTTTATCCTTAAATCAGGCCGCTATTGATATTATTAACAGCAACGTTGCTAATATGAATACCAAAGGATACAGCAAACAAAGGCTTGAAATATCTCAGGCAAGCAACGTAGCTCCGTATCAAAGTCCTGTTGATGCTACACAAAGTGGCATGGGCGCAATTATTGACAGCGTGACAAGAAATAGGGATGTTTTTCTTGATAATTCTTTAAGAAGAGAAACAACAGACTTAAATTATTACAAAGAATATACGGATAATGCCGTACAATTGGAAAATATTGTTAATGAATTAGATGATACAGGGCTAAATAAAACATTAAACGATTTTTATAACAGCTTAAGCCAGCTTGCGTCTAATCCAAATGATTTTGTTGTAAGAAACAGCGTTGTCCAAAATGCTATAACGCTTGCCACTACTTTTAATAATACTTATACAAGCCTGCAAAATGAGAAAACAGGTCTTGTTGGAGATATAAACAATCCTGATACCCTTACTCAAAGTAAGTTAAGTATAGATATAAACGATTTAAACAATAAATTAAGTGCGGTAGCAAATTTAAACGATCAAATTAACCTTTCAACCTCTCAGGGAATGACACCCAATGCTCTTTTAGATCAAAGAGATGAACTGTTGGATAAAATTTCGGAATATATTCCTGTAAATATAACAAATGAAAGGAATAATACAGTAACTCTCAGTATTGGAGCAATTGAGCTTGTAAGAGGAAAAGAAAGATCAGGATTTTTTGAAATTCAGGCAGGGGCTACAAATGATAACCCTTCAATAGTACAAATTAAAAACGATGCCGGAAGTGTTTTTTCAACTAATGCATATTCACTTATTACATCAGGAAAAATAGGGGCAATTCTTCAAACAGGAGGAGATGATCCCGGCAAATTAACAATAAAAGGAATAATGGATTCTTTAAATAGCCTTGCAAGTGAATTTGCAACTGCTGTAAATGCTGTTCAAACAAATGGAAGGTATATTGACAGCTCGGTAAATCCGAATGAACTGTCAGACAACTTATCAAATCCGATACCACCCAGTGCAGGTACTGATCCTGATCCTGAAGATTTCTTTGTTGATTCAAGCGGACTGGGAGTTATAAACGCCGGAAATATATCAGTAAATGCGATTATTTCTAATGATCCTTACCAGATAGCTGCCGCAAAATTAACCAGCAATTTAACAGAAACAGGTGACGGAAGCAATGCCCTGTTAATGTCACAGATTAGAAACCAAGGTCTGGCAGTGCTTGGTGGTGCTACAACACAGGGTTATATAACAAACGTTACAGGAAAACTTGGCACACAATCAAAAAACATTCAGGATAATTACGATATAAAAAGTAATATCCTGCAGCAGGTTACACAGAAAAGAGAATCAGTAATAGGGGTTAATCTTGATGAAGAATTAACAGACCTTGTAAGATTTCAAAGGTCTTATGAAGCTTCGGCAAAGGTTATGCAAACTCTTAGTCAAACTTTAACAACAATAATAAACATGATGGGTTAACGGGGTAGGTTTTATGCAATTTACAAGAATTACAAACAGATATACAAGCGAAAATATTGTTAATAATCTTTTAATAAACAGATCAAAACTTGTTAACTTACAGGAGCAAATATCTTCGGGAAAAAGAATAACAAAGCCCTCAGACGATGTTCTTGCAGGGATTTCAGTTGTTTCAACAAATAATTCTTTGGGAAAAATAGAGAATTACTTGAAAAATATTGATAATGCTCAAAGTGAGCTTGAAACAGCGGAAACAGCATTATTAACGACGATTGATTCGGTTCATACAACCAAAGAATTAACATTACAAGCATTAAATGCCTCTTCAGGTCCTGAAGAAATGACAATTATAAATGCACAGATAAAACAAATAATAGAGCAGGTTAAAGATCTCGGAAATACAAAATACGGATCAAAATTTATATTTGGCGGGCTTCAAACAGAGCCTACTCCTTTTACGGCTCCGGTAGCGGGAGAGATTCAATATAATGGTTCTCCCGATGGAAGTCATGAAAGAAGAGTTGAAATAAGCGATGGTGTTACCATACCGGTAAATTTAAGCGGAGAGGCGGTTTTTGGAGAATATTATACAGCTGATTGGGATAGTGATGTTATGACACCTGATACACTTGACGGACAAGGTTTATTAAAAACACTTATATCCTTAAGCAATGAACTTGCAATGCCGGCTCCTGATAAAGATTTTATCAGGCAGCAATTAGATAGTCTTGATACTGATATGCAAACAGTTCTTAATGCGCAGTCTGAACTGGGAAGTCTTTCAAGCAGGCTTGAAATGACAAAATCAAATCTTCAGGATGATCAATTAAATCTTACAAAAATAAAATCAGGTGCTGAAGATATAGATATGGCAAAAACAATATCCGAATTACAGTTTCAGCAAACAGCGCTTCAGGCGTCTCTTCAGGTAAGCTCTCAGGTAATCCAGCCTTCCTTGCTGGATTATATGTAAAATTTAAAACAATCTAATTATAATCCTACCTACCATCTCATAATACAGAGGCTTTTAGCCTCTATTTTTTTATCTTTTAAAAAATAAAAAAACAAAAAGGGCGAGCGAGTCGCCGAAGGCGACGGAAAGCGAGCTCAAAATACTACTTTAGCCCCCTCCCTATTAGGGAGGGGGCTAAAAATTTATTTAAAAAAAATAAAATAACTTTTTTATAACAACACAAGACTTACTGCCATAACAAGCATGCCAAGAACAACACCGAGTATTTCAATGTGCCCGTTTCCGTATTCTTGAGCCATTGGTAAAAGCTCATCAAATGATATATAAACCATAATTCCGGCAACCGCAGCCAATAGAATTCCAAAAGTAAAGTTGCTTAGAATAGATCTTAAAAAGAAATAACCGATTAATGCACCGAGCGGCTCAGCTATCCCTGACAGGAGCGAGAAGCCAAATGCTTTTCTTTTACTTCCTGTAGAGTGATAAATAGGCAGTGCAACAGCAATTCCTTCAGGAATGTTGTGTATTGCTATTGCAACAGCAATCGAAATTCCAAGAGTTATATTTGTTAAACCTGACATAAAAGTTGCAAGACCTTCAGGAAAATTATGAATAGCAAGGACAACAGCCATAAATAAACCTGTTCGGCATAATTTGCGTTTTGAAAGTTTTTCTTCGCAGTTTGAACCGGAATCCGAAAAATCAAATATATTATGGCTCATGTCATCAGGAAGAAGCCTGTCAATGAGCGCTGCAAGAAGTATTCCTGTAAAAAATAGACCAACAGTATACCATTCGCCATTATTATTACCAAAATAATCAATCAGATAATGTTTTGATTGTTGTAAAAGTTCTGTAAATGAAACATAAATCATAACTCCTGCCGAAAAGCCAAGACCAAGCGATAAAGCAAGAATATTGTCTTTTTTTATAAAAAATGCCAGAATCCCGCCAATACCTGTTGAAAGACCTGCAAAAAACGACAATAAAAAGGCATTTAGTAAATTAGATTCCATTGGTTAGTCCTTTTTAATAAAGCCGCATTGCTTTTTTGATTTCTTTTAAAAACAAAGCTGCTTCAGTTTTTGCTTTTTGACTTCCTGTCTGAATTATTTCCTGAATATAAGCAGGATTTTTTTCAAGCTCCAGCCTTTTTTCTCTTATATCTTTAAATTGACTGTTTATAATAGAAGCCAGTTCTCGCTTGCAGTCTGCGCAGCCCCATAAAGCATTTTCGCAGTTGTGCCGCTGTTTTTTTACTGTTTCTTCATCTGCAAAAATTTCATAATAAGGGCAAACCACTTCACAAAGCTCAGGATGTCCTTTATCTGTTTTTTGAATCCTTGTCCTGTCTGTTATAGCCCGCATTATTTTTTTTGTTGTAACTTCTTCCGAATCAGAAATTTTTATGTCGTTGTTGAAAGATTTCCCCATTTTTTGACCGTCAATACCTTTTAATAAGGGTGTTTCGGTTAATTTAGGCTGGGGCTCTTTGATTAAACTTGTTTTATAAAGATGATTAAACCGTCTTACGATGTCCCGCGAAATTTCTAAGTGCGCAAGCTGGTCTTTGCCTACAGGAACAAGAGAAGCATTAAACTGAATAATGTCAGCGGTTTGCAAAACAGGATACCCCATAAGCCCGTAGCTAAGAAGTTTAGAATATGTTTCTGTGATTGTTGTTTCATCTTCATCTATGATTATTTGTTTATTTATAGGCTCTGCCCTAAGCATTTTAACCATGTCTTTAAGAGTGGTATCTCTCTCCACCCAGTTTTGAGGAGTAATCATGCTCAATAATAAATGAAGCTCCGCTGTTTCAGGAACAAGAGACTGCACATAAATAGTTGATTTTTCGGGATTTATTCCGCAGGCAAGCCAATCAAGAGCAACATCAAGGATGTCTTGCCTTAAATTTTCTGTCTGATCAAATTTTGTAGTAAGGGCATGCCAGTCAGCTATTGCAAAAAAACAGTCATAATGGTCCTGAAGAAGAAGCCAGTTTTTTAAAACACCCATGTAGTGCCCTAAATGAAGCTTTCCTGTAGGACGCATTCCGGACATGATTCTTTCTTTTTTTTGCAATTTGTTTGCTCCTTAAAAGTTTATACGTTCTTTCTTTGCATTTTTATTTTAACGCATAAATCTTTGATAGTGAATTAAATTTGACAGATTTGTATTGTCATCCTGAGCAAAGCGAAGGATCTGTCCAAATTACAACGATAGACAGATTCTTCGGACTAAAGTCCTCAGAATGACAGCTAATTGCTTACATGTAATTTAAACAAACTATTTTTTACAATAAGTTTTTTCTACAAATTTTGTAAATTTTTCAAAAAATTCAGGACTCCATGCTCTTTGGACTTTTTGAATATTTTTCATTATTCTTAAAGCTTCTTTAGGAGTTTGAGGTTTATGATAAGATCTTCTTTTTGTTAAAGCATTAAAAACATCAGACAATTCAAGAACTTCTTCTTCTACTGTTCTTTTTTTCGTTAAATGTAATTTATCAATTGAAAAGTGATGTTTTTCAGCAAGCTCGGAAGCATTATCAAAAGTTTTATTTATTTTAGTTAAACCGAGCTGCTTAAGGAATTTTTTTCCTAAAGGAGCATGTTCAGCCATTATAGCGCGTTCAGCTTCATTTAATTTTCCGGGTTTGTTTAAAACATTGAGAGGTGTAAATATTTTGCCGATGTCATGAACAAGAGCAGCCACTCTTATTTCTTCTGTTTTTTGAGGGGATAAGCCGATCTCTTTTGCAAATTTTGTAGCTATTCTTGCTGCTCCGCGCATATGTTCAGCAGTATTTTTATCCTTTAAAGCAAGCATATCAACTAAATAGCCGCAAAGTTTTTCCTGCCCTTCGTTTACAAGTTTTTTTAATTCCTCCTGAAGTTTTTGAGGATTATCAGCAAATTGTTTTATTGCTGCCAAAAGAGGATTACCTTTAGGGTTTTCCATTTTTTTAATTATTTGTAATGTAGAACTTGGCGCAGTCCTTTTAATAGGGACTGTGGCATTGTGTTTTATAGGCACAGTAAGACTTAATAAATTTATACGATGCAACCCAAATCTTCCTTGTCTTCCTTATAGCTTCTACTATTTTAAAAAACATGAAAATTGAAAAAATTGCCTTTTTTCTTTAGTTTTTGAAAAAGATTTTTAAATAAAAACATTGAAAATCCTCATGTTACAAAATATCAAGAGGATTTTTTCTTGTTAAATCAGCAGTTTTTGTGATTTTAAAAAAAATTACAAGAAAGAGTATAAATTTTTTTGAATATATAAATAATTAAATGTAAAATAACTTAAATAATAGAGAGTTAGTTTATACAAAAATTGAATTAATAAAAAAGTTTAAAAAAGGAAAATTATGAACATAGGAAAAGTGTTAGCAGGGGTAGCATTATTCTCGGCAATATTTGGAACAGGCGCAAAAAAAGCGGTTGCTCAAGAAACTTTTTTGCTTGCTGAAAAAGGAACAATTGTTTGCGAAAAATTAAAACAATTGCCAACGGATGTTTTAAAAATCTCGGGTAAAGAATATTTTTATGACTCAATATCAAACAAAATAAAAAAGAAATTATCATCAGGTATTGAACAAGGATTAATGGATATTAAAAAATTAGAAAATTCGCCAAAACTGGAAAAAATGGTAGAAGACATGGGAGTTTGTAAAAACTTTGGAAAAAACAACAGCATGTGCATTCAATATAAAGAACCTGAAATAATTCCTCAATATAGAAATTCGGTTAACGTCAAAGAAACAGATCCGCAGTTAATAGTCGAATTTAAAAAAACTTTTTAATTATTATTTAAAATTGGCAAGATGAACTTCAGGTCTAAGTTTTGAAGAAGGAGCCGTGTTTTGATAAATTTCACTCCATTTTTTCATTATGGCTTGTTTTAATAATTCTTTTTCTTCAAAAGGAAGCATGTCCCAGTAAACAGGTTTTATTAAAACCATAAGTTTATGTTTTTCTTTCGGGTTTACATAAATTGTTTGAATATAATCTTTGTATTTTGAATATCTTAAACTTGTTATTATCTGTACATTTGCAGGAGAAAGCGAATAAAAATCAGAATCGTTTTTTTCAAGCTTGTTATAAACAACGGAATTTAATTTTGCAAAATTGCTAAAAGTAAAACCAACAAAAACAATTATAAAAAACCATGTAAAAGCTATAATACCCCATAGTTTTATAACTCTTTCTCTGGCTACCGAATAACCGCAGGTGCAAAAATCATTGTTTCCATAAATAAAATTTTTGCATTTAGGACAAATTTTATCCCAAATTATAGCTCTTCTTTTATGTAGATTATTATCAATAAAATTTAATCTTTTTAAGGTTTTTTTAAATTTTCTTTTTAAATTTTTATGTAAACTTAAATTCATTTTTAACTAAAAACCCTCAAAAAATTAACCATTTAAGATAGTTTAAGTTTTCTTTACAAAAAAAACTATTGCTGTACTGTACAAATAAATGAGTAAAAAAGGAGTAATGTTTTTTGCAAAGAGGTTTTTTATTTAATGCCGAAATGGATGAAAAATAAACGACACCTTATAAAATTAAACTTTTATCGAATGTAATAAAAAGAAAAAAAATATAATCTAAATATAAGTCAGGGTTATTATCTAAACTAAGATTTATTTTTGGATAGTTTAAAACGGGTACTGATATAAAAGGTGTTTTTTATGACTAATTCACCGGCTCAAAAACGCTTATATAATAATGTTCTGGTTAAAAAAAAACAGAGTGCCGCTAAAGCTTTAAATAATTATATGGAGCAGCTTAAAATACACTTTGATTTAAACGACAGAGATATTGTTAAAGTTTTGGAGCTGGCTTTAAAAGAAAGAAGGAATAAAAATTTTATAAAAAAATGGTGGCATATATTAAGATAAATGGTTAAAATGAAAAAGAAGAGTTTTTAGCAAGATAAAAGAGAATTTTATGGCCGGTGAAAAATTTCCGATAGAAGTTAATTCGAGTTTTTTAGAAAATTTCTTTGGATTGGCAGATATGTTGCCGCCAAAAGAAGTAAGTCTTGAAGATTTAAATAGTGCGGTAAAAACAATAAGACAAAAAATAGATAATTCTATACTGGCTCAAAGCAGTTTGGGTATGCCTGCTTTGGATGTCGGATCAGAAAGCGATTTTTTAAAAGGCGGAGAAATAAAAGATACCGTAATAAGACCTAAAAGTATTCTTATTGTTGATGATCTTGGTATTATTACATATCAGCTTGATATTTTATTTAAAAAACTTGGTTATGAAGTAACTACTTCAAAAGAACTTTATGATGCAATAAATCAATATAAGAAGAAAGATTTTGGATATGTAATCCTGGATTTATTTATTCCAACAGAACGAGAAGGTTTTATTCTTCTTGATGAAATAAAAAAATTGGCGCTTTTCTGTAAATTAAATACAAAAATTATAATGATGTCAGCTTCTTCCAAGCCTGAATATAAAGAAAAATGTATAAGCAGGGGAGCCGATTGTTATATAGAAAAAGCGACGGGATGGCAGAAAAATATTATAGATGCCTGCTCAAACAAATAAGGATAAATAAAAAATGAATGAAGAAAAAGTATTCTGTCCTTTTAATTCCGGAGAATGCAGTTCACGTTGCGCTCTTTATGTAAGTCCTGATGAGTTAAACGAGGTTGTAAGAAACAAACTCGCCAGTGTTGGAGTTATAGATAGAGAAAAAGGTCGCTGTTCTTTTAAAAATATCTCAATGTGCTTAAATAGAGAGGTTTTTGAACAGGTTTCCAATTATTTGAGATAGATTTTTAATAAAATATTTTTTAAAATCGGTGGATTAAATTCCACCGATTTTTATTTGGTTTTAAAGGATTTTCCGGTGTTTTTTGCAAAGCCCCATTGTAAAGGAATGTAACAGTATATACTTTTTATGCATGTTGTAGATATCGGATGTTTTTATATAAGGGTAGTGGTGATGATAACTAGTAAAGGTAAGATAAAAGGAGATTTATTATGGGCTTAGCAGCAAGTTCCGGCAGAGAATCAATGCTTACAGCAAGAAAATCAGACATTGAATTTAAAGTACAAGTTATAAACCAAAGAAGAACATGTTTAGCTCAACAAGCTTCAAATTTAGCAAGGGCTTTCGCTAACGCAATGTATCAAACAGATGATACAAACCTTTTAGGCGGATCCGCAATGACACTTGGATTTACATCTCCAACATCAGGAGCAGTTCCTCAATCCCCTGTGGCAAGCGGCTGGTATGAAGCTCAAATGCAACAAGTTCAATCCCTTGATAAAGAATTGGAACTCAGAGAAAAAGATCTTCAAACACAAAACAAAATCGTAGAAACAGAACTCGATGTAGTTAGAAAAGTAATTGATAAGTCAATCGAAAAAGGATTCAAAACTCTAGGTTAATTAGCAATTAGCGGAAAACTACTATAGACACGGGTGTTAGCTGATATAATAAAAAAAGCCTCTTTTTCAAGAGGCTTTTTGGTTTTGATTTTGCTATTTGATTACTTGCAATCAGCTAACTAACTATATCAAAATCACTGTTTTTCCATTCATTAAAGCCGCCTTCCAGCTCTATGACAGGATAATTGTTTTCTGCAAGTATTACAGCTGTTTTTGCGGCTAAATGACATTGTTGGCTATAACAATAAACTATATTAATTTTATCTTTTGAAAGTTTGTTTATGTTTGATAATATCTCTTTTCCCGGAATTGAAATAGCAGAAGGGATATGACCTTTTTCATAATGTTCTCTTAATCTTACATCAATAATTTCTACTGAATTTCTGCTTTTTTCTATTATTTCTTTTAATTCAACAGGACCAACGGTAAAAGCTACTTTGTCTTCAAAATATTCTTTAGCTCTTTGGGTTTGTTTTGTGATGTTTTCAAGTTTCAGCATTTTTTCTCCTTTTTAAAAAGTTTTAAATAAAAACATAAAAATAAAAGCATTAAGAGCAGAAATCAAAATTATTGGAAAAGATAGATATAAATGACTTTTCAGTACTCTTAAAAAACCATCCGCGATGTTACTCATTTTTCCTCCCGACCAAAATATAATCATGTATTTAAGCGATAAACTAAACGACTGTTTATAATATTTAATTTTTGTTTAATATTCAAAAATTTTATATAACCCGCCTGTTTAGTATTGAAAAATATTGGTAATTTAAAATGTTATTAATTTATACAAACGGGTATTAACCTGTTTTAAAAAGCCTTTTTATTTCAGTATTTTTAAAAATGAAGAATTTAAAAAAAATAATTTTAATAAAAAGTTTTTTGTAAAGATGCTGTAACAAAACGAAGAAATCATTAAAGTTTTTTTAAAAGAATGACGAAAAGAATAGAGTAAGGCCATTTAAAAGACCATACCCAAAACCTCCTCCCCGAGTCTAGTAGCCGCCCGAAAAGAGCGGCATTTTTTTTGCTTAATTTCTTTTTGTCATGCTGAACTTGCGGATTGTGAGCTGAGGCTGAAGGGGCGGCTTCGCCGACCCATAACGCCGTTACTTGCGAGCAACCAAAGGGATTCAGCACCTATTCAGCATATTACAGATGTCGAACTTATTTTGGAATTATAGTTTGTAAAGAGACTGTAATAAAAGTAAAAAATCATTAAAGTTTTTAAAAAAAGTGTCGATAAATTAAAAGTAAGGTCTAACGACCATACCCAAAACCTCCTCCCCGAGTCTAGTAGCCGCCTAAAAAGAGCGGCATTTTTTTGTTCATTTTTTACGTGCGCCCCTTGGCGGAAGCTTCATAGTTTTACAGCCTGCGTATTTAAAGCATGCGAGCATTGTTTGAGCCCGACCAACGGAAGGGCGAGTTTGCGAGCTTAAACAACAAAATACCTTTAAAATAAAAGTCTTTATAAAAACCTTTTATAAAGGTAAAATTTTGATTAAAACAAAAAGGTTTTAATCAAAAATGACTTCAGAATTAAAAGATTTTCAAAATTTTATAACAGAAAAAAGACTTAAAGGGGAAGACATAAAAATCTCTAAAATTCTTTATAATTCTGAAGATGACAATTTTTCGCAGCCGGAAAGTGATTTTCAACAAAGAAAAGCCGATGTTGTCGAAGAAACAGACGGAAAATTAAAACTAAAAAAAGTTCAAATAAAAACCGAAAAATCAGGCTTTTCATATTTTCTTGATGGAATTGAAAGAAAAAAAATACTTTGTTATCTTCGCTCTATCCCTTTTATTTATGGCTATGTAGGCGCTGCAATTTTAAAAAGAACCGATAAAAAACTGCATTCGGTTGATATGGAAATATCGGAAGGGGATTTTTATATTCCCGTAAAAGAAGAGAAAGACAGTCCTGAACACTATCTTGAATACAAAGAAATAGAAAAAATCAAAAAATATAAAAATATCGGAAAAATAGCAAAATCCGGAAACAGAGAAGGTTATCCCGTTTTTGCAGAAGAATTTATTAAACAGGCGCATAGTGAAATTCAGGAAAAAAGAAGAAAAATCGAAGTTGAATTAACCGATAAATGGCTTGAATCAAAGTTTAATGACGGATGGCTTTTTGTTGACGGAACGTTGAATACTAAAAGCCAAAAAGTGCACGAAAGCTCAAATATTGCAGGCATAATAAAATCTCATGGCGTTTATTATTTTTCTTTTGAAGAAATGTATAAAATTTATTCTATGAAAAAAGGAGAAAGATCGAGTGTTTTTCAGCCTTATGATAAGACAGGAACCAAAAAAGATGTTTTTACCTGGTACTTAAGGCTTCATTATGATAAAAACAATGGTGTAAAAGATTTTGGGATTATAAGGGTAGAAATTCCCGCTAAAAACGAATTGATTGATAGAGTCGATGAAATAAGTTCATGGATTTTGCTGGAAACAAAGCCTGTCGGTTTTCCTGCTTCCCGTTGGGACAGGATGATTTACCCTGTTAAATACTGCGAAGATTACCTAAAATCAAAAGCCCCCACTTGGACAATAATTGAAAGCTTAAGCTAATATTGATTGGAAAAAACTATGCCAATGATTGCAAAGCAAAAATAAAAGGGTTAAAATTGTAATTAAAGGAATATTTGAAATGAGCTTACCAAAAGATAAACTTGACGAATTAGTTAAAGAGCTTAATAATTTGCCTGAAAACGAAGCAGAACAGGCAGTTATTATATTGCAGGATTTTATTAATAAAAAGAAAAAACCTGAAATTAAACAGGCTTCTGATTTTTTTGGGTTTATGAAAAATAAAGATTTTGATGTGGACGAGGAGAGCAAAAAATTGAGGGATGAATGGGAAAGAAATATCTCATAGATACAAATATCCTGATTTATGTTTCAAGGAATACAATCCCTGAATCGTCCAATAATTTTATAAAAGAAGTTTTTAATGAATCTTTTAAAATTTCGGTTATAACTGAAATAGAATATCTGGGCTGGAATAAACTTTCTTCTGAAGATATTGATACAGCAACAAAGTTTATTGATACATCTGAAATTTTTCCATTAAGTTTGGAAATTAAAAACCTTGCTATAAAATTAAAGCAAAAATATAATATAAAACTTGCAGATGATGTTATTGCGGCTACTGCAATTCAACAGGAGTTTATTCTTGTTAGCAGAAATCAAAAAGATTTTGAAAAAATACAGGAACTTGAAGTATATAATCCTTTTTCATAAATAAAAAAAGAGGAAAAATTTAATAATGAGTGTAAAAGAAGAAAATAAAATTATAGGAAGAGTTGTTGCAACTGAAAAGAAACCTAATACAGCCCAATCTTTCAGCTTCTGGACAAATCTTGACTCACCTGTCGGGATTGGAACCATTGTAAAAGTTGAAAGCGACAGGATTTATTTAAATAAAAAAAATGAAGAATACAAAAGAACAATTTACGGGATTGTAAACGAAGGCATAAGCTACACTGACTTAGAAACCCCGATGCATGACTATATAAGCTCAGACTGCGAGCCGACAGCAAACCACCTTGCCCAGACAGAAAGACCGGAAATAAGATATTACACGGCTTATGTCTTAAAAATGGAGCCGGAAGAACCAATTCAGCCTGTTGCTATAGGAAATGTCTTTCTGGCGGAAGATGCGGATGTTAAAAAATCTCTTAGAATGGATAAATTCGAGGATTCTCAAATTCCAGTGGGGCTTTATGTAAACGGAGAAAACCAGTCGCCTGTTTATCTTGACTCCAATTTCCTTTTAGGGCCGGAAGCCGCGCATTTGAATGTTACAGGGGTTTCAGGACTTGCAACAAAGACAAGTATTATAGAATTTCTTTTAAGTAGTATTTTTCAGAAGTATCAGAGCGAAAGCAATGAAAAAATTGCAACAGTTCTCTTTAATGTAAAGGGTTATGACCTTTTGTTTTTAGACCAACCTGCGGAAACTCTTTCCGCAGACGAAAAAGAAATGTACAACAAGCTCGATATGGAAGTAAAAGCTTTTGAAAATGTTCAATACTTCGCTCCATACAAAGATGATGGAGTAAATTTAAATACTTTAAGGACAAATGACCACTTGATGCACAATGTAAACCCTTTAAGCTGGGGTCTGGAAGAGATTTTTGACCATGTGCAGGTTCTTTTAAACAGCGATGATATTGATGCAAAAGCTGATGCATTTCTTTCTTTTATGAAAGAAAAAGTGATTAATCAGGATAAACTGGACTCTCATTACTGTGTTCACAAGAAAATCAGGAATTTTAACGACCTGGAAGAATGGTTTCAGCGGATTTTTGCGGAAGCCGGAGATGAAGAAAAAGGCAATGGCGAAGGAAAACAACAATGGAGAGGGCATGCCATCCCCACAATAAGAAAAATTTATAACAGGCTTATGAACATAAAAACCCGCTGCAAAGGGCTTGTAACAAACGATTCTTCCTCTCACGACCTTCCTTGGGGAAAATTTGAAGATAAAGGGGTTTATGTCGTTGATATTGCCGGCATGATCCCACTTGCACAGGATTTGGTCTTTACCAGAATTGTAGAAAAGTTGAAAGAGCAGCTCGAAAACAAGAAACTGGGCGTAGATAAAGTCATAATTTTTGTTGATGAACTTAATAAATATGCTTCCAGCGACTCGGGAAATTCTTACCTCAAGCAAACCCTGCTTGAAATTTCCGAAAGAGGAAGATATTTGGGTTTAATCCTGTTTTCAGCTCAGCAGTTTAAGTCTCAGGTTCATAAAAGAATAGTCGGAAACTGCGGAACAAGTATTTATGGACGTATGGATATGGATGAACTTGCTTCACAGGGTTACAGTGTAATGCCTTCATCAATTAAAGCCGAATTAACCGTGCTTGAAAAAGGGAAATTACTCATAAGGCATCCGCATTTTAACCAGTATATTTTTGTAAAATTCCCTCGCCCTCCGTTTATGACAAGTCAGGATGGTTCGAAAAAGTTTCCTCCTGTGGCAGAAAGAAATTTTGAAGATGCGATGATTATGAATTTTAAACGGCTTGATCCTAAAATTAAGTCAAATGACATAAAAGATTTGATTTCAGGCGTTGATAAAGATGAAATCATCAGGGCTTTTAATGAAACCGAACGAAAAGGCAAAGATAATCCTCTTGAGTATTTTAAAAATGTTTTAAGAAAAAAACCGCAAAGAGAATCAATTGATAGTAAAATATCTGTATCACCTGGCGGTAATGATGTTTATAAAGATTTATTCGGGAAAGATAACGAATTATGAAGATAGTTCACCTTGCAGACCTTCATTTAGGTTACAGAAGCTATAACAAGCTTGATGAAAACGGATTTAATCTCAGAGAACTCGATGTTATCGAGGCTTTTAGAGAAGCTTTAAGGTTGATTAATGATATTAAGCCTGATTTAATCATAATTGCGGGAGATGTTTTTCATAAGCCAAGACCGAGTAATTTAACCCTGTTTCAAACAATACATAGATTTCATGTGTTCAGAAACCATTGTAAAGCACCTATTGTAATAGTTTCCGGCAATCATGAATCTGTTAAATCTCTTGAATCAGGGAATGTTTTAAGTATTCTTGAAAAAACCATAGAAAACCTTTTTGTCATAGACGGAACGATAAAAGAACTGGAATTTAAGGAATTACAAACTCTTTTCGTTGGTGTTCCTTATAATGCCTTGCCTGAATTAAAAAATAAAGCTTTAATTCCTGATAAAAACTATAAATATAACATTTTATCGATGCATTGTTCTTATGACAGCATAAAATGCCCCGAATTATCCAAACATAGCATTGAAGAACTTATAGATTCCGAAAGAATCAACGGTTCTGAATGGGATTATGTTGCTCTGGGGCACTATCACAAATATACAGAGCTTGAAGAAAATATCTATTATTCGGGCGCAATAGAAAGAACAAGCTCAAATGTATGGCAGGAAGCCAAAGACCCAAAAGGATTCATTGAATATAACCTTGAAACAAAAAAAACAAAATTTCACGAGCTTCAAACCCCAAGACAGGTTTTTGATATAAAAAAAATAGATGCGGATACACTTACAGCAGAAGAAATTACCTTAAAAATTGACGATGAAATTGCTAAAATAAAGGATTTTGAAAACTCTATAGTAAGAATAACCCTTGATAACATAGACCCTTTGGCTATAAGAAATCTTGATTATAAGAAAATCAGGGAATACAGGAAAAAAGCCGTTCATTTTATGGTTAATTTCATAAAAAAAGATGTGGATTTGACTTTTGACAAGGAAGGCAATCCTGTCGAGAAACGCAAAAACCTTCATGAATCGCTCGACGAGGAATTAAAAGTTTTTGAACTGGCGCAGGGATTGAGTCAGGAAAAGTTTGACAAGTTAGCAAAAGATTACCTTAAGGAAGCTGTTTTATGAAGCTTAAATCCTTAAAACTTGAGAATTTCAGGCAGCATGAAGATTCTTTCATAGAATTTTCTGACGGTATTACTATAATTAACGGCACTAATGGCTCTGGAAAAAGTACTATCCTTGAGGCTATAACTTGGGCAATTTACGGAACAGACGCTGCAAGGGGAAATAAAGATACAATAAAGTTTAATAAAGCCAAAGCAAGGGCAAAAGTCAGGGTTGAACTTATTTTTGGACTTGATGACGAGATTTTCAGGATTGAACGATTTCTGGATAAGGCGGAACTTTATATCGGAGAAGAAGAAAATAAAGCCCCGATTGTAACTACACAGCAGGAAGTCACAAAATACCTTACAGACAAACTCGGAATGACAAAAGATGAGTTTTTTAATACTTATTTTACAGGTCAAAAAGAACTTAATTTTCTTGGAAACCAGAAACCGCTTGAGAGAAGAAAATTTATTTCCAAAGTTTTAAACTATGAAAAAATCAGAGAAATTCAGGAGCAGGTAAGAACCGATAAAAACAGCATTAACAACGAAATTATTGGCTTAAAACAAGGTATTGCTGATTTAGATTCCATACAGGAAGAAAAAAAACTTGCACAGACTGAACTTGAAGAAATTAAAAAAATCTTTGATCTTAAACAAAAAGAATTTAGCAAATGTACAGATGAAATCACCAAAATTGAACCTGAATGGGAAAAAATTAAAGAAATTAAAGAAAACTTTGATAAAAACACACGAGAAATCGAATTTTTAGTGGAAAAAAATGCTTTTATAGAAAAAAATAATGCTTCTTTAATTGAAAAATTTAAAAATTTGGAAGAAAAATCAAAAATTCTTGCTGAAATAAGCAAATTTGAAGCTGATTATAAAGAAACAGATTTAAAAATAAAAGAATTTGAAAAATTACAGGAAAAAGAAACTTTAAGACAGACTTTTTTGGCTAAAATAGAAGGTTTAGAGAAGGAAATTCAAGAAAAAACATTTCAGCAGGAAGAAGTTGTTAAATCAGGAAAAGAAAAACGTCTTATTGTTGATAAAATTCCTGCTATAAAAGATGAAATTGCTGATTTAATTAAAAAAATTCAAGAAATTGAAATGAAAACAGCTTCAGAGAAAAAAGAAAAAGAAGTTTTAATCTTTCAGAATCAAAAAGAGATTGAAAAAATACAAAAACAGCTTTCTTTAATTCAGGAAAAAGGCGAAGAAGGAACATGTCCTACCTGTGAAAGAACTCTAAAAGGAGAGTTTGATAAAGTTATAGGGAATTTCAAAGACCATATAGATGTTTTAGAAAAAGAAATAGTTGTTTTGAAATCAGAGTATGAAAAATTAAACATCAATATGCCTGAAATAAAAGAATTTCAAAAGAAAAAAGAAGAAAAAGACAAAGAATATGTCGGTTTAATGAATTTTCAGGGGCAGTACGAGGAAGAAAAAAGACGATTCTTGGTTATTAAAGCTGAAATTGAAATAAAAACACTAGAAAAATCAAAAATCCGGGAAGAATTGACAAAAATACCTAAAGGGTTTGACAATAAAGCTTTAAATGATTTAAGAGAAAAAATTATTCCGCTTAGAGAGAGATATGAGCAAATTTTATCGCTAAAAGCTGAATTAGCTGATTTTGACAAAATAAAAAAAGAGCTTGAAGAATCTGTAAAAGTAAAACAAGAAACAGAAATCAAGCAAAAACAGGCGGAAAAAGAATTAAAAGAGTTATATTATTCTGAAGAACAGTTTTTAAAGACAGAAAAAGCTTTTCAACAGAGTAAAGAAATTTTTTATAATTCCAAAAACGAGCTTGTAAAAATTGAATCGGAAGAAAAAAATATTAAGGATAAACTAGACAGAATTAAGAAAACTGAAGACTCAAACAAGGAAAAACTTAAATTTGTTAAGGAAAAACAAGAAAAATTAGATCTGCTTGTTGAACTGGACAGGTTTTACGGTCAATTCTGGGAAAAATTAAACAATCAAGCGCGTCCTGAAATTTCCGAGCTTGCAAGCAAATTCCTTGTTGATTTAACGGATGGAAGGTATTCAGAGCTTGAATTAAACGAAAAATATGAAATTTGCCTGCATGATGACGGTGAAATTAAGCCTGTTATTTCAGGAGGGGAAGAAGACCTTGTTAATCTTTGCGTAAGAGTTGCTATTTCTCAAATAATTGCTCAGCGATCAGGCAAAACATTGTCTTTATTGATTTTAGATGAAATATTTGGTTCTCTTGATGAAAACAGAAGAAGCAACGTTGTTAATTTATTGAGAAATCTTACAAATAACTTTGAGCAGGTGATTTTAATTACTCATATTGAAGATATCAAGGACGAAATAGACAATATAATTACTATAGATTACGATGCAGAGAACGGATGCAGTAAGATAAAGACAAATTAATCAAATTTTAAAAGTTCAAAAGGTTCGACATTTAAGGCTTTTGCTATTTTTGAGATTTTAATTATGCTTGTAGAAACCAAGCCTCTTTCTATTCTGCTCATATAGCTTCTATCTATTTTAGCCTCAAAAGCAAGCTCCTCCTGAGAAAGACCTTTTTCTTTCCGCAGTTTAATTATTTTATTCGCAAATTGTTTTCTTATATCACTATCCATATTTTAAAATTTATGTTATTGTAGGATTAAAATCCACAGCTTTTAATCCTACGGAATATAAGCATCATAAAATGGAGATAAAAAATGCCAAGTATTAATTCAAAATTTTTAGAAAAGATTACAAATTTAGAACTTTTAAAATTAGATAAAAATGATTTTATAGGGATTATTGATTGTAAAAAACAGAGTCTGTCTAAAGAACAACTAAATATTCAAAAAAGGGCAATAATAACAAATTTTATTGACCACTTAACGGATTATCTTGAAGAGGAACAAAAAATAAGAAAAACTCTTGAAAAAGAAGTAAATGAGCTTAAAAAACAATGTTCGATAGAAAGTCCTTAACAATCTTTCCATACAGGTGGGCGTTTTTCAAAAAAACTGTTTGTTCCTTCAATGCAATCTTCAAGATTTAGCAGTTCTTCAAGAAAGACTTTTTCAGCCAGTTCCAGTTTTTCTTTTAAACCCGAGTAATTTATTTTTTTGTAAGCTCTAAGTGTTGTTCTGATTACACTTGAGCTGTTTTGAGTTATAGAATTTATAAATTCATCGGCTTTTTGGTCAAAGTCTTCTTCTGAAAAAACGTGATTAATAAGTCCTGCTTGTAAGGCCTCTTTAGCTGAAAGGTTTTCTCCGGTTAAAATAAGTTCCAGAGCTTTTTTATTGCCTGTTAAGTAAGCCAAATGTGCCATGGATAAAGGCGGAAAATATGCAAGCTTGATTTCCGGCTGACCAAAAGAAGCATTTTCCGAGGCAAGAGTAAAGTCGCAAAATAATGCAAATTCGCTTCCTCCACCAAAGCAAGCCCCTTTTACGAGTGCAAGAGTTGGAAATTCTAAATCTATAAGTGTAAAAATTAATTTATGAAAGGCTTTAATCATTTCAGGTGCTGTTTCAGGTAAATGATCAGCTATATCTACCCCTGCTGAAAACACTTTCTGGTCGGATTCAAAAACAATCAGACGTAATTTTTCCTGATTTTTTAGTTCCTGCAGTATATTTTCAAGAAAGATTAAGTCTTCTTTTTTTAAAATATTTAAAGGTGGCTTTGAAAAAGTTATTTTTGCCCAAAAATCCGACTGTTTAAGCTTAATATGTTCCATTGTTTAAATCTTTTTTTCTTTTTCTTGTATCTTTTTCGCGAATAAAGTCGGCGAGAAGGATATCTTCGTTTAAAACGTGGTCTTTCAGCCATTTTATAATGCTTACGTTAAAATCAAGGTTAAAATCTGACGAAAGCCCGTCTTTTTTAAATAATTTTTCAAAATTTAAATAATCAGCAGCAAATTCTTTGTGAGCTTTTATATGTCTTTCAATATGAGTATATTTCAGCTCAGTCATATATTTTTCTTCAGTTTTAAAGTGTTCATTAATGTAACATTTAAAATAATCAAAAGTTTCCATAAGTTTTTTGGTATTTGTTCCGCTTAAATAAGACATATGAAGCATTTTTACCCGCGCAAAAAGTTCCATGTGCTGAAGATCTATTTTTTCAATTCCTGTAAGTAGTTCCATAGGGAAATCTGTGTGCATAAAAAAGTCCTTTTAGTTTGTTTTGTTATGATACATCAAATTTTTTTTAATTTAAAGAATTTCCGCATTTGCCACAGAAGTCAAATTCTTCCGGCAGGTATTTGGCTTTGCAGATTTTACATTCTTTTAAATTAGCTCCCCATAAGGTTTCGGAGGATTCGCTATTTTTTGCTTTTTCTCTTATTTTTAGATAGTCGGGATTTCTTTTTTCTACAAAGCCCTGCATTCCTTCATGTGTTTCATAGGAAGAGAAATGAAGACTCAGCCAGTCTTTTGCGTGTCCTATAGTCATATTCCACGCGAAATCTTTCCAGAAATTGAGCTGTTGTTTTGTGTATCTGGTGCATTCAGGGAATTTGTTTATAAGTTTTTCCGCGATTTCCTGAATTTTTGAATCAAGTTCTGTGTAAGGTACGACATAGTTTATAAGTCCCCATTCAAGAGCTTTTTGGGCGTCTATGGGTTCGTTCAGTAAAAGAATCTCTCTTGCTCTTCTATCTCCGACCAGAATAGGCAAAAATTGAGTTGCTCCTCCAGCGGCTACGCTTCCCACGCTTGTTCCCACCTGCTTTATTGTTACGTGTTCTGCGGCTATGGCTAAGTCACAGGACATATTGATTTCGTTTCCGCCGCCGACTACCATGCCGTTAAGTCTTGCAATTGTTGGTTTTCCGCAGTTTCTTAAAAGATCATGAAACTGGTTAAAAATGCCCATCCATTTATAGAAATCTCGTGGTTTGGAAATAAATTCCGAGGCGTATTCTTTTACGTCGCCACCCGTGCAGAAAGCTTTTCCTCCTGCGCCTGTTATGACTATGACGGCAATTCCGTCATCCCATGCCGCATCTTGAAGTGCTGCAATCATTTCTTGAAGGGTTATTATGCTGTAAGCATTGTAAACTTCAGGTCTGTTTATGGTAATTGTGGCAATCCAGTTCGATTTTTTATATATAATTTCTGAAAAATCAAATTCTTCAGGGGTTTTAGGGGTGAATTGTTTCATTGTTTTTCTCCTGTGAGTTTGAGAATTTGTATCAAGAAAAAGATAGAGAGGGACGGGTTAACAACCCGTCCCTCTCTATCTTTTTCTTGTAGGCGGGTGCGGGGTTTAGCCCTGTCGGACGGTTCTTTGATGCATTATAACATTTAAAGAAAAATAAGCTGATTTTTTTGTGATTGGTTAAATTAGTTAGGGATTTGAAACTCTGTAGAATTGGGGAATTATAGGGTTTTGGTGCAGAGATAATCCAGATTTTTGCAGGGATAATCCAGATTTTTTAATGGTATTTTTTTTATTTATAATGGGTCTGCAACCCAAACCCGTCTTCATTTTATTTTTATATTAGTATGTCAGGCTAAAGTCTTTTTTAGTTTCGCTGTCTAAAGCCAGCGCCTCACTTTTATTTTTTTAGAAAAAATATAAAGTAAGCAAAACAAAAAACTAGCCCACACTCAAGCTCCTGTATTTCAGGCTTGCTTGTGATTTAAGCAAAATGCGTTTGATGCCCGTAACTCGGGGCTTTAGCCCCTCAGACAAGACGGGCTCGCCTTCGGAAAGCAAGCCGAAATACTACAGAGCTTTCGCTAATGGGCGTCACGGACGAACGGGGGATTTCAAGGGGGACGCTCCCCCTTGACTCGCGTGTCGTTTTTCGTCGTGCCCTTTGCGGAGGTTTCGTAATATTTCACCCTGCGTATAAACACATGCGAGCACTGTTTGAGCCTGCCACAGCAGGCGAGTTTGCGAGCTTAGGCATCCAGTTAGATTTACCTTTTGTTAAAAGATTAGCTAAATTGATAATTGAAGAAAAACTTAATATAAAAACTCGAAGGACCATATATTCAGAACATTTATACGAATTAAAAGGTTTTAAAGAAATACTGGGAGATGAAACAGTAAATAAAATAATTAATGAGGAAATTACAGAAAACGAGCTAAATCTTATAAAATTACCAAATTTAAATATAAAATTAAGAAATAAAGAACAATTTGAATTTCTAAAAAATTTACAAGTTCTTATTAATCAAATTAAAAATGGAGTAATGACGCTAGAATGTTCTAATGATCAAATATTGGTTATTTTATTTTTAGACTTTGCAAATAATAAAATTCATATTGATTTAGAAAAATATTTCATTTTTTCTAATAAATCAACAAATAAAACTAAAGCGGATTTTTTTAGATTTTTTTGTGATTGTTTAAGAAATGGGGAATTAGAAATTTACGATTGTAATAATAATCTTTTAAGTCAAAAGGATGCTTTTGTTCCTGTAAATATCGATGTGTCTTTAACTTGTGAAGATTTTGAAAAAAGAATACAAAAATTAGAACAAAATAGTATTTAACATTTTTATCTAAAGATTACCTTTTCTACACCTCTGGATTAAAGGTTAATTTTTTTTCCGTAAATCCTATGGTCGATGCCATGAGAAGCCTTAAAGAGTTACTCTATTAACATAGCGATGTCATAAGGAATAAATTTAGCCTTATGTCGCGAAGGAATGTAAAACGGGGATTCGGGTAAAATTTGAGGAGTAAAGGGTTAAATATATGAAGAAAAAGCTAAAAAATATGGCTAAAATGGTCTTTAGTGCGGCATTTGTTTCTTTAATGCTGGCTGTCGTGCCTGTGTATGCTTTTGATGGGGCGACTTTATCGGAAATAAAAATCAGCTCGAAAGATAATTACAGCTATAAAATTATTTTGAAAGCCGACAAGGATGTTCCTGTCGAAAAATATGTAACTTCCGATAACAAAATAGTTATAGACCTAAAAAACACACGCTCAGCAGAATTTGTGAACACAATTTATAACAATACTCCTGAAATTGACAATGTTATTGTTCAGGCTGTTGCTGGAGATAAAGTAAGAGTTTTCATTCAGGGGTTAAATATTGCTTCAAGTAAAGTTATTCTTGATTCCAGAAGCGATACGTTGGATTTTATGGGGGATAAAGCTTCTTCTGTTCCTGTAAATAATACTTCTGTTTCAAAGCCTGAAGTTACTGCATTAACTCAAACAGCTCAGTCAAATCAGGATATTCCCGTTATTAATTTAGCGCAAAGCACAGCAGCAAGCACAACAACGGCCGCAGCTGTTCAGGAACCAGTAAAACCTCAGTATTCAGAAAATAATTTGCAGCCACCACAAGATAATCTTTTAAATACAGAAAATAATAATATTGAAACAGTTAAAAATTCAATGGTCGGAAATGCCGCTTTGAAAAAAATATTCAGTAAAGAAGGTTTTGACTGGCTTTTAAGAATATTTGCTGTTGTTTTCATTGCAATTGGTATGTTTAAGTTTATCAGTAAGCCTAAAAATGTTACAATTGATCTTGCTTCAGACAATTTAAGAGAAAGAGAAATCGAGCTTTACAGAACCGCAAATGAAAGAAAAGAACTCTTGGCAAGAAGTCTTGGAAGCAATTATACCAGAGAAAAACAAGTTAAAAATCAGGCTTATGGCGCAAATTCCCAGCATGCAGTGAGGGAATACCAGAATAGTCAGCTTCCTCCACAAAGATTAAACCGTCCTGTGGATTCCGGTATTAACCGTCCTGTTGCTCCAAAAATTCAGGCTTCACAATTGAATTCGGCTTTTAAAACAACAAAAACAGCCACAGAAACAAGAAAACCTGTTGTAAATAATTCAAAAATAAGCCAAAAAGAAATAAAAACAGCTAAAACCAATGTTGATAACATAAAATTCCTTGAAAACATGGCGGCCATTTATCAAAAAAGCGGTAGAGATGATTTGGCTCATAACATAAGACAAAAAATAAAAAGCACCAGAGAAGCTAGTTAAAAATTTTAAACTATAAAACCCGATCACCCCCAATTCAAGTTGGTTTTCGGGTTTTTTATATCATTAAAATATTTCACGTTTTAAAAAACCTGAAAACAGGAAACAGCAATTTAATTGGTTACATGTATAAAAGAGGGTTTTTGTTTTATAATTTTTTAAGGATAAGGGTAAAAAATTACAAGATTTTTTTATAATTGGAGAGTTATGGAAAATTTAAAAGTTGAAAAACAAAATCTTTCTGAACAGGAAAAAGAAAGTTTTATGCGAAGAGCTGTAGAGCTTTCTGATTATGGTATGAAAAACAAATATGGTGGTCCTTTCGGCGCTGTTATAGTAAAAGGCGGGAAAATTATCGGTGAAGGGTTTAACAGGGTTACAAGTTCAAATGATCCTACTGCGCATGCCGAAGTTGTTGCCATAAGAGAAGCTTCTAAAAATATTAATAATTTTGATTTGGCAGGATCAACCATTTTTGCGAGTTGTGAGCCATGCCCTATGTGTTTGGCGGCGATTTACTGGGCAAATATTGATGAAGTTTATTACGCAAACACTAAAACAGATGCCGATAACATTGGTTTTAGGGATGATTTTATTTATAACGAATTTGAAAAAATTATTGAAAAAAGAGATAAGAAATTTTGTCAGATTCTTCGCGGCGAAGCAATAAAAGTTTTTGAAAACTGGGCTTCTAAACAGGATAAAGTTGAGTATTAAAATGACAAAACCAACCATAGGTTTGATAAACTTTGGATGTCCGAAGAATCTTGTTGATTCTGAAAACATGCTTGGAATTCTTTCTCAAAACGGCTATGAAATTAATCTTGATGAAGAAAAAGCTGATATAATCCTTGTAAATACTTGCGCTTTCATAAAAGATGCCGAAAAAGAATCTGTAAAAGCTATAGTTGAGCTTGCCCAATCAGGTAAAAAGATTATTATTACAGGATGTTTAGCTCAAAAATACAAAAAAGAACTTATGGACTTGATTCCTGAAGCTTTGGCTTTTGTGGGAACAGGTGATATTGAAAAAATTTCTGAAGTGGTGGAGAAAATTTCCGGCAATTCAAAAGAAATTTTGTATGAAATTTCTGAAAATCCTTATTACAGTTTGAATAATGACATTGAAAGGTTTCAGATTACCGTAGGCTCAAGTTCTTACATAAAAATAGCCGAAGGGTGTGATTATTCCTGTGCTTACTGTGTTATTCCCGCTTTGAGAGGCAAATACAGAAGCAGAACCATTGAATCAATAGTAAAAGAAGCAAAAAGCATGGGGCAAAAAGGGGTCGCAGAGATAATTCTTATTGCTCAGGATACGACAAATTACGGGAAAGATCTTTACGGGAAGCCGTCTTTGTCAGAGTTGTTGAGAGAATTGAACAAGGTGGAAGAAATTTCCTGGATAAGAGTTATGTATGCTTATCCTTCGATTGTGAATGATGAATTTATTGAGGCAATCGCCACTTTAGACAAGGTTGTAAAATCTGTGGATATTCCTCTTCAGCATTCGCATCCTGAAATATTAAAACTTATGAACAGACCGGCGGTTGATAACGGTAAAATTATAGAAAAATTAAGAAAAAATATTCCTGATGTTTCTATAAGAACGGTCTTTATAACCGGATTCCCGGGAGAAACAGAAGAACATTTTGAGCATTTATATAACTTTATAGAAAAATACAAATTTGACAAACTCGGCGTGTTTGAATATTCTAAAGAGAAACATACGGATTCATATAAATTAAAAGGGCATGTTCCGGCAAAAATAAAAAAATTAAGGAAAAAACGGCTTATGGAGTTGCAGCAAAAAATTTCCAAGAAAATTAATGCTTCTTTGATAGGAAAAGAGATTATTTCTTTGATTGAAATTCTTACTTCAGACGGAAAAATTATAGGAAGAACCTACAAAGATGCTCCTGAAATAGACGGATTGGTTTTTATTGAAACAAAGAAAACAGTTTCGCCGGGCGATGTGGTTCAGGTAAGAATTACCGGAGCCAGCGAATACGACTTATACGGAGTAGTTTAAAAGAACGAAAAAACAAAAAACATGGACACTATTTTAGAGTTTTATATTATACTTAAGATAGTTGGGGCAATTTAAATTTTAATCTGCGCAGGTAAAAAAGATGAACAATAATCCAAATCCAAGCAAGAAAAGTACAGATACAATTCCTATAGAAGTAATGATTACAACAGTTGATCATGAAATTAAAGGCTATGTTCACGTTTCCAAATACACGAACACAAATCGTGAATTAACAGATCTTTTAAATGACAAAGAAAAAAGATTTATTGCTGTAGTAGACGCGGAAATAACCAAAAAACTTGGCGGTCCTCCTAAAAAATATGATTTTTTGAAGGTTCATATTGATTATATTTTAATGGTTCATCCTGCTTCGCAGATTATTTATAAAGAATCTACCAGAGCTCAGGAAGATATAACCAGATTCCGCGAGTTGAGAGATAAGTTAAGCAGAACAAGATTATAATAAATAAAAAACCGACAGATAAGGTCGGTTTTTTATTAACAGAATTTTTCCAGCGCAAGCATAGCCCCACCAAGAATTCCCGCATTATTTTCTGCTTTAGCATGGATTATCTTTGTCTTTGCAATATGACATCTCTCATCAAGCCTTTTGTTTAAATCTTCAAAATCAACAAACTTTGCCATGCCCCCACTCAAAACTATACTGTCAGGATCAAAAATATTCGTAAGACTTATTAACCCCATTAAAACAAATTCTAACCATGCGTCATGAACTTCTTTACAAAATTCATCACCATGATTAAGACCTGCAATTATGTCATGTGTAGTTAACCGGGTTATATCTTTATCTGTTAAAATGCCGGTTCTTGCTTCGGGAGATATTTTTTCAGCCATTTCTCTTGCAGTAATTCTATAACCTGTTCCGGAAGCGTAAGCTTCCCAGCAATCCCAATCCCCACAGGTGCATGACCTTTTCTTTTCCCAGGAAAGAGGCATGTGCCCAACTTCTGCTCCGGCTCCTGTTTTTCCCCTGACAAGTTTTCCGTCGACTATAATTCCGCCGCCGACACCTGTTCCAAGAGTTACGGTAATTGTATTAGAATGTCCGACTGCCGCACCTATCTTAAATTCAGCATAAGCAGCCGCATTAGCGTCATTTTCTATCAGGGTCTTTATTTTAAACTTGTTTTCTATTTCTTCTTTAAAATCAATATCGGAATAACCTTTCGGAAGGTTACCTGTAGAGCCGACAACTCTTGTGTTTTCTTTGTTTACAGCACCTGCTGTGGCTATACCTATTACATTAATGTTGAAATCATAATTTAAAGTTTCTATTCCTTCTAAAACATAATTTAGAATTTCATTTGAATCGCTAGGAGTTTTGCGAGAGAGGATACTGCCTGTAATTTCACCATCTGAAACACATGCCATACTGATTTTTGTTCCGCCAATATCGATTCCCAGAGCTATTTTGTTTTTTGGAGCCATTATAAATTTCCTTTTTTTAAGCTTTTCTCTGTTTTTTATAAAATTATACTAAATCATCCACAAAAAAACATAGTTTAAGAATAGCAATTTTATTACTGTTAAATTGTTTATATAAATACAAGGACAGGAATTTTAAAATTATATTTTACATAAGATCAGGAGAAAAATTATGGCGGAAGGCGCAACATTAAGCTTAGGCAGTATTTCAAACGGAAAAGCAAATTGTTCACCTTATGAAGACGAAAAAGGCAAAGGCAATAAATGTGTTTATACCGGCGAAAATAATATATGGGCAGGATCTTCCGTAAAATATGACGACGGCACAACTGTTTTTACATTCCCTAACAAAAACAAACTGGTCGGTGGCATAGAACATATAATTTGTAAAGAAGGTAAATGTAATAAATCGCTTGCCAACAGAGAAATGTTAAGATAATTAACCAGAAAAAACTCTTACTGCATCTATAAATCTTTTTGTAATAAGCTGCGGTCTTGTCACAGCAGAGCCTATAACGACAGAATGAGCTCCCAATTCAAATGCTTTTTGGGCATGCTCTACAGTCCAAATTCGTCCTTCAAGAATTACAGGACACCCTACTGCTTTAACAAGATTTTCAAGCAAGTCAAAATCAGGTTCTTCATTATTTTTTTCTAAAGTATTCTGTGTATAACCGGAAAGAGTTGTTGAAATTATATCAGCTCCAAACAATTTGCACATTAAGCCTTCTTTAATAGTTGCACAATCAACCATTACTGGTTTTTTGAGTTCTGTATGTATTTTTTCTATAAGCTCGGCTAAGTTTTCTTTAGGTCTTTTTCTGGAAGTCCCGTCTATTGCAATTATATCAGCCCCTGCATCTGAAATTCTTTTTGCATCTTCAAAAGTTGGCGTAATATAAACAACGTCTCTCCAGTTCTTAGGGAGTGGATCAGGTTTTGTAATACCAATAATCGGAATATCAGAAAATTTTCTTGTTTCTTCTATATCTTTAACGCCTGCCAGCCTTAATCCTGCGGCGCCACCATTTATTACGGATTTTATAATACTTTGTAAACAATTTTCATCATAAATAGGTTCCCCCGAAGACGCCTGACACGAAATTATTATCTTTTTTCTTATTTTTTTTAAAATTTCAGACACAATTGCAACCTTTAATTTTTATTTACAGAATTTAAATTAATTTTAATTAAAATTAGTGATTAAGGAAAGATAAAATTCTTTTTAACTTCAAATCTCAAAAACTATTGTATTTTTATCATGTTTTTGGTTATTTAATATATAGATACAAAAAGAAGAGATTATAAAATTTTTAAAAAATTGAGGTGAAATTTTATAATTTTTACTTAATAATAATCGGCCTGAATTATAAAAATTATTTGTATTTTTAATTAGGGCGTTATTTATATAAAAACTTTATCTTAAAATAAAGTTTGACAAACAAAAACTATTTCAAAAATCGGAGGACAATAATGTCAATAGGATCTTTTGTATTTATGCTTCACAGCCATCTGCCGTTCTATAGAAAAGCAGGTATGTGGCCTTTTGGTGAAGAAAATCTTTATGAATGTATGGCAGAAACATATATTCCTCTTTTAAATGCGATTGGTGAATTACATGATCAAGGAATAAAAGCTAAATTAACTGTAGGTATTACTCCTATATTAGCAGAACAGCTTAATGACGAGCATTTAAAAGAAGGTTTTGTTAAATATTTAGACTCAAGAATAGAATCCGTTACAGGAGATTTGAGTCGTTATCCAAACGACAGCGTAGCTCATTCACAACATCTTGAATATCTTGCAAAATTTTATTTTAACTGGTTTTCAGGCATAAAAGATTGTTTCTTAAACAAATACAACAAAGATTTAATCGGTGCTTTCAGAAAATTCCAGGATCTTGAATGTATTGAAATCACAACTTCAGGAGCCACACATGGATTTTCTCCATTATTAGGTACTGATACTAACTTAAATGCACAATTTAAAGTTGGTGTTGAATCATATAAAAAATTATTCGGAAGAAAACCAAGAGGCGCATGGCTTCCTGAATGTGCTTACAGACCGGGATATGAAGCAACTTCTCCTGAAGGAAAAAAATATTACAGACCTGCAGTTGAAGTATTCCTTCAAAATAACGGTATAGAATATTTCTTCGTAGAATCACACCAAATAGAAGGCGGTGTTTCAGTAGGAAGCAGAAGATCAATAGGTATTTATGGAAATATTGAATACATTCCTCTTCCTGTAAGGGAAGCTACCGGTTTAGATACCTATGAAGCTTATTATTTACCTGAAGCACAGGTTGCTGTGATGGGAAGAAACCATGAAGGCGGCTATCAAGTATGGTCAGCATCTGACGGTTATCCCGGTGACGGATGCTACAGAGAATTCCACAAAAAAGATGACAAATCCGGTATGCATTACTGGAGATTGACCAGCCCAACAGCAGATTTAGGTGATAAAATGCTTTATGATCCTGTTTTGGCTATGTCAAAAATAAATGAAAACTCAGATCACTACGTAAACGTTCTTTATCATAGATTAAATGACCATAAAATGGCTACAGGCAAAGATGGTTTATTGATGGTTTCCTTTGATACAGAATTATTCGGACACTGGTGGTTTGAAGGAGTTGAATTTATTAAACAAGTAATAATAAAACTCGATAAATATCAAAAAGATGTAGTAAAAAGACAAACAGCAAGCGAATACCTTGATGAAAATCCTCCATCCACAGCTGCTGCACTTCCCGAAAGTTCATGGGGACAGGGCGGACACTTCTGGGTATGGCAAAATCATCAAACAGAATGGATGTGGCCTATTATCCATTCCGCTGAAAAAAGAATCAGCCAAATTGTTGGTAATTATTCAACAATTCCTGATGATAATGTTCTCCACAGAGCGCTTAATCAGCTTGCAAGAGAAAACTTACTCCTTCAAAGCAGTGACTGGCCTTTCTTAGTTACAACATGGCAGGCTAGAGATTATGCTATCGAAAGATTCAGACAACATCAGGAAAACTTTGAGCGTCTTGCTGCAATGATTGAAAATCATTGTGTTGACCAAGGTTACCTTGAATCACTCGAGTCAGTAAACAATCCTTTTGCTAATATAGATTACAGAGTCTATACAGAAATTAAAGAAGGAACTTTACCTCAGAATGAAGCAGGTTTAGCACCTCTCTATACATAAGAAAATAATAAAATATAACAAAAAAATCCTGCGTTTTATCGCAGGATTTTTTTTAAAAACTCTTTCTCTTCTTCTTCAGAAAAGATTTCGCCGTTAATTCGGGCTTTTAAAAGTTTTCTCAATATTTCACCAAAAGCAGGTCCCGGCTTTAACCCTAAATTTATGAGAGTTTCACCTGTGGTATGGATTTTTATATTTTTTAATTCCTTAAGATAAAGATCTACTTTTTCTTTTAATTCAGGCTTTTTAATCAAACAAATCAAAATCGACTTAGGCATAAATCCTTCAAAAAACTCATAAACTTCAAAATTAGTCAGCCCGCAATCCGTCTTTTCCAAAAGTGTTTTAGCTTCCATCAAAATATTTGTTTCCATTCCGGAAAGATATAATTTTTGAGTAATATGAGCTATTTTTTCTTTTGAAAAATCTGAAAGTAATACACCAAGATAAATAAGCCAGATAAAATCAGGATTTATATACTCAAAATACTTCAAAATTGTTGATTCACAGCTTTTAGAAAGAATTTCGGAAATTTTTATATCTTTATCCGCCAGCCTGTAAATATTTTCGCGTATAAAAATTTCCATTGCGTCTGCTTTATTCAAATTAAAAGTTTGTTTTAATTCAGATTTAATTCTTTCCCCACAGAAGTTATCAAACATTCCCGACTCAAGACAATTTTCCTGCAAGTTTTTTGTGTTTTCTTCCAGTTCATAACCAAATCGTACTCTAAATTTTAAGGCTCTTATTATTCTTGTTGGATCATCAACAAAGCTTTTTTCGTGAAGAACCCGTATTTTTTTTTGTTGTATATCGTCATATCCGCCTAAATAATCTGTTAAAACCCCAAAATTTTCTTTATTTAAAGATAAAGCCATAGAATTTATGGAAAAATCCCGCCTTTTAACATCATAATAAAGATCACATCCAATTTCATCAACTTTAGGAAGGCTTCCTGGGTATGGATAAGATTCTTTTCTTGTACTTGCAATATCCAACTCAATTTCTTCGTTACTTAAAGCAAAGACAACTTTTACAGTGCCGAAACTTTCGTGGATTTCTTTTATTTTACAAATATTTGGATAATTTTGTTCAAGAAGATGTGCAAACTCAATAGCATTTCCCTGTACGGTAATATCTGTATCGAAGTTATCTTTACCCGTAATAATGTCTCTAACGGCTCCGCCTATTAAAAAAAGCCGCAAAGACAGCTTTTCCGCAGCCTCAGAACACAAATAAAGAACTTTTATGGTGTTTTCCGTGACAACTTTTTCTAATTCTTTTTTTAAATTTTTAACTGACAAAATTTATTGCTCTCTAATATACCAAGTTCCAAACACATGTTTAAATTTGGCATTTTCTCCCTGAAGTAAAATATTTCTTGTAATAAGCTTTTTATTTTCTTCAAGCAGTGATTCAACCTGATTAGCAAGAATTTCATTATCTCTTTTTATTTTAGCCGAATCGATAATAGGTTCAAAAACATTACTTTGTTTAATTTTAGCTGCAATTTCGTTTGTAATTTTTTTAGCAACAGACTCGGCAAGCAGCGAAAGAGTTTGAGTTGTAATATCTACCGTAACTTTATTTAAATCAACTATCGGATGATTTGGTTTAGTCTGAATTTGAGCCTTTTGAACAATCGGAGAACTAATAGGAACAATCGTTCCATTATTAACTATTGAAGAAATTTCCTCATTATTTTTCCCCAGATCTTTAAGCTTAATACCGCGATTTAATTTATAAACAGCAAGATCATCATAATATTCAATGTTTTTTTCATCTTCATAAATAGAATCTATGCGCCATAGTTTAATAAAAGTTGAAATTTTATCCAAATTTGCCGAGTTTTTATTTTTAATTTTTTCTACAAGCTGCTCTTTTGTGTACATCTTAAATTAATACCTTTTTCACAAACTTTTATTTAAAATTCAAAACTATTTATAAATTACATAAAATAAACATTATAAAATTTTAACAATATTATACACTTAGAGTAATTTTATGTTTAATACTTAACATAAAATTACTTTTCCTATAAATTCTCTATATTGAAAAATGTTTAGCAAAAAGGGTTTCGGGCAACTTATTTTATAAATTTGAAGTGTAATTACAGGCTTGTTCAACTTTACAATTATCGCAGGGACAGCTGCAAGGTTCTATATGAATTGTAATGCGCGAATTTTTTATATTGTTTTTTAAATCTTCTTCAATCCTGTCGCATAAAGCATGTCCTGCTTCTATTGTCAGTTTTTTAGGAATAACTATAATTAATTCGATTAATTTATCTGCGCCGGATTTTCTTGATTTTAATTCTTTAATTTCAATGACTTCATCTGGTATATAAGTATTTACTGTATTAAAAATAATTTTTTGTTCTTCTTCCGGCAAAGAACCGTCAAGCAGGTTTTTCCCCGAGTTAAAGCATAAATTCAATCCGGCTTTAATTATTATTAAAGCGACTAAAATTGCAACTATAGGGTCTAATATTTCTATATTTGTTATTTTTATAAGAATTAAACCTGCTAAAACACCTGCCGAAGTCAAAACATCTGTTCTTAAATGTTCTGCATCAGCAAGCAAAGCCATGGAATCTGTTTTATGGGCGACATTAAACAAATGACGGCTGACTATTATATTTGCAATTACCGAAATGAGCATTACAACAATACCTGCGGTAGTATCAATATAGTCATATTTATTATTTATAATCTTTTCAACTGATTCAAAAATAATATATCCTGCCGCTAAAAGGATTAAAGCTCCTTCAATAAAGCCCGAAAAATCTTCATATTTTCCATGACCAAACTGATGATCGCTGTCAGGCGGATTTGCGGATTGTTTTATGGAAAAGAAAGCTATTATTGCAGCCAGAAAATCTGTGAATGAGTGTACAGCTTCAGATATAATACTTATACTGTTTGTTATAAGTCCTACAACAAGTTTTGAAAGAATTAAAACAATATTAGAGCCAATAGAAAGCAATGCCGCGTTTTGTTTTTCTCCAGACAAATTTAAGCTCCCAAATTTTTCAATTCTTTTTAGGATACCATAAATTGCTTATGTTTAGCCAAAACATAAGCTAAAAATTTAAAAAATCAGGAAATAAACGCCTGTACTCAAAGCCGCTAAAAATAGCCCTATTACACATAAATTAGTAAACATGTATTTTTTAAAAGTCAGATAAAAGATTTTCAAATCAAATCCTAACGAAATATTATCTTCATATTGAGCATTTAGCATAAATCTATTTTTGTAGGTAATTTGTTCTCTTTTATGAAGCAGTGTCCATCCTGTCAAACCAGGTGTTACTTTATGGAAAACACCTCTTGGAATTGATTTTTCATCATTCTTGAAGCCTTCAAGCAAAAGATTATGCTCTTCAAGGGATAAAGGTCTTGGACCAATATAGCTCATCTCACCTTTTAAAATATTAATAAACTGAGGGAACTCATCAAAAGAGCTTTTTCTGATTAAATTTCCTATCCTTGTAATTCTTGGATCACGCTCCAGAGTCCTTGCTCCGCCACCTTCTGCTTCTGTACCGGTATACATTGTCCTTAATTTATAAACGTTAAAAAGTTTTCCGTTTTTTCCGACTCTTGTCTGTGTATAAAAAATCGGTCCTTTTGATTCAAGCTTTATCAAAACTGCCAGAATTGCCATTAAAGGAAGCGAAAAGAACAACACAAACAAAGACATACCAATATCTGCAATTCTTTTTATTAAAAGATAATTTTTTATATTTAAAGACTTAATTGAAACAGATTGTTCGATTAATGTTTTTTGTTTTGTTTCAAGTTTCATTTTTTGTATCTAGCCTCGATAAAAATTTTTAGAAATCTCTTCTTTTTCTCTTCTTTAATAAAACTAAAAGTGTTAAAAAATTGCTTTTTATATTTAAAATTCATAAATTTAGGCTATAAAAGTCTATTTATCAGCTGATGAAATTATTATACGCGGGATATTGCTTGTCAATACCCATCTAATAATATTAATAATCTTTTTTACCCAATTTTATTATCAATAATTTTTGCGTGCGTGCAAAATTTTTTTGAATAATAACATTAAAATTGCATGTATACAAAAAAATAAGGAGTTTATAATGGGTAAAAAACAAAAACTCTATTACTTAAGAGCAAATATCTCAATCGAAGCCCAAAGAATTAAATACCTGTTGAAAAATGCGATTTATAAATCTGATAGCGACACAGAAAAAGATGTTTTAGTAGAAATGGCGCTTGAAAAATCCGAAATAATTTCAAGGATGTCAGAAAAAATTGGAAAAATTTTAAAACATTAATTTTTTTGGTAATGGTATAAAACAAAATGACAATTAACTTCGGTCGCTAAATAGTCGAAACACACATTAACAGTGGAGTTGTCACTCGGAGGACTAAAGTCCTCAGAATCTGTCCATTTAAGAATTAAAGACTACAATCCAAAAGGGACAGTTGTTTCGCTTCGCTCAACATGACAATTTTGGATTGCTTCGTCACGTTGTTCCTCGCAATGACAGGAGAAAGACAATCTTACTTCAAGGCTTAGTTTTGCATAAATACCAGCTTGAATATTCCTCATGTTTTTCATGAAGCCTTTGCTCAGCATCTTCTGTAGTTCTTGGAGGCGGAACAATTACATTTTCTCCCGGTTTCCAATTTGCGGGAGTTGCAACTTTCTTTTCATCAACAAGCTGAAGCGCATCTATAGTTCTGATAATTTCATCTATATTTCTTCCTACACTGGAAGGATAAGCAATAGACATCTTTAAAATGCCTTCAGGGTCAATAATATACACTGTTCTTATAGCATGAATGTTGCTTATTGCAGGATGAATCATATTATAAAGATGTGAAACTTCATATCTTAAATCTGCAATAACAGGAAAATTAATTTTTAATTCAAAGTTTTCTTCTATTTGTCTTACCCACTCAATATGGGAATAAACGCTGTCAATGCTTAAACCCAGAAGTTTGACATTTCTTTTTTCAAACTCTTTTTGCTTTTGAGCAAAACCGATAAACTCTGTAGTACATACAGGAGTGAAATCAGCCGGATGAGAGAACAAAATTACCCAATGTCCTTTATTAAATTCAGAAAATTGAATTTTTCCATGAGTTGTTTCGGCTTCAAAATCAGGTGCGGATTCACCTAATCGCAGGCAATTACAAATTTCAGACATTTTATCTTGATTGTTACAACATGTTTCTTGCATATTTGTTCTCCTTATTAAAAATTATTTATTCCCTTTTGTCATGCTGAACTGGCTGCAAAACAAGGCGAACTTGAGAGCCGTAGTTTTATGCCCCTACTTGGTGTTTCAGCATCTATCCAACGTTGAACAGACCCTAAAACAAGTTCAGGGTGACATACCAAACATTCTTTATACAAGTTTCAGCATATTTCAATTGGACACCTAAATATTTATCTTTAAAATTTATTAATTTCCCTTAAACCTTGTCCAAAATGTTAATTTTATGGATAATTAAATTAGTAAAATTTTATTAACTATATCTTTCAACTTTATAAAACCGGTTTTAACAGAAAAGAGTAAGATAAAGTGGTTCTTGTTAACTATGCTGACCGCAAATTGACCTGTAAAGTCGTTTATTACGGCACAGGAGAAAGCGGAAAAACAAGTAATTTAATATATATTTATAATACGCTTGATTCTGCAATTAGGTCAGAAATGACATGCCTTGAAGGACTAAACGAAAGGACTCTTTTCTTTGACTTTTTATCAATTAACCTGGGGGATGTAAAGGGTTTTAATACAACATTCAGTCTTTATACTTCGCCGGGACAAATGCAGTATAATGCAGCAAGGAAAATCATTTTAAACGGTGTAGACGGTATTATTTTCGTAGCAAACTCTTCAAGAAGCGAAAGAGAAAACAATATACAAAGTTATAACAATATGATTCAAAATTTAAAAGAGTATAATCTTAATTTAAATAATATTCCCATAATTTTACAATACAATAAAAGGGATTTGGATAACGTTTTAAGCTTTGAAGAACTTGAAAGCGACATTAATGAAGCAGGACATCCAAGTTTTGAAGCTGTTGCGATACAGGGACAAGGTGTTTTTGCTACATTAAAAGCGGTCAGCAACTCCATTCTAGCTAATTTACAATAAAAAGAAAGAACAATGAACGATATACTTAATTACATCAATAAACAGGACGAAAAATCAGAATTTTTGAATTTAAATTCTCAAAATAAACTGATTATTTTTGGCTCTATCTTAAGTTCGATCTTTGTTGTAATTACAGCATGGTTTGTTATAGATAATACGCAAAAAACAATCCTTGATAGCTACCACAATTTTGGTTCGATGCTTGCAAAAACTCTTTCAATTGAAAGCTCGAGTCTTCTTTCAGACCTTCCGACTGCTCAAGGGCTTAAAAAACTGAAAGAGCATACCGAACAAATAATAAATAACAGCGAAGATATTGCTTATGTTGTGTATAGAGATCAACTGGGGAATATTATTTATTCAAGCAAACAAAATAATCCTGCTTTTGAAAATACTGAAGCTAAGCCAAATATAGAAGTAAGTCAGCCTCTCACCTTAAAAACTCTTTATGCAAAACAGGTTATAGGCTCTATTCAGGTAGGTTTAAGCGGATACACCATGAATATAGTCGGAAAAGCCACCAGAAATCTTATGCTGATTATTTTTACCATTGCATGGATATTATCTATTGCGGCAGTTTTAATAAATACCCTGCTTATAACCAGACAGATAAAACTTCTTTCTGAAGGCGTAAGAAAAATTTCAACAGGGGAATTCGGCTATAAAATTACATCAAAAGATCTTTGGGGAGATATAAAACATCTTTTTGAATCTTTTAATACAATGTCCTCAAAGCTTAGAACTTATGAAGATAAAAATATCGACCAGCTGACTTATGAAAGAAACAAAATGGAAGCTGTATTAATGAGTATTGCAAACGGAGTAGTAGTTTGTGACAATTCTGACCAGATAATTCTTGTAAATAATGCTGCCTTAAAAATGCTTGATGTCAAAGTAAAAGAAATTATAAAAACAAAAATAACAGAATATTACGACACAAACGGAGAATTATGCTTCAAAAGCAAAATCAGGGACTTTAAAGATACTCCTTATGAAGGAAATAGAGCTGGCAATCTTGAATGTCAAATAGAAATGAATGGTAAAATCATTAAGACTATTATTTCTCCTATTTTTACCGTCCATGAAGAGTACATAGGCTACATACTTATACTTCACGATATAACAAAAGAAGCTGAGATTGACAAAATCAAAAACACATTTATTTCAAACGTAAGTCATGAGTTAAGAACCCCTGTTACAATCCTCAGAACATACATAGATACTCTTTATAACTGTGAAGAAAAGTTGGATGATAAAACAAAAAGGGATTTTCTGTCAATAATAAACCATGAATCGGACAGATTAAACAACATGGTAAATGACGTTCTTGATTTTTCAAAGCTGGATTCTCCTGACATCCGTCTTGAAAAAGATTTATCAAATATGGGAGCAATTATAGAAATTACTGTAAAGTCAATGAAAGTTCTGGCCGAAGAAAAAGGCGTTTCTTTCTCAATAATTATAGAGCCTGAGCTTCCTGAAGTAATGGTAAATCCTGAAAGCATAGAGAGAGTGCTTAAAAATCTTATCTCGAATTCTATTAAATACTCCCATAAAAACAGCCGCGTAAAAATAAGGGCAGAAATTGACCGCAGCGGAGAATATTTACAGGTTTCTATAGAAGACAACGGCATTGGAATACCGGAAGAACACCTTGGAAAGATTTTTGACAGGTTCTACAGGATAGAAACCAAGGTTCACTCGGTAAAAGGCACAGGTTTAGGCTTGCATCTCGTAAAAATTGCAATAGAAAAACATCACGGCGGCAAAGTTTTTGTTGAAAGCAAACAAAATGAAGGCAGCACATTCGGCTTTAAAATCCCTCTTAAATATGTAGAAGAAGCATCTTTAACCAATTCCCCTGAAAAAGAAAAAGTTAACTAACTTGAGTCGCCAATTATTTTTTGTTGTCATTGCGAGGAAGCCCGTAGGGCTGACGTGGCAATCTAAAAAAATAAAATCAATTTGGATTGCTTCGGGCAAAGCCCTCGCAATGACAGTTTTGGCTATTTAGCGACGGGAGTTAACTAAAAATAAGATTACAAAAAATAAAGATTTAAAACAAAAACACATGATTCATGTTTAAAATACTGCTAAAATGGAATAATACTATTTGGTGCATCTAAAAAGAATAATATCTTTACAGGATTCAAAATAAAGATTTAAGCTTTATTATAATAGTAAAAGGAACATGGAGTGTTCAAATTATGGGAATAACTTTTGGCGGAGTCGGCTCAGGATTACCGGTTCAGGACTGGATAACTCAACTGGTATCATTGAAAAGACAACCAGTTGATACTTTATACAAAAAAAAGGATACTTTAAACAGTTCAAAAATTGCTTTAAGTACTGTTGAATCAAAGTTTTCATCATTAAAAACATCTCTGTTGAAATTAACTGATGCAAATATTGCAACCAGTTTTGATATTTTTAATGCCAAAAAAGGCACAAGTTCTGATGAAAAAATAGCTACAGTAACTACATCAAATTTAGCAATTCCTCAAAAAGTTACATTAAAAGTTGAAAGCCTGGCTACTTCAACAAAAGCTTCAAGCACAACTGCCGTTTCAAAAACTATTGAAGGAACAGAACTTTTTACATCTATTGCAAACAAGCAAGGAAAAGAAGGAACTTTTAGTATTTATGTAAATGGTACTAAAAACGAACTTACAATAGCAACAACCGATACTTTAAACGATATTATTAAAAAAGTAAATGACAAATTTGATCCGAATAGCGATGGCGATTACAGTGATAATAATGTAAAAGCTTCTATTGCAAACGGAAAAATTGAAATAAATTATAATAATGCGGCTGTAACTAAGTTAACTTTAGGCAATAGCGCTGATACATCAAATTTCTTTAACATAATGCAGCTTTCAACTGCTGTTCCAACTGATAATGGTGATGGAACTTCAAAAGTTGCAAGTCTTTCACAAATAAACCAAATAAATCTTAGCGGAAAAATTATAGGCAACGAAACAAACCTTAATGTAAGCGACCTTGATCCTATAACCGCAGGAACTTTTAAGATTGGAAAAACAACATTTACTATAGATGCAACAACAACTATGTCTGATCTTATAAGCAAAATAAACAAAGATGCAGATGCAGGAGCAACGGCACAATTTGACTCAAAAACAAATAAAATTGTTTTAACTTCAAAAAATCCAGGTCAGACAGCGATTAATCTTGAAAATGGAACAAGCAATTTCCTTACAAAAATAGGATTAGTTACAGCAGGCGGAGATTCTTTAGCTTCTCAAACACTTGGAAATAACGCAAAAGTGTACATTAATGGATCAGCAACAGCACTGGAAGCTAACTCCAACACAATAACAGGAGATATAAGCGGCATTACAGGTTTAAATATAAGCCTTAAAAACACAACTGAAGTCGGAAAAACAATAGATATTAATATTGATCAGGATACAGACCAAATAAGCACTGCTCTGGATGATTTTGTCACTAAATTTAATGCTATGGCAAATACTGTTAACGAGCAAACAGGAAAAGGGAAAACCCTTCATGGTGAATATTCTCTTCTCGGCTTAAAAAATTCTTTCAGGTCTATGGCTACAGACAGGGTAAGCGGTCTTACATCTTTTGACAGCCTTGCAATGATTGGCATATCAACAGGCGCAGTGGGAAAAGCTGCGGCTGATACTTCAAATACTTTAACTCTTGATAAAAAGAAACTTCTTGAAGCTCTTAATAAAAATCCTTCTGAAGTAAAAGCTCTTCTTATCGGCGATTCAAACGCCGGAGTTACAGGTATTTTCCAAAAGATGAAAGATAAACTTACCAGCGTTCTTGATCCTGTAAGTGGTTATTTTCAGGTAAAAGAAGACTCTTTTAATTCAATGATTGCCAATAATGACAAATCTATTACAAGAGGCGAAGAACGTGTTACAGCCTATAAAACAATGATTACAAAACAATTTTCTCAAATGGATTCATACATAAGCAAAATGCAGCAGCAAGGCAGCTCTCTTTCCAGCCTTGGCATATATTAAGCCTATCTTGTTAAAATATTAAAAAGTCGGGATTATTTAATCCCGACTTTTTTGTTTATATATTTGACCTGAACTCTTGTTTTATGGTAAAAATAAACAAATTTAAATAATCAAAAGAGGAAGAGGAATATGGAAATTGAAAAAATCATAAAAGCTGCAAAAGGGGAAGAAATTGCAGATATAGTTATAAAAAATGCAAATATAATAAACGTTCTATCCGGTGATATCCACAGAGGAGATGTTGCTGTAGTTAACGGGAAAATAATCGGCATTGGAAATGACTATAAAGGCAAAGAAGAAATTGATATAAACGGTTCTTATCTTTCTCCTTCTTTTCTTGACGGACATGTGCATCTTGAAAGTGCTATGATATCTCCTTATGAATACGCAAAAGCCGTTATTCCTTCAGGAACTACAACTGTTATTGCCGACCCGCACGAAATATCCAACGTACTTGGACTTCAGGGAATAAGTTTTATGAGGGACGCTACAAGAACACTTCCTCTTGATGTATACATGATGCTGCCTTCCTGTGTTCCTGCAACAGATATGGAAACTTCAGGATCAAAACTCAGTGCAAGCGATCTTTCAATATTTATAAAAAAACAATGGGTGCTTGGAATAGGGGAAATGATGAATTTCCCCGGTGTTTTAAGCGGCGACCAGACAGTTATCAATAAAATAACTCTTCCTGTTTCAAAAAGAGTGGATGGACATGCACCCGGTTTAACGGGAAAAGACCTTTGTGCTTATATTTCAACAGGTATTTCATCTGACCATGAATGTATTTCTGTTGAAGAAGCCCGAGAAAAACTAAGAATGGGTCTTTACATAATGATTAGAGAAGGAACCGTTGCAAAAGATCTTGACAGTCTTCTTCCTGTAGTTGATTCCAATAATTCGAGAAGATGTTTCTTTGTAACAGACGACAGATATCCCCATGATTTGTATGACCATATAAATTCTATGGTAAGAAGAGCCGTTAAATATGGGATTCATCCGCTTACTGCAATTCAAATGGCTTCTATCAATACAGCAGAATATTTTAAAATACCAAATTTGGGTGCGGTAGCCCCTGGTTATCAGGCAGATATGCTTGTTTTTGACAACCTATCAGATTTTAAACCCTCAATGGTATTTAAAAAAGGTCAACTAATTGCTAAAAACGGCAAATTTCTTGCTAAAGACAATGGTTATACCCTTCCTGAAACCCGTGGCTCTGTAAACGTAAAATGGATTGAAAAAGACAATTTCAAAATTAAAGCAGAGTCCGACAAAATTAAAGTTATAAATGTCACAGGAAACAAGCTTATAACTCTCGGTAGCATAGAAAAAACAAACACGGTTGCTGGTTTCGCAGAAAGCGACACAGAAAACGATATATTAAAAATAGCCATTATAGAAAGACATAAAGCCACCGGAAATATCGGTCTGGGGTTTGTAAAAGGTCTGGGATTAAAAAGCGGCGCTATTGCCTCAACCGTAGCCCATGATTCGCATAATATGGTTATAATCGGAACAAACGATGATGATATGTATTATGCGGCGGTCGAACTTGTAAAATCACAGGGCGGAAAAATCGTTGTAGAAAACGGGAAAACTCTTGAAAAGCTTCCTCTTCCTGTTGCAGGCTTGATTTCAGACTTATCAATTGAAGAAGTTCTGGAAAAACTTAGAAGCCTTGTGAAATCAACTAAACAACTAGGTTGTAAGCTTGATGACGCTTTTATGAACATGGCTTTCCTTTCACTGCCTGTTATTCCTGATTTAAAAATTACAGACAAAGGCTTAATTGACGTAAACAAGTTTGAAATTACTTCTATTTTTGTCTAGAAAATTAAAGATTTAATTTGCTCATAATATTTATCAGCACAGGATTCCCAGGTGAATTTTCTTGCCTGATAATAAGGAATCTCGCCCCAATTAGTTTCAGATGCTTTTTGCAAAGCCTCTGCGTATTCTTCAACATCTGTTACATCACAAAGAATTCCCGCATCTCCGATTATATCCATTCTGGAACAATCTTTTGGTGCAACAACAGGCTTATTGCATGCCATTGCTTCAATATAAACAAGTCCGAAAGGTTCTGACCGTGACGGTAGTGTAAAAACGTCGCACGCTTTGTAATATGACGGGATTTGTTCATGAGGAACACATATTGTCTTAAATCTTTTTTTACCGAGAAGTTTTTCGCCTTTTCTAACTAACTCAGCTGAATTTTCACCCGGACAAAGCAGCAAAACACTTCCTTTTTCAAGAAGAGCAACCGCTTCAATAAGCAAATCAAACCTTTTGTTTTTTGCACTAGAAGTGGAAGAGTTTGAAACCGTATACGATGAGTTTTCTTTTTTTAAAAACTCATTCGGGTGTAGCGAAGAAGCCAAAAATATCGGTCCTGAAAGATTTATTTTCGCAGGCTCAATTTCAGGATTAAATCTGTCAAAATCTACACCCATTGGTATAAAAGAGGTATCCACATCAGGATGATATTTTTTCAGCCAGTATTTCAGCTCATTTGTATAAACCACATATTTGTCGGGCTTGAAAAAAAGATTCCTGCGGGCATTTTTCCCGCCTTCAATAAGCCCGCTGTGTTCGGTAAAAATTATCGGGGTTCTTTTTATTGTTCTTACTACTGAAGCTGCCAGTAATCCGCCCCAATCGTTATTAGGAAGAATTACATCATATTTTCCTTTAAAAAGTTCCCAAACAACAGGGAAAAACGAGGTTAAATGTTCTATAAACACTTCCGGTCTGTTCGAAAAATTCGCAAGAAAATATCTTAACTTGTCGTACTTTGATTCTTGCAAAACCTGACTTCTTGGAATACAAGAAATCGGCGTACATAAATCGTTTACTGTTTTTGAAGAAAGAATTTTTACGTCACATTTGTCTTTTAATCTTTCTGCAAGCTCAAGAACGAGCGACTCTGATCTTCCTACGGAATCTCCGACTGCAGGATGAATAAGTGCTATTTTAGGTTTTTGTTTTCCCTTGCTTTGAAAAAACATTTTTAGTTACCCCGATTTTCCATAAACTCCTCAAGAGTAAAAGTATAAAACCAACTAACTCTTTAAAAATTAGCCTGATGGGGAGAAAAGAAGTTATAATTTTCAGAAAACAAATTTAAACCTTGACCATGGTTTTTGATGATAGTATATTAATTTATACATACTTTTAATAATGTGGGCTTGTGGCGCAGCGGTAGCGCAGGGGACTCATAATCCCTTGGTCGAAAGTTCGAATCTTTCCGGGCCCATTCTTTATTTACAAGACTTTCGGCGATTGCCGAATTTTTTGTTTTTAAGGGTCTTGTGTAATTCTTGTGTAATTGATAGTTTTGTAATAGGTTTATTGAATTTGAGTTTATGAATAGCAATATGTTCTTGATGTTCTTTTAAATAGAATTCTACTTTCTTTCTGTATTGAGCCAAGTCACTTGCTGTTTCATAACTTTGATTTTTTAATAATTGCTGCTGTCCTATTTCATCCTCAAAATTGCTATAAACAATCTCTTTACCGCCATTCTTGTCAAGAAACTGAATTAACTCTCTGACCTTTATACGAACTGTCTCAAGCATATCTTTAATTTTTATTTGTTTAACATTTTTCCAATTCATGTCAACATACTTTCAAGCTCTTTTATACCCTGCTGAATTTCAGACTCAAGAGTGCTGACTTCTTCAATAATTTTCTTAGGCGAATTATATTGTAATTCTTCATAAACAACTTCTTTGTACCTGTTTATGCTTAAATCATAGCCATTTGAGATGATTTCATCTTTTGGCACAAAGAAAGATTTATCCGTTCTTTGCCTTGATTCTTCGTCTTTAAGGTTTTTATAGCGTTTTTTTATATCATCTATATCGTTTGCTGCAATTTCATTTCGCTTATCATCCAGAGAATAACCGTCTGCCTGCATATCATAGAACCAAACGTTATCAGTACCGCCCGAATTGGTTTTTGTGAAAATTAATATTCCTGTTGAAACCCCTGCATAAGGCTTAAATACACCTGAAGGCATAGATATTACAGCTTCAAGTTTATGTTTATCAACAAGAATAGTTCTTAAATCTTTATGAGCATTAGAAGCCCCGAACAATACACCGTCAGGAACAATCACAGCACACCTTCCGCCTGTTTTAAGCAGCCTGAGCATTAAAGGCAAAAATAAAAGTTCTGTCTTAGAAGTACTGACTTCCGAAAGAAGATTCTTTGCAATAGCTTTCTTGTCAATAGACCCTTTAAACGGCGGGTTTGCCAATACGCAAGTACATATATCAGCTTCGTGAGAGCTATCTTCAGATAATGAATCTTTATATTGAATATTCGGATTGTCTATACCGTGTAAAATCATATTCATACAGCCTATTCGAAGCATTGTTACATCAAAATCAAAGCCGTGAAACATTTTTTCATTAAAATGGTGCATTAATTCCTGATTAGAAAAGATTTCAGGGTGTTCTTTTCTTAAGTATTCTCCCGCCGATACAAGAAAACCGCCCGTACCGCAAGCAGGATCACAAATAACATCATCAGGCTTAAGCTGCATCAGTTCAACCATCATATTTATAATATGCCTCGGAGTTCTGAACTGTCCGTTTACCCCTGCTGACGCTATTTTGGAAAGCAAATATTCATACAAGTCGCCCTTGGTATCTCTGTCTTCCATAGGAATATCATTAATCATATCAACAGCTTCAACCAACAAAACAGGCTTTTGTATCATAAATATTGCATCTTTCATATACTTTGCATACGAAGAGCCGTCATTACCAATCTTTTTTATAAAAGGAAATACTTCATTCATAACAACAAAGTGCATTTTTTCAGGGTCGAAATCCTTAAATTGTGACCAGCGCAGATGATTTTGTTCAGGTGAAAAGATAGGGTTTTCAATATCACGCTTAAGTCTGTGAGCCTTCTTTTCTCTCTTCAAGACTCCCATCTATATTGAACAAGTATTCTTCTCCTTGTCGGGTACGCAAACCAAGGCTTAAAAGCTCTCCACTTGGGTATTTGTGTTTGTAAAACTTATTAGGATAACGGTTTAATGCTTCATATGTTGATAAATTGCTGTTATAGGGGAATATTGCAAAATCAATTTCTCCCAAATTACCGTCAGCATCATAATAAAAGACTTTATCAAACATATTTTCTGCTAAAATCCTTACACTATACCAACCATCGCTAAATGTTGTAAATTCCTTTCTAATACCAGTTTTAGGGTCGTAAACGTCTGGAAGCATTGCACTGGTTTTATTACTTTTAGCAATATCATTTTTTAAAACCATACTTCTGTTAAATTCAGGGTCTATAGGGCTTGCCCAGCTTAAATCTAATTGTTGCTTAACATCTTTGAATACTTCTATTTTTGCTAAATCAACTGTCCATGTCTTCTCTACGCTTCTATTTAAGGGTTCTGCAGACATTGATGAAATTAATGTCATATAAGCCACAAATACTAAAATTATTAAGAATGCTTTTCTCATTTGCTTTTTGTAATTCTTCTATTTATCTAAATTATTGTATTAATACCGTCATTGTTATATTCTTTATGTTGGACTTTTGTCCGTTAAATACCCAAGCAACACAAATAAGGCATAAATTATGTATGCCCTGTTTTTATTTTGTTTGCTCTTTTTACAAGGTTTTTGCCTTTATTCCTGAATACATAATAAGTAAATAGTTGCGTATTGTCAAGAGAAGTAAATTATTACATAGGATAATAAATGAAGATTGGTGAAAAGTTAAGGATAATAAGAAAAAAGCTTGATATAAATCAGCAGGATTTAGCATTAAAACTTGATGTTTCTTTAAAAACTTATCAGAATTATGAAAGCAACAAGTATCCTGCCAAACTTGATATTATATGCAATCTTATAGAAGTCTTTAAGGTCAATCCTAACTGGCTGTTTATTAATCAAGGTAATATTTTTCTTGATTCTACAGAAATTAACGATTTTAGCCCTGAAACATATTTAAAAGAGGGCTACGATATTACTGATTTTGAACTTGAACTTATTAAAGATGAGTTTTTAAGCTCCCCACCTATCAAAAAGTCTATTTTAAAGCTGCTTAGAGCTAAAGCCAAGAAAAAAGAAGCTTTAAATGACATTGAATCTATTTTAAAAGATTTGCAGGAAAGTTTTTAAATAAAGTTTGATATTTATAGGTTATAATAATATTTATAATTTTGAGGTTATTATTATGCCCGACAAAAACATTATAGATAAAATTATAAACGCTGTTTTAAAAGTCTTGGTTCCAGATAAAATTATTTTATTCGGCTCTCAAGCTCGCGGAGATGCAAGGCCGAATAGTGATTATGATATTTTGGTCATAAAATCGGGCATAGAAAACGGTTCAAAAATTGAAGGCGATATTTATGAAAAACTTTTCTATGAAGATTTTATGGCATCCGTTGATGTCCTTGTAGCGACACCTGAAGTAATTGAACAATATAAAGATTCGATAGGGTGTGTAATAAGACCCGCAATAAAAGAAGGTATCTTAATTTATGGCGGATGATTTAAGTCTTTGGAAAGAATGGTTTAAGAGAGCCGAGAGCAATTTTGTACTGGGAACTGCTTTTAGTGTCGATAATCTGCCGAAAAATCTTTATCTTGAAGATTTGTGTTTTGAACTTCAGCAATCTGCTGAAAAAGCTGTTAAAACTATACTTTTAAAATACGGAATAGATTTTCCTAAAACGCACGATATAGGCGAACTGTTAAAATTTTTAAAACTTAAAACTACCGTTGAAATTCCTGAAAACATTATTCCAGTAACCAAGCTAACTAAATATGCTGTTAAAACAAGATACCCGAATTGGAATAAAATATCACAGGATGAGTACAAAGAAGCTGTAAAATTAGCACAAGATATGCTTAATTGGGTACAAAGCGTTACAAGCGAAGATTAAAATAATAATTTTGCAAAAATTTAAGGTTATTATTATGCCTGATAAAAAATTAGAACAAATAATCAATAGAATTCTTCAGGTTGTTATTCCTGATGAAATAATCCTTTTTGGCTCTCAAGCAAGAAATGAAGCAACATCAGAAAGTGATTATGATTTACTGATAATAAAATCAGAAATTGACAATATACTTAAATTAGAGCAAAAAATATACAGAAATATGCTTGGCATAAAAGCAAATGTGGATATAATAGTCAGAACACCTTCTTTGCTTGTTGAAAATAAGCTGATAGCAGGTTCTTTTACAAAGAATATTTTAAAAGACGGTGTTTTAGTTTATAAAAATCTTAATGAAGAATTTCTTGTGTAAATCTTGTGTAATTCTTGTGTAATAAATCTCATTTTGATATACTTTGGTTAAAATGGATGGTTCTCATAAATCCCTCTACAGCAAGGAAAAGAACAAATTATGTCAAACTTAATTAAGCTAAAAAAACGCTCTCATAATCCCTTGGTCGAAAGTTCGAATCTTTCCGGGCCCATTCTTTATTTACAAGACTTTCGGCGATTGCCGAATTTTTTGTTTTTAGGTCTTGTTGTAATATTGTTGCAGTAAGAAACAAAACACCACGATAAATGACAATAAAAATGGCATAGCATCACAGCTTAAGCAATAATATTTAAATCCATTTTTTTTGTATGAAAAATATTACCATTAAAATTCCGACAAAAATCATAGAAAAAATTGTAATATAAAAACCCGCAGGATCTTCTAATGGCGGCATTTTGTGAAAATTCATTCCGAAAATTCCAGCTATAACATTTGCAGGAAGTAAAATCGCAGAAATTATTGTAAGAAATTTAATAAGATCATTTAGTTTTTGGGTTGATAAATTCATTTGGAGAAGAAAAAGATTTGAAATAGTATTGTTCTGCTTATCAATTTTATCAAGGATTTTATTCAGGTGGTCATAAATATCTTTAAAAAATATATTTTCTTCTTCATTAAATATTGTATAAAATCCCTTGCTTGCATTAAGAAACATTCCTTCTTCCTTAACAACAATACTTCTGACTTCGGTCAAAAGCTCTTTTATGGAATTTAAATTGATGATTATTTTTGACTGGTTTGGGTTTTTAAATAATTTGGTTCCCATTTTATCGATTTTTATATCAAAATTTTCCACAATAGACTGATATCCGTCAATTATATAGTCAATTATTGCGTGAAAAAGCATTGAAGGGTTTTTATGTATATGGTTTATTTTAGATTTAAAGGCGTTTTTTACTGTTTCCACTTCTTCAATAAGTGTATGTCTGTATGTAAGCACATAATTTTTGCCGATAGCTATATCCATTTCATCAAATTTAACTTCTTCCTCGTTTAAATTTTTTATAGCGTAAACAATTGAAAAACTGTAATCCTGATATTCTTCGAATTTCGGATTTTGTACTGATATTACACAATCTTCAATATTTAACGGATGAATTTTAAGGACATTTTGAAGAAGGTCTTTAATTTCCTGTGGCGGCCAAACATCAGAAGGATGTTCAATATCAATCCATATAAGATTTTCAGGATTTTGAACAGCTGAAAAAACTTCATCAATTTGGATATTTTTGATTTCCTGAAGATTTTTGTCAAAAAGCAATATATCAATCATTTAAAATTATTTCTCCAAGGCTTTTAAGTATTGTTTTTAAATTATATGACGTAATGAATTATTTTACAGTTTGTATTTAAGCATATTCTTTGGGTATAAAAAAGGCTGAAACAGCACCAAGTATTGGAAGAAAAGCCAAAACTAACAATATATTCTCAATTCCCAAGCTGTTTGCCATAAACCCAATGGGGGTCTGGATTATTCCTGCTACACCCCAACAAAAACCGCCTGTTAATCCCGATAATAGACCTTTGTTTTCAGGTGCAGCTTTTTGGGCTATTACCATATTAACTGAAGTTGAGGACATGAGTAAAAATCCTGATAAAACAAATAACCCAAAGGCCAGTATTGGAATTGTTTTTAAGAAAAACAAAGTCCCGATCAGGCATGGTATTGCAGGTAGAAATGAATAAATCATTATATTTTTGCGACCAAAATAATTTGATAAATGCCCGCCTATAAATGAAGAAATCCCGCCGCAAAATGAGAATAATGCAATAACTGTGCCGATTGTCAAAATAGAATAATGGGCTTTTTGCCACACAAAAGGCATATAAACGTGAAAAGAATAAATAACTATAGCCCTGATTATTGAAATAAATACCAGAATAAAAAGTATTTTTTTTAAACTGAATATCATTTTTTTTACATCTATAAAAACAGGAAGTTTGCCGTGTAAAGGGGCTTTTGGTAATAATACATAAAGCAAATAAGCTGATATTAACCCCGGAATCATTACCCATATTATTGATTTTAATCCGAAATTTTCAGTTAAAAATGCAGAAATAAACGGTCCTGCCGCATAGCCAATAGTTCCAAATGCAGTGAATATTCCCATATATGTATTAATTTTGTTGCCGCTAAAATGGGCAGCAAGTGATGAAGCTTGAGGATGAAAAAGCCCTACTCCCAAATTTCCAAGCATAAAAACCAGACATAAAAGCCAAAAATTGCTAATATGACCAATTAAACTGACAAATACAGTAGACAAAATTATGCCCCAGAATACAAAAAACCTTCTGGTTATTTTATCTGACATATATCCAAATATAGGCTGTGAAAAGGATGATGTCATGCTGGAAATACTTACAAGAACTCCGACAAGTCCTAGAGATATACTTAATTTGTTTGCAATCAATGGCATAATAGGCATTGCGAAACCGCCATAAGCATCATTCATAAAGTGTGTTGCCGATAAAATGCCAAGTGCTTTCTTATTCGGGTTCATCTCTATTTTATTATTCACTCTTAAATACTCTTTAGTACTGCTTCTCTCATAACTATACTATGCCCATAAAAAGACAGGAAAAAATAAATAAAATTTATCATTATACTTGCGGCAAAAAACTTAAACTTTTACTCTTTTGTCTGACGTGAGAATCTTTCTATGGCGGGCTTTGCCCGCCGCATATAGATTGCCACGGGCTGAAACCCTCGCAATGACAATTTAAAAAACTAGTACTTGATATACTATAAAGTTTGAACTTTAATATAACTACAGGGCAAAAAACATGTATTTTAAAGGAAAATTAGACAATTAAGGAGCTTTTTATGGATAGTGACAGTAGCGGGCACCCGGAATCTAAATAGTCGCTTAGCAATTAAATTTCTATTATCCATCCTTAATTAATTTATTAGAATTTTTCCGCCAAAGCGACTAAAAACAAAGATTATAGTCGATATAAAAGGCGAAAAATTTATGAAAATTTTTTCAAAACTATATTATGAATACAGAAGAATCTGGAAAATAATAGTCCTGTATTTAATTATTTCAGGACCCGGAATTGTTGTTATGGTCGCAGATAACGACGCTGCCGGCATTACAACTTATGCAGCAACAGGAGCAAAATTTGGATATAATTTAATCTGGTTTTTGCTTTTCCTTGTTCCTATTGCATATTTTGTACAGGAAATGACTGTAAGATTAGGTGTTATAACAAAACGTGGTCATTCTGAATCTGTTTTTGAGGCTTTTGGCTCTTTTTGGGGCTGGTTTTCTTTAACAAATTTAATGGTGGTCAATTGGCTGACTTTAATTACTGAATTTGTCGGCATGACGGCAGCTTTAAAACTTTTTGGAGTTCCTCCTTATATAACAGTAACGGGCGTATGTATTCTTATGGGCATAATGGTACTTAACGGAAGATACTGGACATGGGAAAAAATCGCACTTGCTTTCTGCGCGCTGAATTTAATTTATATTCCCTGCGCTTTTATATTAAATCCTCCAGTTTCTACAATCTTTCATGACGGTTTTATCCCTCACTTTCCAAATGGTTTTAATAACAACGTCTTTTTCTTTTTAATGGCAAATATAGGAACAACGATTGCACCCTGGATGCTGTATTTCCAGCAAAGCGCTGTGGTTGACAAAGGAATGAAAGAAAAAGACATCCCATGGGCTAAGTTTGATACTATGGTAGGAGCTATTTTGACAATAGCTGTAGCAGTTTTTATTGTAATTGTTACAGGTACAGTTCTATTTATATCACCAAATGGCATAGATATAAGCAGTGCAGCTGAGGCTGCTCAAAAACTTATGGGCATGAATAAATATGTAGGATCTTTCCTTGCCGTAGGTTTATTTAATGCCGGACTTTTAGGCGCGATTTGTATTTCTCTGGCAAGCTCTTGGGCTTTTGGGGAAATATTCGGATGGGCGCACTCTCTTAACAATAAAATTAAGGAAGCTCCGTGGTTTTATGCAAATTATTTTATAACTTTAATCTCCGCAGGACTTATTGTACTGATTCCTAAAGCGCCTTTAGTGCTTATTACTCTTTTGGTGCAGGTAGTTTCTGCGATGTTATTGCCGGCTACACTTGTTTTTCTTCTTCTGTTGCTGAACGACAAAAAATCAATGGGCGAATATAAAAATAATTTATTCCAGAATATTACAGGGATTTCGATTGTAGCTCTTATTATTATTTTATCAACCCTTTACGCAATAAGTGTTATTTTCCCGAATTTATTTAATTAACAGGAAATTAAAATAATGTTAAAAAAATTCAGAATAATAAAAAGACAACTAAAAAAACTTCTTAAACTTTTTTATGAACAGCATTTTGAAAAAATAATTGAAATAAACGAAAAATACGCTTCTCCTAGAATAGCAACAGTTCCAATCGTTAAATTTGCATTAGCTGCATTAAAAATTTATCTTCTTTTTATAGTGGGGCTGCTTTTATACAAATTTATTACATTAGTTTATTAGGAAATAAAAATGGCTAACGAAAATTTACCAAACTTAGAACAATCAGGATATTCTTTTTTTCTGAGCGATATTATAGGAAGAAAAGTGCTTTTTAACGATAAAAAAATTGGGAAACTTCAGGATATTGTTATATTTGAAACAGAAACACTGCCTGAAGCCACTCACTTTATTGTAGGACGATCTTTTGGATATCAATCATTAATGGTGCCATGGCAAAAAATCGTAGAAATTACCCACGATGAAATTATTATTGATATTGAAAGCATTGAAAAATACGAAAAAGAACCGATAGCATCACAGGTTTTACTAAAAGACCATATTTTGGACAAAAAAGTTCTGGATATGGATGATAACGAGTTGGAAGTCGTTTATGACGTTAAGCTTGTAATGCGAAACAATAAATTATACGTAACGGAAGTTGACTCCAGCAAATACGGCTTCCTGAAAAGATTAGGGCTAAAAGGTCTGGTTAACTTTATTTACTCCCTTGCCGACAAAATTAAAACCGATACGATTCCCTGGACTTATGTTCAGCCATTACCTGAAAACATCGGCAGTTTTCAGGGAAATGTTAAACTAAGGGTTTTGAAGGAAAAACTTCTTGATATTCACCCTGCTGACCTTGCGGATATACTGGAAGAACTTGAACCCGACCAAAGGCTTGCTCTTTTTAGCGAGTTAGATACCGAACATGCTTCCGATACCCTTGAAGAAATTGAACCAAGAGTACAAAGAGATTTAATTTCTTCTCTGGATAAACAAAAGACTGTTGAACTTATTAATGATATGACACCGGGGCAAGCGGCTGATATTCTTGCTGTTTTACCTACCGATGAAGCAGATGATATCTTAAATTTAATTGCTCAAGAAGATAAAGAAAATGCTGAAAAAATCGAACTTATTCTGGACAAGCAGGATGAAAAAATCCTAAACTTTGCCACATCTCACTTTTTCAAATTTTCGCCCACCACTACAGCCGGTGAAGCAATAAAAGATTTTCATAACAACGCTAAAGACAAAGACGTAATAACGTATCTTTATGTTGTAGATGAAGAAGAAAAACTACTGGGCATCTGTGATATTAAGGAATTACTTCAGGCAGAGCCTGAAGATAAGCTTGATGATTTAATGACAACTCACGTTATCAACTTAAATCCTGAAAACACTTTGATTGAAGCCTCAAGAATGTTTACAAGATATTTATTCAGAGCCATTCCGATTCTGGAAGAAAATGATGTGATACGCGGAGTAGTTCCTTATCGGGACATAATAAATTTAGACCATCGTTTTATCTAAACTTTATTAAGTTTTATTAAGTCCGTAATCCCATACACCTCAAGTCTTCTAGTGCTTTAAGATTTAATATATTGAATTAATTATCTATTTTTTATATACAAAATAGCAATTTTTTCAATATCGATGTTTTTATATATGTACAAGGACAAAACAAAACAAACACCACACACTACCTAAATTAAAATCTTAAAATTCAATATAGTCTTACCACACACTACATCACCTTTCCCTTACCTTACCTTACTACACTACCTTTCCCTTACCTTTACTACCTACAAAATAAAGGCATTATGACAGTCTCAACAACTGTCTTTTTTTTTGCAATTTTTTCATAAGCTATTTTTTATTTTATTTTTTAAACTTGATTAGAATTTGTTAATCGGGAAAACTACTATAGTTATTGTCTTTTTGGATTATTAACCCGTAAGTATTAAGTTTTGTTAACCCGAATATCTATAAATTATATAAAAAAGAGCACTTTTTTCAATATCGATGTTTTTATATATGTACAAGAAGAAAACAAAACAAACACAACACACTACCTAAATAAAAATCTTAAATCTCAATAAATTCTTACCACACACCACACCTACCTTACCTTTTCCCTTACACTACCTACAAAACACCACTTTTTAAAAAGAGCGAGGAGCTACTAGACTTTTGGAGGATTTGGACAGTTTAATAACTGTCTTTTTTTTTGCAATTTTTTATTAGTATGGCAGGCTAAAGCCTGCCAGTTACCTTTTTCTTTTGCGTCAAAAGAAAAAGGTAACCGAAAAAGAAAAACTATAAAATTAAGTTTCTTGTTTTTTAGGCTCACTGGTGCTTAAAGATTTAAGATCTCCGCACGCCCAAACTCGCCACTTTGTGTCTAATGGGCTATAGACTTTTAACCCGTTCGCCAAAAACTACGAAACACGACACGCGTGTCAAGTGGGTATCCCCCTTGAAAACCCCCGTTGCGAAGGTTTATAAAATTAAAATATTTTACCGTCGGACGCCCATTAGCGAAAGCTCTGTCTTATTTCGGCTTGCGTTCCGAAGGCGAGCCCGTCTTGTTTGAGGCTGACTGAAGGGAAGCCGAGTTACGGGCAGTAAACAACTGTAAACCAAAATCGTTAGCAAGTCAGAAATATAGGAGCTAGAGTGTGGGCTAAGGTTTTCTTTTCGTTCCTTTTCTTTTGCAGTAAAAGAAAAGGAACCAGGGTTTGGGGCATAGCCCCATTACAAACTATAAATTACCTTATCAAACACTTGCCAGCATCATCCTGTCAAAATTCCTGTACTGAATTGCTTCTGCAATGTGAGCCTGCGTTATATTTTCACTGTCTTTAAGATCCGCAATCGTTCTGGAAAGCTTCAAAATCCTATCATAAGCCCTTCCTGAAAGATTAAATTTAGAAATAGCCATTCTTAAAAGATTTTCACCGTTAGAATCAAGCTGGCAATACTTTTTAATAAGTTTTGGCGATATTTGGGAATTAGACACGATTCCCTCGTCTTTAAACCTTTCAACCTGAATCTTTCTGGCTTTTACAACTCTTTCTCTTATGGTTTTTGAACTTTCAGAATTAGTGTTTTTACTTAAAAGCTCGTCTTCTGAAAGCCTTGAAACTTCTATCTGCAAATCAATTCTGTCCAGAATCGGACCTGAAAGCCTTGACCAATATCTTTTTGCCTGAAACTCAGAGCATGTGCACGGTTTTAGTTTATCCCCAAAATATCCGCATGGGCAGGGGTTCATCGCAGCAAGCAGCGTAAAATCAGCGGGATATTTAGCGCTTACCATTGCTCTGCTTATTGTAACTTCCCCATCTTCAAGCGGCTGCCTTAAAATTTCCAGAACCTGCCTCGGAAACTCTACCACTTCATCCATGAAAAGCACGCCTCTGTGGGCCAGACTAATTTCTCCCGGTTTGGGATTAGTTCCTCCTCCTACAATTCCTGCATAAGAAGCTGAATGATGAGGTGATCTGAAAGGTCTTGTTGTAACTAAAGGCTGATCTTTTTCCAGAAGTCCGCTGACACTGTAAATCTTAGTAAGCTCCATAGCCTCGGAAAATTCCAGCGGAGGCAAAATTGCTGCAAAACACTTGGCAAGAAGAGTTTTTCCTGATCCCGGAGGACCTGACATAAGAATATTATGCCCGCCTGCTGCGGCAATTTCTAAAGCCCTTTTTGCTTTTTCCTGCCCTTTTACATCCTTAAAATCAAACTGTATTTCTTCTTGCGCTGTTTTATCAAGAATTTCTTTAATATCAATCTTGTACGGCTGGATTCCAAATTCCGCAATAGTAGGCGGATTAAGAAACTTAAACACATCCCGAAGGTCATTTACGGGATAAACCTCGACCCCGTCAACAAGAGCGGCTTCTTTTGCATTTTTTTCAGGCACTACAATTTTTGTTACCCCTGCTTTTTTCAAACCCAGAGTAATGGGCAAAACTCCATTAACAGCTCTCAAACTTCCATCAAGGGATAATTCACCGAGAAAACCTACATTTTCAAGGGATTCAAACTTAATATCACCATTTGTCGCCAAAACCCCAACAGCCATGGGAAGATCAAACCCCGATCCTTCTTTTCTGATGTCTGCGGGCGCAAGATTTATAACGATTCTTCTAGAGGGGAAATCATAACCCGAATTTTTTATCGCGGAGCGGATACGTTCTTTTGCTTCCGAAACCGCCATATCAGGCAGCCCTACAATGGTAAATCCCGGAATTGTCGAGCAAATATCGACTTCAACAGTAATTTTATACCCTTCAATCCCAATTATCGCTCCAGTTATTACATTTGCTATCATTTAACCCCTACCTTTGCAAGACCTTCACTAAAACGACTTCCATCGTCAAACACTGGCTTTACAACCAGTTTTCCTGATTTATCAATAAAGCCCACTTTGTTATTTATAACTACAACAGCTCGTTCCTCATAAAACATTCCATCAGCAGGATATCTGAGTTTTTCAAATTGAGGTTTAATGACCATTTCTCCTTTTTTATTTATATAACCCCTTTTATTATCTAATATTACTGGGGCTAATCCTTCTCTAAAATGCCCAGCATTATCAAACTGGGGTTTAATAACAAATCCGCCTGTTTTATCTATATAACCCCGTTTATTTTCGGATTCAACTAGTGCTACCCCTTCTTTAAATGGATATGCGCTATCAAATTGAAGCCCAATGACAAACTTGCCTGTACTATTTACATAATTCCACCGATGGTTATTTGTTTTAACTGGAATAGGAGTTGTTTCGAAATCATCCAGATTAGTATAGAGACTCTCAAATTGTGGGGGCACAACCATTTCACCTTTTTTATTTATAAAACCATATTTTTTATTAACTCTAATGGACGCAATCCCATTGTAAAAATCTGATATTGTGCTATAAAAAATTTCGTCATGAGGAAATGTCATTAAAATCTTGCCTGTTTTATCTATATAACCTTCTTTAAACTTAGAACCATCCTTAATTAATACACAAGCTAAATCTTCATGAAATTCGCCAGCAAAAACAAACTGAGGTTTAACAATAAACTTACCAGTTTTATTAATATAACCTGATTTATCGTCTATTCGTACTGATGCTAAATCTTCCCTGAAATTACTCGCCTTCTCATACTGAGGTTTAATAACAAATTCACCCGTTTTATTTATATACCCACATTTTTCATTACATGCGTATGCCAGTCCTTCTTTGAAATCGCCTGAATCATCAAATTGTGGTTTTATTAACAGTAAGCCAGTTTTATCCACATAACCGTATTTAATTCCACTTTTCCCACTACTATTTATAAATATGTTTTTTGCAATATTTAGAGATATGATTTTTGAAACAGCTACTAATAAAGAAACTGCGATTATACAAAGTAAAATTTTTATAATTTTTTTCATTATTCTTTATCCCTAGACTCAAAACCTTGTTGGATAGATTGCCACGCTCCTCGTTTTATCTTAGTCGCTCGCAATGACAATGCGTTTACTGAACAGATTCTTCGGGCTAAAGCCCTCAGAATGACATCCACAATCATTAAAAGGTTCACTACCTTTCAAAAGAACTTCCACTATTAACAGTATTTCCTGAAAACAGGTTCATAATATATAATTTAAATTGCTCATAATGGCATCACTATAGATAAATATAGTACACACAAAACTTATATCAAAGATTTGAACAGTTTTTACTTCTTAAATTGAAACAATTTAACCGGAAAATCGGCATAAGAAGGATCGCGAAATGGTCGATATCGAGGATTTAGTAGAAAAATTTAAAAACAAACTAGCCCTTGTCAAAGAAACAGAAGAATATAAAAACACTATCGTTGAACCTGTTGTAAATACAATTTTTAACGAAGAATTTGCTGATATTTTCAAAACCATCGCGGAATCTTTAAACGAAAAACTTGAATGTAATGCCGTTAACTTTAAATCCGAAGGAAAAAACAGATTTTTTATAGAAGGACGCTTTCACCGAATAATTTTTCAAAAAGGCAAAATAGAAATATTGGATAATGTTGTTAATACAACTATAATTCCTCTTTATATCTGGAAAGGAGTAACAAAACACCTGACACCGATTTTATTTACTATAAATCCAGATTCCCATGATATAAAATGGAATTTAAATTCTCTGGAAGACTACGCAAAAAACTTATTTAGCAAACTTGTAGATGATGATGACTTTTTCATGTAAACTTAAGGTATAATCAATAAAAAATAGAGGTCACATAAAAAGATGTTTATTGAACAGATAAGCGGTCAAAAAATCAAAATAAAATTCGATATAAATGAAAAACAGCTTTTGCTTGGAGATATTTTAAAAATAACATCTTCAGGGAAAAATGGCGTTCTTGTCCAGATTACAGGAATTTCTACCGCGGAAAAGAACCCTAACTTTAATATAGCTGACTCAAAAATTTTATATACAATCGACAGCACAGGAAAATTAATAAACTGGCAGGGAAATATTCCTTCTCAGGACTTTTTGATTAATAAACTTTCCTCTAAAGAAGTTCTGTTATGTTCAAACACCTTAAGTGTTCAAAACCCTCTTCCTGTAGGGATTTTATCTTTATACCCCGACACGGAAGTTAACCTTGAAGCAGCTTTTTTTGAAAGACCAACCGTTATTTATTGCGATAAACAAACCCAAAAAGACAATATTTTAAACCTTTTATCCTGTGAATTGTCTAAAACAGCAGGAAAAACCGTCCTAATCGACTTTAATAACTCTTATTCGGACTTAAAAGTTTCGTTGATTCTGGAAGCAGGAAAAAATATTAAACTTCCTTTTGACTTTAAAGGACTTGAACTCCTTTATAAAAAAAGTCTTTCGGATGCTTCCGCGGAAACAAGAGCCGTTATAGAAGATATTTTTATGGAAGTCGAAAACTATCTTTCATCAGGCGAAGTTGAAAATATTCCTTTCTCCAGCTTCAGACAGGCTGTAGATTCTGTTTATGCCACAAACAAATTGACTGAACTTGTTTTATTAAAAAATAAACTTGCAAAACTTCAAAAAAATGGTGTTTTTGCAGATAAAAAACAGGAAATTACAGGCTTTAGCGAAAATATCAGAACCAATAACCTTGTAATAGTTGATTTATCAAAATTTCCGTCAGATTGGCAAAAAGACCTGATTGAATTTTTAATTGACTCAAACACTAAAAAATACAAACAAAAATTCTTTTTACTTATAGATGTTGATAAAGTCGGTATTGACAAAGCTTTTATAGAAAATCTCTGCACAAAAGCCAATAAAAACGGGGTTTGCCCTGTGATTATTACGGGACATGAATCAGAAACAGCGGTTTCTTTATTGTCTTATGCAGTTAATATTATTGCTTTTGCGCCGGAAAACACAACCAAAATTACAGCATTACAAGGCAGCTTAATCAGGCTTAAAGATAATGAGGCTGTAATTACAGGAAGAATTACAAACAATATTCCTCTATATACAAATATTTACGACACAGAAGCTGTTGAAGAAAGCCATTATTCAGACGATTTAAATATTTCATCTCCGGAAATATATCTTCTTTCGGAAACCGAAGCAGAAATCGGATTGCCTGTATCAAGCTCTTTCTCTTATGAAGCAGACGAAGAAGTTGAAAAAGCTGATGAAGAAGATGATGAAGAGAATTTTAACTATTCAAACCAGTTTTCTTATGATGAATCAGGAATTGAATTAGTCGAAAATATTTCAAAATTGCAGGAAGAAGTTTATATTTCTCAAAAAGAAGATGAAGAAGGTGAATATTCTGATGATTCCGAAGATTCTTATGAAGAAGACGAAGAGCTTGATTTAGAACAAGAAGAAGATTCTTACGAAGAAGACGAAGGATTTGACTTGGAACAGGAAGATTCCTACGAAGCAAACTCAAGCAGTTCTTCTTTTTACGATGAAAAAACTGCCGAAGAGGATGCTGATTCTGAAGAATTTTATGAAGAAGATGAAGAAACAGAAGAAGATTCCTACGAAACAAACTCTGGCGGTTCCTCTTTTTATGATGCAAACGAAACTGAAAATATTTATAGCTCTTCTAAACCTGCACCTCCTAAACCTCCTAAAAAATATGCTTCGGGCTTTTCTGAAGAAGATTTATCAAGTTTTCTTGACGACGATGATGTTGAAGATAATCAGCCTTCTTACTCGCCTAAAGAAGAACAGGCTGATGAAGATTTTGATTATAATTCAAATGAAGAATTTCAAGATGAATCAGTGCTTGATTACGGAAGTTTTTACGATGATGATTCAGAAGAACAAAATAATAATTTAACTGATGAATATGATGAAGAAAATTATTCCGATGAATACGAAGAAGCTGCTTACGATGAACCCGTAAAACCTTCTAAAAAAACAAAATCAGCAAAACCTTCAATGCCGGATATTCCTATATATGCAACTCCTAAAAACCAAAATGAAGTTTCTTATGATGATGATTTCCAAGAAGGCGATAAAGTCAAACACGAGAAATACGGATTAGGAACAGTAACAAAAATAATAGGCTCAAACGAAAAAAGACTTTGCTCCATTCAGTTTGATGATGTCGGAAGAAGACTTTTAGACCCTAAGCTGTCTGAT